>Ga0070707_100005534_pt1 | contig 11802 bp, 9 predicted proteins | sample KBSK5502metaG_FD_65468 | JGI IMG/M metagenome (GOLD analysis project Ga0070707, IMG submission 65468) | Corn, switchgrass and miscanthus rhizosphere microbial communities from Kellogg Biological Station, Michigan, USA - KBS K5-50-2 metaG | ecosystem: Host-associated > Plants > Roots >... | reverse complement strand
TCGCGCCGTGCACCTGGCCCTCGACGATCTGCGGATGAATCCGGTTGCCGCAATCGTCGACGGCGGCGTAGTCGACGATCTCGTAGGCGCCGGTCTCCGGATCGACCTCGAGCACGCAGACGTGGATCTGGCTCGCGTAGGTCAGAGTCAGGTTGCCGTACTTGCGTTCCTTGTCCGGCACCTCGAACGGCGGCACGTAGACGTAGCGGCAGTTGAGGGTCACATGGCGAGCCTCCTCGGGGAGGATCGCGTTGTTCGCGTTGACGATCGCGCCGATCCCCATGAACGGGATCGCCGCCTCGGGATTGTCGCGCAGCTTGGCGAAGCCGCCCGTGAGCACGACGGCGTCCTCGGGCACGCCGCCGAGGACGGCCGCCGCGATTGTCCGGATCTCGCCCGCGAGCTGGTCGACGGCGCCCTTGACCGCGCCGAGGCCGGTGACCGCGAACTGGCTCGCGTACGTCCCGGAAAAGCCGGCATGGGAGTTCCAGTAGGTGTCGTGCCCCGGGCGTACGGTGACGTCGTCCGGCGAGATGCCGAGGGCGTCGGCAACGACCTGGGCCGCGGTCGTCTCGTGGCCTTGCCCCTGTGGGACCGTGCCGAGGGTGACGACGACCTCGCCGAAGATGTCGAGCTTGACCGTCGCCACCTCGTTGTTGCCGGAGAACTGCAGGTCGGGATTGAGAAGCTGGGACTGCCCGAAGTTGTTCGTCCCGGAGTCGAGAGTCGAGCCGATCCCCACCCCGAGCAGCTTGCCCCGCGCCTCGGCGTCGCGCCGGCGCTCGTCGATCGCGTCGTACTTGACCAGCTCGAGCGCGATGTCGAGGCAGCGCGCATAGTCGCCGGAGTCGTAGAGGCAGCCGTTCGGCGTCGTCCACGGGAACTCTTCCGCCTTGACGTAGTTGCGCTTGCGCACCTCGACGGGGTCGAGCCCGAGCTCGTTGGCGACGATGTCGATCACGCGCTCCGTGAACCAGAGGTGCTGCATCCGCGAGTAGCCGCGGTTCGGCGAGACCGGCGACTTGTTCGTCGCGACCTGCGTGAAGTCGACGTGGACGTTCTGCCAGCGGTAGCAACCCGGCGTGACCTGGGCCCAGATGATGCAGCCCAGCGGCTCGTAGCGGGGGAAGGCGCCGCAGTCGTCGATCGCGCTCGTCTTGAAGCCGAGCAGCGTCCCGTCGGCCTTGACCGCGACCTCGGTGTCCTCGAACCAGCGCTCGTTCCCGTGGGCGTTGGCCGTGTGCTGATCGGTCCGCCATTCCGTCCACTGCACGGGGCGGTTCAGCTTGCGCGCGAGCAGGCAGCAGGCAACGAAGTAGGGATGGAGGCAGATCTTGTTGCCGAAGGCGCCACCGATATCCTGGGTGACGAAGCGGAGCTTGTCGGTTCCCACGCGCAGCGCCGGCGCCATCCAGATCGCCCCGATCCCTGGCATCTGGTGGTTGCAGTGCATCGTCCACTGCCCCGTGCCGCGATTGAACTCGACGAGGCAGCCGGAGCACTCGAGCGGCGTCGAGGAGAAGCGGTCGAAGTGGAGCTCCTTGATCCGGACGACGCGGTCGGCCTCGGCGACGCAGCCCTCCCAGTCGCCCCAGTCGAACACGCCTTCCCAGACGAGGTTCGAGCCCGCGTCCTCGTGCAGGATCGGCGCGTCCGGTTCCTGGGCACGCCGGGCATCGACCAGTGGCTCGAGCGGCTCGTACTCGAGCTCGACCAGGTCGGCCGCATCGCGCGCGAGCTCGCGAGTCGCGGCGACGACCGCCGCCACCGGCTCGCCGACGAAGCGCGTCTTGCCGACCGCGAGCGCGTAGTCCTTGATCTCGCTGCCGGGAGGCACCGACATCTCGAAGAACGGGTCGGTCAGGATCGCGACCTCGTCGCCGGTCAGCGTCCCGTAGACGTCCTTGAGCTCGAGCGCGCGCGCGACGTCGACCGAGACGATCTTGGCGTGCGCATAGGGCGAGCGGACGAAGTGGACGAAGCCCATCCCGTGCCGCTTGACGTCGTCGAAGAAGACGCCCTCGCCCTGGACGAGGCGCCGGTCCTCCTTCCGCGGGACGCTGGTGCCGATGAAGCCGGGCCGCGTCTCCTGCTCCTCGACGACAATCGCGCTCGTGGGGGTCGCGGTCTCGGTCAGCGACCCGCCTCCGCAGCCGCCGCGATCGCCTCGACGATGTTGACGTAGCCGGTGCAGCGGCAGATGTTCCCCTGGATCGCTCTGCGGATCTCGCCTTCGGTCGGCTCGGGGTTCTCGTCGAGCAGCGCTTTCGCGCTCATCAGCATTCCCGGGGTGCAGTAGCCGCACTGGAGCGCATGGTGCTCGCCGAAGGCCTGTTGCAGAGCGTTCAGCTCGCCGTCGGCGCCGAGCCCTTCAACGGTCTCGATCGAGGCGCCGTCGGCCTGGATCGCCAGCATCATGCAGCTCTTCAGGAGCGTGCCGTCGACGATCACCGAGCAGGCTCCGCAGTTGCCGGTGTCGCAGCCGACGTGCGTGCCGGTCAAGTCGAGGTCGTCCCTGAGGAAGTGCACGAGCAGCCGCCGGGCCTCGACCTCGCGCTCGTAAGTCGAGCCGTTGACCTCGACACTGATCGTCTTCTGTGCGGCCGGCTCGCTCACGCCGCCCCGCTCGCCTGCCGCGCGGCTCGCGTCGCGAGGACCCTCGCCAGCTGCCGCCTGTAGGCGGCCGGGGCGTGGATGTCCGAGGGCGGGTCGAGCTCGGCGCCGGCGACCGCCGAGCGCACCGATTCCTCGTCCGCCGAAGGCACCTCGATCAGCACCGGCGTGGCCGCGACGCAGCCGAGCGCGACGCGCAGGCTTCCGTTCATGCTCGCAGCGGCGTTCGCGATGCAGGTCCCGTCGGCGCCGATGGTCACCGACGCAAAGCCGTCGCCGCCCTGGCGGCGCGGGACCGAGATCCCGGTCAGCAGCTCGCCGGGGCTGACCGCGGTCAGGTAGACGCCGAGGAAGAACTCCTCGGCCGGAACCAACCGGATGCCCGACGCGCCCGCGATTGTCATCGTCGCCCCGACGGCGACGAGCACCGGCGGCAGGTGATTCGTCGGGTCGTTCGAGCAAACGTTCCCGCCGACGGTGCCGCGATTACGCACCTGCACGTCGGCGATCTGAGCGGCGACGTCGGCGAGGATCGGGCGCTCCCGATGCACTTCCTCCGCGCGAGCGAGCTGCGTGTAGGTCACCATCGCGCCCAGCTCGAGCCCATCGTCGGTCTCGCGGATCCCGCGGAGCTCCGGCACGTCGTTCAGGTCGACCAGCAGCTCCGGCGCCGCGATCCGTGCCTTCATCACGTTGACGAGCGTCTGCCCGCCCGCGAGCGCCCGCGCGTTCGAGTTCGCCGCGAGTAGCGAGAGCGCCTCCTCGACGGAGCGAGGCCGAACGTACTCCACGCTTGCCAGGAGCATCGCTGTCTTATATGCGGTCGGCGTTGACCGGCGCAAGCGAGAGCAGCATCCGACTTTAGGGATCGGCACGAAGCCGTCGGACCTCGTACGCAGTGACGGGCCGGCCGAACCCCTTCAAATCGAGCTCGCCCACCGGGGCTGCGTCGACCTTCTCCTCGACAGCCGCGAAGACGCGTTGGCCGATCAGAATTTGGCCCCCCGCTGCTCGGGTGCTGAGCCGGGAAGCGAGGTTTGTCACCGGACCGAGTGCGCCGTAGTCGTAGCGACCCTCGAAGCCGATGGAGCTCGTGGTCTTCGACGTCGATCGGGTCGTTGAAGAACACCATCACGCCATCGCCCGCGAAGTGCTCAAGCGTCCCCCGGCAGGCGGGGATCAGCTCGCCGAGCAGCTCGTGGTAGGCGCGAAGCACCTCGAACAGCTCCTCCGGCGCAGCGGTCTCGGCGAAGGCCGTGAAGCCGCGAAGGTCGGAGAAGAGGCAGGTAATGTAGGCGCGGTGACCGGCGAGCAGCTGCTCGCCCTCCTTCGAGGAGATGAGCGCGGCGACCTGAGGCGAGATGAAGCGGGACAGCTCCGTCCGCTGCCTCTCGACGGCGTCGATCAGGCGTGCATTCGCGATCGCGATCGCCGCCTGGTCGGCGAACGTCTTGACGAGCTCGACGAGCTCGTCCGCGAACGGCCCCGGGACATTGCGGCCGACCGCGATCGCCCCGATCAGCTCGTCCTCCAGAACGATCGGAATGTCGCACGCCGCTATTCGCGCAGGTTCTCGTTGTCCCGGACGAGTTCCGCGACGTCGAGTTGCTCGCGCTCGCTCACGGTGTGGACTGTACGACCAACCGACTAGGCGGAGATGGGAACCGGAGCCCATCCGTCGTACAATCAAGCCACTCAGTTGGCTGGCGCTGATCTTGAAGGGAGAGGGTCAATGAATCCAGGCCCGATCCCTTTGCGGCCGGACTCTCTTCCTCAGCGGGACCCTTTGGCGGCGATCGCCGTCCCGCTTGCGCCAATCGTCCTCGAGGGCAGGTATCGCCTGGTGGTCGGAGCGCTCTGGCGTCTCGGTCGCTCGCGAAAAGGCCGGTGGGCGCTCTCGGTGGGGTCGGGAGCCCTCGTTGTCGCCCTGGCCCTGCTGGCCGCTCGCCATTTCGCGACGACTTCCTGGCCGTTGGCGAGCGGAAACCCCAGCGTACTCGCAGCGGCAGGGGTGCTCCTTCTCCTCGCCCAAGCCCTGAAGGCGTATGGCTGGGGACGCCTCTTCACGCCGGAAGAACGGCCGAAGGTGCTCGCGCTCGCGGCCGGCAACGGCGGTGCCGCGCTGAGCGGAGTCGCCCTTCCGGGCCGCTTCGACGATGCGATGCGGGTCGCCGTCGTCCGCCGCTACCCCGGCTGTCCGGCCGGCGTGCGCTCGCTCTGCCTCTCCCTCGTCATGCTCGGCCTGATCGACAGCGTCGCCTTGGCGCCACTCGCCCTTGCCGCCGCTTTGTTTCCGGGCGCCGGGTGGTCCGTGCGGGCTGCGCTTGCCGTCGTCGCGGTAGCCGGAGTAGTGGCCGCTGCTCTGATCCTCGCGCTACCGCGCCTGGCTGCGAGCAGGCGGGTCTTGCGCTTCCGGCTTGGGCGCTGGCTGAGCCCGCGCACGACCTCCCGTCGGGCGGCAGCGGAAGCGTGGGCGCTCGTGTCCGCCTGCTGGCTTGTCCGGGCAGTCGCGCTCTTCTTGCTCCTTGGCACGCTCGGGGTCGGCTTCTCGTTCCTGCTCGCGCTCCTTTTCCTGTGCGCCGGCGCGGCGGCGGCCGCCCTGCCGATCGGTCCCGCGGGCGCAGCGGCGCAGGTCGGCGCCGGCGGGGCTGCCCTGATCGGGTCCGGCGTCGGGGCCTCGAAAGCGCTCAGTGTCGCCATCTCCGTCGGGGCCCTCGGAATCTTCTCCGGGGCGGCGATCTTCCTATTCGCCGTGGTGTGGCGTACCAGCCTGGCGCTGGCGTCGACTCGGGCCGCCGCTTAGCGGTTAGCTCCGGAACTGGCGTCGCGGTCCCGGGGAGGGCCGCCATGCCAATCGAGACACAGCGCCGTGGCGTCGTCGCGTAGCTGGCCACGGCTGGCTTTAAGGACCTCCTGAGTGAGGTCCTGTACCGCCTCGCGGGGATGCATGTCGATGCTGGCGGTCAGGATCGCACCGATGTTCGTGAGCGCGGCGTCGCGCTCCAACATGCCGTCCGTGACGAACATCAGTCGATCGCCAACCTGCAGCGGCAGCGACTGCACCCGAAAGCCGCGTCCGGCTCGCAATCCGAACGGGAGGTCGGCCTCCAAGCGAAGTTGATCGACCTGCCCGTCCCGAAGCCGTAGCGGCGGCGGATGGCCGGCGTTGACGATGGCCGCCGTGGCTCTTGCCAGGTCGATCCGAACGAGCAGGCCGGTGACGAACTGGCTCTCGCCGGCCTGCTCGGCCAGCGCATCATTCGCCAGCCGCGCCTGCTCCGCCAGCTCGACGCCCCTTCGACGGGCGTTACGTAGACCTCCGACCAGCACGGTGGCCAAGAGCGCGGCATCCATCGTGTGGCCCATTGCGTCGGTCATCGACAGATGCAGTGCCTCTCGCTCCAGCGAGAAATCGAAGGTGTCACCACCGATCTCACCCGCCGGTTGCAGCCAGGCGGCGAGAGTGAACTGCCCGGCCTCGCACGTGAAGGCTCCGGGCAACAGCCGATGCTGGATCTCCGCCGCCAGCGACAACGGAACCGAGCGCTGCCCCCACTCGAAGAGATCGGTGTACCGGCGGTTCGCAATCACGACGTATGCCAAGAAATGCGCCGCCTGAGCGACATTCGCCACCGTCTGCTGAGCCGGAAAGTCCTCCAGCACGAGCTCCAGAACGCCGACCGCTTCACCGCGGCTGGTCACCGGCGCGAACAACCGAGCGCCGCCATCCTCGTCGATCACCTCGACGGCCTGGGCGGCGAGCGCCCGGCCGTGCGGCGTCCCTACCAATGGCACGCGCTCCGCAGTCTCCTTCCCCTGCAAACGCCCTTTCCCGCCGGCGTGTCCCAGTCGAATCAGCGATTGCCCGCTGAAGTCAGCGATCAAGAAGCTGACCTCGCGGGCATCGATCGCCTCCGCCAGCGCGCCGGCGAGGACATCGGCCGCCGCGACCGGCGGGGCCGCCTCGACCGCCGCCAGCAACGAATTCAAGTTCAACGATTGCCGGCTCTCAGCCACGTCGCCCCTAACCTAGCGCGACTGTTCGTCAAATCCTTTGCCTGCGACGCAGACCTAAAGGACGCGTCACGGCGGAGGGTCGATGCCCTCCGCCGTGACGACGCGTTCGCTACGAGCAGGTGCCCGAGCCGATCAGCCGCGGGCCGCCGTTTTGGTGCAAGAAGAGCGGCCGCGCTGTCGGTAACGGGCCGCCGGTCGTCGGGTCGCTGAGGCGCGTGTCGCCGGTCGCGATCAGGACGCAACCGCGCGCATCGAGCGCGTTCGTGAAGTAGTCGCCGAGTCGGCGGTCCTGGCCGGTCGCGACGCAGGTGGTGCCGCCCTGGCAGACCCAGCCGATGTGGATCACGCGTCCGGCGGCGTCCGCGATCCACTGCTGCGGCTTGCTGCCGTTGGCCCCGAGCAGGGAGGCTTCCATTGCGTGGATATGGCCGGTCTGGCAATCGAGGTCGGGCTGGCCGTCCTGTGGCTCGGTCTGGTACCAGATGACCGAGACCTTGCCGGCGTCGCCCGCCGCAATCCAGGGCCAGAGCACGCGGGTGCCGGGATGCGTGATCGTCCTCGGCGTCGACCACGTCTTGCCGAGGTCCTTTGTGTAGACGAGCATGATCGAGTTCGGCGCCGGCGTCTCAGCGCCGTTGCAGCCGCCGCTCGTCCCGGCCTGCCGGTTGTCGGTGTCCCAGGTCAGGTAGATCGTGCCGGCCGAGTCGATCGCGATCGCCGGCCAGTGGGCGAACATCGACGTCCCCCGGACCCCTTCGTGCGGCGTGAACGCCGAGCCGCCGTTCGGCATTGTGCTGATGCCGAGACCGAAGCTCCCGTCGGGGTGCTGGAAGATCGCCGGCTCGACGACGGTCGACTTCAGCTTGTCGTAGTAGAGCTTGCCGTCGGCGGTGAACGAGCCTCCGTCGGGAAGCGACCCGTTGTCGTCGATGCCGGTGGCGCTGCAGGTGTTACCGCCGTCATTCGAGACGAACACCTGGTGGCCGCTGCCGCTCCCCTCGACCGTGTCGGTTCCCATGAAGACCTGATCCGCATTGCCGCCGGCAAGCCACGGCCGGTCGCCGTCGTGGCAGTCGGCGTTCCCTTTGTCCCACGTCTTGCCGCCGTCAACCGACGAGAACAGTGCGTCGTTGACGAGGTCGATACCCGTGTTGTAGACCCGGCCGCCGGCATCCTGGGTCAGGTCGGGGTCGCTGAAGCCGGTGTTTTCCGCCGGGCTGGTCGGACACGGACCGCCGAGGTACTGGTCGCGGAACCAGTTGACGCCCCCGTCTGACGACGTCCAGACATTGACCTGGTTGCAGTAGTTGGTGACGAAGCTGAAGTCACCCCAGGGCGAGCTGACGATCCCGTCCCGGTAGAGATGGGTGGTTCCTTCGTGTGCCGTGTAGATCAGCGTTCCGTCCTTCGTGTCCGCGAAGACTTCCGGCTCGCCGCCGGCGAGCTGCTGGTCGACGTAGACGGGCGGCGCGAAGGTCGGGCCTACCGGGCCGGCCGAGCCACGAGTGGCCAGCACGCCTGCAAGCGCGGCCAAACCCAGCACGACGCACAAGGCCAAAACCCGAATCCGCCGCAATCGCGAAAGCGGCTCCATCAATCTCCTCCTCTCTGGGCGATGCGCGGGGCAAGCCCGCGCTCATGTCACCAGTGCTCCTTACCCCGCGGAGCGGAATCGCAACCACCACTGGACGGGGTTTAGATTGATGCCCTGGACGGGGCCGCTCGTGCCGAACCCGGACGGCTCGAACACGCTCGTCCTCACCGAAGCGGGCAAGGGCCACTAGCACCAGAGCGCCTGGGTTGCGCTCGTTCGGTGAGCTAGTGGTCTGGCCGGTGACGTTGCGCGCCAGGGAGCTTGGCCGGCGTTGCCGGTCAGACCACTATCTTGCGCTGATCCGTCCGGCGCAGCCCGAAGATCTGGAAACGGTGCGGGGTTTCCTCCGCGAGTACGCGGACAGCCTCGGGCTCGACCTCTCGTTCCAGGACTTCGAATCGGAGCTCGCCGACCCGCTCGGCTTCTACGAGCTCGTGCTGCTGGTGGAGGACGGCTGCGTCGCCCTGCGCCGGATCGACGATCAGACCTGCGAGATGAAGCGCCTCTACGTCCGGCCGGCCGGGCGGGGCAGCGGCCTCGGCCGACGGCTCGCCGAGGCGGTAATCACCGAGGCGCGTGGGCGCGGCTACAGCCGCATGCTTCTCGACACGCTGGCGGAGATGACGGCGGCGCAGGCGCTGTACCGCTCCCTCGGCTTCCGGGAGACGGAGCCGTACCGCCACAACCCGGTTCCGGGCGCGACCTTTCTCCAGCTCGAGCTCTAGCCGGGTTCAGGCGCTGCTACTGACGGCGGAGGGACCCCCAATATCCCCATTGAGCCGCAGCTAGACCCCGGCGAGAAGCGGCTCGGCGATCGGAAGCTCGAAGATAAACGTTGCTCCCTGTCCTGGCTGGGACTCGACCCAGACCCGGCCGTTCATCGAGCGAACCAGCTCGCGGGAGATGTAAAGCCCCAGCCCGCTTCCGCCAACGCCGCGGCGGTTATCCGGATCGAGGCGGTAGAACTTGTCGAAGATCCGGGCCTGCTCGCCGGTGGGGATGCCCAGTCCTTCGTCCCGGACCGAAAATCGGATGGACTCTCCATCCTGCTCAGCGGCCACCTCAACCCGCCCTCCGCCGGGCGAATACTTGATCGCGTTATCGATCAGATTCGCGAGCACCTGGTGCGTCCGCACGCCGTCGCCGACGACGTACGGCAGGACTGTTGGCGCTGAAATCTCGATGGTCGTCCCGTCCGAAATACGGTGCCGCGCTTCCTCCACCGCCGTGCGGACGAGCTGCTCGGGATCGAACGGCTCGCTCGCGATGCGCAGGGAGCCCGCGTCGAGCTGGCCGGTCAGGAGGATCTCCTCGACGAGCTCCGCGAGCCGTTTCGATTGCTCGGCAATCATGTCCAGCAGCTCGTCTTGGGTGTCAGCATCCAAACGTTCGTGGCGCTGCCTCAGTGTCATCGCCGCACCGTGGAGGGACGCGAGCGGCGTCCGCAGCTCGTGTGAGACGGTCGCGACGAACTCGGTTCGCATCGCCTCGAGCCGGCGCTCGTTCGTGACATCCCTGAACGCGTAGACCGTGCCGTCCGCGAACGCGACGCCGGCGATGGACAACCACAGCTCGCGCCCCTCGACGTCGAGCGGGACGGTTTCCGCCCCCGAGATGTCGGCTTGGTCCCCGGGCCGCGAGGCAACAGGGACGAGCGGCCCTACGTTCGGCCAACCCGAAAGCGCCAGCTCCGCAGAACGCCCGCAGACGTCTTTTGCGGCGAGGCCGGTGATCGCCTCGGCCGCCGTGTTCCAGAGGCGGATGACGCCCTCCGAATCGATCAAGAAAACGCCGTCGCCGACGTGCGAGAGCACCCGCGCCGCCTGGGCCCGCTGTTGCTTTGCGAGCCGATTTCGGGCGATTGCAGGAGCGAACGCGTAGCCGACCAGCAGGACCGCCACGAGCACGCCGAAGCCGACCACCATGACGCGCCAGCGGTCGGCGCTCGCGCCCGCAGAAATCCTCGCCGCTGGGGCGAACACGACGAGCTTCGTCACGTGCGGTCCAGCGCCCAAGAAGGCCGCGAGCGCCCGGTAGCGCTGACCGCCGGTTGTGAGATCGACCACGCGGTCGACCGGAAGCCTCGCCCGCGCCTGGGCGCCGCCTGGCCCGAACGTGAGCGCGTCACCACGTGCGAAGCCGAGTCTGGCGCCTTCTGGGAGACCCGATGCGTGTTGGAGCCGCGCGAGAAGACGGGCATCGAACGACACCTTCACGATCACTCGTCCCAGCGTCCGCTCGCGCGCGACCACCTCGACGCTGCGGGTCACGGCGCCCGCGGTTTCCGCTCCGGCGGAACGTCCTAGCGTGAAGGAGACCCCCCGGCCGGCGAGCCTCCTAAGCTGGCGCCTGTCGCGACGAGCCAGCGCGTGTTGGACGCGCGGCGATGAAGCGAGGTCGCGGGCTTGTTGTTCGGCGTTGCCGAGGATGCGAGCGTAGTCAGCGACGGCGGTCTGCAGCGAGCCCTGCAATCGCGAGTCCGCTTTCGATTGCTGCTTGCCTGAGTCCCACTCGGCAAACGCCCAGAAAGCCACCGCCAATGGCAACGCGAGTAGCGCGAGCGCCGCCGCCAGGCGGAGTTTTCCGGTCAGTGGGGCGGTGATTTCTTTTCTCCGTTCTGGCTGGAGCCGTGCTGGTCGCCCGCGGCTACCTGCGGCCCTGCGTGGGCGGTCGTCGCCTGGTTTTCTTGGCCCTTTGACGCCCTACCTGGCGGCCCAGAGTGATCGTGATTGGGATCTCCGTATCCCCATCCCGGCTTGGTCCCGTCCGTCGAACGCTTCCCCTTATCTGTCGGGGCCTGCACGACCGGCACGGACGCGGGTGGGGGCGTAACCGGCGGCGCCGGGGGGGCTGGGCTCGGGGGCGAAGGGAGCGGGGCCGACGGAGCTCCAACGCGGCTGACCTGAGTCGAGGAGCGGTGCGAAGTCGGCGTCGACATCGCCAACCCGCGAGCCGGCGCGGAGAGACTTCGACGGTCGGCCCGGCGCACGGCCGGGCCTCGGCCGCGCGACAAGACCTGCGCCGGAGGCGAGAGCGAGGCGACGACACGCCCCACCTCCCTGGTGAGCGGCGGCACGACCGGCGGCGGTCCGAGCGCTTGCGGCCTCGTCGCCAGGAGAAGCGACGACACGCAGACGGAAGCGCCCACGGTCGCGAAGGCGGGCACAAAAGAACCGATTCGCTCGACCGTCCGCTTCATTTCTGTTCCGGCGCCTCGCCGACTGGCTTTTTCGACACCAAGGTTCTCTTCGGCGCAATCTGACGGTCACTTGAACCTAGAGACCGGCCAGCTGTGTAAAAGCGCTAATAGCGCCGTCGAAGGAACGTCACTGATCCCACTCTCGCCGTCGATCAGCCCTTTTTGGGTTTGGTGCTACCGCGCGCACTCATTCGAGGAGTGCTCAGCGTCGGCCTTGCAGCGGCGGGCCGATCGAGCCGCCCCGGCGCGCCCTGCCGGCGGCGCGAAGGGCGCGCGCGTAAGCCGCGGAGACCGTGGCGCCGCTCGCCATCACCTCGCCGGTCGAGCGCATCTCGGGGCCGCGCTCGGCGGCGTTCGGGAAGCGCTCCTCCGGGAAGAC
>Ga0070707_100005533_pt1 | contig 11802 bp, 7 predicted proteins | sample KBSK5502metaG_FD_65468 | JGI IMG/M metagenome (GOLD analysis project Ga0070707, IMG submission 65468) | Corn, switchgrass and miscanthus rhizosphere microbial communities from Kellogg Biological Station, Michigan, USA - KBS K5-50-2 metaG | ecosystem: Host-associated > Plants > Roots >... | reverse complement strand
CGCACGACGAGCCGGCCCGTCGTGTTCACCGTCAGCGGCTGCCTCGACGCCGAGAACGTGCGCGAGCTGTGCCAGCTCATCGACGCAGAGCCGAGCGGGGCCATGGTGGTGCTGGACCTGACCGATCTGTTGCTTGCGGATCGTGAGGCCGTGCGCGTGCTGCGCAACTGCGAAACCAGCGGCCGCATCGTCCTTCGCAATTGTCCTGCCTACGTCCGCCTATGGATTGCGGCTGAGGGAAATCGTTGAGCCGAGGCCTCGCTGCACGCTGGTGTGACGTCGCCAATGGCGAAATGCTGGACAACAACCGCTGGTCGCGCGCGATCTCGACGACCGCTCCTCACACTCCCCTGCCTCCAGTGAAGACGTAGCGCCAGACGACACACGACAAAGGCTTTGCTCGCACCGGCCGCGCTCTTCCCGGCGCGATGCCGGCTCGTCGCAGCAATCGTCCGCGACGCTGGCGAGCACGATGCAGTAGCGGGGTGCAGGCCGAGAAGAGGCCGTCGTGGGCAGCGTCACGTTCTGACTGGAGGAGTGGTGGTTCTGAAGATCGTCTACTGGGCGACCACGGTCATCGCCGCGGCGATGTTGCTGATGGCCGTCACCTACCTGACGGGCAGCGCGAAGATCGTCGCCGCCATCACCCACCTTGGCTACCCGCAGCATCTCAGGGTGGTTCTCGGCATCGCCAAGCCGGCGGCCGGCGTCGTCCTGCTCTTGCCGGGACTCCGTGTGCTGAAGGAGTGGGCCTACGCGGGAGTGAGCTTCGCATGGTCGATGGCCTTCCTCGCGCACCGGCTGGCCGGCGACGGAGCCATGGCGCTGTTTCCGCTCGTGCTCCTCGCCCTCCTGTTCGCGTCGTATCTGACCAGGCCGGCGAGCCGTCGTCTGGCTGCCGACGCCTCGCGTTGATGAGGTCTCAGCCATGACGAGCGATCGAACGATTCTCATCACCGGAGTGAGGCGACGCCGCGCCGTGCAGCCGGCCGAAATCAGTTGTGTGACCTGGCGTGAAGCCGGGATTCAAAGGAGATGACGATGAAGAAGTACTTGGCGTTGTCGTTGACCCTCATGGCCTTGGTGCCGAGCGGCGCCGCATGGGCGCAGAACCCGAGTCCTCGGCTCCTCACACCGCAGAACTCCGTCCTGATCCTGATCGACCATGAGCCGCAGATGGCGTTCGCCACGAGGTCGATCGACATCATGGACCTCCGGAACAACGTCACGGCCTTGGCGAAGGCGGCGAAGGCCTTCGGCGTCCCGACCGTCTTGTCGACCGTCGCGGAGACGACCTTCAGCGGCCCCCTCTTCCCCGAGGTACGGGCCGTGTTTCCCGAGTTGAAGCCCGTCGAGCGCACAACGATGAACGCGTGGGAGGACGCGCGGTTCGTGGACGCCGTGAAGAAGACGGGCCGCAAGAAGCTCGTCATCGCGGCCCTGTGGACCGAGGTCTGTGGCGTGGGCCCCACTCTCTCCGCGATCGCCGACGGGTACGAGGTCTATTTCGTCGCTGACGCGTCGGGAGGCGTGAGCCGCGAGGCGCACGACCTGGCCATCCAGCGCATGATCCAGGCCGGGGCCACGCCGGTCACCTGGCTCCAGGTGCTCCTCGAGTTCCAGCGCGACTGGGCGCGGCAAGGAACATACGCGGCCGTCACGGGCATCGCGAAGGAGCACGGCGGCGGCTACGGGCTCGGGATCCTTTACGCCGAGAAGATGTTACCTGCCAAGGAAGGTCACTGATCGCGGAAGGTTCGTGAGGCGCGGGCCGCTCGGGTCCGCGCCTCCTCCGGGAAGGGGAGGAGAGGCCATGGACGCGAGCAGAAGGGAATTCCTTGCCACGGGCGCTGCCGCTGGAGTGACCTGGGCATTCGGACGGCGAGAGGCATTGGCCGAGAGCGACGCTGCGGATCTGATCCTGTTCAACGGCAACTTCGCAACGATGAAGAAGACACGCCCGCTCGCGGAGGCCGTCTCGATTCGAGCCGGGCGCTTCTCGTCAGTTGGATCGACGTCGGAAGTGATGCGCGAGAAGGGGGCGGCGACCCGACTCATCGACGTCAAGGGCGGCACCGTCATCCCGGGACTGAATGACTCGCACACGCACCCGATCCGAGGCGGCCTCTACTACAACCTCGAGCTGCGCTGGGATGGCGTGCCGTCGCTCTCCGACGCCCTCGCCCTGCTTCGCGAGCAGGCGCGGCGCACGCCCCCGCCGCATTGGGTCCGGGTGGTGGGCGGCTGGACGGCGTTCCAGTTCAAGGAGCGCCGCATGCCAACGCTGGACGAGATCAACGCCGCGGCCCCGGACACTCCGGTGTTCATCCTGCACCTGTACGACAGGGCCTGGCTCAACGGCGCGGCTCTGAAGGCGGTCGGCTATACCAAGGATACGCCGGAGCCCCCGGGCGGCGAGATACAACGGGACAAGAACGGGGACCCCACCGGACTGCTGATCGCGCGGCCGAACGCTTGGATTCTCTACTCCACGCTGGCAAAGGGGCCGAAGCTCTCCTACGAGGATCAGTTGAACTCCACGCGCCGCTTCATGCGCGAGCTGAACCGCTTCGGCGTGACGAGCGTGATCGACGCTGCCGGCGGCTTCCAGAACTACCCCGACGATTACCAGGTCATCGAGGAGCTGGGGCGCAAGGGGCTCCTGACGACGCGTATCGCCTACCACCTCTTCTCGCAACGCCCCAAGGGGGAGCTGGACGACTTCAAGCGCTGGTCAGGGATGGCGAAGCCAGGCCAGGGCGACGACTTCCTGCGCCTCAATGGAGCGGGGGAGTTGCTCGTCTACTCGGCGGCCGACTTCGAGGACTTCCGCCAACCCCGGCCCGACATGCCGCCGAGCATGGAACCCGACCTCACGGCAGTCGTCACGCACCTGGCGGGAAGCCGCTGGCCCTTCCGTCTGCACGCCACCTATGACGAGACCATCACTCGCGCTCTGGACGTCTTCGAGAGGGTGAACCGCGATGTGCCGCTCACCGGCATCCGCTGGTTCCTCGACCACGCGGAGATGATCTCGCCGCGCAACATCGAGCGCGTCAAGGCCCTTGGCGGCGGCATCGCCATCCAAGACCGCATGGCGTTCCAGGGGGAGTACTTCCTCGAGCGCTACGGCACCACGGCTGCGCAGAACGCTCCACCGATCTCGCGCATGCTCGCGGCGGGCGTGCCGGTCGGGGCGGGCACGGACGCCACCCGCGTCTCGAGCTACAACCCGTTCTACAGCCTGCACTGGCTAGTGACAGGAAGGACGCTCGGAGGAGTGACGCTGAACTCGCGAGACAACCGCCTCGACAGGATGGAGGCGCTGCGCCTATGGACGGTCGGGAGTTCCTGGTTCTCGGGCGAGGACGGCAAGAAGGGGATGGTGGCACCCGGACACCTGGCCGACCTCGCCGTGCTCTCCGCGGACTACTTCTCGGTGCCCGACGAGCAGATCAAGGGCCTCGAGTCAGTACTCACTCTTGTCGGAGGCAAAGTCGTCCATGCCGCCAGGGAGTTCGGCGCCCAGGCGCCGCCGCCTCTGCCCGTCAGCCCGAGCTGGGCACCAGTCAATCCGCAGTCCGCTCAGCATGCTGCGGACGGACACGTGCACCTTGCCCGGCCGAGCGTCGCCGGTGCCGGTGACTTCGCTCCCGGTCTCTTCAGCTGCGCCTGTTTCGCGTTCTGAGGCGCCATCATGCTGACCCGTGAACGGCTCGAAGACATCGGGAAGCTGCTCCTCCGACTCGTCGTGGCCGCCCCCATGCTCTTCCACGGCATCGACAAGGTCCTCAATGGGCCCGGTCACGTCCGCGTCAATCTCGCTGAGCACGGAATGCCCGACATCCTCGCATACGGCGTCTGTGTCGGCGAGGTCGTCGCTCCAGCATTCGTGCTAGCGGGCGTGTGGGCGCGATTCTGGGCCTTGGTCTACTCGCTCAGCATCACCTTCGCAACGCTGCTCGTCCACGGCGCGGACTTCGTGCATCTCGCGCCGACGGGAGGCTGGGCCGCCGAGCTCTGGGTCTTCTATATGTCGACTCCGCTGGTCATCGCGCTACTCGGGCCAGGGCGCTACGTGCTGCGGACAGGGAGTGGCCCATGGACCTGAGACGAGTATGGAGCGTCCTGGCCGCCCTGACATTCCTGACCGCAGAGGACGCGGTCGTCGCTCGGGCCGATGACGTTCCCCGGTACAAGCTCGTGCGCCACGACGAAGACTACGCGTATCTGGTTGACTCGTCGCGTCGATCGGACTGGAGCGATCCGATCAAGCACATCCGCCTCGGCCACAATGAGCGCTGGTTCCTCACACTCGGCGGCGAGATCAGCGAGCGATTCGAGTTCTTCGACAACTGGAACTGGAACCCAGCCGCGGCACCCGACGGTTACTGGCTGCAACGTTACATGTTTCTCGCCGACTTCCATCTAGGCTCGCGAGTGCGAGTGTTCAGTCAGTTGAAGAGCGGTATCGAGAGTGGCCGCAACAGAGGCCCCCGGCCAACCGACGAGGACCACCTCGACGTCCACGAGGCCTTCGTCGACCTGAGCCTCGGTTCCGGGCGAGGTTCCGTACTGCGGCTCGGACGCCAGGAGCTGGCGTATGGCTCCAGCCGTCTCGTCTCGGTGCGCGCCGGTCCGAACGTGCGGCAGAGCTTCGATGGCGCGAGGGTGATCGTCCATCCCGGCGCGTGGCGCCTGGATGTGTTCGCCGCGAAGCCGGTGATCACCGACCCCGGAATATTCGACGACAAGGCAGACCACGCGCGCACTTTCTGGGGCGTCTATGCGGTCGGGCCCCTGAAGCTCTTCGATCGCGCGAGCATCGACCTCTACTACCTGGGCCTCGATCGCAAGCTAGCGCGCTTCGATCAGGGGACGGCGCCGGAGTTGCGGGAGTCGATCGGTACACGGATCTGGCGTCGCGCCGCTCCGTGGGACTACAACTTCGAGCTCGTGTACCAGTGGGGTCAGTTTGGGGCCGCTCCCATCCGTGCTTGGACGGTCGCCTCCGACACCGGCTTCAGGGCGCGTGGCCTCCCTTCGACTCCGCGCTTCGGCCTCAAGGCGGACATCACGAGCGGCGACAGGAATCCTGCTGAGCCGACGCTGCAGAGCTTCAACCCGCTCTTTCCGCGCGGCGCCTACTTCAGCGAGATGCAGCTGACCGGCCCTGTCAACCACCGCGACCTGCATCCTTCGGTCGATCTCCATCCGCTCCGCACGATGACAGTCACTCCTTCGTGGCTTTTTCTATGGCGCCAGAGTCTCTCGGACGGCCTGTACGGTGTTCCAGGCAACCTCATCCGCTCAGGCAAAGGCACGACCGCCCGCTACGTGGGCAGCCAAGTAGCGGTGATGGTCTCGGCCACCATTGGCCGGCACACAACGCTCAGTGCCGACTACGAGTACTTCATCGCCGGCCCCTTCCTTCGCGAATCGGGGCCAGCTCATGACGTCACCTTCTTCGCGACCTGGGTCGGCTTTGTCTTCTGAGCGCTTGAACGTCTTGACGCCGGTCCTGCTCGGGCTCACCGCGGTGACCGGCCTTATCGACGCCGTCAGCTACCTGGCTCTCGGCCACGTGTTGACGGCCAACATGACAGGGAACGTCGTGTTCCTCTGCTTCGCCGCCGCGGGCGCGCAGGGCCTCTCCGTTGCCCGATCGGCCGCGGCCCTTGTCGCCTTCCTCGCGGGAGCAGTGATCGGCGGCCGGATAGCTGTGCACAAGGGCTCTGGCCCGCGTCATCGCTGGACCGGCGCCGCCTTCGGCGTTGAGGCGGGTCTGCTGCTCGCGGCAGTGGCCGCCTGTGTCGGCGCTCGGGGCGGGCAAGACACCGACGCCACGCGCCTCTATGCCGTAATCGCGCTGACAGGGCTCGCCATGGGCGTCCGCAACGCCACGGTACGCAAGCTTGGGATACCGGACCTCACGACCACCGTTCTGACTCTGACGATCACCGGGCTCGCCGCGGACTCCGCCCTCGCAGGCGGCAAGCAGGCGCGCTCGGCGAGGCGTGTTGGTTCTGTCGTGGCCATGGTCGCGGGTGCGGCGGCGGGAGGCTTGCTCCTCAGGTCGTCGCTCCCGCTCACGCTTGCCGTTGCAGCGGCGATTTCGGCCCTTTGTGCGACCGTGGCTTACTTCGCGGACAGACCGATCGGGTCGCCCGCGGGGACTTGAGAGGCTTGAGTGACTTCAGTGACGGCATCTGAATCAACGCCCATGGCGACCAGTACCAATGCCCCTTTTGACTCGTTGATGCCGCCGCAGCACGGAGACGTCCGAAAGCACAGCCCGGCGGCGGCTCGAACCCAGGCCTTGTGGGCTTCCCGATAGGAGAGCACGCGTCCGCTCAGGGAAGCCGCACCATCGCGCCGAGCCGACGCTCACGATCGCGGCCGAGCTCGGCACTGACTCGACCCAGGCCGCTAACGCCGCGTGCCGCGGTAGCCGACTTCTCTACGCCTTCGCGAGCCTCTTGGCGAGGGCTATCGCCGGGTGGATCCCCTTGGTGGCCCTGAGCGCCTTGACTCGTGCCTTTGCCCTCGGTCTCAGGGTCCGGAGATGGCCCATGTATCGGCCCTGCAGCGTGAGGGCCGTGCGCCGGGCCGCGGATAGTCGGAGCTTTCGGCCGGCTCTCGACGGCGTCGAGGCATTGCTGACAGCGGCCTCGAGCACAGGGATCAAGTGAGTCAGCGCCCGTGCGATGGAGTGAAGCGAGTTCCGGATCGTCCGCACATCCCTGCTGACCGACCGCCAACGCGATCTCGCGAAGCGCGCGCCTCCAAGGCTGGTGCGACGGCGAATGCTACTACCGTGCACCGCTACGGAGGCGGACCCGCGTTTCAGGGGCCTCAGCTGTCCCGCGGGGTTCCGCGAACGCTCCGCGGGAAGTGACACAAACGCGACACAAAAGGCAGCCCTGAGGTGTGCAGGGCGCCTTCTCTCGTCGCTAAGTGATTGCCGGAGTTGGTGGAGCTGACGGGGATCGAACCCGTGACCTCGTGAATGCCATTCATTTGCCCAGGCTTGTTCAGGGGGTTTCACCGAGTGTCAGCAGGTTGCATCTCAAACGATAACTCCATGAACCTATGGGTAATACGAGCGTCACAACGCTTCTCGTCGTTTCAGCCAGTGCCACAGCTTCACTGACCCGCTGCTGACCCGGTGCATGGTAGCGTGCCGGCTCAGGAGACCAAGAGATGGGCCAGCAGATGGTGGCCGATGAACGCGACGCTGAGGGCGGGCGCGGCAGCGAGAAGGCGGCCAATGTCGTCTTCCTCAACGTTCAAAAGCTCGACTCGCTGAGGACGCGGCGGGGCGAAGACCGGACTGACTACTGGGATCGTGGCCTGCGAGGCTTTGGTGTCCGCGTGTATCCCACGGGCCGAAAGGTCTTCACCGTTCGTTACTCCCTCCACGGTGAACTTCACCGCAGGTCGCTCGGCGTGTATCGGAACTCCCGCGGCGTGGTGGGCGGCGAGGTGAACTATTCGGACGCGAGATCGGAAGCCGAGAGGATCATCTCGGAGGCCCGCAACGGCCACGACCCGTTCATCGGCGTCGCCCTTCTGCGGAGCGCAGACATCTCGACGTTCGAGGGCTTATGCGAGCGGTTCCTCGGCGATCCGTCTCCCGGCCGCAAGGGGCGAGTGTTCAGCGAAGCGACGCGCATTGGTCTGACACGGATCATTCGCAAGGAGCTCACACCGGTGTGGGGACGTCGCGACCCCAACTCAATTCAGCGGCAGGAGGTGCAGCACTGGGCCAAGGCGATAGCAGACGGGAACGGGCGGAAGAGAGCGGCGCCGTACCTCGCGAACAGGGCCGTCGACTACATGGCGATGGTCTACTCCTGGGCGGTGCGGCGCGAGATCCTCCGGTACACGCCATTCCTCGGTCTAGAGAAACCGTTCGCGGAACAGCCGAGGACGCGCAGCCTGAGCAACGACGAGCTTCGTCGACTCTTCAAGGCGCTGGCCAAGGCACCCAAACAGATCGCCGCCACCTGGCTCATGCTCTTCTACACGGCGAATCGTCTGCGAGAGACGCTCAAGATGGAGTGGGCCTGGATCGACCTCGAGAAGGGGTATCTGGTCCTTCCTCCGACCGTCACCAAAAACAAGCGTCCCCACTTGGTCCCGCTCGTTCCGCCCGCACTTGACCTTCTCGACATGATCAAGGGCTTTGCCCCGAACTCGCCGTACCTTTTTCCGGGTCCGAACGGTCGACCCTTGAATTGGATCCAGAAGGCCTCCGCCAGGGTCCTGAACTCAGCCGGCATCGAGGATGCGAGGCATCACGACACTCGCCGTGTCGTACAGACCAACATGGCCGAGATCGGCGTAGCGCCACACGTGGCCGACATGATTCTCAACCACGCCATCACGGGTGCGCCGAGGTCACGCGCTCACTACGACATGTACCACTACGTTCCCGAAAAAAGAGACGCGCTGACGCGGTGGGTGCAACGGCTGGCCGAAGTCCTGGGCTATGACCCAAACGATGTGATGAGGGTCGATCGTACGGGGTACCAGGGTAAGGGGCCGGCACGCCGGCTTGGACGTCGTGAGACGTACGCCGAAAGGAAGGCGCGGCTTCTCTCGACGGCGCCGAAGCGAACTCGACGTAGATCAGACGGAACTAGAAGGTGAAGATGGGCTCAGCCCGCGGCGAGTAGCGAGCGCCGGCTTCACTGAAGTTGGATTGAGTCCATTTTGTGATCAAGACCTCTTGACAGTTCTCGGGTTCTGGCTAAATTCGATCAAGTGCGTTCGCATCGCGCCTTGGACCGATGAATTCGGCCCGCGGGTGGATTTGACTGGCTCTTGAGAATCTTCTAACGACCGACAACAGCCCCGCTCTCTAAATCGCAAGGAAACACGCCATGAGCTCCCTCCCACGGCCAAGGTCTGCCCTCGCTTGCGCGAGTGTGACAGCGATCCTCGCCCTTCTCACGAGCGCGTCTCTTCAGGCCGACGAGCCGGTTGTCTGGACCAACACCGTCGGCGTGTCCACCGCGGGTGACGCGCTCACAAAAACCGGAAGCAACGCCGCCTGGGACGCGGGCGCCGCGAGCACGAACGTTATTCGGGACGGCAGCGGCTACGTGGAATTCACGGTGAGTGATTCGACGCCGCAAATCATGGTCGGCTTGAGTAACGGCGATTCTGGCACCAACTACGACGACGTCGACTACGCCCTTCACACGTCGGCCGGTGGCCTCTACGTATTTCAGTCAGGCGCGAATCTCGGATATGTCGGCCCGTGCAGCGCTGGAGACCGGCTCCGGATCGAGGTCTGGTATGGCGTCGTGCGGTACCGGCGCAACGGCACGGTGCTCTACACGAGTGCGGTGCCACCGAGGTATCCGCTGCGGGTAGATGCCGAGTTGTACCAGCCTGGTCACTCGATCCAGAACGTCCGCGTCGGCAACCTGTCCTGGGCGAACGAGGTGGGCGTCTCCATTTCAGGGACGAGCCTCACGAAGGTGGGCAGCGCCGGCTGGACATCCGGTGCGGTTTCCGCGAACACCATCGAGAGCGCGGACGGTGCGATGGAGTTCACCGCCACCGAGACGAACACGACGCGCGTCGCCGGCCTGTCGAACGGAGACTCCAGCCAATCCTGGAACGATATCGACTTCGGCATCGAAGTCCGCGACGACGCGACGATCGAGGTCGTGGAGGCGGGCACGTCGCGTGGGACGTTCGGCTCTTACGCTGCGGGCGATCGCTTCCGGGTCGAAGTCCGCGACGGCGTCGTCGCGTACTACCGCAACGGGAGCTCCTTCTACACGAGCACGGTCACGCCGGCCTATCCCCTGCGCATCGACACCGCGCTCTACAGTGCAGGCGCGACGCTCACGGATCTGACTCTTACGCCTCTCGTGTGGACGAACGCGTCCGGAGTCAGCGTTAGCGAGAACAGCCTCACCAAGACCGCGGCGGACGGCTGGAGCGCAGGGGCGTCCTCGAACCGCACGCTCGCGGCCGGTGACGGATTCGTGGAGTTCACGGCGATCGAGACGAACACACGCCGCAGCGTCGGTCTCAAGGCTTCGGGTGCGGCCTCCAGCTACGCCGACATCGACTACGCCATCGACCTTGGAGCGACCGGCCAGCTCGAGGTCTTCGAGCTAGGCGTGTCGCGCGGCCAGGTCGGGACCTATGCGCATGGGGACCGGCTGCGCGTCGAGATTCAGGATGGGATCGTCCGCTACCTCAAGAACGGATCGCTTCTTTACGCCAGCACGGTGGCGCCGACGTATCCGCTGCACGCCGAGGCTCAGCTCTATACGAGCGGGGCCACGGTCAGGCACCTGGAGATGGGCGACGTCGTCTGGATCAATCCCGTGGGCGTGCAGGCCGCGGCGAACGGCCTCGCGAAGACCGCGACGGGCACGGGCTGGGACGCGGGCGCCGCCTCGACCCGCGCGATCAACTCCGGCTACGTCGAAGCGACGGCGAGTGAGACGAATACGTACCGGATGATCGGGCTCAGCCACGGTGACTCGAGCACGTCGTACACCGATATCGATTTTGCGGCATATCTGGTTGCCGACGGAAGCATCCATGTCTACGAGAGCGGTGCCTACCGGGGTCAGATCGGGACCTACGCGACCGGTGACCGGCTCCGTGTCGCGTTGGAGGCAGGCGTCGTCAAGTACTACAAGAACGGGACGCTTCTCTACACGAGCGCCGTCAGTCCCGAACTCCCATTGCGTACCGACTCCAGCTTCTATGCCCCCGGCTCCAGCGTGCTGAACGTGGTCCTGGTTGGCGATGCCGCGACCGACACGCTGGAGACACCCGTCCTGTCGCCGGGAGCCGGTACCTACACTGCGGCCCAGACGATCACGATCACGGCCTACGCGGGCTCGAACATTCGCTACACGACCGACGGCACGGATCCGACCGAGAGCTCGGCGACGTATGCCGGCCCCCTCGCGATCGGCCAGAGCACCGTCGTGAAGGCGAAGGCCTGGAAGGCCGGATATCAGGCGAGCGCCGTTGCCGCCGCAACCTACGAGCTGAAGGTGCCCGCGCCCGGCGTAGTGCCAGGCGGAGGGGCTTATAGCACGCCGCAGTCCGTGGTGATCTCTGAGAGCCTGGCGGGATCGGACATCCATTACACGACGAACGGCGTCGACCCAACGCAGGGTGATACCGCCATCGCCTCGGGTAGCACCCTCGCGATCTCTTCTCCGACATCCCTGAAAGTCGCGGCATGGAGATCGGGCTGGACGCGCAGCGATGTTGTGACCGCCAGCTACGCCTTCCAGGTCGCGACGCCGACGTTGACCCCGGCCCAGGGTAATTACACGGGGGCACTGCCGGTGACCGTGGCCACGACGACGCCCGGCGCAACGCTGCATTACCGCATGGACGGCGGCGAGCCCACCGCTTCCGATCCCACGGTGGACTCCGGAAGCGCGGTGAGCGTCGGCCATTCGGCCACCCTCAAGGTCGTCGGGTCCCGAGCGGGTTGGGCCGACAGCGCCACGGCGGCCGGCACGTACTGGATCTCGCTCGGCTCCGCATCGACGCCGAGGCTCTCTCCTCCGCCTGGCGCGTTCACATCAGCCCAGACGGTGACGATCACCACGACGACGAGCGGCGCGGTCATACGGTATACGACGGACGGAACCGACCCCGGAATCCAATCGCCGATCTACACCGCCGCCTTGACGGTCGGCCGCACGACCGTGGTGAAGGCGCGCGCCTTCGCCGCGGACATGACGAAGAGCGCGGCGGCGGGAGGGCTCTATCGCATCGACACCGGAACCGTCGATCCACCGC
>Ga0070707_100005532_pt1 | contig 11803 bp, 9 predicted proteins | sample KBSK5502metaG_FD_65468 | JGI IMG/M metagenome (GOLD analysis project Ga0070707, IMG submission 65468) | Corn, switchgrass and miscanthus rhizosphere microbial communities from Kellogg Biological Station, Michigan, USA - KBS K5-50-2 metaG | ecosystem: Host-associated > Plants > Roots >... | reverse complement strand
TTTCTCGTATTACGAGGCCCCGGGGCGTAATCCAGCCTGGATTAGCTCGGACTTGCAGGACTTTCTGATGTTCACGGCTCTTCGAAATGATGGCACGCGATTCTCCAAGCTGGAGGCCATCGACATTAGTGTGCTCTGACTCGCAATCGTTGAACATCACGACGCCGTAGTATAATCGGCGTCCCTTGACGCAATCACTACACGATAGTCCATTTCTGCGGGCGTGCCGTAGGGAACCGGTTCCTTACACGCCGATCTGGCTGATGCGGCAGGCAGGTCGGTATATGCGCGAATACCGCGAAGTCCGCGCGAAGACGCCTTTTCTTGATCTCTGCAAAAACCCATCACTCGCAGCCGAAGTAACCGTCACTGCGGCTGAGCGACTCAAAGTCGACGCCGCGATAATTTTTGCCGACATCCTTCTAATCCTCGAGCCGATGGGCATTGATCTCGAGTTTGCTCGTGGTGAAGGCCCCGTCATTCATAACCCCGTTCGCAATTCGTCGGATGTCGATCGCCTGCGAGAGGTTGAAGATGTCAACAGCCTCGAATTTGTCTACGAGGCAATCAGACACACACGCAGTGCCCTCAAGCCTGACATTCCGTTAATCGGTTTCTGTGGGGCGCCGTTTACGCTCGCGTCTTATGTGACGGAAGGTGGGGGATCGAAGAATTACGTTCATACTAAGAGGTTGATGTACGACGATCCGGGGGCGTGGCACGCGATGATGTCGTTGATCTCCAGGGCGCTCGTCAAATATCTCAATGCGCAGATCGCAGCGGGCGCGCAGGCGGTCCAGTTGTTTGATTCGTGGGTGGGATGTTTGAGCCCGGATGATTATCGCGAGTTTGTGTTGCCGCACACGCAGAGCGTCATTAATAACGTGACAAAGGGTGTTCCTGTGATTCACTTCGGAACGGGAACGGCGGCGCTGTTGGAGTTAATGCGCGAAGCTGGTGGCGATGTGATCGGATTCGACTGGCGTGTGCGGCTCGACGAAGCGTGGCAGCGTGTTGGCCATGACGTCGCGGTGATGGGGAATCTCGATCCGATTGTGTTGTTTGCAGGCCAGGATGTGATGCGTACACAGGCTAAGCGAATTCTGGATTCCGCGGGCGCACGAAGGGGTCACATTTTCAATCTTGGGCATGGGATCTTACCCGAGACGCCGGTGGAGAATGTCGTTGCGTTAGTGGAGATGGTGCACGAACTTAGCCACGGATTGCACGGATGAAGACGGATTACGATGCGCTGCTCGTCGTTTCCTTCGGGGGGCCGGAGGGGGTGGATGATGTGATTCCCTTCCTCGAAAACGTTTTGCGCGGAAGGAATGTGCCGCGCGAGCGCATGCTCAAGGTCGCAAAGCACTACGAGATGTTCGGCGGCGTCAGTCCGATCAATCAACAAAATCGAAATCTGATTGCAGCGCTCCAGAAAGAGTTAGACGAGAATGGGCCGCGGCTGCCGATTTACTGGGGCAATCGCAACTGGCATCCGTTGCTTCCAGACACGCTCGCGCAGATGGCACGCGATGGAATCAGGAATGCGCTGGCATTTGTCACCTCTGCTTACAGTTCTTATTCGAGTTGTCGACAGTATCTTCAGAACATTAGTGACGCACGGGCTGTAGCTGGACCAGATGCACCGCGCGTCGAGAAGCTGCGTGTGTTCTACAAACACCCGCTGTTTATCCAGGCGAACGTCGATCACGTTCGCGCGGCGTTGGCGCAATTCGATGATGCTGAATCTGTGAACCTGGTGTTCACAGCGCACAGTATTCCTGAATCGATGGCTGTGAATTGCGATTACGCGGCGCAACTGGCCGAAGCGGGAGGATTAGTCGCCGCCGCGGTTGAGATCAAGAACTGGCAACTCGTCTATCAGAGTCGCAGCGGTTCGCCGGCGCAGCCCTGGCTTGGACCAGATATCACGGATCATTTACGAGCGCTTCATCGCGACGGCATAACGGATGTGGTCGTGGCGCCGATTGGTTTCGTTTCGGATCATTTGGAAGTGGTTTACGATCTCGATTTCGAGACGCAGAAGGTGGCGCAAGAGATTGGGATGAAGATGGTAAGGGCGGCGACCGCGGGTACGCATCCGGCGTTCGTGAAGATGATTCGCGAGTTGGTGATGGAACGGATTGATAATCGGGTTCCGCCGAACATTTGCGCACCGGACTGTTGTCGTATTAGTTAGACAGGATTAACAGGATGTTTGCAGGATGAACAGGATTCTCGTCGTGGGTGGTGGGATTACGGGGCTGGCGGCGGCGCATCGCCTGCACGAGATTAATCAATCAATAAAGATCACGCTACTAGAGGCGTCCGAACGGCTCGGTGGGACAATTCAAACCGAGCATCGTGACGGTTTCCTCCTCGAACGCGGTCCGGATTCTTTCATTTCGGAAAAACCCGAAGCGCTCGCACTCGCCAAACGTCTCGGACTCGAATCGCAAATAATCCAAACAAACGAAACCTACCGGCGCAGTTTCATCGTGCGAAACGGCAAATTGCGCGCGGTGCCGGACGGGTTTCAACTGCTCGCGCCGTCGCGGATGTGGCCGTTCATCACGAGCGATATCTTCAGTGTCGCGGGCAAGGCGCGCATCGCTGCCGATCTATTTCTGCCACGCAAGAGCACAAACGGCGACGAGAGTCTCGCGAGCTTTGTGCGGCGCAGACTCGGTGAAGAAGCACTCGCACGCATGGCCCAACCAATGGTCGCCGGCATCTACACGGCCGATCCCGAAACACTGAGCCTGCGTGCAACGTTGCCACGCTTCCTCGACATGGAACAAAAGCACCGCAGTCTGATTCTCGCGATGTTGCGCCAGGGCCATGCGCAAAAGAGCGGCACGAGTGGCGCGCGTTACAGTTTGTTTCTGTCGTTCAATCACGGCATGCAGGTGCTCGTTGACGCACTCGCTCAAGTCAACGCAGAAATTCGACTGAATACGCGCGTCGAAACCTTGAAACTGAATGACTCCGGTTGGACGATCACAACTCACACCGGCGCACAGCTTCAGGCAGACGCAGTCTGCCTTGCGATACCAGCACACGTTGCTGCGTCGCTCTTAAACGACACAAGCGCACCGCTGGCGCAGAAGCTCAGCGCGATGAAATACGCGTCGACGGCGACGATCAACTTCGGCTACCGGCGTTCAGCCATCGCACATCCACTGAACGGATTCGGCTTTGTTGTTCCCTTCATCGAGAAGAGATCTTTGATTGCGTGCACATTCAGCAGCGTGAAGTTTTCAAATCGCGCTCCGGATGAACACGTCCTGCTGCGCGCGTTTGCCGGCGGTGCGTTACAACCTGAGGTCTTTGCGCTTGCTGAAGAAACGATGACAACGAGAGTCGAAGCGGATCTACGTGAGTTGTTGGGGATCAGTGAAGAGCCGTTGTTTGTTGAAGTCGCGAAGTGGGAAAAATCGATGCCTCAATACGAAGTGGGACACCTCGATCGGATTAACGAAATAGAAAAGCTTGTCGCGGAAGTTCCGGGGCTCGCGCTCGCAGGTAATTCTTATCGTGGTGCCGGGATTCCGGATTGCATTCGCAGCGGCGAATCGGCTGCTGAGTTGTTGGTTAAATAAAAGAAAGATTTCTCCCGCAACGGCGCTACAGCGCAACGAAAAACCTGAAAAAGTCGCTTGTGTCTTTCGTTGCGCCATGGCGCCGTTGCGGGAGAAATCTTTCTTTTACTTCGCGAGCGCCTGCACCCACTCCGCATTATTCTGCATCAACGGCCGAAACGCCTCACGCGGCACGGTCATCTCGATGTGCATGTTGTCGTCAGTATTGATCTTTGCACCCGCTACCGCCGGTCCAAGCTTTGACTCGTCACAAACAAACCACCCACGAACATCAGCCTCAGACTTCAACTCAACGCGCGCGAGCTCGGCCGCTATTCGCTGATCTGTGAATCGCTCCGACAATCGATCGAGATTCAACGGCCGGTTACTTCCGATCAGCAATAAGTCCTTTCCCGTATTCAAACCGCCAACACGAAACACAAGCACATGCGGAAATACTTTGTGGTACGTCGCCAGCACAGACCGCAAACTCTCGGTCGAGAGCTGATAGATCTGCACCCACTGCACCCAAATCCCGTCGTCATTCAATCTTGCTCGCCCAAGCTCAAAAAACTCCTGCGTAAACAGATTCGCAACCCCAGGCACCCAGGGGTGACTGGGCTCGCTGACAATGATGTCGTAACGATTCGGAGTCACGCGCAGAAACGTTCTCGCATCGTCGATGATCAGCTTCGTGCGCGGATCGTCGAGCGGACGGTTGTTGATGTGATTGAAGTATTCCGATCCAGCTATCGTTCCCGGCTCGAGCTCGACACAGGTCACAGACTGTATCGGCGACTGCAACATGGCGCCAACCGTCACGCCGGTCGCGTAGCCGATTATTAACCCGTTGTCGATCTTCGGCGCGATCAGGAGCGGCAACTGTCCCAGCATGACCTGCGTCGGCATGTCGTAAACGCTGTCAGACGCGTTTGTGCGTCCATTGATCGCCATCGAGACAGTGTCCTGATCGCGACGCACAGATACCGTCGCCGTTGGTCCTTCGTCATACATCAGCAACTCATGAACATTTGATCCGCTTGTTGGCCCATCTTCCTTCACCACCTCGCGAGTTTGCGCGATCACACGCACGAGGCTGTCGTAAGCACCGATAGAGAGGTCTGCGAGATTCATCCGTGGCGCACCGACAAAGAGCACGACGCCAAATACGAACGCTAACCCGATCGCAAGACCGCGCTTCAGTGCCGGATCGCTGCTTCCGGAAACCGGTCGATACGCCACGCCCGCCACCAGCAAACAACACGTCGCGGCAAAAAGCAGCGTGAATCGCGTGCTCGCTTTCGGAATCAAAATAAAGCCGGTAAGAAACGCTCCGGCGATCGCCCCAACGGTATTGATCGCGTAGCTGCGGCCAACTCGCGCAACGGCTTTCGTCCCTTCACTGCTCGCCCAAACGAGCACCAACGGCATCACCATTCCCATCAACACCGCCGGCACAAGGATCAGCATCGTCGCGGAGAAGATCTGCAAAGCCAAAAGACCAGCCCACGAAGCGATCTGGAGACGCAAACCAAAGGTGATCAGGAGGGCGGGAATTTTGTTCAGGACAAACAAACTCTGGAGTAAGCTGAGCGCCGTCAAAACCTCAACCACCAAAATCGTCGTGCGCAATTTGTGCGAGCGATCCTTGCGCGCAACAATCCACGCTCCGATGGCGAGTCCAATCAGAAACAGCGCGACGACGATGCTGAACGCATACGTACTCGATCCGATGATCATGGTGAGGACGCGTGTCCATGAAACTTGTGTGCCGATGGTGACGAACCCGGACACGAGCGCAGCGAAGAACCAGAACCCGCCGCCCTCGATTGCAGCGACCGACTCTTCGACGTCGACCTTCTCCACAACATCATGCGACTGAGCACGGCGCTGCAAGAAGATCGCGATCACGCCCACAAAAATATTCAGCGCCGCCGCAACTACGATCGTCAGGCGAACGCCAAGCGACGGCAGCAACACAAATCCGGCCGCAATCGTGCCCAAAATCGCACCCGCGAGATTGCATGCATAAAGCCTGGTTACCGAGTTTGAATCTCTTCCTGACGATCGCACGAGCGCCGCTGCGAGCACCGGCAACGTCGCGCCCATCAACGTCGTGGGCACGAGCAACACAACGCTCGAAAGCAAAAAACGCCAGAGACTGAAGCTGAAGTATCCAGGTTGGAGCTGTTGCCAGATCAGCGCATACACGTGATCGATCCAGCGAAACAACAACGGCACCAGCAGCGCGTAAACGGCGATGAGAATCTCCATCAACCCGTAAACGCTGAGCGGCTTCCTGATCCTCTGTGCAAACTTTCCGGCCAATGCACTGCCGAGTGCGAGCCCGCCCATGAACGCCGCAAGCACAGTGCTGACGGCGAGCGTCGTCGCGCCAAACACGAGTCCCAACATCCGCGCCCAGAGCACTTCATAAATTAGCCCCGTTGCGCCAGACAGCACGAAACAGATCCCGATCAAAACGATCGTAGACCGTGAGTAACTCGAACCCGTATTCAGCGCCATCTGTGCTTTTTCTTTTTTGTGTTTTTGTGCCTTTTTGTGGCTATAAATAAATCACGTGGCTGGTGCGCCAAACGCTTGCCGGTATCGACCCCGGAGCTGCCGCAGTCAACAGAATCGCATAGTCGTGCTCAACCACATCGCGGCTGACATTTACCGACTCAATCTCCGGCTTCTCAGTATCCACCGGCGTAACCAACGCGAGCCGGCGCAAACAGCGATAGAGATGCTCCATGCCTGAACCAAATGGTCCAACATCGTTCCCGAGCACGAGTCTGACTTCGGCGCGCTCATCGATGAAGTGCTTTATCAACGAGGCCGCCTGAACTACACCACGTTCAAATCGCTCAAACAGTTTCTGCTCCGCGCCGCGCGGCAGTTTCGTGTCCAACACAATCGTGATTCGTCTCTCATCTTCAGACGTGAACTCGCGCACCGTCAGACGTCTCGATCTTGCCGTCGCTTTCCAATCGATGTAACGCAGATCGTCCTGTGGCTGATAGTCGCGCAGCGAAAACAGATCATGCCCCGCACCCCTACGCGACGCAGGCACTCGCCCCGCGTACATCGGCAGTAAATGTAACTCGTCGCCGATCGCTTCCGGTTTCGGATAGACGATGATGTCAACATCGCGCGCGCGCAAGCGACGCCGGCGCCGAAAGAACCCAAACGGATATCGCGTCGACAACTCAAACCCATCGATCAGCACATGCCCGCGATTCGGAAAGAGTTGCTCAACTCGTTGCTCCGCCGCCGCGTTGTGTGGCACGTAACTGAAGTAAGCGAGCAAGCGTTTGACGTGGCGGCGACGCCGTTTCGGCACAACATGATTGCCCGGCCCGCGTGCCTCAACCATGATCGAAAACGACGGCAGAACGCGCTTAGTGTTGCGCAGCGTGACGATCACCGGCGCCGGCTCAGCCGCAAAGATATGATCCGGAAATCGCGCGGAGACAGTCAGGTCGCGCAACGAAGTGCGCGCTGCCACCCAGCCAATGAACATCGTGGAACAAAGCAGTGAGAACACCAGAAATAACAAATTGTTTCCAGTATTCCACGCCGCAAATCCGACCACGATGATGATCACCAGAAACACACCACCGCCGCTAGTCGGTTCGAACGGCAAGTCGATATTGGCTACTTCGGCTTTGGCCGAGCGCGCGAGAGGCGGAACGATAAAGATCGTCAACAGCAGAGCAATCAGGAGGGAAAGAATCGCAGCGCCACCAGCCAGCCCACTCTCTTCCGCACGTCGAGCAAGGACCGTCACGAGCGCAGACGTCAGCCCGGCGAGTACGAGCAACGTTCCCAGAACTACACGCAGCCACGACGTCTTCTGCGAACCCAAAGCAGCGCGTTCAAGGTTTACTTCAGACTTCATCTCTGTGCAATCTCTGTGTTCTCTGTGTCTCTGTGGTTGTTGTTCTTCTCAATCCCAGCCACCACAGAGAACACAGAGATTGCACAGAGAAGCAAACTTCACAGCGGAACACTGACAGTTTTAAGAATCTCGTTGAGGACGGCTTCGGCTTCTTCACTGCGGCGGAGAGACGATGCGAATCGCGAACTGACTACGATGCGATGTGCAAAGACGGGCACTACCAGTCGCTTGATATCGTCGGGAATACAGTAAGTGCGATCTTCACCCAACGCTAAAGCCTGTGCGGCACGGAAGAGCGCGAGTGTTCCTCTCGGACTCACACCCAGATCCAGCATCTCCGAGTTGCGCGTCGCAGCAACGATTCTCATGAGGTAATGCACGAGGGCATCGTCGACGGAAACACTCGTCACAGCCTGTTGCAGTTCGACAACTTCGGACGCAGTCATCACCGGCCCGAGATCGTCGAGCGGATCCGTGTATTCACGATCGCGAAGAATCTTTTGCTCGTCAATCGGCGCCGGATAACCGATTCGCAACCGCAACATGAACCGATCGAGCTGCGACTCCGGCAACGGATAAGTGCCGTGATGTTCGATTGGATTCTGCGTCGCCAGGACGATAAACGGCGCGGGCAGATTGTGAGTTACACCTTCTGCCGTGACGTGTCGCTCGGCCATCGCTTCCAGCAACGCCGACTGCGTTTTGGGAGTGGTGCGATTGATCTCGTCGGCCAGCACGACATTGGCAAAAACAGGCCCGGGTTTCCATTCAAAGACACCGCTGTGCTGGTTAAAGACTGAAAGACCGATAACGTCTGACGGCAGCAGGTCGGACGTGAACTGGATGCGTTGAAAAACGCAATCGAGCGCGCGTGCAAGCGCGTGGGCCAGGGTCGTTTTTCCGACACCCGGAACGTCTTCGACCAGCAGGTGACCACCGGCAATCAGCGTCACAATCGCCAGCCGAATCGCCTCCGGCTTGCCTTTGATGACCGTTTCGACAGCAGTTTGCAGCCGCTCGATCTGTTCGACCGCGTTGGCGCTCGCTATCTGTCCGCTGCTGACTGGTTCGAGGTTCCGCATGAATTGGCCTGCATTCTACATGCTAAGAGCACGCCCCGCACGGAAAAGTTGGCCGCGCGTGCGATGTGACCAATATGGCCAATATGACGTCGGCGCACTCCTGTAGTAGACTAAGGCGCGTACGGAGGGTGGGCAAGCGCAGCAGAAATCGGAACCGAAATTTAACCGCTTCGTGTAATTGCCCGAGGAGAGTGACTATGGAACCCCTTAATAATACTAAAAAGAACCAGCGCGGTTTTTCGCTCATCGAGTTGATGATCGTTATCGCCATTATCGGCATACTCATCGGCGTCGGAATCGCGGGATGGAAGGCAGCGGTCAGGGCCGCCAACGAAGCGGCAGCCGTGAAAACGTTGCGCTCAATCGCCGAGCAGCAGATGCTCTACTTCAACGCCCATCAACGCAGCTCATTTGGAACTTTTGAAGAGATGCGGAAAGAGAACCTGCTTGACAGCCGGTTTGACGGCACCACACCGGTCGTGGACGGTTATGTCTACACGATGAAGGTTATTCCGAAGTCAACTTCCACGCAGCCGGGTTACACGATCAATGCCGACCCGCAGGTGCCCACGGGCGTTTCCGCCACTGGCAAGAACTTTTATTACGTCGACTCCGACGCAAACACGATTCACGTGAACGACGCGCAACCAGCGACGGCTACGGATAAGCCAATCGGCCAGTAGCAGCCACAAAGATCGCAGTTCGCCACAAAAAAGAACAAAAAAGCACAAGAAGAGAGAAACCGGAATCGGTATTCTTCTTGTGCTTTTTGTGTAATTGGAGGTGTCGTCGTGGTTAGAAAAGTATTTCCGATATTGTTGCTTGTGACGGTTTTGGGCCAGCCCCTCGTGGCTCGCAGCCAGGTTAATGCTCGACTGGTCCGCGAGGTCAGGCACGAGCTCAGAATGTTGCCTTACTACGGTGTGTTTGATTGGCTCGAGTTCGAGGTACAGCCTGATAACACTGTGGTCCTGCGTGGTCAGGTGGTCCGGCCAACGACAAAGTCAGACGCTGAGGGTCGAGTGAAGGATGTCGACGGTGTGTCGCGAGTGGATAATCAGATCGAAGTGTTGTCGCTTTCTCCAAATGACGACCGGCTCCGACGGGCGTTGTACCGTGCGATCTACAACTTCAACTCGCCGCTCTTTCGCTACGCCACGCAGTCTGTTCCGCCGATTCACTTAATCGTCGACCGCGGACATGCGACGCTGAAAGGTGTCGTGTCGAACAAAGGCGACGCGCAGCTCGCGTACATTCGCGCGCGCGGCGTTCCCGGGCTGTTCAGTGTGAAGAACGAACTCGTCGTCGAAGGCGAGGAGCCGAGATAGATAGACAGGAGTGTTCGGGATGAACAGGATAGAAATCGTGTTCATCCTGAAACATCTTGTAAATCATGTCTAAAAAACCTTTCGTCCCTCAACGCGTTCCATTCGCTGATCCGCTAACGGCCAACTCTGCTGCAAACTGAAATCCGTGACGTCCTTCAACACAAACACCGGCACATCACGCTCACGTTGCGCTTTGACGTGAATAAACTCCACGCCCTTCACGTCATTCAACCAAAAAGCCGGTCTCAAATCCGGGCTCAGATAGCTCACCTCGACGTCGCGCATCTGTAATCCCTTAACATGCCTCACAAAAAATCCGTACGACGGCAACTCACCAAACATCGCGGGCTCCGGATAGATGTTTTCGCGCTCGGGCGGCTCCAGCGCGGCCTGCTCTTTCGTGCCGCCTCCCTTCGCGTAGACGCGAATGTTATTGAGCTGCACGTCTTCAATCAGATAACCGGGTATGCCGCTGATGATCGACGAATACTTCGGATCGGCGTTGTAGACCACGACGTTGCTGATGATCACACGACGCATCGCGCCGACTTTCGTCGTCTCCTTCGGTCCGCGATTGCGCGATCCGAGTCGCAGAAAGATCGGCGAGTTGCTGATGTCGCGCATCGTGATGTTTGAGATCGTGATGTCTTCGAGTAACGCGCCATCGACGGCTTCAAGCGCGAGCCCGCGTGAATAATCGAAGACGCAGTTCGACACGGTGATGTTCTTGAAACCGCCGTTTGATTCGGTGCCAAACTTTATTCTTCCCGTCGGACTGAACGTTCCATTCTGGTTGCGGAACTCGCGTTTGTAAGTTCCATCAAGCAGGGTTCCCTCGTCGTATCCGCTTACCTGGCAGTTGGTGATCGTTACGTTCTCGGTAACGCGGGCGTAGCCAAGCGCAAAAGAGCTCTTCGGGCAGATGCCGTCGTCGAACGGCGAGTTGACAGTGCAGTTCGAGATACGCACGTTCTTGCATGCATCCACGTCGATGCCGTCGCGATTCGTATCGATTTTGACGTTGTCGATGGTGAAATTGTCGACGCCCGTGGCGAGGATCGCGAAGTGACCGCCGTGGAGAATGCTGATGTCGCGAATGATCACGTTTCGCGAAAGCTTCAAGCTGATCGCTTTGTTGCCCCAGCCCGGTTCGACCGCGTCGCGGGCGTTTGGATAACCGAAGGGGCCTGCCTTTGGATCCGGACCCGCTTTCTCGAGCACGTCGTTCTGCTCTTTCGTGCGCGACTGGCCGCCGCTACGGACGAGTCCCTTTCCCCAAATGCGACCTGGTCCAAGGATGGAGACATTTTCGAGGTTCTCACCCCAAATCAAACTGTTGTGCCAGTGACTGTGACCGAAGTCCTGATACTGATCCCACGAGTTTGGCTCGGGCGGATCGTATTTGCCGTCGCCGTCGCGTGGATCGGCAGCGAGAATCGTCGCGCCCTGATCGAGATAAAGAGCGACGTTGCTTTTCAGACGGATCGAGAAAGAGCGGTAGGTACCGGCAGTAAAGAGGACTGTGCCGCCACCCGCAGCAGCCGCGGCATCGATCGCCTTGTTGATCGCGGGGCTGTCGAGTGCCTTTCCATCGCCCCTGGCGCCGAACTTTCTTACTTCAAACGCGCCGGTAAATGGCGAGCTTTTTTGCACAACGACGGTTGTGGCACCTGAATAAGGTGCGTGGCTGAGAGTGAACGCGATGCAGAGCAGCGCTAGAATCACGATTGGCAGTCTGAATTGTTTGGTCATTTGGGACAGGATTTACATGATTTGACGAAGATGAACAAGACAATCCTGAAAAATCTTGTAAATCAAGCTGACGTCGGGCGGTCGACGCTGCAGAGTTTTCTTGATGACTGTATCGCACGTGGTGACGAGACGGCGGTCGCTCACTGGCGTGGACTA
>Ga0070707_100005530_pt1 | contig 11808 bp, 10 predicted proteins | sample KBSK5502metaG_FD_65468 | JGI IMG/M metagenome (GOLD analysis project Ga0070707, IMG submission 65468) | Corn, switchgrass and miscanthus rhizosphere microbial communities from Kellogg Biological Station, Michigan, USA - KBS K5-50-2 metaG | ecosystem: Host-associated > Plants > Roots >... | reverse complement strand
AAGTGGCCGAAGTTCCAGAAGGCCTTTGCAGGCTTCTCGATTCCGAAGGTGGCGGGTTTCACTGACAAGGACACGAAGAGACTGATGGCTGACGCGGGCATTGTCAGGAACGAGAGGAAAATCCTGGCGACTGTCCATAATGCAGGCGAGTTTCTGAAACTAGAGAAAGAGTTTGGATCCTTCCAGAAATATCTCGACTCTTTCGGGAAAGACGAAGAACGGATGCAAGAAGCAGTCGCAGAACGGTTCCAGCATGTAGGACCCTCAACCGCACGAATGTTTCTATGGTCTTCGGGTTGTGAGCTGACTCCGACCCGCGAAGAAAAGAAATGGATGACTGACCACAAGAAACACTAGACGACCGTTAGCATAGAGCGGGAAATAAAACTCGCACTTTTGTGTTATGAGGATCGACTGCAATCACTGATTATCGATTGGTAACGGGTCCGGTAACTGTAAATGGTACCAAGGACTGAAGCTGAGAGTCGTCGAACTTACCGGTTGGGCCGGAATGGTAACGGGAGGCTGACCTTTCTCTGCCTGGATCGTTCGAGTCTCCTTCTCCTGGCTCCATTTCGAGCCACGGTCAAGGTATACCGCGCAAACCTGGCTAGTCTTCTGCGGAGATCGATGAATCTCAGCTCTTCCGATGAATAGCGCGGCCCATATCAGGCCAATGCCTAGCCAAAGAACCAGCAAGAACGGGAGAAGCCCGGCGGGCAACAAGTAGGATACGAACAGCAGGACAATGATTATCGTCAGAGTCATCCAAAGATGCATGACTCGTGTGGTAAGGGGCTTCTCCACCCAGGAAGGGTTGCGAGCCACGTGGTCTATCAAGATCAGAACTGGGACTCCTACTACCAATGTGATGATGTCGAAACCCGCATTTGTTCCAATAGTGGAACATACGAATTTGTTTCTCAAAGATGGATCGCTGGGAAGGTAACAATATCCAACACTGGCAAACAGTAGGATGGTTGCGGTGACCACAATGACCCATATCGTGGCTGCGAGAGCGACGAACCAGGCTCTCATTTGAGAGAATTATTCCATACGATGTAGTAAAGATATCCGAAGGAGCTCGCTATCGCACGAGAAACGAGAACTCCCCGCACTTCGAGCCATGCTCGACCTTCCCTTCGAACAGGTCATGGTCTCTCACTGCGACACAGACCCGGTTCGGTGTCGCGGGGGATTTGAAAGAGCGCTCGAATGTCCACCGTGGAAAGGTTAGTTCGGAAGTAGGATGCTGCGGAGTTCGCGGGTGTAGGGTTCGATAGTTCTGGGTCCAAAGTCGAACGAGACGCCGGCAGTCTCGAACAGCATTGGCAACGGCTTCGACCCGCCTAGGGCCAGTGCGTCTCTGTAGGCTCTAACCGCCTTCGCCGGGTCTTTCCTGTAGTTGTACCAGACCCCGAGTGCTCCCAGTAATGATATGCCGTATTCGATGTAGTAGAAGGGTACCAGGTACAGGTGTAGCTGTCGCTGCCACCGCGATCTCCAGAACTGTTGATAGCCTTGCCAGTCGTCTCCCCCGCCAAACCTCCCCTTCAGCCTGACCCAGTAGTCTTCGCGGTCAGCCACCGAGTGACCCGGGTTTGTGTATATCCAATGCTGGAACGCGTCAATGGTAGCAATCCAAGCCAATAGTTTCACCTCGCCGATCAAATGTTCACGTCTCGACCTTAGGTAATCAGTATGATTGTAGAAGACGCCCTCTAGATGCTCACCCCCGAGAAGCTCCATTGCCTGCGAGGCAACCTCGGAGAACTCGATCGGAACGTTTCCTCCACGTGATTGGAAGAGAAGATTCTTCTCACGTGCTGCAAATGCTTGGAACGCATGTCCGGCCTCGTGGAGAAGAGTTCGCATGTCGCCTTCGCGGCCGACGCTATTCATGAATATGAACGGGAGCTGGACCTCAGTCAGGTCGTAGCTGTAGCCGCCCGGCGCCTTTCCCTTCCTGCTGTCGAGATCAAGCAGTTTGAGGCGAGCCATTTGGCGAAAATCTTTGCCAAGCTCCGGGTGGACCTTGCCAAATACAGTTGTAGACTTTTCCACCAGTTCATGACTGTCCTTGAAGGGGTGCAGAGGAGGCTGATTATCAGGGTCCACCGCCATGTCCCAAGGCCGCAGAATCTCTACACCGAGCTTCCCCTTTCGCACATGATCAAGCTCTCTGGCGAGCGGGACAATGTGCTTTTCGACCGCTTCATGAAACCGGAGACAGTCGCTTGGTGTGTAGTCGAACCGGTTCAGTTTCCGAAACATGAAATCCCGGAAGTTTCCGAAACCGGCGTTCTTCGCGATTCGACCGCGGATCTCTAACAGTTCATCATAGATCTGGTTCAGGACGTCACGATCCTTGAACCGGCGTTCTTCACCAAGGAGCCAGGTCTTCTCCCGGATCGCTCGGTCCGGTTCTTCTAGGAACTTGGCCATCTGTTGTACGGTGCGCTCTTCGCCGTCGTAGAAGACCGTCCACGCCCCGGTCATCTTCTGATACTTTTGCCCAATTTTCGCATCCTCTTTTTCTAGTTCGACGTTTTCTTCGCGAAAGATTGAGACGTTGTTCTCCTTTCTACGGTCCATTACGGAAAATCTGGCCTGGTCCAACTCCTTCCGAGCAGGCGACGCCAGATACTTCTTGTCCAGCTGAAATGTTCGCAGCTTCACCTCAGGCTCAATATTCTCGATGAAATCGAGGTGCGCCTTCTCCCGGGCAGGATCGTCCGTCTGACAAGTCATCCGAATATAGCGTAGCACTTGCTCCTCCGTGACAGCCGAGAGAAGCTCGGACTCATGCTCAAGCCACTTCTCCAACTCGCTCCGCGACTGCGCCGGCTTCGGCTCAAGCTGGTCAAACAGCCTCTTCAACTCTCCAAGATCGGCCACGTTTACCCGTGTAGGAAGATAACGGCGGGGAAAGTCTCGCGGAAGAGAGGAATAATCGAATGACATCGGGTTCGTACCCTGTTTGGATGTGGTGCTAAAAAAAATTTCTCGGCGCAGGTCCATTAGCCCAAAGCCACACTATCACCCAGTCTTGCAGGGAGCATCGTCATGTATCTCCGGACCCATCGGCTCCACCGTCGCAGGGGGCTCTGTCATCAAATGGGGATTCTAGTCAGGATCCTATCTCGAATTGATCGGAGGGGTCCTGACACTATTCGCGGTAATCTTTCTTCGACCCGACGAGAATCTGGTCCGATCACTCACATCCCAACATTCAAAGTTCTGCTCTGACTGCGGACACCTATTACAGAGCGGCGCCAAGTTCTGTTCAAACTGCGCTCATGCGACTTCCGCCCCTTAGGCTGACTTAGAGTATCGGTTTCGTTCTCGCCTCTGAGCATTAGCCCCCAACATGGCCAGCGAGATTCATCGCGTCACGGTCATACTGCTGTAAACTCAACCTTGGCATTCATCAAAACCGACAGGTCCGTCTGGCCGCTGTCTATGATTATGATGCAATTATCGCCGGCTGGGACAGGGAACCGGGCGCTTGTCATTAGGGGTTGGGTAATGTTGCCGCTCTCGTACAGGATATCGCTGGCCCTGTCGGATTGGAGGTCGTACGAATATCGTATCGGGTCCTTCGGCAATGGCGAGAGACAGGCCCCACTGTTAATAATGTACATCTCCATCGCGGCGGGCTTCGTGCACGTTGGTGGCGGTCTTGGTCCGGAGATGTTCTGGGAGAGCCATAGAACGCAGGGCGCGAATGAGATGCTCATGTAGCTGTTCATCTGACTTGCTTGAACGCTGAATGGTACGGTAATGTTCGCAGTTGGGGATCCGTTAGTCGAGTGTTGCACTGTCGCTGTGGCGTTGTTTGTTGCCGTTCCTACGACCCATTAGGTCTGGTAGCCGTTCGGGTCGTATCGAGGATCGCCAGTGTATTGCAGGTTGTTCTGGACGTGATAGTAGTACCAGCCGAAGAACCCCTGCTAGAACGACTATTACAATGGTTTCTCCGATAATTATTCCCGTTCTCAGCTGAATCCGCAACATGGCAGTGAACTAGGCTGGGCAGCAATCTATCCATTTACGACTCTTAGGATCATAAGCAAGAATTCGATGATCCACGGACACCCGCTAAACGCCCTTTCTAAGAGGTAGCAGACCCGTCCAGCCCGAGTTTCAACAGACTTCTCTGAATCTGAGAGGTTTTCCTGAATATTTCCCTAGGCTTTTCCCTAGCTTCTCGGATATTCTAACCGTCGAACGTGTACGGTAGTCGTAGCCGACCTGGGTTGTTCGGCCCTATTGCAAACACGACTCTTCCAGCGTTGGCGGTGTAGTCTAGGTCCCATGACCGGTCTCCCATACGGCTCACCCAGCACGATACAGTCACTCGGCGCTCGTCCCTGATTGGTTTCTTGTACTCGCAGTGGGCCATGGCCACGATGAAGCCGGAACTGGACACGTCTCTTATCATGCCTAGACGTCTCGCAAGCTCTACACGCGCAGTCTCCATGTACTGCAAGTAGACCGCATGATTGACATGGCCCATTCGATCAATATCTCTGAACTGGACAGGAAGTTCTATCCTGACCTTCACACGCAACCGCTCCGGGTTCGGGACCCTACACGTTCCGGCAGAAAAGAGATTGCCTATCCCAACTAGTGAGCCGCAAACATTTCGTTTTGAGTCGTCGTTCCGTGCTTCGCTGCGAGACAGCGCCTCAACTACTCCGGTCCGTACAAGTCGAGTCCGGGCTATTGCTTCTTGTTGAGTATGGAAAGTAGCGAATATCGACACTACTCTTAACAGAACGTAATGCCCCGTGTCTTACCAGGGTCCTTGCTGCATAGAATTGTCAGACCCGCCTTACTGTCAATAATAGGAGTTTACTCTCCATTCTATGTCGCCGCAGTCTACTTGCCGCTAGCTTCCATGCCAGGCGGCTTTTGGCTCGTCACGGTCAACTTCCTCATCGTAGAGCTACTAGCGGGAGCCTGGCTCTCCACCGTCTGCATCCTTCTTCTCTTAGACAATATCCGGCATAGGATCTGGGGCTTGCTCGCCGTGCTCAGCTACACGATAGCTTTCCCGTCCCTCTTCTTCTATTCATGGATCTTGACTAGTTCAGGAATCGGCATTCTGACTCGAGTGGGAGCTTGGCTAGCCATGATAGCGCCTCTTGTCGGATTGATCGGTGGAGTCTGGGGCTTCCTCTGGACATCCTCCACGACAGTCGCAACACCCGGGACTGTAGATATGAAGGCACCAAGCCTATCGAGGTTTCCAAGAGACAAACCAGTCATCCCTGCTCTCCTCTCCATAGCTGGGACTGCTCTGCCGCTCTACGTCCTTTACGTATTCGTCGGGGCTCTCTTTGCCCCGCCGCAGCCGCCACAAGAAGGTAGCGTCGGTCCGGACTTTGGCTTCATCCTCGTACCCCTTCTTGTCGGAGGCGCCGCTTTCCTAGTGCTCCTTCCAATGGTATTCTCGATCTTTCTCTTGTTCGACCCGCGCCGCCACAGGGCTTGGGGAGCGGTTCTGACAGTCTGGTGGGGCCTCGCAAGCGCCTATCTGCTCGTCGCCATCGTCGTTGGCCTCATCAATGGAGCTTATACTGCTACTGGGTCCCAAGGCCCCTCCTGGCCGGGAATTGTCTTCACTCCGTTTCTGGGTCTAGCGGGGGGAGTCTGGGGATTCTTCTGGCATACAGGGGTGAATCCACGGGCCTGGACCCTACCGACGATTGCTGGGACGATACGTGGGATGTCGGGCCGTGTTATGGTTGGAGGACTGGCCAGCATTGTCAGTTCGATATTTGCCAGCCCGGTTCTCGCTATTCTCCCGTTTGTCCTGGTGGTCGGAAATATTCAGCTCGGGAGGAGCAGTGTCAGGAGCAGAGCTCGCGGTATCGCTCTCATGGGACTGGTCGTGGCGAGCGGACTCTTCCTGTTAGTGTTCGAGGTCGTCGAGTATCTTAACGCGTGGTGGGAACTCGGTCCACGCGTGGCAGGCCTCGCGGGTCTCGGCGCGACGTTTCTGGCCGGGTCTGGACTAGCCTGGTCCATAAGAGGACCACTGATACCACGCTGGAAGCGTCTCAAGACCTGGATGGTGTTCGTTACAATAACCGGTTTACTGGTCGGCTCTATTTTCGTATATTCCTACATTCAAGTTCTCCACGCTCAAAATCTTCCGAAGCCGAATATGGCGCTTACTAACATTAGCGGCACCTACGTCGAGGATTGTGGCCCGTCTGGTTCTCAGACGACTACATTCAACATGACCGTAACTGTGGTTAATACAGGAGGCAATGGAATCGCCAACCTCGGCTATGATGTGAATGGTCAACAGATTGCATCAGAGGGCTACTATGTGCACGCAAGCTCCCAGCTTCCCATCAGAGCCATCTTCACGGTTCAAGCATGCTACAGCATGCAGGCGCCAACTTACACCGTAATATTACTCTCCGAACAAGCAGCGTAACATAGGCGAATTCCGAACTGTTACGCTCACAAGCGAGAGCAGACGCGTCCAGCATGAGCTCGAACGAGCTGGATTGACTGACATCGTGTTTTCATTTGAACGCGACCAGCCGCAGAATCTCTGGATCTTACCTGGAAACCTGAAACATTCGACATGAGCACTCCCTCGTTAAACTCCGCAGCCCTATCCTTCAATCAACTGATACAAGCTAGCCAGAGACCGATACGACGCTGCCAACCTGCCTAGCTGTCTCCTCTAACCTCGTTTTCTCCGTCGTCATGCGTGACTGGAATCTCTCTAGAATAGGCTGACAATTTCAGCTGCGAACTTTAGGAGAGCTTCGCTTGTAGAATCGAGGCGCTATAGTCTGTCAGGTTCAGCGTACGGTCCTCGATTTCGCCGACTAGTACTCCATGCTTCGACTTGGTGATCTCCTTAACCCTCTTCCATTCCCCTTCGGCTTTGAAATTTCCGGGGCGTGTTGCATCGTTTGCTCGTCCGGCCAAGCCCGGAGGTAGACGAACTCTGTCCGGTCTCCAGTCCTAGCCTCCCACCACGCCGAGGATGTCGAATCCGTACGATTTCATGATTCGGGAGGCGTGATCCCGGAACCGATCATGAAAGGCTTGCTTGTTATTTTCGAAAATCTCATAGATCCTAAGCTGATGAATCATCGTTCTTTGTCTCCGGTCCGTTCAATCTATTTCACTCATCAATGGGAAACGATGTGTTAACTGCGAAGGGGTCGAAGAATTCTGTCTCAAGACAGAGAGCCCTGTGACGATGCCTTAGCAACACAGGATGATCATTTCTCTCTCACCCTCTTATGCCCGCGGTTCTTCGACGGAACCCATCCGCCCTCCTTCGTCCTCCTATATCCCTCGTCGTAGTGGTACCAAAAATCCTCGGGCGTGATCAGGGATTCTTCCGGTATAATTGCCGCCCACCCCTGCCCACTCATTATGAGCTCCTTGAAGTCAGGGTTGACTATGATGTCCTTGGAGTCTCGGGCCCGCTGGTGCCACACCTCCATGTCGAGTATCCGGAACCTCTCCCCCCGGTCGGCGATTAGCTGCGTAGCGACCTCAGGCCCCGCCGGTTTGCCGATCAGATCCCCCGCCTTCACCTCTGTCTCCTTCCCGTTGTATCTCAATGTCCCTTTCCCGCCGAGGATCAGATAGTACTCGTCCACGTCCGAATGGCTGTGGAAGCGGGCGGCACTCTCGTCCTTCTCTACCAATCTGACCCTGAAGAAGGCGCGCCCGGGCCCAAGGAGCGGCATCAGGAACCTGTCTACCGAGCCAGCTTTGTTCTTCGCAGTCAGAGCCCGCTCCCCTCCGCCGAGGGCGTCGTCGTCCAAGACGTTCACCACCGGCCTCCTCCACATATTCTCGGAAATTATGCCCGCCTTGCTCAGGTAGACCTCGTCGGCCCAGAATGATGCCAGGCGCAGGACGAAATCCAATGCGTCAGGCTCCAGAGGAGGAATGGCGATCTTCACCTCTCCCTTCGAGGCCCTGTTGAGCCGCCCCGCCCTTTTCCCAAGCTCGTCCCAAAACCAGTTGGCGAAGGAGAGCAACGGCTCACCGTGCCCCTTCGGCATCGCCGTCTTCGATCTGAAAAACAGCTCCCACGCCAAGTCTGCGCGCACCGCCTTCTCCGTCGCTTGGTCGTCGAGTATGATCTTCAAGATGAGTAATACTCGAGGTCGGCTAGTCTATTAGATTAGACTGGTGAAGCAAGCACCCTCGTTTCGAGGTCGAGTCTCATCGTCTCGACTCTCTGATAGATTCCTTAGCTTTTGGAACGACCTGCTCGGCGAAGAGACGAACTTGGCCCTCTTCCTCTCCTTCCGCGGAAGGCCAGAAGATGAACGTATCCAACCCTAAGTCTTTGTAGGATGAGACAAGCCAGTCTACCCAGTGTGAGACGGAGCCGACAAATGGCCTCCTTTCATGGAGGAAGAATGGTTTCTTTTCAGACGTCTCCGACCGCTCCTGATCATCGATCACGCCGACGACTTGAGCGATTCGTCTGATCGATTCTGGTGATCTACCGTTCTTCTTCGCCGACTCGTCGATGAGTCGTTGTCGTCCCCTTATCTCGTCGCTGGACGTGTAGGTACTGAGCGGATTAGCCCAGCCATCCGTTAGTCTGCCGATAAGTCGCATCATGCGCGGCCCGATTGCGCCAGTCCAGATGCTTATTCGATGATAGGGGCTTGGACCTGCTTGGGCATTTTCCAGCCGGTAATATTTTCCGGGAAAACTTACACGACTACGATCTTTGCCGTAGTTCCAGATGAGATGAATAACCTGTAGCGCTTCCTCGTACGCTGCAACAGCTTCTCTAGGAGTTCTCCTAGTCCCGCCCCATGACTGGATAGCGTCCCAGAATGCGCCCGTCCCCAGGCCCAATTCTATGCGTCCTTTCGTTAGGATATCCAGTGTAGCGACCGATTTTGCCAAGATTGCAGGTGCTCTCATCGGTAGATCGCTAACGTCTGGAAAATACCTAATTTTCCTAGTGGACGCCGCCAAGGCGCTAATCAGGGTCCGCGTATCAAGGAAACTACCATTGCACGGATGATCCTGAATACCGATAAGCTCTAGGCCCACTTCGTCGGCTGTCTTTGCTATCTTGAAAATATCGTCCGCACTACTACTGTATGGCGTAATACTGATGCCGAACTCCGGTTCCCGGCGAGACTGGACATTCGTAGACGCCCGCGACATGACATCCCTCATCGAACTTCGCCGCCGAAGGTATGACGACGAATCAGGCCCTTCTTAGATGGGCGATAAGTCGGAGTCCTAGGAGGCTTACCTTGGGCGATGAGATCATTGCACTCTTTACAGACAATCCAGACGCAATCGGCCTTGCAATAACAGCACTTGTTAGTTTGTCCCCTAGCCCGATCCCACGGGTAGACATCTTCCTGATGCCTGTCGACCTTAGCTTTTGAAGCCCGGGACGTAGCATCGTCTCTTCGCAACGAATCCCGCACTCCTCAATACGTCCCGCCGCTAATTAATCAAACGCCGACCTGACTGGGCCTTTTAGGCAACACACTACCCCCATGACTGCTAGCAATGCCAGCTAGCCAGATTTCCCGCCCCTACGTGATACTCAACGCCGCGATGAGCCTCGACGGAAAGATCGCCACGTACACTGGCGACTCGCGAATGTCGTCGCCCGCCGACCTCAGAAGGGTCCACCGCTTGAGAGCCTCAGTCGACGGCATCATGGTCGGAATGAGAACATTGCTCAGAGACGACCCGAAACTTACAGTTAAGTTTGCAAGAGGGCTCAAACCCCATAGGATCATTGTAGACAGCAACGCGCAGACACCGCTCACCTCATTCGTGGTCAGAACAGCAAAAGAATTCTCGACAATCGTCGCTGTAACGTCCAGAGTACCAAAGACCAGAATCGAGATTCTTGAACGGAGAGGTGTGAAGGTCCTTGTCTGCGGAAAAGGCCGGCTAGTCTCAGTAAAGATCCTCCTACGGACACTGAGAAAGCTCGGAATCCGGAAGATTCTCCTAGAAGGAGGAGGTGCGCTGAACTGGAGCATGCTGAGTATTGGCCTCGTTGACGAGATCTCAGTCGCTATTACTCCTAGGATTCTGGGAGGAGAGAAAGCGGTGACGCTCGTCGAAGGGAAGGGAATCCCGCTTGTCAAGGATGGAGTCAAGCTGAAGCTACTCAACACTTCGAGATATGGACCCGACCTAGTCGTCCGCTACAAGATGCTTAGCTAGAACAATGCGTGATCCGACAGAGCAAAAGCCCATTCCTGTTTCCTGGAGACAAGTTGCCGCATTCAGGCTCTCTCAACATCATCTCTCCAAGCGCCAGCCCTCAGCCTCCTTGGCTTCGGTTCTCGCGGACATAGGCGGTGCACAATCACAGGTGCTTTCGGCTGCTCAGATGTCGATCTGGGCACGAATCAAAGGCGTAAGAATCCGGCACGTGCATTCAGCGATATGGAATGATCACACGCTGGTAAGGGCGTGGGCTATGAGGAGAACAATGTTTCTCCTGCCATCCGATCAACTTGCGGTATTTGTCAGAGGAACGACTCGGAGGGCAGCCTATCATTTCCGCCACGCTCTTTCTCGCATCGGTTCCCAACAGAAACTCGACGAGCTACTAGATGCTGTTCTCGACGCTCTACAGGAGCCGCGCACACGCTCCGACCTTGCAAAGATACTCGCCAAGTCCCACGGTTACGAGTTGAAGTCGAAGGCTGGAGGAGGATGGGGAAACAAGAGACCTGTACCATGGGTCAGGGTCGGAAGATCACTGTTGCCAGTTGGATGGCTTCTCCACGTCATTGCCGCGCGCGATGTCATAGTTTCGGGACCTAGCGACGGAAACGAAGCGACCTATGTCAGAGCTGACAAGTGGATCCCCGACTGGAAGGATATGCCTGTTGAGAAGGCCGAGCGGGAGCTACTCGTCAATTATCTCAGAGCCTTCGGACCCTCAACATTACAGGACTTTGCGTTGTGGGCTGGAATGTATGTGCGTGACGCGAAGCCGATCTGGCTGAGCCAGGCGCAGAACCTTGTCCATGTTGACGTAGATGGTTGGAAAGCCAGTATCCTCGAATCGGATCGAGCAGATCTAGAAAAGGCGGAGCTTGACGGGCCAGTCGTACGCCTTCTACCATACTTCGACTCCTTCCTTCTAGGACACAAGTCTCACAGAAACATAGTAGATCAAGGAAACCACAAAAAGATCTACCGCGATCAAGGATGGGTCTCCCCGGTCCTCCTAGTAGACGGCAGAGCCCAAGGCGTCTGGTCCCACGATCAGAGCAAAGGTGTCCTCGCTGTTCGCGTTACACCCTTCTCCAGAATCTCGAGCGGCATTTCTTCGCGCATAAAGGAGGAAGCCTCAGACCTCGGCAGATTCCTCGAATGCTCAGACGTGAAGACCGTTATCGCATGAGCTAACTGCAACGGTCAGAGCACATGATGGTTTTCGACTCTGAAACCGGCTAGATGAAAGAGGCTGTATCATCGAGTCTCTATTTTCGATATCGCAACTGGAATCTTCCATCCTCTCTGGACACTCAACATGCGCAGAATGAAAGTGGCTAGGGCTGCAAGAATCTCCGAGGGAATTCCAGAGAATCCGATTTGAGTGGCGGTAATGATGATTATTGCTCCAAGCAAAGACGCCACCGCGTAAATCTCGCTCCGAAAGATCAAGGGGACTTCCGCTGCCATGATGTCCCGCAGCACTCCTCCACCTACTCCCGTAAGCATGCCAAGCAAAGCGGCAGGTATGGGACCTAGTCCAGAATTGAGAGCGATGACCGTCCCGGTGACTGTGAAGATACT
>Ga0070707_100005529_pt1 | contig 11808 bp, 14 predicted proteins | sample KBSK5502metaG_FD_65468 | JGI IMG/M metagenome (GOLD analysis project Ga0070707, IMG submission 65468) | Corn, switchgrass and miscanthus rhizosphere microbial communities from Kellogg Biological Station, Michigan, USA - KBS K5-50-2 metaG | ecosystem: Host-associated > Plants > Roots >... | reverse complement strand
TCCGCCGCCTATTGCGCCAGGGCGCGAAGCTCGCGACCACGCCACAGTTCTACCGACTGAGCGAGAACTTCTATCACCCATCACTCTACGACGCTTCCATCCTGCCAGGCATCCAGAGCAGCCCAGAATTTGATACCATGCCGGTTATCAAAGCCAAACACGGCGCGTATGTAGTGCAGGCACACGTAGAAGCCACAAGCAGACTGCCCACCGAGGAAGAACGCAAGCGGCTTAAGATCGTCGCCGCCACGCCCGTTACCGAACTCTACCGCACCAGCAAGGCGAATACTGGCCAGGTACTCATGGTTAATCACATCACTCTAGTTGCCACCTTTTTCCTGCTGGAGTACGACCTGGACGTGCCATTTTGGAAATGACGGAGGCTACCAGCAGCAGGACATCCCCTATTGGAAGAGTTGACCAAGGGTTTTAATCTGTGGCTCCCCGGCCCACACCAGGCGGGCTTGCTGGTAAACCTCGAATGCCTCAGTTCTCCCCCACCGGCATTTGAGGACATCGGCCCTGGCAGCAGCCGCCTCGATGTACTGGCGGGTTAGCTCCTGGTTTCTCATGGCAACGGCGGCTTTCGCCTGGAGGTTCATAAACTCCAGTTGAGTAAGTTCGCCGATTACGATCTTGGGGTGCAGTCCATCCACTTTCGCGAATGCATCCCAGGCTTGCTTAGGCTGATCAAGGTCAAGACGGGTCAAACCATCGTACATATAGAGAACGCTGAGGCCGCTATCAGCATAGAGGAAGCTTGGATCGTGCTCGAAGTCGTCGGGAAATGTCTCATAGGCTTGGCCCAGGTAGCGCAAGGCATCAGCTTCCAGACTGCAACGTGCGCCGGCGTTAGCGAGGCCCTGGTAGACCCTGCTCCTCAGCAGGGGCGAGACGAGCTTGATAAAGGGCAGGGCCTTTTGATAGGTTTGCAAGGCCTTGTAAGGCTCCTTCGCGATTAGGAACATGGTAGCTTGCTGTTTGAGCGCAGCAGCATGCAGGTTGTGATCTTTCGCAAGCTGACTATGCTCTACGGCGAGTTGGCTGTAGCGCTCCATCGCGGGAAAGTCGAGTCTGTCCAATGCAACCAGTCCAGCCAGCAGGTAGCCCTGTGCAGCGAGGTTTGCGGCTAGCTCTTGCTCTTTGAACGGCTGTTGGGCAACTGTTGCCAGACCAGGCAGATAGTCCCAGATGATCTGGTCGATCATAGCGGTCTCGCTCCCATTGGTGATCCGCCAGCAAGTTTCATTGATCTTCGCGATCTCCTCCAGGGATGCAATATTTATTGCTGATGGTTGAGTGGCTGCCCTCCCGATTCGCTCAAGTGTCTCCATGGGCAGGAAGAGCGAGGCCCCTGCTACCCCGAGTGCTTGTAAGAGTAGGTCACGGCGCGCTTTATTCATATCTATGATCTCCGTTTGCTCTGTGATCGTGCTCACTTGTTCGGGTAGTAAGCCAAGCTCCACTGGCCTGACGGTCCGACCAAGCTTCTCAGAGAAGTAGTCGCAAATCAGGCTGCGTGAACTTGGATAGATGGATAGCCCCTGTTCAGCCCGGATGATGGTCCGCGCTGAGAGGGACGTTTCGCTTGCTAGCGCCCTGATCGATAGGTTGAAGTGCTCTCGAACAACCCGAAGCGGGTGATAATTCTCCATCTCAATGCCTACCTCAATACAGCTATTACTACTCAGTGTACCTACTCTTTACCGGCCTGTCGATAGATTCTTGACCCGCTGGCAAACTGTCACCAAACTGTCACCATGCTGGCACCGTGATTGCATCAATTTTAATCGAAGTTTAGCCCAGTTTCGGGTAAACTGCAATAGGAGCTGGTGAAAATCTACTCACTGTTTGGGCTTGCTCCATAAAGTCTAGACTGATTAAACTAGGTACATATAACCCTTGACTTTTTGAACTACACCGGATACACTTACTGGTGTAGTTCTTACTTTGTAGAGCCTTGTAGTTCGATGAAAGAGATCCACCAGAGTGAGTATCGAAGAACTCAAAAGCCTGCTCCGCGAACAGGGTTGGAACCTTGACCTGGTAACGAGAGGCAAAAACAAGCGTTTTGCTTACGCCAAAAAGCGGCAGGGACGGCGGGTACTAACTCGCTACCTCAAAGCAGAGAGCAAGCTAAGCGAGCTGACAAAGAACGACGTCCTAGCACGCATGACACTGACAGCAGAGAGCCAGACGCTCAGACGTTCAAGCTCCCAAGCCTTTAACAGCATTGTAGGACAAAACCAGTAAAAGAGAACCATAGGACACAAGCAGGCAGAAGCCAGCCCAACAAAACTTGACAATATAGTAATTTTATAGTAGTATCTCTGTCATACAGAATAGTTGCGGAAAGTTTGGGGAAATTATAGGGAAAGAACCTTGACGAACAAGACAGAAGCAGGGTATACTTCCTAAACAATCAACCAAAACTTGGGGAACCATTAGGTAAGTTTTCCGCAACCCGTTCAAGTAAAGAAGAAGGGACAGATATGAAAGTTATGGCAGAGACAGGGCTTAAAGCCATAAGGGAGAGCATAGGACTCTCCCAAGAAGGGGTTGCGCACAGAACAAAAGGTCTAAGTAGTCGGACAGTACGCAACGCCGAGTCTGGGCAGCGCGTCACGTTTGACACCGCCATCCAAATCTTGAATGCGATCAACAGCGCACTAGCGGAGGCAGGAGAACCAGCGGTTACCCTTGCCGACCTAAAGTTAACACTCAGTTGAGGGCAGTATTGGATACAGGAACTTACCCGTCAGGGCACGCGCCTACTAAACGTCGAAGGACTTACTCAGGCATACAGCAAGCGAACGCGAACCGCACGCTTGATACAGTTCATAGACCTGAAGCGATACCGATTACGGGCAAGGCTCTCTATTGCACAACTGGCCCGACTCGCACAGGTGGATGAAACCACCGTCAGACGGGCAGAGTCAGGCCAACCAGTACAGGAGGTCAAGGCATTCGCAATCGCGGAAGCTCTAAGCAGCGAACTAAACCAAGAACTGAGCGCCGACGATCTCGGAATTGTGATCTACGGACAATGAGCAAGAACACAACTAGAACCAGAATTACAGACAGGCGACTAGCCAGCGACCAGACCGACTAACAAACGACGCCGCCCGGCAGAGACAAAAGCAGGTGTTGAGACCACCCGCAGCGACCCGCCAGGCGACTAGCCAGCGACCAGACCCGACTAAGAGTTCACTTGTGCGCTGGATGCGGGTAATTATACCAGAGCCTCCAGCACCAGGGCTATAGCGAACATCAGTACTAAGCTAACAGCCAGCACCTTAGAAAAACGCCCGTTTTTCTAAGGGCAAGGAGGCAAGGGCAATGAGCGAACTATCAGAAGACTTTAGCTACTTTAACGACGACGACGAACGCACCCTAGATGAGACCACCATGGCGCTAAGCCTGCTGGCCGGGCCGCCTGACTTGGCACCAGAGATGTCTCCTTTCGGGCGCGCACTCTGCTTCATGGGCACCGCGTCCTCGGTGTGCCTCACCATCGCCACGATCATCTCACTGCATAACTGGTTCGCCTGGTCAAATCTCCTCCTGCTGGCCTTCCAGTTCCTCCTGACCATCGGCATCTGGATCTTCCTGCTCATCTACTGCATCACCAAAATAGTCTCAGACAACCGGACGAAGCTGGCGAACGAGATCGCGCTGGAAGAGCACCAACACCGCGCCGACCAGTACTTCGACGAACTCCACGCCTCGAAGCGAGACGCGAGGATCAGGAAAAACAAAGCACTCGATACCGAACTCCAGCTCCGCATAGAGCGTGTGCAGCCTGACCCTATTGGCAACTATGCCGCCCTGCGCGACCCACGCACCGGCCAAATACTGTTGCTCCCTCCCGGTCAGCCGGCACTTCCAAACAGCTTCCATTACCACAACCAAGAAATCGCCCCTGGCTCAGTCAAAGTCACCGAGGAGAAAGCAGTGATCCCTCCGCCAGAGTTCCCGGCCCCCATCACTTTCGAGGAGATCCTGCGCGGCAATTTCACCCCGACGCCGAGGAACATCTACCTGTTCCACACCGTGAACGGAGCAATCACCGACGCAATGGGCGAGGTCTGCCACGTCGGGCTGGCAGCCCGGACAGGCGGGGGCAAAACGAATTGCACACGCCTGCTGACCGGCCAGTTCTGCTACGTGGGCGGGCGCGTCTACTTTGCCAGCCCGAACTTCGCACAACTCAAACTCAACAAGAACCACCTGGAAGACTGGCGGCCCATTGTACGCTACCTGGCAGCACCACCAGCCCAATCGGACGCCGAGATCCGCGCGCTGCTAACCCAGTTCAAACTCCTCTTCGAGCGCCGCAAGAGCCTTGAGCAGAACAGCCCGCGGCGCGGCCCAGACATCTATCTGGTCCTGGGAGAGTGGCCGGCCATCGTGAAGCGGGTGAAAGAGGCACCTGACATCCTCGAACTTCTCCTCCGCGAGTCCAGGCAATACGGCATCCACATCGTGACCGAGTTCCAGTCAGCACTGGTTCAAACGCTCGGGATGGACTCCGGCGTGCGGGAAAACCTGCTACACTGCTACTACTTTGGCGGCGATCCCATCACGGCCAAAGTCGTCCTCGACCTGAAAAAAGGCCAGACGGTGGACGAGACCGGCCTGGGCAAGCTCGGCGCAGCCTATATGCGCGCGAACGAAAAGTCCCTCATCGCCGGGCGCGTGCCTCACATGACCAACAGGGCCCTCTATATGCTCTTAGGAGCGCCACCCGACCCGGTGACGGACGACGAGATTTTCGACGAATCCCAGATTCCAGAGTCCTACTACCATGTTGACCAAAACGGGAACTACGTCGATGGCGGAGCCACCATCGTCCTCCCAGAGCAAGATAACCAATCTTCCTCGCGTTCGTTCTACATGCCACCTCCCCCCCGCGTCGTCGATGCACAACGCGAACCCTTTGCGCCCCAGGAACGCCGTGTGCGCCCTGACAGGGAGCGGGAGCAGGATGAATTTTATACGCGCACACAGACGCGCCAGAATGAGCAAGAAAGCCCCTATTACGACGAAGATGAGGAAAATGAGTCCGCGCACCAAAACGGCGTGCGCCAGCCTCCCGACGAGACGCACACGACGCAAAACGAGCGCACAACCGGGCGCTACCGACTCAGCGCGCTCCAGATTGAACTCTTCGCAACGGCGTACCAATATAGCGGCAACATCGACGAGAGCCTGGAGGCTGCGCACGCGAACACACGCTACCGGGAACACGCCAGGGAGATTATTCGAGAGCGTGGCCTGAAAAAGCGCGAATCGTAGCCATAGCAAAACGGACGTTTCCGTAAGGAGTGAGCCATGCAGCAGAGAACACCGCGCGTCATCCACCCAAGAGAGAAAAGCGCGCGTCACCCAGGGGGAGACGCCGGAACCCTGCTTGAACACCAGCATATCGTCACTTGTTCAACACCTGTACTGTACAGTCTAGACCCAATAGCTAGAGAACTACCCTTGTTCAACACCTGTTCCACCCTAGTTTCTTTGTGAAAGGAATCAAGCCATGAAATGGTATCCCTACGGCCACGACTTCGGCAACGCAGAAATGGGCGGCGTCATCCTGCCAGGCAACGGGACAATGCTAGCACGCAGCGTTCCCACCGCCTTCGCAAAAGCAGATGTCACCGCGCTCTCCAGCCTGGGCGTCGATACCGCCAGTGCCCACATTCTCCGGCTGCACGGCGAAGAGATCTCCTACGCCATCGGCGAACTGGCCCTACAACAATCCATCGAACCCTGGAATGGCCGCAACGACATCCAGCGCTACGCGAGCAAGTACAGCCTGCGCGGTCTGCTCACTATTGCAGCCTCGCTCATCCCTGACCGCGAGTTCGGCCTGTACGTCGTGACCGGCCTGCCCGCCGAAACCTACATCAAGAATACCGAGCTGCGCCATACCATCAAGAAAGCACTGGACGGCGTGCATACCTTCACGCTGGATGGCGGCAAGACCTGGCGCACCACCAGCATCGAGGTCGCGAATGTCGTGATGGAAGGCGCGGGCGCGCTGATTGCCTACGGGGATAAGAACGCCAGCAAAACAGCCGAGAGCGCAGTCATCGACGTTGGGGGGCGTACCACCGACCTGTACGTTGCACGCAACCAGGTGCCGGTCACCGACTTCTGCAAGGGCAAGCCCCTGGGCGTGGAGTCAGCCACGCAGATCGTCATGGACACCTTCGAGAGCAAGTACGATCGGCCCCTGTCACGGCTGGAAGCACGCGAGATCATGCACGCCTACGCCTCCAACGAGACACGACCCTATCCAGAAATTGCCGCCTACGGGCGCACTATCGACGCCTACCTGCTGGAGCGCCTGGCGAAAGAGGCCATCAACCAGATCGGCAGCGAGATCGTTTCCTTTGTCGCCGCAACCTGGCGGCAGAGCGACCGGGGCGCGGTCGCAGCGAGCTTCAAGCCAGTCCTCAACATCGGTGGAGGCGTGTACTACTTCTACAACGTCCTCAAGACACGCATCCCTCACCTGGCGCGGCCAAGTGATCCCGTCCATGCCAACGCACAAGGCTACTGCACACTGGCGTCCCGCCTGCTCTCACGCAGAGCGGAACCCCACGGCGCGACAGCATAGCCAGAAGGAGAAGATGTCATGCCAAAGGACACAGAAAAGTACCAGTACTTCACCGTCGGGTTAGAGCGCGGCTCCTGGGCACTGGAGCGCATCAAAGCCGACGCCAAGAAGCACCACATGAGCGACCAGCCCGGCAAGCTCATCGCCCTGCGGCTGACGGAATACTACGAGCTGCTGGAGCGGGGAGCGCTGCACGCATTCGCCAGCGTACCACTCGCCTCCGCCAACGGCAGCAATGGCAACGGGCACAAGGCCCCACCCGAAAAGCGGCAGCCCGCTGAGGAAGAGGTCATCGACGTTTCAGAGGACGCGGAGCAGAACGCCGACGAAGCCGCCGACTACTGGTCTACCCTGTAGGGAGCGAAGGCCGAAAAGGAGCAAGATAGATGGAAACAATACATCAACTCATCAATCAAGCACTGAACTGGCTCAGGCCAACAGACGAGGAGAACGAACCGGAAGACTCCGAAGAGCCAATGACGAAAGCCGAGTTGATTCGTACCCTCATCGGCCTGCTGGTGATCGACGCCCTGTTCTCATTCGGCTTTCGCTATTGGGCCGACCATGACCCGCGCATCGCTAGCCCGTTCGTGTACTGGTTCATGATTCCGATGGTGAGCGTGGTCGCCATCGGCATGGCCACCCTGCAGGTCTACTGGTACAAGCACCCCGAACAGGCCAACGAGGATGAACGCGAGGAGGAGGGCAACGCATGACCTACCGACCAGGGCAAACAAGCACACCACCATGGCTCACACCGGCAGCGCCAGTCACCCGTACCAGCCTGCCCCCGATGGAGCCGCTCCAGCCCAAGCCGATGGAGCCACTGCAACCGAAGGCAACCACGCCAGCCGCGCAGCGCACACCCAGGAAACGCCAAGCGCGGCCAGGCCCACAGGCACGCCGGGCAACGAAGCGAGAGATCCACGCCAAGCTTGTCCAAGCGGCGCAGGAGCAGCCACGCGACTCTGTTGGCCGCTTCGCAGAGAAAGGGAACATGTTCACCCGCTTCTTCGACCCGACGCCACGCGCACCCACCCGCCTCAAACCGCTCAAGCACAGGCAGGCCGACCAGCAGAGACACCCGGTCAGCTCACCACCACGGGCCAGAGTCAGCAAACAAAAGCGCAAGAAGCCAGTCCCTGAGCGCAACTTCTTCGGGAAAGTCTTCGCGCTTTTTAACGGCGACTACACCAGGTGGCGCATGCGGAACCTCCGCGAACAGGCCCGGCTGCGCGCACAAATCGACGGCTACTCCGTCCCGAAGAAGCGCATCCGGCGGCGACGAAAGCCCCGTGCTGCCACCCCACCACCCAGGAAGCGAGGCATCGTCCGGCGTCTCCTGGGCCTCTAGCATCGTCCCGTAGCGCAGCCACCTACTACCAGCAACCCGCCTATCGCCAGACAACAGAAAGGAGCAAACGCACCATGAGCGAACAGGCCACAACCAGCGTTCCCGTGATCTATCAATGCCCAGACTGTACCGGAGAACTGACCGAGCAGGGCATCATCTGGTCCTGCCCAAACCCCCACCCAGAAGCAGTTCCCGGCATCGAGGCAACAAGCACACCTGCACACACAGCAGAAGAGCAAAAGCAGTAAGGAGAACCCACCATGAACGAGCAGCAAATCGCCCTACACGACGTACAGCAACTCGCCGCTCAACTCAAGATCACCTTCAGCGGCGGCAACGAGCAAGAGGAGTGGTTTGACCTGGACACCAGCGCTGACGCACTATTCGGACTCAACGGCACCTACCGGAAGAGCAGCGAGGGGATCACCGGTGCGTATGGCGACCTAGTTCGCTACCAGGAACGAATCACCCAATGGCAAGCGCAACCGCGCCAATAGACCAGCAGGGAAGGGGAGCAGCCGATTACCAGCCGATTCGGGCTATGGCGAGGGCGATCCCCACCAAAACTTGACTTGTAGTAATCCTATAGTAATATTATAGCGGAAAGTGTAGCACAATCTTGGAGTGCAGCCAAAGGAGCGCGTTTTGAGGTAGCCATTTTTTCAGGCGGCGAGGCTCAGGCCAAAGTTTGGTAGACCGAAAACCAGAGCCACAACCGCCTTAGCGGGAGACACCCCGCATACCGGAGAGTATAGCACATAGTGTCTCCCGCCGCAAAGAGGGAGACACACCTATGACCAACAACACCGAGGTCACACACCTGTATGTGGTGACCGAAGCAGCCCAAGTAATTCCTGTCATCCGATACGAAGACGGGGACGAACTCATCCACACGGATGAGCACCCCAACTGTGAAGATGACACCTGTCCCTGTAACGCGAACGTGGTAGACGGCTCACTCGCAGCCTCCCAACTCACCCTGGTCAACTAAACCAGGAGAAAGCGGGCCAAGCGGTTCGGTTGCCACACATCGGCAGCCGAACCGCCACAGGCCACGCAAGGAGGCACGAGATGAACGACTGCGCATGGTGCGGAACCGGCGAGGGCATCTGCGATGAACACCTGCAGGCCCTTTTCACGGAGTCAAAAGCACTGGCAGCGACCGGCCAATACCTCGCCCGCGACGACGACGAACAACCCGCGCAGGCCACGCCAGCAGAAAGCGAGGCCGACCGCAATGCAGCAGCATAGCAGCCTTGCAAAAACGCGCGTTTTCGGAAGCGACAGCAGGGACGATTTACAACAATACTTGTATGAAGTGAGCCAGATCGAACCAATGACCGACCAGGAGTTAGAGGAAGCCATGTATTGCATACGCCGAGGAGAACCCAACCAGGAAGACACCAGGAAGCGACTCGCCGAACATCACCTGTGGCTTGTCATCCCCTGCGCCCGCCGACACCGGCGACTCTTCCAGAACATGAGCCTGCTGGATCTCATCCAGGAGGGCAACACCGCGCTTCTCCTCGCCGCGCACAACTACCAGGGGAAAGGGCCATTTCCCCCCTACGCGGCGCGCTACATCAGCACCTCGATGCTCCAGGCCATTCCCAAAGACGGGGCCATCCAGATCAGCCACCATCTGTACTTTCGCGAACGCAGGGCCGGACGGACAGCCGACCTCAGCATTCGCCACGCTTGCAGCCTCGACGAAGAGCGTGAGGACGGGTGGAGCCGCTACGATGAACTGGCGGCAGCACCCACCGAGCAACCCGACAACCAGGACGACCAGGAGCAGATTCGCCAACGAGTACAGCAGCTCCTCAACACCCTGGACGAGCGAGAAGCCACTCTCATCGGCCTACGCTACGGCTTAGGTGACTCCACCCACACCCAGGCGGCAGCAGCCAGACGACTCGGCATCTCACCGACAACCGCCAGGCGGGTTGAAGCACAGGCAACAGCAAAGCTACGGAGGGCCTCGTACAGCATCGCCGTGTAGGACATCAGGGCAGCGCCAAGAAAACTGGCAACTTTCCAGCGCTGCCCAACTCGATGACCGACACCGAGCCGCCGCCCACCGGCAGAAGATGAGCGACCGGCACCAAAAAACAAGGGGAATGACCACACACACGAGACAAATGAACGAGATACACGTTATAGTGAGGCAGAAGGGAAGAATCTGGCAAACAAAAAGATAAGGACGCACCTCGCGAATCGCCACATTCAAAGAGGTACGCCCCGGTCCCGTCCAGCGTTGTTATTTCTGCTACCGACACTGGACCCAGTTACCTTTGTCAAAGAAAGGTAAATCTATGCTTAGTATAACGGATGCCATACGTGAATTGCAAGCTTTACCCCAATGGGTTACTTATATTTTCTTTGAACGAGCCAGTAAGACTGGCAAAAAAATCACGAAGCCTCCTATCAACCCGCATATCGACCCGAGGCGACCACTCAAAGAGCGCCTCGCCGACACCACCAATCCGGCGACCTGGGCCACCTACGAAGAGGCACTCAGGCGCTACAAAAATAGCCCGGACTACAAAGGCATCGGATTCGTTTTCAGCGAACACGACATGTTCTGCGGGATCGACCTCGACAAGTGCAGGACCCCCCAAACCGGGGCCATTGCCCCCTGGGCGCAGCGCATCATCGACCTGATCGACTCCTACACCGAACTCTCACCCACCGAAACCGGCGTCCACATCATCGTGCGCGCCAGCCTCCTCGCCATCATCGAACGATTAGGCCGAGCAGAGATCCAGCACAAAAAGGGCAGCATCGAGATCTACGACCAGGAGAGGTACTTCACCATCACCGGCAAGCACCTCCCCGGCACCCCCACAACAATTGAAGAGCGGGAGGAGGAACTGCTGACCCTGTACGTCGAAACCTTCCCCGAAGCGATCACACCCACCAGGCCGAAGGATGTACACGGAGAGGGGGGGGAGCGTGCGACTACCACAGTGGAGCCGACGAGCACGACCCTCCGGGACATTGCAGACGATGAACTCCTTGAGCTTGCCCGCCACGCCAGGTACACCGGCGCGCGCTTTGCACGCCTGTTTGACGGGGGCCAGGCCGACGAGTTCAAGACGGCTGAAGGCTCCACAGACGAAAGCCGCGCTGACCAGGCCCTGATGGGAATGCTCGCGTACTGGACAGGCAAAGACGCGGCCAGGATGGAGCGGCTGTTCCAGCGGTCGGCCCTCTACCGCCGCGACCGCTGGAACCAACCGGCCCGATCGGGGGAGACCTACGGCCAGGGTACCATCCGGCAAGCCATCGCCGGCCAGCGCACCGTCTACGATCCCACCTGGAAGCCAACCAGGACACCGGCCAGGCACAGCCGAACACAGACGCCCAAGGCATCCCCCAGACGCGCAGGCAGCGACCTGCCGCCAGGCGAGGAAGAAGAGGAAGACCCCCACCGCGACACGGTACAAAAACGCGCGTTTTCGGATGACGAGACATTCGCAGGAGCGCAAGACCGGATCGCGCCCGATGACGTTACACAACAGCAGGGCGCGGAAAGCCTCAGCCCGCCGCGAACCATGCAGGAGCACCAGGCTGAGATCTCCGCCTCCAATCAGCGGATGCAGGCCAGCATCGATGCTTTTGCGCAACAGACACAGTACAAGATGCTGCTGGTGAGCCGACCGGCGGGCGCGGGCAAAACGACCACCATTGCCAGAATGGGCGATCCCGTTTCAGGTCATCTCAACATGGCGGCCATCTTCGATCACAAGTACATGTTTTATGAACCGGCGTTAGCCAACTTCCTGAAACGCGAGCCATGCACCGACGCCAACTGCCCCCAGGCCGATCT
>Ga0070707_100005527_pt1 | contig 11812 bp, 10 predicted proteins | sample KBSK5502metaG_FD_65468 | JGI IMG/M metagenome (GOLD analysis project Ga0070707, IMG submission 65468) | Corn, switchgrass and miscanthus rhizosphere microbial communities from Kellogg Biological Station, Michigan, USA - KBS K5-50-2 metaG | ecosystem: Host-associated > Plants > Roots >... | reverse complement strand
GGCCCAGCTGGGCGCCGTCGAGATGGTGTTGAAGGGCTGCACCGCCTGCTACGACCTCGTCGTCGAATTTCCATTGCCGACCCGCGATGGCATCGCCCGTGTCGCCGCCGCCTATCAGGAAGTCGGCATGCGCGCGGTAATCGCGCCGATGGTTGCCGACCGCACCTTTTACGAGGCGATCCCCGGCCTGCACGATGCCTTGCCCGACGCATTGAAAGAGCGCGTTGCAGCACTGCGCCTCGCTCCCGGTGCGGCGACGCTGGACGCGATCCGCTCGGCCTTCGGCGAACTGTCGCTCGACCGCGATCGGGTGCGCCTCGCCGTTGCGCCGACGATACCGCATCATTGCTCCGACGATTTCATCCTGGGCTGTGCCTCCCTCGCGCGCGATTTCGATGTCGGCCTGCACAGCCATGTCGCCGAGTCGAAGGTGCAGGCGATCGCCGGCCTGCGGCTCTACGGCAAGACCCTGACCGCGCATCTCGACGAGCTTGCCGTCCTGGGCCCGAAATTCACAGTCGCGCACGGCGTCTGGCTCGACAATGACGACATGGCACGCCTCGGTGATCACGGCGCCTCGATCGCCCACAACCCCGGCAGCAACATGCGGCTCGGCGCCGGCCTCGCCGATGCCCGCGCGATGCTCGACGCGCGCGTCAATCTCGGCATCGGCACCGATGGCGCCAACTGCTCCGACAATCAGAACATGTACGAGGCGATGCGGCTGGCTTCCTTCGTCTCGAAGGTGCAGGGACCCGAATGGCGGCGCTGGATGACGACCCGCGAGGTGGCGCTGGCCGCGACCCAGGGCAGCGCCCGCGTCCTCGGCTTTGGTGACCGCATTGGGCGCATCGCGCGCGGCTACAAGGCCGATCTGGTCATGCTCGACCTCGACCACCCGAACTGGCTGCCGCTCAACAACCCGGTCAACCAGCTCGTGCACAGCGAGGACGGCAACGCCGTCCACAGCGTCATGATCGCCGGCCGCATGGTCGTCGAGAACCGCCGCGTCCTGACCGTCGATATGGAGCGGCTGCGCGGCCGGGTCGAAGCGGCGCGCGATCGCCTCGCCGCCGCCAACGCCGACAACCGCCGGCTCTACGAAGCCTTGGAGCCGATCGTCGGCAGCTATTGCCCCGGCCTCGCGCGCACCCCCTACCACGTCCACCGCTACGGCGCCCGCCCGGAGTAAGATATATCGAGGACCCCGACAGGGGAGCACAGCCATGAGCGAGCCCGTCTGGAACAAATTTCTGACCGAGCGCGACAAGGCGGTGTTCGCGGCCGGCGGGTTTGGCGCCCGCGCCGGTTTCGGCAAGCGCCCGGCGCTCCTGATCATCGACGTCAACTGGGCGTTCTGCGGCGAGCGCCCCGAGCCGATCCTCGAATCGATCAAGCGCTGGCGCACCTCCTGCGGCGAAGACGCCTGGGTCGCGCTCCCCTACATCAAGCAGCTGATCGACAAGGCGCATGCAAAGGGACTGCCGGTCATCTATACGACCGGCGAAGGGCGGCCCGACAAATGGGACCGCGGCAGCTGGGGTTGGAAGAGCTCGCGCGCCGGTGAGACCGGCGCCGCTCCCGCTCCCGGTACCAATACGCCGCCCATCGACGGCAACGAGATCGCCGCGCCGATCGCGCCGGCGCCGCAGGACATCGTGATCCGGAAGCAGAAGCCATCCGGCTTCTTCGGCTCGAACCTCGCCTCCTTCCTGACGCTGCTCGGCTGCGACAGCCTCATCGTCACCGGCACGACGACCTCGGGCTGCGTCCGCGCCACCGTCGTTGATGCCTTCAGCCTCAATTATCGCGTGATCCTCGCCGAGGAGGGCTGTTTCGACCGCAGCGAGGCGAGCCACGCCGTCAGCCTGTGCGACATGCACGCCAAATACGCCGATGTCGTGCCGACCGTCGAGGTGCTGGCGTATTTCGACGCGCTCCCCGCCGGCCTGTTCGACCTCCCGACCGGCGCTCCGGCTGCCGCGCCGCAGACAAGGGCCGCGGCCGAATAGACTTCTTGAATCGCGTCCCGGCGAAAGCTGGGACCCACTTCTCAACCGGCTGAAACGCGGACAGGTGGATCCCGGCTTTCGCTGGGACACAAATCAAAAAAGACGGAGGGAGCGCGATCATGCAAGCCGTGATCATGGTGCCGGGGCCGGAGGGCGGGCGTTGGGACATCCGCGAGGTGCAGCGCCCGACCGTGCCGCCCGGCCATGTCTTGCTGCGGGTGCACGCCTCCTCGATCAACCGCGCCGAATTCCGCCGCCTGCACAATCTCCGCACCCAGCCCGGCAAGCCCCCGCCGGAGGAGCGGGTCGGCGGCGGCGACGCGGCCGGCGAGATCGCCGAGCTCGGCGCCGGCGTCACCGGCTTCAAAGCGGGCGACCGCGCGATGGGCCGCTGCGCCGGCGGTTTCGCCGAATACGCGCTGCTCGACGCGCGCGAGGTGATGCCGGTGCCGGCCAGCCTATCCTGGGTGGAGGCGGCGTGCATCCCGGTCGTCTTCGTCGTCGTGCATGACGGGCTGTTCGCCAGCGGCCAACTGCAATCCGGCGAGACGCTGCTCGTAACCGCGATCCCCTCCGGCGTTGGCGTCGCGGCGCTGGTGCTCGGCAAGTATCTCGGCGCCCGCGTCATCGGCACCTCGCGCTCGGCCGACAAGCTCGAAAAGCTGAAGCCCTACGGTCTCGACGCCGGCGTCGTCACCGGCAGCGACGGCTTCGCCGCGGCAATCGCCCCCGTCATCGGCGAAAAAGGCGTCGACATGATCGTCGACAATATCGGCGGCGACGTGCTGGCGCCGTGCATCGAGGCGATGGCGGTCGGCGGCCGCTACGTGACGATCGGCCGGATGAGCGGCGTGCTGAAAGGCGAGCTGAATGTCGATCGCCTCGCCGAATACCGCTTGCATCTCTACGGCGTCAGCAACCGGCTGCGCAGCTCGGCGCAGCGCGCCGAGTCGATGAAGCGCTTCGTCGCGGATTTGATGCCGGCGTTGAGCGACGGCAAGATCCGGCCCATCATCGACCGCACCTTCCCGCTCGCCCAGCTGACCGCCGCGCAGGCCCATGTCGAAGCCGATCGCCACACCGGCAAAGTCGTGATCCGGACCTGACGCTGAATGTCATTGCGAGGAGCGGAGCGACGAAGCAATCCCCATCCGTGATCGCACAAGCCCTCGGGGAGATTGCTTCGCGGAGTTTATCCTCGGGCCGCGCAACGCGCGGACCCGTGGGCTCGCAATGACGAGCTTTCCGGAAAGGATGAGGCCATGTCCCTGAGCCGGCAAATCGCTTCCTTTGTCGCCAATCTCCGCTACGAGGATCTGCCCGCGGCGGTCGTCGATCGCGCCAAGGGCGTCACCTTGCAGGCGCTGGACTCGGCCTTGATCGGCCAGGCCATGCCCGCCAGCAGACAGGCACTCGCGCTGATGCAGGAAGAGGAGGCGGGCGGGGGAGGGGCCGCCACCGTGCTCTGCCACGGCACGAGGCTGACCAAGGCGGGCGCCGCCTTTGTCAATGCCGAGACGATCTTCGCCGGCGGCAAGTGGGACACCTTCCGCATGCTGACCCATCCCGGCGTCGCGATCCTGCCCGCCGCCCTCGTCGCGGCCGAGACGACCGGCTGCTCGGGCAAGGAATTCCTGACCGGCGTCGCCGCCGGCTACGAGATCATGGAGCGCATGGCCGCCGACTTCATTCCGACGGTCATGTCGCGCGGTTTTCATTCCGGGCCGGTCTTCGGGATTTTCGGTGCCGCGATCGCCGCCGCGAAGATCGGCGGCCTCAACGCCGACCAGATCAACGGCGCAATCGCGCAATGCGTCAACTTGGCTTCCGGCAATCTCGAAGGCGCCCGCAGCGGCGGCCGCTCATTGCGCGAGGGTGGCGCGGTGCGCAACGCGCTGCTCGCCGTCGCGATGGCCCGGCACGGCACGCCGGGCGGCGAGACCACCCTGGAGGGTGAGGCCGGGTTCTACCATTCCTACGCCGGCAACAATCAGGGCCGGCTCCGCTACAGCTTCACCGGCGACAATCGCGCCAGCCTCGACAACGTCACCAACGGGCTTGGCGACGAGTGGATCTTCCTCGAGACGCTGTACCGGATCTACTCGACCGCCGGCTACAACATCGCTCATGTCGATGTCACCGCGCGGCTGTGCGCGGAGCACGGCATCAAATACGGCGACATCGACCGCATCGAGGCGGTCGTGAACTGGCTCGAAACCGAATACCCGAGCCCGCTCTTCCCGAGCCGCGGCATCGACATCCCGCCGCGGCCCGGCAGCACGCAATACTTCACTGCCTATGGTGCGGTGACCGGCGGCTATCCGATGCTGCGCGGCGGCGAACCCGGGCCCGGCGACACCGACCCGCCGGAAGTGCTCGACCTGATGCATCGCGTGACGCTGATCCCGACGGTGCGCCGCACCTTGTTCGGCCCGCGCATCACAATCTTCACCAAGGACGGGCGCAGCCTCACCCGCGAAGGCACCGGCCGCGAATTCATCTGGGATTTCGAGGAGCACGTCCGGCGCATGCAGGGCATCGCCCCGGGCCTCGCGATAAGCGAAGCGCAATTCGCCGAGCTCATCGACACCTGCCGCCATCTCGACACGCTCGACCGCGCCGCCACCCGTCTGATCGCCCTGACAATCCCGCGGTGAAGAGTGCCCTGATGAGTCCCTCTCCGCCCTTGAGGGCGGAGAGGGAGGGGCCCATCGCGGAGCGATGGGAGGGTGAGGTGGGCTTATTCGGCCGACGCTCTGGAATCCCCCACCTCACCCCAGCCCTCTCCGCCCCCGAGGGCGGAGAGGGAGCAAAGGGCGAGGGCTAGCCGGCGTAAATCCAGAAATCGGCGATCAGCGCGGCGCCGGGCGCCGGTATCGCCGGTGGCGTCTGCACGCAAACGAACGGGTGCGGCTGCGCGCCGAACCGCGATGCCCAGGCCATCGCGATCCCCGGAAAAGCGCTGATATCCGACACGAAATATTGCGCGCGCACCGCATTCGCCATCGATGTCCCGGCGGCCCGGCACAGCACCTCTGCATAGTCATAAACCGCCGCGGCCTGCACATAACCGGCATGCGACAACCTGTCGAACCCCGGCGACAAATCCTTGCCGGCTACATGCCCGTCGCGTCCGATCGCCATCAGCCCCGACGGCAGCAAGAGCTCGCCGGCCCGGACGCACGGCCCGAACGCCGCCATCGCCGGCACATCCGCCGTCACGACTTCTTTCTCGCGCCGCGCCGTTTGGGTCAGCGCCAGCAGATTGATCTCGATGATGCCGCCGATCGTCGCAAAGGATTTCGTCGGAACCACGGTCAGCGCGCACGGGATGTTCTCGTAATACCGGTTCCACACATCGAGGAAATCCGGCAGATCCTCGATCCGCGCGAGAAAGACCTGCGCTTTGACCGAGCGCTCGAGCGAGGAGCCCGCCGCCTCCAGCGCCGGCTTCAGCTTGTGCTCGATCAGGAATTCGGTCTGCTTGCGGATCTCGATGCCGGCCCAGGCGGAATGCTCCGGCACATGCGCCCGCGGGTCGAGCCCTTGCCCGGGGTTGTGCGCCATCTGCCCGGCGACGAAGACGAAATCGTCGCACACGACTGCCGGCACAAAGCCCGAAGTCGGCGCCGAGGCGACCCCCGGCGGGTGGATCTTGCGGATCTCGCGCCCGTCGCCGGGGACCACCGCGATCAGCGAGGTCGAGATCGTGCTCTCGGCGGCGAAGCAGCGCTCCATGACCACCGAGGTGCTCGGCGGGATGTAGTCGGCGAACTCGGCATGCCGCGCCAGATGATAGGCGGCGACCGCTTCCGGGTTCGGGTAGTACTGGTCGAGCCGCACGGCCCGACTCAGATCCGCGCCGAATTCCTCCAGGATCCGCCGCATCCGCTGCAGGATGAAATCGCCCTCCCGCCGGCTGCGCTGCCGCCCGTACAACGGATACCCCGGCGGCCCGCTCACCGCCTGTGGAACGCCGGCTTCGAAATCGAACGCCTCATGGCCGGTCAGGAAGATCCACGCCCCGGCCTTGACCGCATAGGCGTACGACACCGGCAGGCCCAGCAGGTTGACGGCTTTCACCTCAATGTCCGGCATCGCTCCCTCCCTCGCGGCGTTTGGTTTCCTCGCATATTACGCGGCAGCTTGGCACAACGATCGTCATTCCGGGATCGCCCGCAGGGCGAGGCCCGGAATCCATGAACACCGGCCTCTGAAAAAATGGATTCCGGGCTCGCCGCGTCTCGCGGCGCCCCGGAATGACGATTGAGTTGTGCCCGATCGGCAAACCCCTGAGGGCAGACAGGGATGTGTAGACGCGCCAGCCGCTGCCTGCCTAGGATGCGGCGCCCTCACCAAAGCGGAACCCACCGATGCCTGTGCAAGCCTCGCCCCAAATCGTCTCCGAACTGGCCCCGACCGGCGTGTTGCGCGCCGCGATCAATATGGGAAATTTCCTGCTGGTCACCGGCAAGACCCCGAATGGCGATCCCTCGGGCGTGTCGCCCGACATGGCGGCGGCGGTCGCGGCTCGGCTCGGCGTCCCGGTCGAATTCGTGCCCTACGCGCGACCGGGCGAGATTGCCGATGATGCGGAAAAGGGCCTGTGGGACATCGGCAATATCGGCGCCGAGCCGCAACGCGCCGCGGTGATCAACTTCACCGCCGCCTATTGCGAGATCGAGGCGACCTATCTGGTGCCGGCGGGCTCGCCGATCCGCTCCGTCTCCGAAGTCGATCAGCCCGGCAAGCGCGTCGCGGTCACCGCGCGCAGCGCCTACGGCTTGTGGCTCGAAAACAACTTCAAGAAGGGCGAGCTGCTGCAGTTCGACAACGCCGATGCCGCGATCAAGGCATTCACCGATCAGAAGATGGACGCCTATGCCGGTCTGCGGCCGGGGCTGATCGATGTCGCTGCGAAGCTGTCCGGCTCGCGCATCCTCGACGGCCAGTTCACCGCCGTGCAGCAGGCGATCGGCACGCCGAAGAAGAACGCCGCGGGGTTTTCGTTCCTGCGCGACTTTGTCGAAGAGTCGAAGAAGAACGGCCTGATCGCCAGCCTGATCAAGCGCCACGGCACCGTCGGCCGCCTCTCCGTCGCCCCACGCGCCTGATTGCCCCTCACCCCGGCCCCTCTCCCCGGAAGCGGGGAGAGGGAGAGCTGTGGCGAGATCGTGCAGAGCGTTCCCTCTCCCCGTCCAACGGGGAGAGGGACAGGGTGAGGGGCAAAGAGCTTCAGCGCGCGACGACCTTGCGGTAGAGATGCCAGGTGGCGTGCCCCAAAGTCGGCATCACGACGATGAGACCGAGCAGCGCCGGGATCGAGCCGAGCACCAACAGGCCCGCCACAACGAGCCCCCACGCCGCCATCGGGCCGGGACTGGCGATGACCGCCCGCACCGATGTCATGACCGCTGTCCCGAGCCCGACCTCGCGGTCGAGCAGCAGCGGGAACGACACGACGCTGATCGACATCGCCAACAGCGCGAACAGGAACCCGACGCCGATGCCGATGCCGATCATCGCCCAGCCGCGCGCCGTCATCAGCACGTCGCGCACAAACCCCGTGATCGAGGCCGGCGGCTCGGGGCCGAGGGTGAGATCGTAGATCGCCATCGCCGCGCCGAGCCACAGCAGAAACAGCGCCATCAGCACGAGCCCGAGCCCCACGATCGCCCCCAGGGACGGTGAGCGGAAGACGTCGAAGGCGTCGGCCCAGTTGCCGTCGCCGGTCTGCTCGCGCCGCCGGCTCATCTCATAGAGCCCGACCGCCGCGATCGGCCCGATCAGCGCAAACCCGGAGATCAGCGGGAAGACAAGCGGCAGCAGGTCGTAGCCGAAGGCGAGCCGCGCCAGCACCAGCCCGGCGAGCGGATAGATGACGCAGAGCGACGCGACGTCGGTGCGGAACGCGGCGAAATCCTCGAACCCCTTCGCCAGCGCCTCGCGGATATCGGCATATCCGATCCGCCGCACCGCCGGCGCCGGCAGATCCATGCCGCGGCGGTGGCCCATTGCCTCGACGGCATGGCCGGCGAGCCGCAATTGATCCACGCTCCACTCAACGGGATTTCGGATATGCATCGCCGCATCCTCCCGAACCGAGTTCGGGGGCCGCGGGCCGCCTGGGTGGCCGACCTGCAATCCGGCTGCCGGTCACCGCAGCAGCCGCGACCCGCCATAACCCCATATATACGCTGTTTGCTGTCCGGCGTCCCGTCCAACCCGCGGCAATCCTTTTGTTCGGTACCCGATGACCATCTTTTTCATCAGCGACACGCATTTCGGCGACCATCGGGTGCTCAATCTGTACCCGCGCCCGTTCGCCTCGGTGGCGGCGATGGACGCGGGGATGATCGCGCGCTGGAACGCCACCGTGGGCGAGGGAGACGAGGTTTGGCATCTCGGCGATTTCGCCCGCACCAGCGCCCGCGCCGCCGAGATCCTTCCGCGCCTCAAAGGCCGAAAGCACCTGATCCTCGGCAACAACGACCCGCAGCCTCAACCCGAAGGCTGGAACAGCATCGCGGATTACGCCGAATTGCGGCTCGACGGCGTCGATCTCGTCCTCTGCCATTACCCGTTCCGCCGCTGGAAGGGGATGGATCGCGGCAGCGTCAATCTGCATGGTCACAGCCACGGTCGGCTCACGCCCCTGCCGCGGCAATTCGATGTCGGCGTCGATGTGCGCGATTTCCGGCCGGTGACGCTGAGCGAGTTGTTGCCGCCGCAGCAGAGGAAGCGCCGCTATGGCTGATGTCCCGGAAGACGAACTCGGCTTACCGCCCGGCGCTTTCGCCCGGCTCGACGAGACCGATGACGAGCTGTTCTACGAACCGCCGCGTCTCGTCCTGCACATCGACGACGGCGCGGTCGCGGCGCTGACCGAATTGTACCGCGCCGTGCTGCCGCCCGGCGGCGCGCTGCTCGATCTGATGAGCAGCTGGGTCAGCCATTTGCCGCCCGAAATCGAATATCGCGAAGTCGTCGGGCATGGCATGAACGCGGAGGAATTGGCCGCCAACCCGCGCCTCAGCCGCTGGTTCGTCCAGAACCTCAACCGCGACCCGCATCTGCCCCTCGCCGACGCCAGTCTCGATGCCGCGATGGTCTGCGTTTCGATCCAGTACCTGCAGCGGCCGGTCGCCGTGCTGCGCGAGGTGCGGCGCGCGCTGCGCCCCGGCGCGCCGATCGTCATCAGCTTCTCGAACCGCTGCTTCTGGACCAAGGCGATGGCGGTCTGGCGCGCCCTCGACGATCAGGGCCATGCCTTCCTCGTCGAACGCTACCTCCACCACGCCGGCTTCGCGCCGGCCGAAACCCGCCTGCTCGCCGAATACGTCGAAGAAGTCAGCGACCCGATGATCGCCGTCATCGCCCGCGCCTAACCAACATCGCGTCCCGGCGAAAGCCGGGACCCACTCATCCGCCTCTCCACCGCCTACGGATGGATCCCGGCCTTCGGGACGACGAAGTGGGAGCTGGCGGGCGAGTACTAAAAAGCGGCGGCCCGCAACTCCCTCCCCCGCAAGCGGGGGAGGGTCGGGGTGGGGGCTGCAGTTGCCCGGGCCGGGTGAACGAGTGCCATCAAAAAATCGTCATCCCGGTGCGGGCCGGGATCCACCCTTGAGCTTCCGCGACGCCGATAGATGGATCCCGGCCTGCGCCGGGACCTGAATCGGGGGAAGCCGGCCGTCGAGCCCCTTGACCGCGTCGCGCCGCAGCCCGCAGTCTGCGGTCCATGTACGGCTACATCCTGCGGCGGCTGGTGTTTGGCGGGCTGACGGTGCTCGGCGTGTCGATCGTCGTCTTCGTCGTGCTGCGTATTTTGCCGGGCGATCCCTTGGTCGCGATCTTCGGCCCGGAAGGCTTCACCAAGCTCAGCGACGCCGAGCGCGCCCGCTACATGGCCGATCTCGGGCTCAGCGACCCGCTCGTCGTGCAGTACCTGCATTGGATGGGCGATATCCTGCGCGGCAATCTCGGCCGCTCGTTCTTCCGCGCCGAGAGCGTCGCCGACATGCTGTCGCGGCGCGGCCCGCTGACCGCGGAAATCGCGCTGATCGCGGTCGTGCTGTCGTGGATCGTCGGCATCCCGGTGGCGATTATCAGCGCGCTGAAGCCCAACAGCCTCGGCGACAACGTCTCGCGTTTCTTCAGCATCCTGTTTCTCGCGATCCCCGGCTTCTGGTTCGGCATGCTGATCGTGCTCGCTTGCCTGTTCTGGTTCGGCTACCGCGCGCCGATGGCCGGGGCGTCCTTGTTCGCCGATCCTTGGACCAATCTGCAGCTCGTGATCGGCCCTGCGGTCGTGCTCGGCTTGGGCCAGGCCGCCTATATCGCGCGCATGGCGCGTTCCAGCCTGCTCGAAGTGATCCGCGAGGATTACGTGCGCACCGCCCGCGCCAAGGGTCTGCCCGGGCGCATGGTAATCAGCCTGCATGCCTTGCCGAACGCGCTGCTGCCGGTGATCACCCTATCCGGCATCCTGGTGGGCTTCGTCTTGGCCGGGTCGATCCCGGTCGAGCGCGCCTTCGCGGTGCCGGGCCTCGGCTTTGCGATGTACATCGCGGTCTATGAACGCGACGTTTTCGTGATGCAGAACCTGGTGTTTCTCTATTCCATCGTGTTCGTGGTGCTGAATATCCTGATCGATGTGACCATTGCCTGGCTCGATCCCCGAATCCGCTATCGATGATCCGGTATTGATGACAGCCGCCGATCCCGATACCGCCCTGCCGCTCGATCCGGCGGCGCGGGTTCCCGAGGCTGCTGCGCCCGGGCGCTGGCGCCGCTTCGCGCGCAACCTGCGCAACTTCGCGCGGCGCTCGCCTTTGTCGGCGTTCTGGGGCTGCATTGCGGCGGCGATCATCGTTATCGCGATCGCCGCGCCGCTGATCGCGCCCTACCCGCCGCTCAAATCCGATTTTCGCGCCATGACCAAGCCGCCGGCGGCGCCGCATTATTTCGGCACCGACCAGATCGGCCGCGACACGCTGAGCCGCGTCATCTACGGCAGCCGCGCTTCCTTGGCCGTCGCGATCGGCGCGGTCTTGTTCGGCACCACGCTGGGCTCGCTCTGGGGCCTGGCGAGCGGCTATTTCGGTGGCCGTTTCGACATCGTCAGCCAGCGCATCATCGAATTTCTGCAATCCTTCCCCGATCTGATCCTGGCGATGGCGATCGCGATGGCGCTGGGCGCCGGTTTCGGCACTGTCATCGTGGCGATCGCGATCACCCGGATTCCGTTCGGCGGCAGGGTCATCCGCGCCGTCGTCCTGTCGCTGAAGGAAATGTCCTATGTCGAGGCGGCGCGCGGCCTCGGCGCCTCGCATTTGCGCATGATGGCGCGGCACATCCTGCCGCAATGCATCGCCCCTTATCTGATCCTCGCGACGACCCATCTCGGCGTCGCGATCATCATCGAGGCCTCGCTCGGCTTTCTTGGCGTCGGCATCCCGCCGCCGACCCCGACCTGGGGCAACATGCTCGCGGATTCATTGAACGCGGGTCTCGTACCGCCGTGGTGGCTGGTGCTGTTCCCGGGCTGCGCCATCACCCTGACCGTGCTCGCCTTCAGCCTGCTCGGCGACGGCATCCGCGATCTCGTCGATCCGCGGCTGCGCGGCGCGGTGTCGGTGCGCGGCAAGGGCGCCGCGCTCTAGTTGTGGAGCCTCAATAGGTTGTCCTCGGAGAGGTCGAGGCGGCTGATCGGTGTTTGTGCTTCGAGGCTACCATGAGGTCGATGCCAGTTATAGCGATGCAGCCATCGCGGCAGCTCGGCAGCTCGGCGGTCGGAA
>Ga0070707_100005526_pt1 | contig 11818 bp, 9 predicted proteins | sample KBSK5502metaG_FD_65468 | JGI IMG/M metagenome (GOLD analysis project Ga0070707, IMG submission 65468) | Corn, switchgrass and miscanthus rhizosphere microbial communities from Kellogg Biological Station, Michigan, USA - KBS K5-50-2 metaG | ecosystem: Host-associated > Plants > Roots >... | reverse complement strand
GGCTGCGGCCGACGATGGCGATGATGCTCTGCTCGTCGATGACCTCGACGTCGGCGATGTCTTTCAGTTGCGGCCGAAGCTGCTCGATGTTGTGGCGGTCGTCCACCGTGACCGACACCGACACTTCTGACGTGGTGATCAGGTCGACGGAGATCTCCAGCTGCTCGAAGACGTCGAAGAGCCGCGCCAGGAAGCCGTGCGCGCCGAGCATCTTGTTCGTGGTCATGTGTACGACGGTGACGTTGCGCTTCCGGGCGATCGAGCGCGGGCCGCTGACGCGGTCGTCGCCCTCCGGCGTGATCAGCGTGCCGGGCAACGCCGGGTTGTGCGTGTTGAGCACGCGCACCGGGATGCCGGCGGCGACGGCCGGCTCGAGGGTGCGCGGATGGAGCTTGGCGCCGAACGATGCCAGCTCTGCCGCTTCGTCGTGCGAGAGGCGGTCGATGACGCGGGCGCCCGAAACGTAGCGCGGGTCGCACGTCAGCAGGCCGTCGACGTCGGTCCAGATCTGCACTTCGTCCGCACCGATGGCCGCGCCGACGATGGCCGCGCTGTAGTCGGAGCCGTTGCGGCCGAGGGTGGTGGTGGCGCCGGTCATGGTCCGGCCGATGAAGCCGCCCATGACCGGGATGTGGTTTCGCTCGACGATCGGCAGCAGCGTCGACTGCGCGGCGCGGCGCGTGTCGTCCATCAGCGGCGTGGCGCCGCCGAAGTTTTCGTTGGTGATGATGACCCGCTCCGACTCGACATGCTCGCCGGGGAGCGCGCGCATCATCATCGAGTAGGCGAAGAGGACGGAGGAGAGCTTCTCGCCGATGGCGACGACTTTGTCTTTCGCGCGCAGGGTGATCTCGCCGAGGAGGGCGATGCCGCTCAGGATCGTGTCGACCTGCTCGATCTGCTTCGTGAGCTGCTTGAGGAAGGAGTCGAAGAAGTCGAATTTCTGCTGCACGAGCTGCATGGCCACGTCTTCGTGGCGCTGCCGCACGCGGGCGACGATCTCTTTCACCAGTTCCGGCTTCTGATCTCTCGCCGCCTCGGTGGCCGCGATCAGGTCGTTGGTGATCCCGGCCAGTGCGGAGACGACGACGATCGGCTTGAGGTGGCGGCGCTCGGAGACGATGTCGATCGCGTTCGCCACGAGCTCCGCGTTGCCGACCGACGTGCCGCCGAATTTGATGACGATCATGGGCGACCCTCGCCGCGTGTCATTCCGAGCGCAGCGAGGAATCCCCCACCGACGTGCGACGCTCGTCGCACATGCCGAGGGGGTCCTTCGCCGTCTTCGCGGCTCAGGATGACAGGCATCACAGGAGCCCTTTCGCTTCGAGCAGCTCCGCATTCAGCAGCGCGGCTCCCGCCGCGCCGCGGATGGTGTTGTGGACCAGCGCGACCATGCGCAGGTCGAGCAGGGGGCAGGGGCGGAGGCGGCCGACCGAGACGCTCATGCCGTGCTCGCGGTCGCGGTCGAGGCGCGGTTGCGGGCGGTCGGGGGCGTCGATGTAGTGGATTGGCTTGCGCGGGGCGGACGGAAGCCCGAGCTCCTGCGGCTCGCCGCGGAAGTTGTCGAGCGCTTCGCGTACCTGTTCGAGGTTGAGCGTGTTGCGGCTGCGCGTCGACAACGAGATGGTCATCATGTGCCCGTCGATGGTCGGCACGCGGTTGGTCTGCGCGGAGATGCGCATCGGCGCGAGCTCGAAGCGGCCGTCGCGCCAGGCGCCGAGGATCTTGCGCGGCTCGATCTCGATCTTCTCTTCCTCGCCGCTGATGTACGGGATGACGTTGTCGAGGATCGCGTACGACGCCACGCCGTTGTAGCCGGCGCCGGAGACGGCCTGCATGGTGGTGACGTGGAGCTGCTCGATGCCCCAGATCTTCTCGATCGGTGCGATGGCGAGGGCGAGGCCCATGGTCGAGCAGTTCGAGTTGGTGATGATGTAGCCGTCGCCGCCGCGCCGCTGTCGCTGATGTTCGATCGCCGCGAGGTGGTCGGCGTTGATCTCCGGCAGGAGCAGCGGGACGTCGGCGTCCATCCGGTGGTTCTTCGAGTTCGAGACGACGACGGCGCCGTGGCCGGCGTAGAGCTCTTCCGCTTCACCGGCGATCGAGGAGTCGAGGCCGGAGAAGACGAGACGCGAGTCGAGGTGGACGCCGAGCGGCTTGACCTGGAGCGCGGCGGCGTCGCGCGGCATGAGCGTGTCGAGGCGCCAGTCAGCCGCTTCGCCATACGCCTTCCCGGCGCTGCGCTCCGAGGCAATGACCTCGTGGAGGCGGAACCAGGGGTGATGCTCGAGGAGCTGGACGAAGCGCTGGCCGACCGAGCCGGTCGCGCCGAGAACGGCGACGGGGATGCGCGACGTGCGCCGCGCGGCGGTGGGTGTTTCGGTTTGAAGCGTGGCAGTCATGCAAAAAATGATTCTATGTCGAACGCGACGATTGCAAAGGCGGCGAGCAGCGCGATGAGGGAGAGGATTGCTCCTGGCTTTGTGCCGGGCGGCGGCGTGTTCGCCGGCATCGGCGTCGAGGCGTACGCGGGGAGCTCGTAGACGCCGACGGCGGGCGGCGGCGCGCCGCCAAGGCGCGGCCACGGAAGCGGCGCGCGGGTGAGGTAGAGCGCCACGCCGAGACGCGAGAGCTCGGCACGAGGGACATCGGGAAAGCTGCGGTCGACCGGGTCGTAGCCGAAGCGCTTCAGTTCGGCGATGCGCGTGGTGCGCTGCAGGACGTCGTACGAGCGAATGTCGCGTACGCCGTCCGCGGTGCCGAGGTTCGGCGGATAGACGCCGGGTGCCGCGGCGATGAGGTAGCGGTGCTCGGGATCGAGACGGAGGACGTCGGCGATCGCCGGTGGCGTGGGGGCGATCTGCGAGCGATCCATGGAGGGGTTGTAGCCGTAGGCGAAGAGGGTCATCTCGACGGCGATCGCGGCGAGGACGAGCTTGCGACGTCTCGTCAACGCGGTGGCGATACAGAAGGCCGGTATGGCGATGCGTCTGACGGCGACGGATTGAAATCCGGCGAGGTAGTGCGCAAGGCGCGCTTCGTAGATTTCCGTCGGGAGGCGGAGGTAGTGGCGCTGCTGCAGCATGGCGATGCCGTTGCGCGCGGCTCTGGTGAGTAGCGGTTGAGCGAACGGCGTGGCCAGGACGATGCCCGCGATCGCCACGATGATGGCGACAGTTTGGAGTGCGGCGCCTGCCCTGAGCGAAGCCGAAGGGGCCAGGCCGCCGCTTTTGCGGCTGTCGAAAAGCGGCAGCTGCGCCGCCGCACTCCAAAAGAACGCGAACACCAACCCTAGCCGCTCCGTCGCGAAAGGCAGTGAACGACTCGGCATCCACGACAAGGCGAGAGCGACGACGCCGATGATCATGCCTCGTCGCACCGCCTGCGGAAGTCGCGGCCATGCGAACGCGAGGGCGACGAGCAGCACCGCGCCGGCGTAGCCGCCGCTCCGCTCGGCGAAGTTCTCGGCTGCCGGTTGGGCGATGCCGCTCAGGTCGATCTCGTTCGCCAGCGGCGTGCCGAGGTAGCCGGGGAGGATCGTCGCCGGAATGGCGAAGAGTCGCGCCTGCACGACGCGATGCGCGCGTTGTGCGAGGAGATCGCTTTTCTTCACCGCGAGCAGGAACGGCACGAGCTGCACGGCGCAAATCGCGAAGCCGATCGCGGCGCTGGCGACCGTGAGCACGATCGCGCGCGGACGCCACCGTTCGTCGCGCCGTTGCCACGCGAAAAAGATCGCCAGCGCGATGACGCCGAAGAAGAGCGTTTCCGGATGGCCGCCGGCGGTGGCCAGCGCCGCGGTGGCGATCGTCGCGGCCACGCGGCCGCGCGTTGGCGCGCGCAGAAGCGAGAGCGCCGACGCCCCGAGCCACGGCAGCATGGCGTAGACGTTCGTATGCGGCGACAGCAGCCAGACGGTCATGTAGCCGCAGGTCATGTAGACGAAGCCGGGGACGATCGCAGCGCGCGCGTCGCAGCCGGTCAGCGTCCGCGAAAACCACCACATCCCGAGGCCGGCCAGGAAGAGCTTCAGCATCGCGTAGAGCGCCCAGCCGCGGTCGTGCAGGGCGATGCGCAGCCATGTCAGCGGAAAGAGGAGCGTCGACTCGGGATTGGCGAAGAGATGCGCGCCGTCGCCGGCGAAACGATTGCGCCAAGGAAACTCGGCGCGCGCGACGAGCCGCCGCACCTCGACGTCCCAGGCGTGGAACTCGAGCACCGCATCGCTGAGGAGCTTGTTCGACACGATGACGCGCTGCTGCGGATCGGCCTTCCACGCACCCGAGTCACGCGGCAGATCGAGCGGGATCATGACGCGGTGCGGCAGGAGGCCGGGCGCGGTGAAGAGGAGCGCGAGGATCGCGAAGACGAGGATCGAACGATGAACGATGAACGATGAACGATGAACCGGGGTGGGCGGCTGTTCATCGTTCATCGTTCATCCTTCATCGTTCGTATTGCGATGAGGCCCGCCACCTGCACCACCCGAAACCCGATCGCCCACGCCGCCGGCAGGTGCATCGGTCCCCAGCGGAAGAGGAGCGACGGATGCGACGGTGAGGTGAGGCCGGCCCACGTCGGGATCAGCTCGCAGTCGGTGATGACGACGTCCCACGCCACGATCCACCACGGCAGCCAGCGGAAGCGCGCGGCGGCCGGCGCGAGCAGCGCCGGGACGAGCAGCGGCGCGAGGACGAACCAGTACCACCCTTCCTTCCCGCCGATCTGCGGCGTCTGTTTGATGATGCAGAGGATCACGTTGACGCACTGCGCGGCGGCGAAGGCGAGCAGCACGGCGGCGACGAGCGCGGCGTCGCTGCGGCGCCAGGCCAGTGCGATGGCGACGAGCACGGGAAGGACGTATGCGGCAATCGCCCACGGGCGGAGGGCGTCGAAGTGCTCGCCGCTGGTCCAGGCAGCGCTGGCGATCGACACTTTCACGAGTTGCAGGACATCGAGCCGCGGCGGCGCGCTCGTCGCCTCGGAGTAGGCGACGACGCCGATCGGATTCTTCGTCCGCGCCGAAAGATCGGCGACCGTCAGCAGCGCGGCGATGAGCGCCGCGAGCGTCACCGCGATTGCGCGCGACTTCGGCGCTCGCTGACGCCACCAGAGAATTGGGACGGCGATCGCCAGCGGCCAGGTGTAGAGCTTGATCGCGATTGCCGCCGCCCACAGCAACGCCTCGGCGACGACGCTCGATTTGCGAACCGTCACGGCGATCGCCGAGGCTACCAGCGCGCATGCAAGGGCATCGTTGCCGGCGCGGAGGACGAGCGTTTCCCACGTCGGCAGAAACGGCACCAGCGCCGCGGCGGCGATGCCGGCGCTCCCCAGCCAGCGCTCGCCGATCGAGGCAATGGCGACGATGGTCACCAGCGCGAAGAGCACGCTCGCCCACCGCCACACCCGCAGCTCGTTCAGCACCGTGCGCGGCGCGAGGCGGGCGAGCGGCGCGACGAGCGAGTAGTAACCGCTCGGCTGCTGCGCTTCGTAATTCGGCCGTGCATACGGTTTGACCGGCGCGGCGGCGCGGTCGCGTACCGGCGGCGCGTTGCGCCATTGGTCCTGCAGCAGCGCGAACGACGGGACGGCGTCCGCTTTTCGCTGCGTCGTTGCCTCGAGGTACGCCGGAATCGACGCTTCGCGCGTGGTCGGGTTGCGGTGCTCCTCCATGACGAAGGCGAGTCGCGCCACGTGGTACAGCTCGTCGAGGCCGGCGTAAGGAGGCATGGCGACGACCTGCATGGCCAGTCGCGCAGCGGCGACCGCGATCACCAGCGCGTATAGCCGACGATTCACGACGCGCATTATGGAGCGCGGTGGCGACAGCCACCGCTTTCGGGTGTGAGGGCGGGATTCAGATGAAATGCCACGAATGCAGCGCGGGCCTCAGCCCGCGCGGGCGGGTTGAAACCGCCCCACATACTTCAGCCCTACGCCACCGCTGTCAAAGCGGCGGCTTTGCCGCCGCACTCCAAATACAATCGCGGGATGGCCTCGTCGATCGAGATGAGCGATGTCACCGTCGAGCCGATGGTGCGCAACATCGACCTCCGCATCGCTGCCGGCGAGGCGGTGGCGTTCATCGGGCGCAGCGGCGCCGGCAAGACCACGTCGCTCCGGCTGATCAACGGCCTTGTCACGCCGGCGAGCGGCGAGGTCCGCATTGACGGTGTCGCGCTGGCGAAGACGGATCTCATCGCGCTGCGAAGAAGAACCGGCTACATCATCCAGAGCTCCGGTCTCTTCCCGCACCGCACGGTCCTTCGCAATGTCGCGACGATCCCTCGCCTCCTCGGCTGGGACGACGTGCGCATCCGCGATGCCGCCGCGCCGCTTCTCGATCGCCTCGGCCTTCCCTTCGCCAAGTTCGCGTCGCGCTACCCGCGGTCGCTTTCCGGCGGCGAGCAGCAGCGCGTCGGCATTGCTCGGGCGATGATCGCGCGGCCGTCGATCCTGCTCTGCGACGAGCCGTTCGGCGCGCTCGATCCGATCGTGCGGCGCGAGCTGCAGGAAGGCTTCTGCGCCATTCGCGAGGAGGGGAACACGACGATCGTCTTCGTCACCCATGATCTCGCCGAGGCGATGCGGGTGGCGGAGAGGGTGGTCGTGTTCGACGGCGGGTGCATCGTCGCCGACACCCCCGCACGCGAACTGCCGCGCAGCGACGCGGCCGTCGTGCGCCAGCTCGTCGCCGCCGCGAGTCTGCCGTCATGAGCACGCTTGCCGCAGACGTCCTCCGCGCCACCGGCGAGCACGTGATCATCGTCGCGATCTCGGTCATCGTCGCCATCATCGCCGGCGTTCCGCTCGGCATCTGGTGCGTGCGGCGCGCCGCGGCGGGACGGGCGGCGCTGCGACTCGTCGACGCCATCCAGACCATCCCCTCGCTGGCGCTCTTCGGCCTGCTCATCCCGATCCCGTTCATCGGCGGCATCGGCATGCGCACGGCGATCGTGGCGCTGATCCTCTACTCGTTGCTGCCGATCGTTCGCAACACCGTCATCGGCATCCGCGGCGTCGACGCCGGCGTGCGCGAGGCGGGCGTGGCGATGGGCTTCACGCCGCGGCAACTGCTCTTCGAAGTCGAGCTGCCGCTGGCGATGCCGTCGATCGTCGCGGGGATTCGCATCGCCACCGTCACCGGCATCGGCGTGGCCACAATCGCCGCCGCGATCGGCGGCGGCGGACTCGGCACGCTGATCTTCCGCGGAGTGGCAATGGTCGATACGCGCCTGATGCTCGCCGGCGCCGCGCCGGCCGCGGTGCTGGCAATCGTCGCGGACGTGGTGATGACGGCGGTTGAGAGACGTTTGGAACGATGAAGGATGAACGATGAACGATGAACAAGGGCCGCTCGAAACCGCTTTTTACGCACCGTTCATCGTTCATCGTTCATCGTTCATCGTTCTGCTCCTACTCGCGCTCGCATGCGGCAAGCACGCTCCCCTCGTCGTCGGCTCGAAGAACTTCACCGAGTCGGTGATCCTCGGCGAGTTGGTCGCACAGCGGCTCGAATCGGCGGGGTGCACGGTCGACCGGCGGCTGAACATGGGCGGCTCGCTCGTCTGCGATTCGGCGATCACCAGCGGCTCGCTCGACGCGTATGCCGAGTACTCCGGCACCGCGCTCACCGCGATCCTGCATCAGCCGTCGACCAACGATCGCGCCGCGGTTGATCGCATCGTCTCCGGTGCGTACGCGAAACGTGGCCTGCGTTGGGGACCGAACCTCGGCTTCAACAACACCTTCGCCATGATCGTCCGCCGCGACTACGCGAAACGGAACGGCCTGCTCACCATCTCCGATCTGCGCAAGGTCCAAACCGAGGTTCGTCCCGGTTTCGGGTACGAGTTCGTCGAGCGCCCGGACGGTTGGAACGGACTCGTGGCGCGCTATCGCCTCGCCGTTGCCAATCCGCCGAAGACGATGGACCTCGGTCTGACTTACAAAGCGCTCGCATCGGGCGAGATCGATCTCATCGCCGGCAACTCCACCGACGGTCTGATCGACTCTCTCGGCCTGATGGCGCTCGACGACGACCTGCACTACTTCCCGCCGTACGACGCGGCGGTGGTCTCGCGGCAGGATATCGAGCGCAAGTGTCGCGGCGCCTCACGCGCGCTGGCGACGCTGTCGAACATCCTCGACGACGCCGCGATGCGCCGGCTCAACTACGAAGTCGACGGGAAGAAGCGCGACGTCGCCGAAGTCGCGCGCGAGCTGCTCACTTTGCACCCGGTCGATGGTGTGGCGCGGAAAAAGTGACGTAGCGGCCCGCGAGCTGCCGATGAAAGCCATCCGCGATCTCGTACGCGACGAGGAAGACGCCTTTCGCGACATTGACCACGATCGGCCGCTGCTCGCTTGCGGAACTGGAAGCGATCGTCAGCGGATGCGTTGCTCCGCCGGCGTCGACGACGCTGCCGACGATATCGCTCTGCGTTCCACTCCGCTGCGTTGACCAGACGACGATCCACTGCTCACCGTCGCTGGCGCTCGACATCACCGGCACCTTTTCCGTCGATGTGCCGAGGCGCAACGGAGCGGTCATGCTCTCAGGGAACGATCGAGGCGGAAGCGCCTCGCGAGCGCCGAGGATTTCGCCCGCCGCGCTTCTCCACGTCACCATGGCGGTCGAGCCGTCGGAGTTGATCGCGAAGGCCGTCGGCGGCAAGCCATAGGGAACGGAAAACGTGTCGCGGTTGATCGAGTCGATGACGACATGCGCGTCGTAATGTCCGGGAACCCAACAGCCGGCGACTCCGCAAGACGACGGCGGGACGGCGACGTGCGTCACGAACGCGACCTGCTTCGCGGTCAAGACGATGTCATCGACCTCGCCTCCCAGCGCGTTCCACGTTGCCGATCCGTTGCTCCCGATCGCGTATCTCGCCAGACCGATAGCGACGACGACGTCATCGTCGGCGCCAAGGCGGACATGCGCGTCGCCGGAAACGGCGTTGACTACGGTCGTGGTCTCGACCTCGAGCGCCTTCGAGAGCCGTGAGACGATGACGTAGACCGGCTGTCGAGTCAGCGACCGCGTCCGTTCCAGCCATAGCAGCGCATAGCCGGACGGAATCGCGACGAGCTGCGGGTCGCTGGCATCGAAACCGGAGAAATACGGAGCGAGGTCGCGCTGCGCGCCATCGACAACGCGCAACGACCCGTCGAGTCGCGCGATCGAAATCCGCGACTGCGCGGTCCCGGCACTCCAGGCGATGACGAGGTTGCCGCCGTCCGCGGCTACGGCGACGGCCGCGCCTGGCACGGCCGCGATGCCGGCCGGACTCTCCATCTCCCAGGAGCGCACTTCGTCATACACGAACGGCTGTGCTTTCGCGGCCACCGCGAGGATCACGGCGATCAAAGCGAAGCGCATCACGGTGGAGAACATGCAGGGGGTACGCAACCCAACGAGTGCGCGTCTAGACTGTTCGCCGAATGCTGTCGGTCGAAGAAGCACAGCAGCGGGTCTTTGCGGAAGTCTCCGTTCTCGACGCCGAGCCGGTCCTCTTCACCGACGCCCTCGGGCGCGTGCTTCGCGAAGATGTCTTTGCCCCACTCGACATCCCGCAGCGCGACAACTCCGCGATGGACGGATACGCCGTGCGCGCCGAGGACGTTGCCAACGCGCCGGTGTCGCTGCGCGTCATCGAAGACCTGCCCGCCGGCTCGCTGGCGACGAAGCGCGTCGAGCCTGGGACAGCGATCCGGATCATGACAGGCGCGCTACTTCCCGACGGAGCCGACGCCGTCGTACAGGTCGAGCTCACCGATGCCGGCCGCGAGGTCGTGCGGATCGACAGGACGGTCTCGCGCGGCGTGAACGTCCGTGCCCGAGGCGAGGACATGCGAGCCGGCGACGTCGTACTCGCCGACGGCACACCCCTTCGCGCGGGCGAGATCGGCGTGCTGGCGAGCGTGCGCAAGACGACCGTGCAGGTCGGGCGGCGGCCGGTGATCGCCATCCTCTCGACCGGAAACGAAGTGGTCGATGTCGATCAGCCGCCGGCGCTCGGAACGATCGTCAACTCGAACGCCTACGCGCTCGCGGCGCTCGTGCGCGAGGCGGGCGCGCTCCCGCGGCTCTGCGGCATCGTTCCCGACGAGCGCGAGGCGACGATCGCCGCGATCGAGTCGGCGCTTGACGCCGACTTCATCCTCTCCACCGGCGGTGTCTCCGTCGGCGCCTACGATTTCGTCAAAGACGCTCTCGACGCTCTCGGCGCGGAGACGAAATTCTGGCGCGTGGCGATGAAGCCCGGCAAGCCGGTCGTCCTCTCGCGCCTCCGCGGCCGGCTCTATTTCGGGCTGCCGGGCAATCCCGTCTCCTGCATGGTGTCGTTCCTCCTCTTCGTCGCCCCCACGATCCGAAAGGCGATGGGGCAGCGCGCCGGCGTGACGCCCCCGATCGCGATGACACGCCTCGGTAGCGCGATCAAATCGAAAGGCGACCGCCGGACGTACTTCCGCGTGCGGGTCGTGGCGCGCGACGGCGAGCTCGTCTCGCTCCCGATGCGCGCGCAAGGCTCGGGCGTGCTGACGTCGATGATCGGTGCGAACGGACTGGCGATCGTCGATGAGGGGGTGACGTTCGTCGATGCGGGGACGATGACGCCGACCGTCCTGACGGCGCCGGTCGTTAGCGACTGACGCTCAGCTCAGCGAACATCCGCGTGAGGCGGCGCGTCTCCGCATCGCCCGTTTCGTACGTGCGGCAGAGGAGATCGATGTGCTCCGGATCTTCGCTCGCCGAGATCGTGAAGCCGTCCACAGGCTGTTCGGGCAAGAGCGATGACCGCCGCTTCCAGACGCCGTCGCTCAAGCTCCACGTGACGAAAACCTCGGCGGCGGGAAACTCCTCTGCCTCATCGATCACGTTCGGCTCGCGATCGATGGGGACGCCCGTCTCCCGCAGCAGATCTCGCACCGCCTCGCCGAGGACACGGCGGAGGACGTCGGGATAATCGGTGAAGCGCAGTCCGGCGCGGCCGTCCTCGAACCAGACGATCTCCGACGACACGGCGATGTCTTCATCGCGCCAATGAAAGCGGAGCGGCGCGTGCGCGCCGACTGCCAGCTCGTCGCCGGTGCGGACGTGCGTCCCGGTGGCGCTCACCTCGATGAGCTGCACGGCGTGCTCGCCGAAGCGTCCCGCCACCGGCTTCGGCAGGTAAAGACGCTGGTAGGCGCGGCGCTCATCGAACACGGCGCGATTATCCGTCCTTTTTGGGAGGCCATACGTCTGTTGTCCAACGGCGCCCGTAGAGGGAGCTGAACGTAGCAAGAGCGCTCAGCTACACAACGCAGTCGTTTGCGATAGGAGAACGTATGAAACGCCCTCTCATGCACCGTCTGGCCGGTGCCCTGCTCTTCCTGGTTGCGGTCTCGGTGCCCCAGGCTTTCGCCTCGAGCCACCGCGAAGCGCTGTCCGTCCTCAACGAACCGTGCGCCGACAACACCGACACCTTTGCGTGGGTGAACAACGGCACGCACGACAAGCTGTACCTCATCATGGATTACAACCCGCTGCACGAGCCGGGTCAGGGAAACCAGGGCTTCCGCGCGTGCGACGGTTACCGCTACGAGTTCCACATCGGCAAAGGGACGAGCCTCAAGGACGTCGCCGTCTACCGAGTCGAGTTCCACCACACGCTTCCTCTCGCGCCGGCGCCGAAACCGACCGACGCAGTCGGCGGCGGCAACGAGCTTCTGTGGCAGCTCACCGGCGGCACGGAGACGATGACCGTCACCCGCGTCGTCGCTCCGAATCAGCCGAGCCCCACGGTCCTCGGCGAAAACCTGA
>Ga0070707_100005521_pt1 | contig 11823 bp, 14 predicted proteins | sample KBSK5502metaG_FD_65468 | JGI IMG/M metagenome (GOLD analysis project Ga0070707, IMG submission 65468) | Corn, switchgrass and miscanthus rhizosphere microbial communities from Kellogg Biological Station, Michigan, USA - KBS K5-50-2 metaG | ecosystem: Host-associated > Plants > Roots >... | reverse complement strand
CGGACTCCAGCGTTGATACTTAAGCGTGGGGTATTTATCATACGTGCAGCAAACCCACAGATAGAGTTGTATGAGTTGATTTTCTGGTTTCACAACCCAACTTTACAACATCTGCTGGGTGAAGCTTCCTTACCCTTGATTCGCATTTGGAGTTGAAAGTTCCTCACGGGTCGGATTTGGCGGTAATCCAACCCCTGCTGCCGATTTTTCTCAGCTATATTTTGAGTTTCATTTATCTGGCTATCTATTGGAACAATCATCACCATTTGTTGCAGGCAACACGGGGGATAAACGGCAAGATTTTGTGGGCAAATCTGCACTTGTTGTTTTGGCTGTCGCTGATTCCGTTCACTACCGGATGGATGGGTGAGAATCACAACGCACCCCTGCCAACCGCCGTCTATGGAGCGGTGTTGTTGCTTGCGGCTATCTCATACGAAATACTGCAATATCTGATTATCAAGCATCATGGATCGGGTCACCTTCTCGCGTCAGCTATCGGAAAAGATTGGAAAGGTAAAATATCTTTAGCGCTTTACGTTGCGGCGATTCCGTTGGCATTCGCCAATCAATGGATAGCTGATGCTTTATATGTCATCGTCGCGGTAATGTGGCTTGTCCCAGATAGACGGATTGAGTCCAAAATTAGTGAGTAACGGACAAGTGCCAGCACATCCATGTCAGCCTTTCAGATACCTTCTCCGGGCATCAAACGGCCGTGCGCCCTCCGTCAACAGCGAGTTTTGCGCCGTGAATAAAACTGGCACGATCCGTCGCCAAAAAGACAATGGCCTCGGCAATCTCGTCCGCTGTAGCCGGACGGCCCGCCGGCGCCTGGGCGGCCAGTTGCTCAAGCCCCTCTCCCATTGCGTCCGTGCCTTCCGTGCGCGTCGGTCCAGGGCTCACGGCATTGACGCGGACGCCGCTCGGGCCATATTCAGCCGCCCAGGCTTTGGTCAGCAGATTGATGGCTGCCTTACTCGATCCATAGAGGCTCATGCCGGGCGCCCCATAATCGGCGACCATCGTTGAGATATTGACGATAGCCCCTTTGCCACGCTTCGCCATCAGCGGGGCAAGTTCCGCAACAAGGAAGTATGGCACCTTGACGTTGAGCGCATAGACACTCTCAAAGATTTCTTCCGTCATTTCATGCGTTGGCCCGAACGGAAAGATTCCCGCATTGTTGACCAGAATATCGACCTGGCCGTTTCCGATCTCGACCGCTCTTCTCGCCACCTCGCGCACGCTCGACACGTCTCGCAGGTCGGACGAAATAAAATCCGCTTCACCTCCTGCCGCGCGGATTTCCACCACCGTCTTTTCGCCGCGCTCTGCATTGCGGCCGACGACGATGACGTGGACGCCGAGCTGGGCCAGCTTATTGGCCGCTGCCCGGCCGATACCGCTCGTCCCTCCGGTAATCAGTGCTACCGACGAATTGTTTGTCATATGCTTTCAGAACCTCCGGTTGTAAGGGTGACCTTTCCTGCAAACTTGTTTATCATTTTTCTCCCTGTCTTATTCAGCGTAACCAAAGTTCGTTTCCAAAAATGGCCTAGAATTCTAGGGATTTCAATGAAAAGTGTTAAGCAACTTTGGTTACGCTGAATAAATCTGAGACCATCTTACCGATTCCGCAACGCAGACAGAAGACTCGTAGGAGTGATAACATCTATTCCACACTGGAATAGATATATGGATCGACTTCGCGAAATGGAGATGTTCGTCAGAGTCGTGGAGACCGGTTCGTTCTCGGCCGCCGCACGCGACCTCAACATGGGCCAACCGGCCATCTCCAAAATGATTGCGAGTCTGGAAGACAGGTTGGGCGTACGTCTTCTGATCCGATCAACTCGCCGACTGTCTCCCACAGAAGCGGGCCTGGCGTTTTATGAACGTGCCCTCCGCGCGATTGCAGAGGCGGACGAAGCGGAAGCCGCAGCACAAGGCGCCGGAGCGGGACTTGAAGGCCGACTACGGGTCTCCGCACCGGTTACGTTCGCGCGGTTACACGTTGTTCCGAAGGTCGGCGAATTTCTCGATGCTCATCCGAAGCTGCGGTTAGAACTGGTGATGGATGACCGCAACATTGACTTGCTCGCGGAAAACATTGATGCAGGTTTTCGCTTGGGTGTGCTGACCGATTCCGCATTGACCGTACGCAAGTTGGCGCAAACAGATCGGCTGGTTGTGGCCAGCCCTGCCTATCTCGCGCGCAGAGGCGTCCCCGTTACTCCTGCGGAGCTGCTCAAACACGACGGTATCATCTATGGCCAAAGCGCTGGCGGGCAGGAGTGGCTTTTCCGGCGTGGGGCATCGGAAACATCGGTCCGCCTGCAGGCGCGGTTAACGCTCAGCGCGGCAGAAGGCGTGCGCGAAGCCGTTCTCACCGGGCAAGGATTGGCGATCTCGTCACGTTGGATGTTTGCCCCAGAGCTGCGATCAGGCGAAGTGGTGCCTGTTCTCAAAGAATGGAGCCTTCCTCCAATGGATCTTTGGGTCATTTATCCTTCGGGGCGGTTGACCAGTACAAAAGCTCGAGCTTTCGTCAATTGGTTTGAAAAAATCATTGGCCACACGACGTACCCAAATTTGCCGCCAAATAAGTAGAAATGAGATAGGACCTCAATGGCCTTCGTTCCTCATCATTAACTCCGAAGTCATTTTGAGGGAGCGGGGCACAATCATTCGGATCGGAGAACAATCATCGGATCGACTTTCGTGGCACGCCGCGCGGGAATGTAACTCGCCGCCAGCGCCACTGCTGCGAGTAATACTGGAGCCGCCGCGAACGTGAGCGGATCCAGCGGAGCAGTTCCAAAAAGCAACTTCGTGATCAGTCGCACCAGCAAGACAGACCCCAGTAGCCCGAACAACGTACCTGCGCCGATCAACACCGCCGCCCGCCCAAGTACCAGCCGCAGCACATCGGTTGGAGTTGCTCCCAGGCTCAGTCGGATCCCGAACTCACGCGTCCGCTGAATCACCAGGTAGTTCATCACCCCGTAAATTCCAATTGATGCCATCACCAGTGCCAACAGCGAGAAAGCCACCAGGATCATGGTTCGGAAACGCGGCTGCGCCACCGATCCGGATAACAGTTGCTGCATCGTCTCGATCCGGTCCACGGCTATGGCGGGATCGATGGCGGACACCGCTCCGCGTAACTCGCCAGCCGCGGCGCCCGGAGCGATTTCCGCTCGCACCACAATGGTTGGGTTGCTCTCTATGTTCATCAGCGCCTGCTCAACCGGTAGATACATCTCTGCCTTCGCCGCACTGTCCGGGCCTTCGTGCAGCACATCGCCTACCACCCCGATCACCGACCGCCATGCCGGCCAGCCGGGAATCTGTAGCCGCCGGCCAATCGGGTTTTCCGATGGCCAATACTCACGTGCCATTGAATCGTTGATCACTACGACCCACGGAGCTTCTGCCGTATCCGCCGACGTGAACGATCGTCCTCGTAGTAATGGAATCCCGATCGTTTCGAAATAGCCCGCGCTGACCGGACGGTACTTTGCCACGTTGAAAGTTCCCACCGGCAACGGTGGACGGCCTTCGATCAAGAACGACCAGTCGTTGTCCGAACCGCTTAGCGGTACGTACGTCGCGAACCCTGCGGACTGAACGCCGGGTCTCCCGCGCAAGCTCTCCAGCACTTCCCTTTCCAATGCTGCGATCCTCCGATTGTCAGGATAGCGAGATCTAGGCAGCGACAAGCGCGCCGTCAGGATGTTCTCCGAACGAAACCCAGGCGCTACGTGCATCAGCGCCCAAAAACTCTTCACCATCAGGCCGGCCCCAATCAGAAGAATGATCGCGATCGCGATCTGTGCCACCGCCAGTCCGCTCCGCAAAGGGGTTTGAATTCCAGTCGCAGACCGATTGTTCTGCTTAAGCGATTCCCCCGCGTTTTCGCGCCACGTTGCGAACAACGGACCCAGTCCGAAGAGAATTCCGGTCACCAGCGAAATCACGGCGGTAAAAATCAGCATTCGCAGGTCTACCGCAATCCCCGCAGCGCGTGACAGGTCGGCAGGCAACTGCGGAGTTAAGGCCGCGATAGCAGCAAGCGCCAAAACGAAACCCGCAATGCCGCCGAGGCCCGCCAGGAACAGGCTCTCTGTCAGAAGCTGCTGTGCCAGCCGCCCGCGGCTTGCGCCCAGCGCAATCCGTACGGCCATTTCTTTCTGGCGCGCCGCGGCCCGGCTTAGCAGCAGGTTGGCTACGTTGGCGCAGGCGATCAGCAGCAACAGTCCAACTGCGCCAAGCAGTGTCTCGAGTGCCACACGAACACTCCCCGTCACCTGATCTGTCAGCGGCACCGCAGCGATCCCTCTGTCCTTGTTGTTCTCCGGGTACTGCTGCGCAAGGTTCGCCGCCATGACGTCCAACTCCGCCTGCGCCTGCGCCAGTTTCACTCCAGGCTTGAGCCTTGCTATGACGTGCAGCATATGCGCGCCGCGCTGGAGTTTTTGGGGATCCAGCGCGAGCGGCACCCAAATATCGGCTTGGCTGCGCGCCTCGAAATCTGCGGCCGTGGTCCCAAATTGAAAATCCGCCGGCAGAACACCGACCACCGTGTAAGCCTTGTCATTCAGCGTGATGGTCTTGCTCACGATATCGCGGTCCGCGCCGAACCGTTCGCTCCATGCCGCGTAGCTCAGAATGGCGACGCGATCATGGCCAGGCAGGTCCTCGTCGGGAAGAAAATTGCGGCCTAGCATGAACCGGACGCCTAATGCGGAAAAGAAACTCGACGAGACGTCCCCTCCGACCAACCGCGACGCCTCGCTCTGTCCGCCAAGAATGAAGCTGGACGCGAAGCTGGACGCACGCACTGCCGCCATCCCGCTGAACGACCGGCTCACGTTTCGCCAATCGACGAAATTTGCCGGCGCGACTTCGGACAACTTGCCGTCGGACATGCGTTCCGAAAGCACAACGATGCGGTCCGGCTCCGCATACGGAAGCGGCTTGAAAAGCACTGCATTGCACACGCTGAATAAGGCCGTATTGGCGCCAATGCCGAGCGCTAGCGAGAGCACGGCGACGAGGGTGAAGCCTTTGTGTTTAAGCAGCATCCGCCCGCCATAGCGCAGGTCTTGCCACAGTTCTTCCACCAAACGGACGCCCCGCACATCCCGGCTGGCTTCCTTCACCCGTTCCATCCCGCCGAAGCTGCGGAGCGCGGCGGAACGCGCCTCTTCAGGATTCATCCCGCGTGCAAGGTTCTGCTCGATCTCTTTCTCCAAATGGAAGCGCAGTTCTTCATCCAGTTCTTGCTCCATCTCCGTTTTGTGGAACAAGGCACGCAGCCGCAGTTTCAGTCGGTTGAGCATCCCAGCCTCCTTCCGCTCAAGTGGTTTTCAAAATCAGCTTCACGGCCCCGGTGAAGCGCTCCCAGGTTTCAGTCTCAGCCGCCAACTGTTTGCGTCCGGCCGCCGTCAGCTTGTAGAACTTCGCCCGGCGGTTGTTGTCTGACGCACCCCACTCGGCGGCGATCCAACCTTGCGCCTCTAATCGATGCAACGCCGGATAAAGCGATCCCTGCCCCACACTCAAGATCCCCCGCGAGACCTGCTCGATGCGCTGCGCGATGTCCCAGCCGTGCGTCGGCCCTGATTGGAGCGTCTTCAAGACCAGCAGGTCGAGCGTGCCCTGTAACAAATCGGTCTGTTTGTTCTTCATCAGTTTTCCCCTCGACAAACGACAAGACAGAGCGTATCCGATGACTTGTCGTATGTCAACATGAGAGGAGCACACGATGACCGCAATCAACCGTCGCTCTTCGCCACGCGCGACGCTGGCAGCGATGGGCCTGAAACTACAGGCGATGAAATTGCTCGCCCCCATGACAGAGAAAGTGAAGATTGCGCAAAAGACAATCAAATCCGGGCCGCTCGACAAATTGCAGGATGCGCTGATGACGATTCTCGCTGGCGCGCACGGACTGTCTGAAATCAACACCAGACTGCGTGCTGATCCAGCGCTGCCACAAGCTTTCGGCAGGGCAGCGTGCGCCGAGGGAGTCCGTGGTGCAGGCTACACTCAATGCCTGCACTCCGACCAATGTTGCGCAGATGATGCAGGCGCTCGATCTCATCTTTCAGCAGCACAGTCTCGCCTTCCGGCACACCTTCCGTGCGCTGATGCTCCTGCTCGACCTTGATCTGACCGGGATGCCTTGCGGAAAGAAATCCGAGTACGCCACCAAGGGCTATCAGGGCGAAGTCGGCATCCGCTGGGGGCGTCAGATGGGTCGGGTGATTGCTGCACTGTATGAAGAGATCGTGATTGATCGGCTCTATCCCGGCAACCTGCATTTGACGCAGGCCATGCGCCCACTGATTGAGGATCTCGAACGCACGCTCACGCTGGATGAAGAGCAAAGGAAGCACACGATCATTCGCCTGGATGCTGGTGGCGGCAGTCTGGAGGAAATCAACTGGCTGCTGGCACGCGGCTACCAGATTCACGGCAAGGACATTTCTGCGGCGCGCGCAGAATCTCTGGCGCCCTTCGTGCAGCACTGGATTGAGGATCCGCGACAGGCAGGTGGGCTGGGCAGCATGTGATCCTGCGGATGATGTGCGCCCGGTGAAGCGTCTGATCCTGCGCTCCCCCACCACTGAAGGAAGAGAAGTGGAAAAAGCGTCCCTTCCGCTATGCCTGTCTGCTGACTACGCTGGAATCGGCTGAAGTCATCAAGCAATTGCATCTGCCAGCCCACACCATTGAAAACGAAGATGCCATGACGCTGGCTGACAGCACGCTCTATGACCAGCGCGGCGGCACGATGGAAGTGGAAATCAAGGAATCAAAGCAAGGCATCGGGATCAATAAAAGATCCAAAAAGCGATTCGCGGCGCAGCAGATGGTCATGCTGCTTGGCAACCTCGCGCACAATATTCTGGTCTGGTCGCGGCGTTGGTTGACTCCAGATGCTCCACGCTTAGCCAAGTATGGAGCGCTGCGGATCGTGAGAGACTTATTTCACATCAATGGGCTGCTGGAATTCAATGAGGCTGGAAGGATCATCCGCATCACCCTGAATGAAGCCGCACCGTTGGTCCGCGAGATAGCACTGGCATTGACCAAGCTGCTGGCTGGCGAAGTCGAAATCAAGGTGGGTGTAACCTAATCAGGTGTGAGCGATCAATTTGATCACCGCCATCTATGTTCAGTAGACTGGCGAAGAGATGGCTGATCGGCTCGCGCTAGTGGAGGTGTGTGTCAGTGGACTGAATGTCGGTCCCGGACTTTATTGATGAGGCTGCCATCTGCGAGAATTTCGCTGCTTCAGACAATCTGAGTGAGAGATACACGCTGAAATCCTGTCCTTCATTTTCCACACCGATCCTATCGCGGCATCAAGCTCGCCCATCTGCACAGTGAAACTTGATTCAAAAGAGTCTGAACAATAATCGAGAATTGGCGCGAAAATAAGGACGTAACTCCCCTTCTCGGACGCAAAAATCCCTGCTCCGAATTATGAGCAGAGGATCGCATAGTGCTATCAAGTTTTCCTCTCAAACTGAGCAGCGAATAAATACCTGACTGTCCGCCACTCTTCTTTCGCCAGTGAATCTGTGGTGCCCTGGACGCTGTGCCAAGGTGTCAATGGGTTTACTTCCGTGCCGGATTGATCTCAATACGTTTCTTGTATCGTTCAAACTTGACCGCGTGGTGCTGATCGAACTCAGCCTGCCCTAAGATCGCGCGTTGCTGCTCCTGATCATCCCATCCAAGTCATGCTGTAGAAGCGGAGCGTTCGTGATCATGGTTTTCCCTTTTCACTCAAGAATGGTATAAGCGATTCAAGGAGCTGTCATGAAAGTGATCCTCTTTGGGGCTACGGGGATGGTTGGGCAGGGCGTTCTGCGCGAGTGCCTGCGCGAGGACGGCGTTGAGGGTGTGCTCGCGGTCGGCCGCAACTCCACTGGCCGGACGCACCCGAAGCTGCGTGAGCTGATCCGCAAAGACCTGTTCAACTTCCGCGTTGACGGCGCGGATCTGCAAGGGTACGACGCCTGCTTCTTCTGCCTCGGTGTTTCGTCAGCCGGTATGAGCGAGCCCGACTACACCCGCCTGACTTTCGACCTGACTATAGGCTGGGCACAGACACTGGCTCGGATCAATCCCGCGATGACATTCGTTTATGTCTCGGGCGCGGGCACCGGTGGCAAGGCCATGTGGGCACAGGTGAAGGGGCGCACCGAGGAGGCGCTGCTCGCCCTGTTCCCGTCCGCGTATATGATCCGCTTGGGTGCGCTGCGTCCCATGCACGGCGAGGTCTCAAAGACGCGCTGGACGCGGATCAGCTATGCCCTCTTTCGACCGTTTCTGCCGCTGTTGCAGGCGATAGCGCCGGGAGCAGTGATCAGCACTGATGAGCTGAGCCGCGCGATGATCCGCGCCGCGCGGGAGGGTGCGCCTAAGCGGGTGCTGGAGATGCACGACCTGCGCGCCCTCGGGGCGTCGTGATCGAAGTCGCCGCCAAAAATTGAAGGGGAGATAATTATGACCAAGAAGATAAACCACGAGGATAACCAAAGTAGAACTTATCAATCACTGACGTCCAACGTGAACGGCGTCAGCATTCATTATCTAAAAGCCGGAGATGGAAAAACGCCGCTCGTCCTGCTCCACGGATTCGGCGATACTTCGCGGATGTGGATTCCGCTCTTTGAAGAATTTGGTCAAGACTACACGCTCATCGCTCCCGATCTGCGCGGTCTCGGCGATTCGTCGCGCCCCTCCTCAGGCTACGACAAAAAGACTGCGGCGGTTGATATTCACCAGCTTGTCAAAAGTCTCGGCTACGAGCGCATAGATTTGGTCGGTCACGACATTGGTCTGATGGTCGCTTACGCTTACGCGGCGCAATATCCGCAGGAGGTCAACAAACTTGCGCTGCTTGAAGCGCCGATTCCGGGCATCGGCAAGGTATGGGAGAAGATTTACAACGACCCGCGGCTGTGGCATTTCCACTTCGTTGACAGTCAGATGTCGCTCGATTTAGTGAAGGGGCGCGAACGAATCTTTCTCTCGCACTTCTGGGATGAAATGTCGGCCAATCCGAAGGCGTTCACTGAAAATGAGCGTCAGATATACGCCCAGGCTTACGGGCAGGACGGCGTGATGCGCGCGGCGTTTGAATATTTCAAGGCGTTTGACAGGCAAGACGCTGCAGACAACCTGAAGTTCGCTGCCGGTAAATTACCGATGCCGGTCTTGGTAATCACGGGTGATAAGTCAATGGGCGATGTGCTGGAAGTGCAGGCGAAGATCATCGCCGACAATGTCACAGCGATCAAGCTGGCCGACACCGGTCACTGGCTGATGGAGGAACGCCCGGAGGAAACAAAAGCGGCGCTCAAGAAGTTTTTCGGTCATTGAGGAGATAAGGCGGCGCACGACGAAAAGAGAATGCATATAAACACGAAAAAGAGTCCCATTTGAACCGGGACTCTTTAGTCTCACAGAGTGATCCCAAGTTTGTTGAGATCTATGGTGAGGTAGACGACGCAGAGACCGTCTACTGGTGCTTGAAAGCGCAGGACGTTTTCGCTTGGGAATACCAGCTTGCCACATCGGCCTCCTGGATGGCGGAGACCAAGATGGAATTTCAACAGGACTGGTCACGCCCGTCTTGATCTCAGGTCATGAGAGATCGGCCATCGGGCGGTTTTTGCCCGGCTCACTATAAACAAGAACGACACTAATTCACACATAAGCAAAATCACCAAAACTGATCCGCGGATCGGAGGCAAAGACACCATGACGAAACAGACGAAGCTCGGTAGCACCTTCACACTTCCTGGCACCTCAATCAGCCTGTATCGGATGGGCTACGGCGCGATGCAACTTGCCGGCCCTCAGGTCTGGGGACCTCCACGCGACCTTAACGCCGCGATTGCTGTTTTACGGGAAGCGATTACGGCTGGGGTGAACCATCTCGACACCAGCGACTTTTACGGCCCGCATGTAACCAATCAGCTTATCAAGCAGGCGCTTCATCCCTACCCGGATGGTCTGGTTATTGTCACCAAAGTGGGCGCCCGGCGTGGTCAAGACAAATCATGGCTTCATGCCCTTTCGCGTCAGGAGATCATTGACGGCGTGCATGACAATCTTCGGAATCTCGGTGTCGATCGGCTCGACGTCGTCAACCTTCGGGTCGGCGGTGTCACGGAGCCGTCGGAAGGGTCCATCGAGGAACCGCTGAGTGTGCTTGTCGAACTGAAGCATCACGGATTGATTGGTCATCTCGGTCTGAGCAACGTCACGCCCCAGCAGTTCGCGGAGGCTCAGAGAATCACGGAAATAATCTGCGTCCAAAACTTTTTCAACGTGGCGCACCGCCATGACGATGCTTTCATTGATGCACTCGCGCAGCAAGGCATCGCCTATGTCCCGTTCTTCCCGTTAGGAGGATTCACGCCCTTACAATCGTCGGTGCTCGATCGGGTAGCGGCATCACTGCAAGCTCCCCCAATGCAGGTCGCGCTCGCCTGGCTGCTTCAGCGTTCTCCCAACATTCTGCTGATCCCGGGCACATCTTCGATAGAACATCTTCATGAGAATCTTCAGGCTGCAGCGTTAGAACTCCCATCGAATGCGATGGCCGAGCTTAACGCGATCGACGGCAGTATCGCGGCGGGTCAGACAATATCGTGATCTTGTCATCGGCGATGATGAACGCGAATCTAATTTCGGGCGAACCTAACAACACAGACAGGATTGCCTAAGGGATGTTCGATCCGCAAACCGCAATCGACATGATTGACTACGTAGACAGCATTGCTCAGAAACGTCCACCGCTTGGAGCAGAATTACAAGTTGCTCTTAACCTGATTCCGGCGCATACCTGGTACGCTGTCCCGTCCGGCGCGCTCACCTTCGTGAATGAACGAGGTTCGGATTACCTTGGTCTTCCGAAAGACCATCCTCTCCGGTTCGGCATTGATACTGGCGCAGCGTGGGATTCCCATATCCCCCTTCTGCATCCGGACGACAAGAAACACGGAGAGTCTGGTCAACCTGTCTACGGACGGGCTGCGCCGGCTAGGTGAATTTTCGGGTTCGCAATGCTGAAGGAGGATACCGCTGGTTTCTCAGTCGTGCAGAGCCAGTGCGCGCGAGCGATGGAATTCTACTGTATTGGATCGAGATCAATCTCGACATTGAAGATCGGAAACAAGTAGAATTCTACCTCGCGGAAGGACAGCGGCTTGCTCACATGGGTAGCTGGGGCTTCAACGCTGCTGGATTCGACTACTGGTCTCCAGAGTTGTTCCGGATTCATGGCCTTGATCCGGGCGGCAAGGCCCCAACGGTAGAAGAGTATATGGAGCTCGTCCACTCCGACGATCGCGAGTTCGTCGCGGAAACTATTCAGAAGATGTTTGCAGAACATCGCGGATTCGACTTCACGAAACGCATTGTGCGGCCGACGTCAAAGTTGAGGTGATATATGGCAAGGAACGAACATTCAGTGGAAATAGCAGGAGTCAATCTCGCCGGGCGAAATCATGTCTGCGCTTTCTTCAACACCATCGACGAGGAACACAGAGTGCTCGGCTCGTTCTACAAAGACGGCTTCGATCGGGGCGAAAAAGCTACCCACATCGTGGATTCCGAGAATCGTGAAGGGTATTTGAATCGGCTCGCCGAAGCAGGCATAAATGTGCGGGAGATGATGGACACCGGCCAACTCGAGGTGTTGCCGTGGACCGACATGTATGTGCGTGACCACCGTTTCGACCAGGATGCGATGCTGGCTTCGGTCGAAGAACTAATCCAATCGGGCGC
>Ga0070707_100005520_pt1 | contig 11823 bp, 10 predicted proteins | sample KBSK5502metaG_FD_65468 | JGI IMG/M metagenome (GOLD analysis project Ga0070707, IMG submission 65468) | Corn, switchgrass and miscanthus rhizosphere microbial communities from Kellogg Biological Station, Michigan, USA - KBS K5-50-2 metaG | ecosystem: Host-associated > Plants > Roots >... | reverse complement strand
GAGGGCACTCCCGGGGAAATCGACGTTCCGGCGCTTCGCGGGATGTTGGGCGAGATCTCGGGCGTCGAGGAGGTCCACGATCTGCATTTCTGGACGCTGACGTCGGGACTTCATTCGGCCACCGTCCACATTCGGGCCTCGAGCGACATTCCGCGCGCGGAGCTGCTTTCCGCGGTTCAGCGGTTGCTACAGGAACGGGCCGGCGTCGCGCACGCGACGATCCAGGTCGAGTGGGGGGCGGAAATGACGTGCCACGCGTCGAATCGGGGACATGCCTGAAAAGGAATCGGATCATCGGTTCATCGGGCCATCGGGCGATCAGCGCTTGTCGAGGGGCAAATGAACCGATGAACCGATGGACCGATCAACCAATTGTGACTAGGGGGAGTCGATGAAACTACTCGTCGGGATCTTCCTTGGCATCCTGATCGTGATCCTTGCCGCGTTCCTCCTCGCCGCCACCGGCTCTTTCAATGTCTCGGCAAAGGAGGGTGTCGGAAGGTTCGAGCAGAAGGTGGCAACGTTCACGCTCATGCGATCGGTGGCGCGTCGGGCGCCGAAAGACAAAAACCCCTTCGCCGGATCGCCGGAGGCTCTTCGGGCCGGGCTCGCGCACTACAAGGAGAACTGCGTGATGTGCCACGGCGCGCCGGGAGTGGAGGAATCCGAGGCCGGAATGGGTCTGAATCCGCCAGCGCCCGACCTGACTCTGCCTGCCGTGCAGAAGTTGTCCGACGGCGAGCTCTACTGGATCGTGGTCAACGGCATCCGAATGACCGGGATGCCGGCTTTCTCCTTGACGCACAAGCCGGAGGAGATCTGGCACATGGTCGCGTTCGTCCGGCATCTGCCCGAGATCACGGCGGAGGAGCAAAAGGCCTTGAAGGCAGGCTCGGAGGAGGAGGAGCATCATCGCGAAGCCGAGGGATCCGCGAGCGGTCCGGAACCAAAGCCGAAGGAGGCACCGGCCGCGGCCCCGACGCCGCACACCCATGCGCTAGGAACCAAGCCGCACAAGGACTGAGGAGAGAGGAATGAGCGCTCGCGTCCCGGGGTTGGAAAAGATCCGATGAATCGAATCCTCGCTCTCGCGGCTGCCGGAGCCCTTTTCTCGCTGCCCGCGCTCGCGGCAGCCTGCGCGATCGCGTGCGATTCCGTTGCCTGTCATGCTTCGGCCGCGTCCTGTCCGGGTCACGACGGCGGCGACAAGACGGGCGGAAGACCGACATCCTCCGGGCATTGTCCGGGCAGCCGAGCCGCCCACGTGGCATTCTCGTCGTTTTCCCCGCCGGCCGGGACACCGGGCCTCGCCGTTCCCGTGACTGCGTTCGGAGTCGTGGCCGCTCCTGCTCCGCCACTCTTCCGCGTGGCCGCGCTCGCGCCTGCGCATCATTCTTTCCGAGGAAGATCGGCGCCGATCCCTCTGCGAGTCTAGGCCTCCGTTTCGCCTCCGGCCCGTCGGATCATTCCGCGGGCAATTCTCTCTGGTGAAACGGAGGACCGGTGAAGACCCGCATTCGATTTCTGACCTTTCTGCTGCTGCTCGCGGTTTCCGCCGGGGCGGCGGCGCAGCACGAGCATCATCCGATGCCGACGCCCACGCCCGCTTTGGCCGAGGTCCCGGCACCGCGGCCGACCGCCGGATTACCTGGACATGAAGCGCAGAACCCCTCGAACCCCGATCCGATGGCCGCGATGGAGGAGATGGAGCCAATGGAGCACTGGATGACGATGCTCCACGGCTACGCGTTCCTCACTGTCAACCGACAGGGCGGGCCTTCGGGTGATCGCGAGTTTGAGTCCCAAAACCACTTGATGGCGATGGCGATGCGCCGGTGGGCCGGCGGAAAGCTCTCGCTTCTTGGCACGTTCACGCTCGAACCGGCAACGGTCCCGCCGCGTGGCTCTGCAGAGCTCTTTCAGCGTGGCGAGACTTATCAGAACCTTCTGTTGGTGGACCGGCAACATCCGCATGACCTGTTTGTCCAACTCGCCGCCGCCTGGCAGAAACCGGTCTCGACGGGCGCCAAGCTGCTCCTCTACCTCGCACCCGTCGGCGAGCCGGCCCTGGGACCGGTGGCGTACCCGCACCGGCTCTCCGCGTCCGAGAACCCGACCGCGCCCCTCTCTCACCACAACCACGACTCGACCCACATCTCCTATGACGTCGCGACGGTCGGCCTCACGGCTTCGATCTTCGCTCTGGAAGCCTCCGCCTTTCACGGCGCCGAGCCGGACGAGAACCGCTGGAACATCGAGACCGGCGCGCTCGACTCTTACTCGGGAAGATTGACGATCCGACCCCTGCCCGAGCTGGCGTTGCAGGTTTCCTCCGGTCATCTGGAGCACCCGGAAGCGATCGAGCCGGGGAACCAGACCCGCTCGTCCGCGTCCCTCACCTACCAGAAGGTAACTCGCGGCGGCTTCATCGCCGCGAGCGTCATCGCGGGACGCAACCAGACGCCCGAAGGGCCGGAGTGGGGGAACCTCTTCGAGTGGACGTGGAAATTCGGTGAAAAGAACTTCCTCTACGGAAGGATCGAGAGCGTAGACCGGGATCTGTACGAGCTCATCCACAAGAGACAACGGCCGGAGGGAGTCCCTCGGCAGCGAACGCTGGTGCAGGCGGGGACACTAGGGTTTGTGCGAAACGTGCCTCTTCTCTCGGAAACCGAGACAGGCATCGGCGCCGACTTGACCACCTACCGATTCACCTCTCGCCTCGATTCCGTCTACGGAGCACATCCTCTTTCGGCACATGTGTTCCTGCGTGTCCGTTTCGGCTCGCACTTAGGAGACCACGGCGGGCAGATGGAAATGGGAGGACAGCGATGAAAACCCAATCCGGATTCGGAGCGTGGCGCAGCAATGCTCGCCGCAGGTTCGGAGTCGCGGTTGCGTCCCTTGCTCTCACGGCGACCGTATTGGCGCATGACACCTGGATCCTGCCTGAGCGGGCGCGGGTGAAGCCTGGCGAAGAGATTTCGCTCGATTTGACGAGTGGGATGGCCTTCCCGGCCAACGAGGTGGCCGTCAAGCCCGACTGGTTGGCGCGGGCTTCTCTGCGGCTTGCCGGAAGGCTATCGGACCTTCGAGCGGGAACACCCGGCAAGACGGCACTACAGATTCGGACCCTTCTTAGGCGTCCGGGCATCGCAACCGTCTGGATCGAGTCGAAGCCGCGGGCGCTGGAGCTGACACCGGCCCAGGTACGTGAATACCTCGAGGAGATCGGCGCGTGGGGAACGATCGGGAAAAAATGGGAGGCTGAGGGATCCAGCCGCTGGCGTGAGACTTACACCAAGCACGCGAAGAGCTTCGTATGGGTGGGCGATCCTGCGGGTGACGACTCCTGGAGAGAACCGGTTGGCATGGCCTTCGAGATCGTCCCGGAGAAGGATCCCACGGCGATCCTGAACGGAGAGGAACTGTCTGTTCGGCTCCTCAACGATGGGAAACCTCTGTCCGATTTTCCAGTGGGTCTCCTCGCCGCTAGTCAGAAGTCTGGGCTTCTCCAGCGGACCGATGCGGAAGGGCGCATGCGCGCCCGCCTCGACCGCACAGGGTGGTGGCTTGTTCGGGCGACCCTACTCGAGCGCTCCTCCCCGCCTCGGACGGATTGGCAGAGCCGCTTCACGACCCTGACGGTCTTCGTCCGGCCTCGGTGAGAGAGCGCGGACCAGGAATGCGTGTCGGCCTCGGGCCGCTTTATACCGAATTTGACATCGAGGCGCGCTCGCGTCGGCGCAAGCCGATGCGCTAGTGTCCCTGACAGTCGGGATGTCCGCAGGGACACTTCGCCTGATGGCGGTTGGCCGTTTGGGCGGTCGCGCAGGCCTCGCTGCAGAAGCTCTTTCCCTCGCGCTGGACGTTTCCCTCTTTACAGCGGCAGCCCCGGTGATCACAGGCCATGGCAGTCTCCTTTCACCCTACGGCCAGCAAGGAGGCTGCCAGGCCGGTTCTGGACCTCGATTACGCCCCGACCATGCTCAGCATTCGGTTGAGCACCCGTATCACGCCGCTCCATTCCTCCCAGACCTCGGGGAAGACTCGTGCCTGGCGTAGGGCGTCGTCGGCCGCGCGCGCGTCATCGAGCAGGTGCTGAAGCTCACCCCGCAATCTGTCCTGCGTGCGGATTTCGCCGCGCTCGTAGCGATAGTGGAAGACGCGGGCCTGGTCGCTGAAGTGATGAATTCGCTCGAAGAACTCTTGCGCCCGCGGCCCGTACCCGGCTGCGTGAGTTTCAGCGAGCTCGTGAGCCCGGGCGGCCCGGTCGTCGAGCTCGTGGGCCAGCGCGGCGAAACGTTCCACGGGGAAGGCGTAGTGGACCTCCGGAGGAGGATAGTAGGGCCGCGCGTAAGGATCGGAGACCACCGCGGCACTGTACGTTGCGTCGCACCCCGCGGCGAGGAAGGCCGCGCCCACTGCGAGACCGAGCCAGAACCAGCGAGAGGAACAACGATTCGTCATCTTCTTGTCTCCCTAATGTGCCGCGATGGCCTGGATCTGTGCGACCAGCCGCATTGCCTGCTGCCAGTCCCCCTGAATCTGCGGAGAGAGGTAAGTCTGCCGCACCCGCGCGTTGGCCTCACGCGCATCCTGCGCCAGGTGATTCGCGTAGGCGCCCAGGCGCGAGGGGTCGAGTCCCGAGTCCAGCTGCTCTTGGAACGCGCGGGCCTGGTCGCGAAAGTGCATGATCGCGTCCACGGTGTCGCGCTGTCGCGGGTCGGCTTGGAAGGGGCCTGCGGCTGCGGTCGCATAGTTGTAGATCCGGCTGGTTCGCTCGGCGAGCTCGTGGGCCAGAGCCGCGAGCTGGCCGCGGTCGGGGACCTGGTTACCGTAGGCAGAAGGATCCGGAGCGGGCGGAGGAGGAGCGCCGTACCGGTTTCCGTACCCGTCCCACGTGTCCCAGGAGCGACGGGCAATGTCATTCTGGTAGACCCGGATCATCTGGTTGAGGATCTGCACCACGCGGTTCCAGTCGGCGATCGTGTGATCGTCGACAGCGCGCGCGTGTTGGGCGCGGTACTGAACGTCGCGCGCGTCGCGGATCAGCCGACGCAGCTCGTCGTCCACCTGCCACGGCCGCGTCCGGTACGTATCCATACGCGCGTGAAAGCTCTCGGCGCGGTCTGCGAACCGCGCGACGGCCCGCAGGAACGACCGGTCGTTGTTGTAGATCCAGACCTGCTGGTGCTGAGCCTGGTCGTTGGTGTGAGACGCCGTCTCGTCCAGCTCGTGGGCCAGACGCTGCATCTCCTGGTAGCCGCGCTCGGAGAGTGTGCCGGAAGGCCCATGTGCGCGCGCGGCCGCCGCGCCCGCGAGCAGCAAAGCGGCCCAGCCAAGGACAGCAAGCGGGAAGCGCCATGCTTTCTTTTTCATCTCTCGTCCCTCCGCCGCCTAACAAAGCAATCTCCCCGCCAAGTCCGTCGCTCCCGCTTCCTCGTCACCTGCGCCTGCCGGCGCACCGGCTCGCGGCTCGGCCAAAGGGCCTCGACCGCGTGCCTGGTCCCTCGCGGCGCTCTCGCTCCCGCAGCGCGAGGCTCCTCCCCTCTGGGAGACTCCTCGCGCTGCGGACCGGAGCCTAGGACCAGAGCAACACGCTCCTCGTGCTTCCGTGCCTTCGCGGCGCGCGTAGTCTCCCGAGGGAACCGAGGGAGGAGGCGCGCGCCGCGGGAGCGAAGGGCGTAGCGACCGACGAGGCGGGCGGTCGAGCCCGTTTCGGCGAGCCGCCCGGCGGCGGCGTAGCCGCGTCGGTCGCGAAGCGCGGAGCGACGTTTAGAGGACGGCCTTGCGCCGGAACTGACGCAGGCCGAGCGTCAGAAAGAGGAGATTGAAGAAGATCAGGCCGCCGAAGATCGCGGGCAGGGACAGATGCGGGAACTGGGGGATCAGGGCGCTTCGAAGCCCTTCGCTGGCGTAGACCACGGGATTGAGCAGCACTGCCTTCTGCAGGATTGGGAACTTGGCGAGCGCGCTCCACGGGTAATAGGTGCAGCCAAAGAAGATCATAGGGGCGAGGACGAGCGAGAACATCAGGCCGATGTGTGTCTGGCCGATCGAGCAGCCCAGCGTCAACCCGACAGCGGAGGAGACGAGCGCGACGAGCAGGCACAGCAGGACGAAGAGAAGCGGATGCGGGAGGCCGATCTGGACTCCGCGCCCCATGATGGCCCAGGCCGCCGGAAGCACGACGAGCCCCGCGACGAGCGCCTGAACCATGCCTGCCACGATCTTTTCGACGGCAACCCACTCGATCTCAATTGGCGCGAGCAGCCGATCCTCGATCTCTCCTGTGAACTGGAACTCGGCGATCAAAGGCATCGCCACCGCTTGGATCCCCGAGAGCAACATCGAGAGAGCCATGATGCCGGGGAGAAGCAGGCTCTTGTACTGCATCGGCATGTAGCCGGAGGTGGTGAGGATGCGACCGAAGACGAAGACCAGAAGCATCGGCTGCAGCAGCGTCTGGAGGAGCAGCGGCACGAAGTTGCGCCGCGCCACGCGCACGTCACGACCCAACAGAGCGAGAAAGGTCTTGAAGTTCATGTCAGGTGGTTGGTCGTAGGTCGTAGGTCGTAGGGGTCGTACGGAGTATCTTCATCGCGTTCACCTACCACCTACCTCCTACCACCCACGACCTCTTTCTAGTCACGCAGGCTCCTGCCGGTGTGGTGCAGAAACAGATTCTCCAGCGAAGGCTCGGAGACATGCAGATCCGTGACGGCTGCGCCGGCGGCCGCCACCACCGGAAAGGCTTCCGCCACTAGAGGTCCGCCCCGATCGGCGTAGAGATCCACTCCCTCGTCTCCGATTGGGCGCGCTTCGGTGACCCCCGGCAGCCGCGCCAGTTTTTCTAAGAGCTCCGGTGTGCGCGGGCGCAGCTTCAGATGGATGACGAAGCCTCCCGGGACCGAGTGCTTGAGTTCTTCCGGCGTCCCGAGCGCGATCAAGCGGCCGTGATCCACGATCGCGACGCGCCGGCAGAGCTCGTCGGCCTCCTCCATGTTGTGGGTGGTCAATACGATCGTCTTGCCGCGGCCGTTGTATTGCCGAACCATTTCCCACAGGAGCAGGCGCGTCTGAGGATCCAGACCTGCGGAGGGCTCGTCTAAGAAGAGCACTTCGGGATCGTGCATCATCGCGCGCGCGATCGACAGGCGCTGCATCATGCCGCCGGAGAATCCCTTGACCAGCTGATCGGCTCGGTCCACGAGCTGGAATCGGTCGAGGAGCTCCTGGGCGCGTTGCGCGCGCTCGGCCGCCGGCATCCCGAAATAGGCGCCGTGGAAGGTCAGGATCTCCCTGGCCGTGAGCGCGAAGTCGAGGTTGGGGCGCTGCGGCACCACACCGATCCGGCGTTTGACCGCGACGCGGTCCGTCCAGACCTCGTGCTCGCCGATCCAGGCGCGGCCGGCTGTCGGGCGGATCCGCGTGGTGACGACGCCGACCGTCGTCGACTTGCCGGCGCCGTTGGGGCCCAGAAGGCCGAAAATCTCTCCCGGTTGGATCTCGAGCGACAAACCGTCGAGCGCGAGGATCTCGTGCTTCTCCTTGCGGGCCGCGCTCCCCCCGAAGGTCATCGAGAGCGATCGCCCCGGCACGCCTGAGGGCGGTGGCGAGGTATAGATCTTCCGCAGACCTTCCGTCCGAACGCCGATCGGCATCGGCCGAGATGATATCCGCCGTTGCCGGCCGGCTCGTCGCCGGACAATGCGAGAGAACTACAGTCTCATCGCGCTGGCGACGACGTCGCCGACCGACACTCCTCCGCGGTAGTTGCCGAGGAACGTGAGACCCGGCCAGCCCCCTTCGGTCTCTTCCAGAGCCTTGATGCGGGCCGTGTGCTCGAAGTCGTATTGGGGGAGGGCGCGGGCGTACCGGGTGATGCGGACGATTTCGAAGGGGCGGGACGGCTTGAGCGCCTCGCCAAGGTCATGCGCTGCAATCGCGGCAAGCTCCGAGCCGGAAAGATCCACTGCGGCGGGATCGCGGGTGCCTCCGAGGAAGACGGTTGCCAGGAGGCGTCCCCCCGGCGAACGATCGGGGAAAAGACTCGAGCTGTAGACCGCTCCGAGGATTCGGCGGCCCGGCTGTGGCACGACCAGGTGCCCGAAACCATGCGGCGGAGTCGAAAAGGCTTTGATGGGCCAGGCCAGGTGCAGCACCACCAGCGGCGGGTGTGGAATCCCTCGCAGAGCAGCGGTGGCCGCCGGAGCGAAGCCTTCCACCAGCCGCGCGGCTTCCAGAGCCGGAGCGGCGATCACCACGCGCCGCGCGGAAATCTCTTCCCTCTTCACGGTGCGGACGATCCAGCTGTCGCCCGACGGACGCAGCGCCCCGACGCGAATGCCGGTTCGGAGACGATCTTTCAGCCGCGTCGCGATCGCCCGCGGGAAGACTTCGAGGCCTTCCCGGAACGTCAGCAGGCCTCGAACCGGCGCGCGCCGCGGCCCGCGAGCCCGCTCCACGAGCGCGCCGAGCAAAAGGCTGCTGCGCTCCCTCTCCCACCTCGCGAGTCGTGGAAAACAATCCGCGACCGAGAGCTGCCAGGAATCGCCGGCAAAAATGCCGGAGATGAACGGCTCGACGAATCTCTCGGCCACCTCCGGCCCGAGGCGCCGGGCGAAGAAGGAGGCCACTGATTCGACGCGTTCGCGCGAGGGCAGAACGAACGGCTCGGCGAGCAGTCGTAGCTTCCCGCGCCAGGAAAGGAGACGGGTCGAGAGAAAGCTCCCTGGCGACATGGGAACCGGGTGCAGTGTTCCTCCGAAGTCGATGAAGCGCGGCGCGCGAGGATCGGCCAGAAGCGCCTCTCCTTCGAGATCGAGTCCCACGACCAGATCCCAAAGCTCCGCGGTCGGCCGCACCGTGTTCGGCCCCTTCTCGAGCAGGAATCCGTCGCGCCTTTCCGAGCGCACGACTCCTCCGGCGCGGTCCGATTCTTCTAGCAGCAAGACGTCTTCACCCGAGCGTGCGAGCGCGTCGGCGCGCGTTAGCCCTGCGAGACCTGCGCCGACGACGACCGTTCCGATCAGGACCAGAACTCCTTTTGGGCGAGGGCGAGCTGCTCCAGCGCCGCGAGGAACGTGGGTTGGTCGTTCAACCCGGGAGTCCGGCGGAACTGGCCGATGCCGACCCGTTTCGCTTCGTCCCCGAACAGCTGATCCATCTCGTAGAGAGTCTCGACGTGATCGGTGACGAACGCGATCGGGATCGCGAGGACCTGCATGACTCCGGAGCGTGCCAGGTCGCCGAGGACGTCCAGCGTGGCGGGGCCCAGCCATTCGATCGGCCCGAGCTTGGACTGGTACGCCAGAGTCCAAGGGGACCGATTCCCCAGGCGCCCGTTGATCGCGGCGACGGAGGCCTCGACCTGCAGCGGATACGGGTCCCCCTTCTTCGTGACCAGTCTCTTCGGGATCGAATGCGCCGAGTAGAGCAGATGAACGGCCTCGGGTCGGGCGTCGGGGAAACGCGCAATCTCCTGCTCGATCAACTCCGCGTGCGCACGTACGAAGAGCGGATGCGTCGGCCACGAACCCACCTCGGCGACCGAAGCGCCCGGGGCGAAGCGTTCGACCGCCTTGTGCGCCCGCTCGAGGGCGCCTTTCGTTGTCGTCAGCGAATACTGCGGGTAGAGGGGAAACGCGAGGAAACGGCGGACGCCTTGCGCCGCGAGCTCGTGCACGACATCCTCCACGAGCGGTCTGGAGCAGTTCATCGCGGCGCGGACGACCACGTCGATTCCGCCGTCGCGCAGGCGCTTTTCGACGCCGGCCGCCTGCTGCTCGGTCAGACGCCGGATCGGAGAGGCGCCGCCGATCCTCCGATACAGGTCGCGCGAAGTGTTGCGCCGCGCGAAGGCGATCGACGCCGCGATCGCCTTGCGCAGAATCGCCGGCCGGACCGCGATGACGTCCGGATCCGAGAAGAGCCGGTAGAGGAAACGCGGCACCTCCTCGAGCGTCTCGGGCCCGCCGAGCTGGAGGAAGAGGATGGCGCGGGAGGTCATGACCGGGGCCGGTAGACGGCAGACGGAAGACGGAAGACGAGGTTGAGGATGCTCAGCTTCACGTCTCCCGTCTACCGTCTCCCGTCTTCCGGCTTAGAGGGTTCTTGAGAACACGGGCCTCGAAGCATCCTTCTCCAGGTACGCGTCGAACGGCATGGCCAGGTTCCGCAGAAACACGCGGCCCAGCGGCGTAGCGCGTATCTCCGCGTCCGACAGCTCGACCAGACCATCCTTCGCGCAGGGCTCCAACCGAGCGAGCGCGTCGGCGAAAGTCGCGTCGAAGTCGATTCCGAAACGCTTCTCGATCTCGCGCTTGACGACGACTCCGTGGCAGAGAAGGTTGCCGATGACGGTCCGGCGCAGCCGGTCGTCTTCCGAGAGCCGGAAGCCCCGGAAGGTCGCCGCTCCGTCGCGGGACACCGCATCCCGGTACGCGGGAAGCTCCCGGCGATTCTGGACGTAAGCGTTTCCGATCGATCCGATCGCGCTCATGCCAAACCCGACCAGGTCCGTACCGGCCTTGGTCGTGTACCCCTGGAAGTTGCGGTGGAGCGTGCGGTTCGCTCTTGCGCGCGCGAGCTCGTCGGTCGGGCGCGCAAAGTGGTCCATCCCGATGTACTCGAAGCCGGCCGCCGTGAAGCGCTCGAGCGCCGTGCGGAAGATCTCGAACTTCGTCCGCTCGTCCGGCAGGTGCGGCACGAGCACGTTCTGGTGCTTCTTCATCCACGGAACGTTGGCGTAGGAGTAGACCGCGAGCCGATCCGGGCCGATCTCGAGCACGCGATCGATGGTCCGCGAAAAAGTCTCGGCCGTCTGGAACGGAAGCCCGAAGATCAGATCCATATTGATGCTCGGGAACCCGAGCTCGCGCGCCAGCTCCACTAACCGCTTGGTGTCTTCGTACGGCTGGATGCGGTTGATCGCGGCCTGGACGCGGGGCTCGAAGTCCTGGACGCCCATCGAGAGACGGTTGAAGCCGAGCTCCGCGAGCGCCAGCAGGTGGTCCCGAGTCGTGACTCGGGGATCCACCTCGACCCCGGTTTCGGCGTCCTCGGCGAAACGAAACCGGTCGCGAAACCGCCGCCCGAGCCGCATCAGTCGCTCCGGCGTGAAGTAGGTCGGCGTGCCGCCTCCGAGGTGGAACTGGACGACCCGCCGGTCGGAGCCGAGCCGATCGGCGACCCAGTCGATTTCCCGGTCGAGCGTCGTCAAATAGGAGTCTTCGGGCGAATGGTCGGTGCCGGTGATGACGACCGTGCATGCGCAGAAGTAGCAGAGCTTCTCGCAGAAGGGGAGATGCAGGTAAAGCGAGAGGGGAGCCGGCGCTTCGGCCGAGGCGCTTTCCTCGAGCACTCGCGCGTAGTCGGCCTGAGCGAAATCCTCCTTCCAGACCGGTGCTGTCGGATAGGACGTGTACCGCGGCCCCGGCACGTTGTAGCGGTGGAGCAGGTCGAGGGAAACGTCTTGCGGGTTCATACGGGGGCTTCCGCCGCCGCGGCCTCGCCGACGCCCGACCGTGCCGCCTCGAAAAAGGCCTCGACACATTCGATCGGCGTTTGCGGGAGAACGCCGTGTCCCAAGTTCAAGATGTGCGCCCGTCCGCCCGTCTCGGCCAGCATCGCGCGCACGCGCCGGCGGACGTCCTCCGGGTCGCCCAGGAGAGCGCCCGGATCGAGGTTGCCCTGCAGCGCGCGCCCGGGAACGCGCCGCCGAGCCTGCGAGAGCGAAAGGCGCCAGTCGATGGAGAGAACGTCGGCTCCCGACTCGCCCATCGCCTCGAGAAGATGCCCGCACCCGTTCACGAAGAG
>Ga0070707_100005517_pt1 | contig 11826 bp, 11 predicted proteins | sample KBSK5502metaG_FD_65468 | JGI IMG/M metagenome (GOLD analysis project Ga0070707, IMG submission 65468) | Corn, switchgrass and miscanthus rhizosphere microbial communities from Kellogg Biological Station, Michigan, USA - KBS K5-50-2 metaG | ecosystem: Host-associated > Plants > Roots >... | reverse complement strand
TCCGCAACGCGGAGTGGGCCGCCCTCAAGTGCCCGGCGGGGCGGGACGTGTTCGAGATCATCCAGGCCCGCGTCAAGAAGCAGGCCGAAGCGAGGCTCGCCGCGGCGAAGTGATCCGCGTCCCCCGCTTCATCGTGATCTCGGGCGGGGAAGCGGGGGCCTTCTACGTGCGCCAGCTCCGCCGCGCGGTGACGGCGGGCAAGCTCGACACCGACCGCATCGTCGTCGTCGATCGCGATCCCGCGTGCCGAGTGGCCAGCGAGGCCGCGCGCGATCCGCTCGTGACGCTCGCGACGGCGGATTGGGCCGACTGGCTCGCGGCGCACCTCGGCGAGGCGAGTCCCGCCGACCATCTCGTTCCCTACCACTGGGCCCCGCACCTGCTCCTCGGCTGGCTCGAGGGCGAGCTGCGAAGCGCCGGGGCGGTCACGGCTCGCGGCGGCGCGCTCGCGCCCCGCGGCCTTCCCTTCGAAGCGACGACGGCCGCGGGCGATCGGGCCCTGTCCTACGCATCGTGGCCTTGCCCGCCGACCTGCATCGAGCCCGCCGTCTGCCCGCACACGCGGGGGCCGAAAGACTGGAGCCTGGCCGCGGACCTGGAAGCGCCGGCGAGCGACGGCGCCACGCCGGTCGTCTTCCGCTGTCTCCATCTCGTCTACGGGGTCGGCACGATCCCGGTGGCCGACATCCTCGCCGCCCGCGACCGCCTCCGCGCCGCCCTTGGGACCGGTGGGCGCCGCTACCAGGTGGCCACGTCGAGCCACTGCCACGCCCTCGCGACCCGCCTCGAGGTCTTGACGCGCTCCGAGTAACTATCTCAGGCTTTTGCGACGAGCTTCCCACTCGGCTCGCAGGCTCGTCATGAACCGCACAACGTCTGGATTGTCTTTCACGCGCGCGAAGCTCGTGTCACCCGCAAAGAGCGGGTAACAAGGCAATCCCTCCTCGGCAGCTTTCTGCATCCAGAGAACTGCGGCCGACGGCCGGCCAAGCAGCGCGTATGCCGCCGCGATGTTGTAGGCGGTGTGATGATGATGGACGCGCTCCTTCGGCCTTGCCGCTTGCGCAACGGCAATGTCCCGCTCCGCCTCCTTGGTTCGGCCGCTCGCGGCGAGGACCATCGCGTTCGTGCTGACGATGAGGCCCCCATCCTCCTCGGCGCGCGAAGCCAGATAGGCGCCCAGGACAGCCGCCGCGTCCGAGAGACGACCCATCCTGTAGAGCGTCGACGCCTTTTCAAACGTCCAGAGGGCGGTGTTCGCGAATCCCTCCGTGTGCGCAAACCCTTGCAGTGCTTCTTCATAATGTCCCATGTACTCCTGAGCCGCGGCGAGATGGAACTGGGCCAAGGAGTTGTTGGGATTGAGGGCGACCGCCTTTCGCATCTCGTCGGCCGCTACCTCGAGCACGCCGACGTGCATCAAGACGTTGCCCAGTTGATGATGTGCTTCGTCGAGCGCGGGGTTCAGTTCGAGCGCGCGGCGGTACTCCTGGATCGCGCCAGAGTGATCGAAATGCTTGTAGTTGGACCACAGCAGGAATCCCCGCGCCAGGTGAGCCTCCGCGAGTCCTGGGTCGAGCGCTAACGCCTTTTCAGCGGCGACAAAGGCCCGTTCTTGCCACGGCTCAGGGTCGTCCGAGAAATAGAATGCCTTCTGGCGATACGCGCGGGACAGCTCCGCCATCCCGCGCGCGAAATGCGGATCGACGCTCGTCGCCTTCTCCAACAGGGCGATGGCTTCGTCGGTGTCGTGGGGCGTCAACCGGCCGCTGTGGTAGCGCGCGCCGAGGTACGCGTCAAAGGCGTCCGCCTTCGGGGGCGGTGCGACCGGGCCTGGCGATGCCGCGGCCGACGAAGGCGCCGCTCCAATCGAATGAACGATCAGCAGCCGCGAGCCCCCCACACCAACCGCCACCGCCAGCGCGCAACCGATCACGGCAAATCCTGGAACGATCCGGAGGGAACCGACGCGTTCGAACCGCCGAGGGGCCGGAGCGGGCTCGGCAACCGGGGCGATGAACCGGTAACCCCGTCGAGGCACGGTCTCGATGAAACGAGGGCTCTCGGCGGAATCGCCGAGCGCCTCCCGCAACCGGGTCACGGCTGCATTCAAGCCGTTGTCAAAGTCGACGAAGGTATCGACGGGCCATAGCCGGCCTCTGATTTCACTCCGCGCCACCAGATTTCCCGGGTGCTCGAGCAGCAACGCCAGCACCTGGAACGGCTGCTCCTGCAGTTTCAGGGGTCTGCCTTCGCGGCGAAGCTGCCGGTTCGGGCAGTCAAGCTCGAACACCCCGAATCGCACGACGCGAAAGGGAGCTATGGCCGGCATGATGTCCACATGCTGGGCGAGTGTAGCCAAATCCGTCCGGTAAGGGAAGCGTGTAAATGGATGAAGACATGGGACATCTCCGGTTCGAAACATTCAAGGCCCGGACCATGGACGCACACAGGGCAGGCGCGCAGATTGGGCGTGCGCCACAACTCAGTGGCAAAGGAGGATCGCATGCGAAGCGCCATGCAGTGTGCCCGGAGAACAGGTCTGGTGCTCATGTTGATGTCGACCCCGGTGCTGGCCCAGGCGGATCAGGATCTCCCGCCCCACAATCCGGCCTGCACGCTCACGACCTTCCTCGAGCCGTGGCACGGGGTGCCGACGGAGGTGTACCGCGAGCTGGCGCCCGACGGCGTGCTCCGCATCGGCGTGAATTACGGGAACCCGAACAACGCCTCGATCGACCCGACGGGCACATTGCACGGAGTCGCCGTCGATCTCGGCTGCATCCTTGCCCGCCGCCTCGAGATTGAAGTGCAGTTCGTTCCCTACGCCGGTATCCCGACGATGATGCAGGGGTTTGAAGCGGGCGAATGGACCCTCGGGTTCTCGTTCGATCCGCAGCTCAGCCCGCCGACGTTCGCATTCGCCCACCCCCATATGGGCGTCGCGAATACGTACCTGGTTCCGGGGACGTCCCCGTTTCAGTCGGTCGCCGATGTGGACCAGTCGGGGGTGCTGATCTCCGTGGCGCGTGGCAACTCACCGGACATCTACCTGACAAGCCATCTGCAGAACGCGACGCTTGTACGCTTCGACACCGTGCCCCAGGCGCTGGCGGCCCTGAAAGCCGGCCAGGTGCATGCTTTCGCGGGCAGCCGGTCCGTCGAGGTCAGGTTCCTGTCGCAGATGCCGAACGCGCGTCTGCTGCCCGACGACTTCCTGATCGCCTATCTTGCGCAAGTCATGGCGATAGGGGCCGACGAGGCCGTCCGGCGCGTCGACGGATTCGTGGAGGAGTCCAAGGTGGACTTCCTGATCCAGCTCGCGATTGCGCGAAGTGGCCTGATCGGTGTGACGCTGCCGAGTCCGATCCAGGATCGCGATGACGATCCGCGGTGAACGGCCCTGGACGAGTCGATAAGGAGCAAACATGAAGACGAATTACAAACCGTATGCCGTATCCCTGGTATGGACGTTGGTCTTGCTCGTTCTGGCTCTCCCCGGAACGGCGCTCGTCCATGACGATGAAGACGGCGACCGCGACGGCGACAAACGGGCCAAGACTCTCTATGTCTGGGCAGGCGACCAGGCCCGCGTGGCCCCTGACTTTCTTGCGGTCATCAACCTGGACGAAGACTCGGATGGTTATGGAAAAGTACTCAGAACGGTTCCACTTCCGCCTCCGGGCAACGTCGGCAATGAGCCGCACCACTGCCATCTCTCGGCCGACAAGAACATCCTCGCCTGTGGCGGTTTGCTCAGCTTGCTGCGCGGGCAGAACAGTGTCTTCTTCTTTGATGTGTCGCGCCCGCGCGACCCGAGGTTCCTGTTCTCCACCAGCGCCCCGCAATCCAGCATCACGGATGACTTCCTGCCGTTGGAGAACGGCGGCTTTCTGGTGACGCAGATGGGATCAGCCAGCGGGGGAGCGCCCGGGCGTCTGGCCGAGTTTGACGCCGGCCTCCATTTGGTCCAGGAGTGGCCTGATGATCCGCCGCAGGACGGCTTCAACCCGCACGGCATCTCCGCACGCCCCGAGATCAACCTGATGGTGACCTCCGACTTCATTCTGCCTGTGAGCACGCTCAACGTCTTTCCTGGCGATCCCGTGCTGCGCGGCGCCATTCGCGTGTGGGACCTTGGAGAGAGGAGGCTCGTTCGCACCATTCAGATCCCCAGTGCCCTCGGCACCATGGACGTGAAGCTCATTCCCGGCGATCCGCAGGGACGCGCTTTCACTGCCGGCATGTTTGACGGCCTGGTGTATCTGGTGGACACGAACAACGGAACAGCCAAGGTCGTTTTCGACTGCGAGACTATTGTTCCGCACGTCGAAGTCCCGGTCCGCGGAGGCATGACCCAGCTCCTGGCCATGCCGCAAACCGGCGATCGGCTGATCTTCGGATCGTTCCAGGCCGGTCAGGTCGGCATGCTCGACGTGAGCGACCCTGAGCATCCTTTCCAAACAGGAATTGTCAACCTGGGCGAGAACGCCGGTCCGCACGACATTGCGCTCACCGACGACGACAAACGATTGGTGGTCACCGATTACTTCCTGAATGAGGACGACTTCGGCAAGATCCACTTTGAAGGCGACCACCACGTACACGTGATCAAGGTATTCAGAGATCACTTGGAATTGGATCCACGTTTCGACGTGGATTTCAACACGGCGTTCCCCACGGGACCGGCGCGGCCTCACGGCATCGACATGAAGTGACGCGGTCTGGTCACCGGCGGCTACGGCTGCCGGATGACCACCACGTTGTCGACGGCGGCCTTGACCAGGCTGTCGGTCGCGCCGTCCGCGGCCTGGATCACGATGAGGATCGTCTGGCCGGCAAAGCCGGTGATGTCGGCCGACCGCGCCTCTCGGTCTTGGAGGGATCAAACGGACGACGGGAATGCCGAGACTATAGGGTCCGCCTGACGACTGTCAAGATCTTCGCGGTGTGTCCGATGACGTCGCCGTGTCCGCTTCCGCCCTCGGTTCCCGTTACTGAGAGTGAGGGCGGGGGATTCCATGAGACTCGAGAGCGGCCGTTCGTGGCGGGTGTTGGGCGGCCTTCTCCTGGCCGCGCTCGTCGGCGCGACGCCGGCATCGGCGGGTTCGCCGGTGGGCCCGCAAAAGGTGCTGGTCGTCCTGATGGATCTGGGCTCGACCACGGCCGAGCTCTGTGGCAACGCCAATCCCTGCCCGGTCAACGACGCGTCCTTCTACCACCCGCCGAGGCATTCGGCGCAGGATTGGGACAACCTGCTGAACAACTACGGGACGCGGTACTGGCAGCTCGCCAGCTACGGCCAGACGCAGGCGGTGTTCTCGGTCCTGCCCAGCCCGTTCAGCCAGAACGGCTGGTGGAAGCCGCCCCATACGGCCGCGGACTACTACGTCAACGGCGACCTGTGGAACGACAGCAAGACACACGCTTTCGTCGAGGATGCCGCGCGGGGGGCGCTCCAGACCTGGTGCCTGCTCTCGTTCCAGCTCTGCTCAGTGTTCAACCAGTTCGACCGTTTCATCCTGATGTCGAACAAGAAAGCCCGGGGCGGGGTAACGAACGCCAACAATGTGCCGATGACGGTCCACACGACCTACGGGAACTTCGACTTCACGGCGACGTTCGTCGACGAAAGCACCAACGATGACGACGCGCTCTCCGTCGCCATGCACGAGTTCGGACACCAGCTCGGCATCCCGACCCACTACGGCGACTGCGGGCCGTCATACATTCCGGTGGTCCAGGGATCGTTGGAGTGCGTCGGGGCCTGGGACGTCATGGCGTACGACTGGGCCTGGTCGCAGCCGACCGGGTACTCGCGGATCAGCCGGGGCTGGATCAATCCCAACTCGACCCTGTCGTACGACCTGCTGAGCGGGGTGCCGTTCTCCACGCTGACCTTCATCCGTCCGGTGTCGCTGGCGCCGAACAACGTGCCCAACCTGATCCGCCTGTCCATCGGAGGGCTCAACTGGCCCCAGTTCTACGGCTACTTCGCCGAGTGCCGGAAGCGGATCAACGGCGACGAGGGGCTGTATCCGGGCTCGTCGGGCATCTACCAGCAGGGCCTGCTCATCACGTCCGTCCACGAGTTCAGCGCGCCGCCCGTGCACGTCGTCCGTCCAATCTTCCCGCCCGCGGCGGACCCCAGCGTCTCCATCCTGCAGCCGGGAGACAGCTACAGCGATCCGCAACTGGGCCTGTTCATCCGCCTCAACGGCTATGCCGGAGACGATGCGGATCCGCTCTGCGACGTGGAGGTGGACTATCTGACGCCGCCGCGTATCGGCCCGATCCTCCTGTGGCAGAACCGTGTCACCGCCGGACCCGAGCCCAGTTTCCGCTCGTTCGACATCGGGATGAACCATCCCCTGCCGCCGGGAGACCCCGGGAGCGGCGGCCTCAGCGAGCCCCTGAAGGTAGAGCCCCTGTGGCCGGGACACAGCAACGCGCTTCTGCTGCGCGCGCACACGACGGGCACGCTTCCGGCGGAGAACGTGAGGCTCAACGTGAGCTTCTCCCAGCCGGCGCTCTTCACGAGCACCTGTGGAACCTTCACCAACCCGTTCACCCGGGAGGTGCCGCTCCCGCCCATCGATCCCATCGGCGGCGGAAGCGCGTCGGTCGCCTTCAAGCCCGGCTTCGGCAGCCTCGGCATCGAGATGTACGCGCCGGCCGATCCCGGCACGGGCGCGGCCGCGAGCAACGTCGTGGCCAGCCGCGGCGCGTTCCAGTTCTTCCGCTCCGGAAGCCTCTTGCCGCAGCGAACGCTCTTGAAGCTGCAGGCCAATCAGGGCTGCCCGGAGACAACCACCTTCCACATTGCGCCCGTGGCGGTTCCGCCGGGCTGGCAGGCGACGGTCTCACCGGAAGTCGTCGGCCTGGCTCCGGGAGCTCGGGCGTTCGTCGTCGTCACCGTCACACCGCCCGCCGGCGCGCAGCCGGGGGAGAACGCGGAGATCGGAATCGACGTCAGCCAGGTCGAGAACACGGACCGTCCGGTGCCGCCCCCCCAGCCCGGCCAGCCCGACCTTCCGCTGGACCAGGTCCTGATGCAACATGTCGATCACGTCGGCTCGATGCAGGTCTCGGCTCGGGTCGTCGGCGCCCCCGCCGCGCTCAACCTGTCCTGCGCGGGGGGCGGGCCCGCCGGAGGACCCGTCGCGGTCTCTGGAAGCATTGCGCCCGTGACCCCGAACAGCACCGTGATGCTGGAATACATGTCGCCCGGTGGAACCCAGACGCACTTCGTCACGACCGATGCCGCCGGAACCTTCACCGACAGCCTGGTCCCGGGCGGTGACGGGCACGGCTCCGTTCAGGCCTTCTGGCCGGGCGACACCACCCACGCGCCGGCGCAGTCGAGCCGGTGCTCGTTCTGAGGAACTGACATTTACTCGTTCAACTCGTCCCGGGACGAGTTGAACTGTCTCTCCGATAACGCGAAAAAGATGCCCTTGACCCCCGTGCTAGACTTTCGCTTTAGTTTCGCCTCAACGGGAGGGCATCACATGGCTGAAGATCGGCTCACCCCCAAGGTCCTCACCGAGATCGAGCGCCTCGCCCAAGAAGGCCTCCACGGCGGCCTCTTGGAGCAGGCCTGGGGCCGGCGCGCGCTCGCGCTGGTCCGCGAAGTCCGGATCCTGAAGCGGGAGTTAGAGACAGCTGGGGAGGACCACACTCACGACGCGTAACAGCTGACCGTGCGACGCTCGAGGCCGCGGTCATCGGCATCCCCGGCCGCGACTCTCTTCCACAGTACGCGTGGCAGCCGTGGTGAAAACGCGCACCGGAGCCGGATCGAACACACTATCTATCGAATCCGTTTCCAGGAACCACGAGCTGGAGAGTTCGGCGGAATATAGCGGTACACTTCGTCGCTGAAGCGATCGCGATACCAGTGCCCCTCTTGGAGATGGTGTTCAGGCTCACCCACAGGAATCTCTTCGATGGAGCTTTCTTTCATAAGCTCCTTAATCGCCGCCTCGAGGATCGCATTCGGCCGCGCTTGACTGTGGACAGAGCCAGAAGCGGCCGTCCCGGTTTTCTTCGCGGCTACCTCGGGTTCGTTGCTGCGTCGGCGGCCTCGCCCCCAGCGCCGGCTAGTTGCGGGTTGGATTTCTCGACCGTCTCAAGGGTCTTGCGCGCCTCGCGAAAGATCGTCTCCTTCTCATCGACCTCCGGCGCGGCGGTCTGAGCCTGCTGGCCGGTGGGATCGACAGACCGCAAGTACCGGTGCAGGGTGGGCGCCTCGTCGACCTGGCCGAGGAAGGTGTCCTGGCTGAGGAATCGCCCAAGCTGCGGGTCGAAGTAGAGTGCCTTGGCGTTGAAGAGGCCGATCTCGGGGTCCCAGAGGTAACCGGTGAAGGCGAACTGGTTCTTGGACGCGGGCAGTTCGGCCGGGAAGCGGAAGTTGCCCCAGGCATCTTAGGTCCCAAATGCGAGGCCACGAGCCTCATCACGCCACCTCAGCCTCGGGCGGCGGCGCCGGCTTCAGGGGCGGCGCGACCCTTTAGGTTTTGAAGGAGCCCCCACTCTCAGCGGGAGACGACGCCAGGATTCTACAGCGTGTAGCCGCTCGTTCAGCGGGGCTTGATGTACTGGATCGGGTAAGCGAAGGCGTCAGGCTTGACAGCCAGTTCTTCGAGGGCTGCGATGAAGTCCCCATCGGTCATCCGTTGGTGATGCTTCTGCGGCCAGCACACCATACCGTGAAAGACTCGGCCCTCACGCAGCCAGCGCATCGGGATCTCCTGCGCCGGCTCGTCGCTGGAGACGAAGACACGGCTCTGCTTCGCGGCGTACTCGAAGAGCACCTCGTCGTCGGTGCCCTCGGGGAAGACATCGATGGCACGCACGACGTCCCAGCCGCGTACGCGCAGGCCTTCTACGATCTGCTGGCGGACGTGGTTGTCCGTGAGGAGCGAGAATCCGGCCACTACTTCCGCTGGCGGCTCAGGTACTCGGCGCGTTCGCGCTCGTACTCGGCTTCCCAGCGCTCGCTGTCGCGGTAGGCCTGTTCGATCTCGTCGGGGTGGTCGTAGTAGTAGGTAAGGGCCGCGTGCACCTGAGCGAGCGTCAGCGGCACGGCGAAGACGTTCAGCATTTCCTCGGGCTTCTTGCCCTCCCGCAGGAGCTGCACGATGTCCAGCACGCGGATGCGGGTGTTGTCGATACACGCACGCCCCCCCAGCACTTTGGGGTTGTGCGTGATGTGGGCGTAGACGATCTTTGCCGGCGTGGCCATGATGCCTCTCATTCTACCGCTCCCGCGGGTGGCAGCGCGCAGCATGCTCCTGAGCCCAGTGGTGTCCACCTTCGTATGGAGGGCGGTGGTCGGGAGGTCCTTGCGCCCGAGCAGCTTCTGCACGGGGTGGACGTCGGCCCCACCCTTGAGGAGGTGCGTTGCGAACGAGTGGCGCAGCACGTGGGTGGAGACCGCCACGCCGGCTTTGAGGCCGTCGCGTCTCACCATCACTCGCACGGACATTCCCCCGAGCCGCCGGCCGTGGCGGCCCAGGAAGAGCGCCCCGTCGTCCCACCGCTCGGCGAGGAGCGGCCGGGCTTCGCGCAGGTAAGCTTCGACCGTCGCGCGCGCGTAGCGACGGGGACGAAGCGGTCCTTCCGCCCCTTGCCGTTGCGGACGAGCAGTGTTGCCTCGACCAGGTCGAGGTCACTCAGATCCAGCCCCACGCATTCCGTGAGCCTCAGGCCCGTGCCATAGAGCAGCTCGAAGGATGGCCCGGTCACGTTGCCCGAGCGCAGTGCCGGCGTCGGGAGAGTCGAGCAGGCGGCGCACCTCGGCCTCGCCGATGGCTCGCGGCAGTCGCGAGCGCGCCGGCAGCGTCACCGCCGCCGGAGGGTTCACGAGCAGCAGCTTCTGCCGCTCGAGGAAGGCGAAGAAGCGCCTCACCACTGAGACGTACATGGATCGTGTGTTCTCGGAGAGAAGGCGTCCCGTCCTGGCGCTCGCCCCGCGTGCCAGGGTCCGCGCGAAGCACACCACATCGGCTTTGGGCCCGCCGCACATCGCCGACTCCTTGCCCCTTCATGTGCTCGAAGAGATGCACCGGCGGTTCGTCGTGGGTGAGAGTTGTCAGGACGGCCGTATCTGCTCAGTTTGATTGGGGCGGCCTTTGCCACGACGTTCCGCCATGTCGTCTGTGCGGCGCAGGATCTCGTGCTCAAGCATCCCTTCGACATATCGGACGCCCTTGATGCGGACCACACGCGGAGTCTGCCATCGCTCGATTTCCGCTCCGCAACGCTCCAGGAGCGGCCGACTCGGCCAGCCAATATACCGATCCGATTGAAATACCTCCGGCAGGACAGCCACGAGCGCCGATCCCGCATGACCTCGCCCGTATCCCTCGCCATCCTCGTGCAGTCGCCGCGCTTCACGGGCCGACCGCGCCACGACAAACCAGTCTTCGTCATGGTCGTCCGTCCAGCACCAGTAGAGCTTTAGCCGAGGTCTCTTCATCCCTATCTCGTCGAGCAAGATCCTCACGCCGACGCGATCCTATTTCCCGTGATCCTCTCTCAAGACCTTGCCAGTACTAGCGTCCACCATTAGCTGAAGGCCATCCCAGTTGAAGAGAATCGCGTCGTTGCCTTGCCGCTGCATTCCGGTATACGGGCTGTCGGCGTACACGTACTGCCTCTTGGGCACCTGCCAGACGATGGCACCTTGGTCGTTCACGGCAAAGACGTTTTCATTGAAGGTGGCACCGGTGGGCACATTGAGCCTGACTAGGATGACGGTCGGATATTCGACCACTTCCGCGACGGGATAAGGAAACGAAACCGTCCTTCCCGAGTCCAGGACGACAGTGTTACCCCGAATCGTGGGGCGAGTCATTTGAGAGGCCGCCGGTTCGTGAAAGCCGTCTCGGGTAGACGGTCAAGGAGTTCGTACTGTATTCCGCCTCCTACGCCCCACCCTGGCTGTTCACCTACCCTCCCCACCCTCATCCGCGTCCCCGCGGGTGCCTGGACATCTGAGATGTACTTGGGCATCTCGGGCAACGCAAACTTGTCCCTGATCTCGGCGGCGCTGAGACCTTCGACATCCTCAGCTCGCATCAGCCACGATCGCGCTTGATTTCCCTCGCCGTGGACTCGCACGAGAGTTCGCTCTCGACTCAGAACGATTTCTCTCGCGCGGCTGCCAGCTGCGTAGGGAGGCCTGCGCCCTGCCGCGACATGAGGAGCATTCGCCTCAGCAGCAGATAATGCTCCCTTCCTCAGCGCAGCGGCACCACGGCCGATGGCTCCTGCAGCAAATGTAGCGGCTTTGAGGCTAAGCTCTGCCTCCGCGGTTTCGACTGCCAGGCGCGCGCCCTTTTCCGCTCCAGTGCGTGTGACCTCTGCGCCGGTCTCCTGGAACTTGAGCGCGATGTCCCGTTCAGCTAGACGCTTCGCCGCCTGCTCTGTGAGCGTGCCCTCGGTTGCGGCACGAAGCTCCGCACTCCGAGATTGACGAGCTGGATCGGGCGCCAAGGCCTTCTTGGTCGCCGCCTCGACCTGATCGCCGACCGAGGTCACGATCGCCTGGGTCGTCGACTCGACCGCCTGGCTCACGGCAGTCGCGGCTTGCTTTAGCTTTTGCCAGCCCGCGGCTACGAGACCATCGTCCTCCGTGACGGTTACTGGCGTTCCACTCTGCGTTGCTACGACGCCAGTCAGCTGCGGGTTCGCTCTCTCGACGCGCTCCAGGGTTGCCTTCGCGTCGCGGAGGATCGCCTCTTTCTCATCAATCTCCGGTACGACGGACTGCGCTTGGTGGCCCGTGGGATCGACAAACCGCAGCGGATTGGCGTTGCC
>Ga0070707_100005513_pt1 | contig 11832 bp, 9 predicted proteins | sample KBSK5502metaG_FD_65468 | JGI IMG/M metagenome (GOLD analysis project Ga0070707, IMG submission 65468) | Corn, switchgrass and miscanthus rhizosphere microbial communities from Kellogg Biological Station, Michigan, USA - KBS K5-50-2 metaG | ecosystem: Host-associated > Plants > Roots >... | reverse complement strand
GGCCTCGAGCGCGTTACGAACCCTCAGGCAGCAAGGATCTTGCGGACTACCCAACAGCAGATGCACAGCCGTCCCACCTTTGTCCCAGCGCAAATTCTATCGAGGGTGACACCGGACACCACGATCGCGACCACGCCAAGCGTTGTTTGTAGCCTTGGGGGGCCCTAACTCGGCGTCATTCTAGCCAGGCGTCGCGGCACCGTCAAGCGGCAGACGGATCAGAAACGGGGCGGGACGTTCGCCGGGCGCTCCGGCCGCGCACCCACACCCGTTCGCCCCTCCTTGACTACCGCCCCGCGTCGCCCCAGGATGGGTGGGGGCCAGAGGGCGGGGCCGCGACTCGCCCGCAACCCCTTCGAGTACCAGGCGAGCGCGACGAGGTCGCGTCCCAGGCGGCGGTTCAGGAGGACGCTCAGCGGAGATGGGGTTCATCGGGCCTATGCACATGCCTCGCATGATCGGCGTCCGGCACAAGCTCATTCTCCTCGGGACGCTGGTCATCCTGGTCGTGTCCTCGGGATTCATCTGGCTCAATCTCGCCCTTGCTCAGCGCGCGATCGAAGAGGATCTCAAGACGCGGGCGATCTTCTACGCGCGCGAGATCGCCGCCACGTTCGGCGACCGCCGGGCGCTGGAGCGCGCTGACGCCCTCGGAGAGCTGGTCGCGCGCCTCCTCCTGGTCCGCAAGAGCATCCTTCAGCTGGACGTCCTCAGCTTCGGCTCCGCCGAGACGAACGTCGTCGCCACCAACAACCCGAGCGCGCGGTTGCGGTTCACCCAGGCCGATGCCGACGAGGTCAAGGCCGGTCGCGTCGTCGCGCGCGCCGCCGCCCGGTACTGGGAGGTCATGGCGCCGATCACGCTCGAGGGCTCGGTCGCCGGCGCGATCGCGGTGAAGTTTTCCTCGCAACGGGCGGAGGAGCTGTTGTCGAGGATCCGCTTCTGGGCGGTCACGCTCGCCGCGGCCTCGGTAGTGCTCATGGGGCTCCTGATGAGCGCGGCGATCCACTTCGTCGTGGACCGCCCGATCCGACGATTCATGGACGCGATCTCCGCGACACCGGAGGACGGCGTGCCGTCACCCGTCGACGTGCAGACGGCGGACGAGTTCGGGGTGCTGGCCAGCCAGTTCAACGACATGGTCTCGCGCATCGGCCGGTTCAACGAGGAGCTGCGCACGCGCATCACGGAGGCGACGGGCGAGCTCGACCGCCGCTATCGCCTGCTCGAGCAGCTCAACACGCTGCTCTTCGAGATGCAGCGGCGGCTCGGCCACGCCGAGCGGCTGGCGCTCTCCGGCCGCGTCATGGCCGAGGTCGCGCACGAGGTCGGTACCCCGCTGCACTCGGTCGCCGGGCATCTCGAGCTGCTCCGCAAGGACTTGCCGCCGGCCGTGCTGACCGAGGACACCGCGCAGCGGCTCACGATCATCGAGACGCAGGTGACGCGGGTCATCGAGATCATCGCCCGGCTGCTCGACATCACGCGGCGCGCGCCCGGCGAGCCGGGACCGGTCGATCTCGAGCAGCTGGCGCGGAACACGGCCGAGCTGGTCCGCCCGGGGCTCGCGCGCGCCGGCGTCGCCCTCGACGTCCGCGCCCAGCCCGGGCTGTCGCCGGTGCATGGTCAGCAGGACCAGCTCCAGCAGGTGATCCTGAATCTCCTCACCAACGCGATCGACGCGACGCCGACGGGAGGCCGCATCGAGGTGACGACGCGCACGCTGCCCGACGACGGGCAGGTGGAAATCGCCGTTGCTGACACCGGCCCCGGCATCGCGGTGGCGGACCGCCAGCAGATCTTCGAGCCGTTCTTCTCGACGAAAGAGTCGGGGCGCGGCACCGGGCTCGGGCTGTTCATCACCGCCGAGATCGTGCGAGAGCACAAGGGGCGGATCGAGATCGAGAGCGAGGAGGGGCGCGGGAGCACCTTCCGTGTCATCCTGCCCGCCGCGGAGAGGGTGGCATGACGGCGGCGCCGGCGCTCCTGGTCGCCGACGACGATCAGGTCGCGCGCGAGCTGCTCGCGGAGGCGCTCGGCCGCGAGGGCTACCAGGTGCGTGTCGCCGCCGGGGGCGAGGAGTGCGTGCGTCTCGCCGAGGCGGAACCGTTCGACGTCGCCCTCGTGGACTTCCGCATGCCCGGCCTCGATGGGCTCCGCGTGCTCGAGCGGCTGGCCGTGATCCAGCCCGATCTGCCGGTGATCATCCTCACCGCCTTCGCCAGCATCGAGACCGCGATCCAGGCGGTGAACGCGGGCGCGTACGACTACCTCTCGAAGCCGTTCCGGATGGAAGAGATCAAGGTCGTGGTGCGGCGCACGCTGGAGGCGCGGCGGCTCGCGCGCGAGAACCTCCAGTACCGCCAGGAGCTCCGGGCTCGCTACGGCGTCGACGCGCTGGTCGGCCAGTCGCACCAGATGGTGGAGATCTACAAGCTCGTCGCGCGCGTGGCGGGGCTCGACACGACGGTCCTGATCCAGGGAGAGACCGGCACCGGCAAGGAGCTGGTCGCCCGCGCGATTCACGCCGCGAGCGCCCGCGCCGAGCGCCCGTTCGTCGTCGTGGATTGCGCGGCGCTCCCCGAGGCTCTCTTCGAGTCAGAATTGTTCGGCCACGAGCGCGGCGCGTTCACCGGCGCGCTCAGCGTGCGCCGCGGCCTGCTCGAGACCTCCACCGGCGGCACCTGCTTCCTCGACGAGATCGGCGAGCTCACGACGGCGCTCCAGGCGAAGCTGCTGCGCGTCCTGCAAGAGCGGACCGTGCGCCGGGTCGGCGGCAACGAGCCGATCCCCGTGAACGTGCGGGTGGTGACCGCCACGAACCGCGACCTCACGAAGCTCGTCGCCGAGGGCGGATTTCGCGACGACCTCTACTATCGCCTCAACGTCGTCATGATCACGATGCCGCCGTTGCGCGAGCGCACGATCGACGTTCCCCTCCTCGCCCAGCACTTTCTCGAGAAGTTCGCGCACGCCACCGGACGCCCGGTCAAGCGCCTCGCGCCGGAGGCGCTCGCGCTGCTCGGCGGCTACCACTGGCCGGGCAACGTGCGCGAGCTCGAGCACGTCATCGAGCGCGCCGTCGCGCTGTCCTCCGCGGAGACCCTTCTCCCCGACGACTTTCCGCCGCACCTCCGGCAGGAGCCCGAGCGCGCGCCCCGCCTGCCCGCCGCTGGGATGACGCTCGAGGACGTGAAGCGCTGGTACGTGAACAAGATCCTCGAGGAAGCCGGCGGCAACAAGCTCCGCGCCGCCGAGCTCCTCGGCATCGACCGGAGCACGCTCTACCGCGTCCTCGATCGACAGGCCGCCGAGGACGAGGGATGAGACGGGCGCTCGCCCTCGCCGCGCTCGCCCTCACCGGAACCGGCTGCGCCTCGACACCGCCCCCGCCGGAGCGGAGCGAGCTGATCCGCCGCGCCCTCGGATCCACGGTACAGCTCCGGTCCGAGCGAGAAGGCGGCGGCCGCCGAGCGGCGTCCGGCGTCGTCCTCGCCGCCGATCCCGGCTCGCAGCGTGTGTGGATCCTCACCGCTCGGCATTTCCTCGATCCGCCCCACGCGCAGCAGGTGTACGTCCGGCTTCCCGGCCGCGACACCGTGGTGCGAGGCGAGGTCGCCTTCGTGAGCACCGATCTCGATCTCGCGATCATCGAGACGGAACATCTCGACGTCACACCCGTCCGCCTGAAGATGGTGGCCCACCTCGGCGACGAGATCCTCATCGTCGCCTTCCCGTGGGGTCAGCGCTTCACGGTGGTCAAGGGGGTCGTGAGCCAGGTCGCCTCGTCCCGGGGCGACCCCCTCGTGTCGGGACCGGCACGGATGGTGGACGCCTCGGTGAGCTACGGATCGAGCGGGGGCGGCGTGTTCGATGCGCAGAGCGGCGAGCTGGTGGGAATCGTCGAGAGCTACCGCACCGCACGGGTCGCGATCCCGGAGATGAAGGAGCGCGTGCTCGAGCTGCCGGTGCCGGGCGAGACGACACTGATCCCGGCGGCGGTGATCGCCCGCTTTCTGGTGGGCGCGGGGCTCGCCGACTTCCTGGCGAAGTGACGCGGTCCGAGTCACGATACAGCTGAAATGCTGCACGGAGCGTTCCACCTTCGCGGGGAGGCAGCCCTCACGGGCTCGGCGCATGCTTTGGCCGCTCGCGCGGCGAAGGGGCGAGGACGCGTAGGTCGACGAATCCTCATCACCGGCGCCGGAACCGGGGCGAGCAACAACCTGATCCGGAGCTTGAGGACGGGCGATCCTTCCCTCTTCATCGTCGGCTGTCATGCCGATCGATTTGCGCTCAAGCAGTCCTCGGCCGATCGGAACTACCTGATTCCCGCGCTGACCCAGCCCGGTTTTCTCGCCGGACTTCGCCGGATCATCCGGGCGGAGCGGACCGACCTTCTCTTCCCCTCCACGGATGCGGATGTCAGGGTGATATCGGGTTCCCGGCACAAGATCCCGTGTCATCTCCTTCTCCCGCGCCATGCCGTGATCGAGCTATGCCAGGACAAATACAAGCTCACCCGCTTCCTGAGATCGCGTGGTATTCCGGCTCCCCTCACCTATCCGGTGACGGGCTTGGACGGGATCGACAAGACGTTTCGTCGGCTGGCGCCCCATCGATCGCTCGTCTGGTGTCGCATTCGAACGGGGAACGGTTCCGCGGGAGCGATGCCGGTCAAGCGGGCAGAACAGGCTCGGAGTTGGATCAGATACTGGAAAGAGATGCGCGGCGTCCCCGCGCGTTTCTTCACGCTGTCCGAGTACCTTCCCGGTCGGGACTTCGGGTGCCAAAGCCTCTGGAGAGCCGGAGAGCTCATCCTGGTCAAAACCTTCGAACGTCTGTCCTATGTCGTTTCAGGAAGCCAGGCGAGCGGGGTGTCCTCCGTGGCCGCGCTGTCCAAGACGGTCTTTGCCCCCGGCGTGACGGAGGTGTGCGCAAAGGCTGTCCGCAGCCTCGATCCGAGGGCGTCGGGTGTCTTCTGTATCGATGTCAAGGAGGATGCACGCGGCGTTCCCTGCATCACCGAGGTCAACGCCGGCCGCTTCAGCCTCAGCACGAATGTGTACGATCTCGTGGGGACGCACAATATGGCCGTGACGTATGTCCGACTGGCCCTCGGCGAGCGGGTCGACATCCGCGAACAGTACGACGTGGCCGAGAACTACTACATGGTGCGAGATCTGGACACACTCCCCGGCATCTTCCACGCGGAGGCGTTTCTCGGCGGGATCATCGATGCCCGGCCGGCCCCGCGCGCGACTGGGCACCGCCGCACTTCCCCCAACAGGAGGACACGTCATGGGCATCTTCATCGCGGTTAAGCCCTACCAGCGACATCGGGTCATCATCGTAGCCGAGACTCGCGGACCGAGAAGCGGCCCCCAGCAACGGGCATTCAGGGAGGCCGTCAAGCGACTCTTCGAAGAACACGCTTCGGTGATGCTGCCACCGAAGACCGCCGTTCAGCGTCGGGCCTTCAAGGACGCAGCGGCAAAGCTCCTCGCCACACACCTCGTGGCGGAGAGGTCGACGGCGAAGAAGCGCAAGCGGAAACGCTAGCACGCGCGCTTGGCAGAAGCGGAGGGGGAATGCCGTCTCACCGCCAACGCAGAAGACGCCCGGGAGGGGAACGATCCGAACGCACGGTTCGGCGATATGAGATCACCCAGGACTTGGATCGCCGAGGCGTCGAGACCCTCCTGCTCGAGATTCGCCTGTTGGCACGACGCTACCGCGTCACGCTCAAAGCGTGTCGTGTCGAGCCGCCGGACGGTGCCGATCACTCACGACCCTAGCGCCTCCATCTCCTCCCGCGCCTGCTCGAGCCACCCCTCCATCCCCATCTCGCGGAAGTGCGCGATGGCGGTGATGAGATGCTCCCGGGCGCCGTCGCGACGGCCCACGCGCCGGTAGAGGGTGCCGAGTCCGAGGTGGCAGTGGGCGATGAGTGGGCGCATGCCGAGCTCGTCGGCGTACGCCATCGCGCGCATGAAGTGGCCGTCGGCCACCTCGGGGCGGCGGGGATCGCCGTGTGATGCGATCTCGCCGAGGAGACGGACCGCGTACGCTTCATGACCACGTTCACCGTGCTCGCGGGCCTGAATCAAGGCCTCCTCCGCGCACGAGGTCGCATCCGGGAGCTGCTGAGCGAGGACGCACGCCTCGCCCAGGTAGGTGACGAGGAGCGCGTGCGCGCCGCGTCGTCCTGTCGACTCGCTATGCTGCACGGCTTCGCGTAGCAGCGCCACACCCTCTGCCGTACGCCCGGACCGCGCGTACACGTGGCCCAAGCGCCCCATGACCATCGGGGCAAGATCGGCAACGTGCCACTGGCGCACGAGCATGAGGCCACGTTCGAGCAGGTGGGCGGCCTCGGCGAGTGAACCCCGGAGGGAGTAGACGGAGGCGAGGTCCCGGCACGTGATGATCAGGCTGTACGGGTGATCGAGCCCTTCCGCGAGGCGAAGGCCCTCCGCGCCGTGGGTGATCCCCTCGTCGAACGCGCCAAGGTTGGCGAGAGACGCGGCCAACCAGGCACGGGACACCGCGACGGGATACCCCACCAGGCCGCAGCGATGCTGACCGAGTTCGCCGTCGAGCAGCTGCATCGCCTGCCGGAAGGACTCCCCGGCGCGTCGGTAGTCGCCCGCGTTGTAGTAGGCCATGCCGACGTAGTAGCTCGCCGTGACCTGGAGCTGCACATCGCCGAGCATTTCCGCGATGACGCGGGCGCTCTGTCCGAAGGTCAAGCCGTCCGAGGGGTGGCTCGGGAACAGGCTGTAGCACATGTAGGCGGACACCCAACCGAGACGTCCCCGATCATCGAGCTTCCGGGCGAGGTCCTCCGCTTCGCGGAGGTACGCCAGACCCCGGTCGGGTTCTCCCAGGGGAGAGCTCGTATGTCGAAGCTCCAAGCGAAGGTCGATGGCTTGCTCGAGCGTCTCCTTGCTCTCCGGAAGATGGGCCAGAACCGCCAGCCCCTGTTTGAGCCATGTGGCCGCCTCCCGATGGGCGGAGTGGGTGAACGCCTTCATACCAGCTTGGCGGAGGTACGGGAGGGCCTTGTCCCACACTTCGCCGCGGACGGCATGATAGGCCAGCCTCTCGATGTGCTCGCTCAGCCGACCAGGATAGAGCTGCTCGACGGCTTTGACGATCCGGGTGTGAAGGATGCGTCGGCGCTTCTGGAGCAAACTTCCGTACGCGACCTCGTGCGTCAACGCGTGCTTGAAGGTGCACTCGACGTCGGGGAACTGGCTACTCTCGTACAGAAACTCGGCGGATTGCAAGTGCGCGAGGGTGCCGCCGACCGCTTCTTCGTCCTCCTGGACAATGGCCTGGAGGAGCAGGAGAGGGACGTTGTTGCCGATCACCGCGGCACACTGAAGCAGCCTCTTGTCCTCCGGCGCCAGCCGGTCGATCCGCGCGGCCAGCGTCGACTGGACGCTCGTGGGCGCAGCAATTGTGTCGATCCGCCCCGCCACGCGATAGGCGCCTCGCTCGCCGACGAGCACCTTCGTTTCCTCCAGCGTCCGAACGCTCTCTTCCAGAAAGAACGGATTGCCGCCCGTTCGCTCGATGAGCATCCCCTTGAGTGGATCGAGACCGGCGTCGTCTCCGAGGAGAGCCACGAGCAGTTCTCCCGCGCTCTGGGCAGGGAGCGCGTCCAGCCCGAGCTGGTTGTAGTAGCCTTTGTGGCCCCACGAGTGCCGGTATTCCGGTCGGTAGTTGACGAGGAGGAGCACGCGCGCCACCCTGAGGCTCTCGATCAGACGGTCGAGCAGCCGCTGCGTCTCTCCGTCGATCCAGTGTAGATCTTCAACGATCACCATCAGCGGCTGCGCTTGGCTTTCCCGCACAAGCAGCCGCGTCACGGCCTCGAGCGTCAGCTGGCGTCGCTGCGCGGGATCGAGGGCCTGCCACTCGGGATTGGGATCGGGCACGTCGAGGAGGGTCAATAACGCCGGCAGCGTCGGCTCCAGCGACCGATCGAGACCCCGGAGCTTGCCGATGACCTTCTCGCGGACCTCGCCGTGACCGTCGGAGTCCTGCACCCTGAAGTACGCCTTCAGCAAGTCGATGACCGGGAGGTACGGCGTGGCCCGCCCGTAGGAGACGGAGCCAGCGTAGAGGACGGACCAGCCGTGGGTGCGGTGCGAGTGCGTGAACTCCCAGAAGAGGCGTGACTTGCCAACCCCCGGCTCTCCCGCCACCCCGACCACCTGGCCATACCCGCTCCATGCCGTCTCCACCGCCCGCTGCAAGATCTCCATCTCCGCATCGCGGCCGACGAAGCGGCTGAGCCCCCGCGCCAACGACACCTGCAGCCGTGTTCTCGCGGCGCCCGCCCCGATGAGTTCGTACACCTCCACCGGCTCGGCTAACCCCTTCAGGGCGACCGCACCCAGTGGCTTGACCTGGACGTAGCCCTCGGCCAGCCGCAGCGCCTCGGTGGACATCAGGATCGAGCCAGCCCTCGCACTCTGCTCCATGCGCGCGGCAAGGTGAGTCGTGTGACCGACCGCCGTGTAGTCCATGTGAAGATCACTGCCGATCGACCGGACGACCACCTCGCCGGAGTTCAGGCCAACCCTGATCTGGATGGGGACGCCGGCCCGACGCTGAGCCTCTTCGGCATAGTGTTTGACCGACTCCTGCATGCGGAGCGCGGCATAGCTCGCCCGCACGGCGTGATCCTCTTGGGCAATCGGTGCGCCGAAGAGGGCCATGATCCCATCGCCCATCACCTGGTTCACCGTGCCCTCGTACTGGTGCACCGCTGCCATCATGAGCTCGAGGACGGGGTCGAGGACCTTCCTCGCCTCTTCGGGGTCACGGTCGGCGAGGAGTTCCATGGAATCCTTGAGATCGGCAAACAGCACCGTCACCTGCTTGCGCTCACCCTCGAGCGCGCCGCGTGACATCAAGATCCTCTCCGCGAGGTGCTTGGGAGTGTAGGTGTCAGGGGAGGTGAATCGTGTCGCGTCTCGGGCGGCCTGGGCAGACACCCCGGCGAGCGGCTGGCCACACTTCCGGCAGAAGCTGTCGTCAGGGGCAATCGGCGTTTCGCATTGTGGGCAACCTAAAGTCAGCCTGGCGCCGCAGTCCGGACAAAAGATCGCGCCGGACGCGACGCTATGCCGGCACCGGGCACACCGCATGCCAAAACCTCCCAGACGGCGGGTCAGAGCAAGTCAGCTTGGGTCGACGGTATCGCTAGGAGGGACCGTGGTCAAGAACGAGAGCAGTACAGTACCGGCCTCGGCGCCGTGGTGACGTACGTTTGGTGGGCGCTAGGCTCGCCGACTCCCTGGCGATGTGACGCGGTCCGAGCGCATGCCGCGCTTCGCCACGTTGGTGGCAGTTCGCCACACGGCCGGTCCCGACGGGCATCCTGTCAGCCTACCTAAGCTTGCAGAAAATCGGGCCGTGCTATCCGGAGCCGATTCGGCACACGCCTTGCAGTCATTCTCCAACAAAGAGCAGTTCACCTTCACCCCCACACGGAGGACGGTCGCATGACGAAGGCACTCGGTCTCGCGTTCGCGCTTACACTCGCTCTTACCCTGCCCTCGGCTGCCGAGGAGACGACAAGGAGCACAGTTCAGACGGTCGATCGGGCGGACCAGTCAATCGTCCTGGACGATGGCACCCAGCTCTGGGTGGTGTCGGGAGCCCCGATCAACGAAGTCATGCCGGGCGATCAGGTCCGGGCGACGTACGAGATGAAGGGTGACAAGAAGGTCATCGTCGATCTGGAACGAGAGGCGCCTCAGACCGACTAGTTGGTGAACAGGGGGAGCGACGATCGCTCCCCCTGTTCCCCAGCAGCTTCTCGCAAGAGCACCTCCGCGACCCCGTAGTCACTCCACCTCGCGCAGCCGCATGACCTCCGCGCGGCCCTCCATGTACTCACCCATCTTCCGGCCGAGCGTCTTGAAGTGCTCGCTGGCGCGGTGGGCGTCCACCGCGGCCTGGTCCACATAGCGCTCCATGAAGACGTAAGTGCTCGGCGTCTCCCCGCCCTCGAGCGGGCGGTGGAGCGCGTACAGCGTGCAGCCGGGCTCGTTGGCGTTGACCTTGGCTACCAGCTCCTTGGCCACCGCCTCGAAGGCCGGCTCCATACCCGGCTTCACCCGAAGCGTTGCGACAGTCCCCAGCATATGATCCTCCCTGTCGGTCGCGACTGCTCGCGCGTGAGCACCCCGCGCCGTCATGCGATGCGCAAGCCGTCCGGTCGCCGCGCGAGCGCATGGAACAGCCCGACGAGGCTCTTGGCGTCACGGATCTCGCCGCGCGCGATCATCCGCTCGAGATCCGCCGTGGCGAACGGCCGCGCCTCGACGATCACCTCACCCTCATCCCGCGCGTGCTCGCCCGCCGCCAGGCCGCGCGCGAAGAATAGGTGCACCACCTGGTCGTGGCCGCCCGGCATGGCGTACCACTCGGCGACCTTGTCCCACCGCGCCGCCGTGTAGCCCGACTCCTCGAGCAGCTCGCGCGCTGCGCACGCCTCCGGGGTCTCCGTCGCGATCACGCGCCCACCTGCCTCACGGCCATGGAGCGTGCCCGCGGGCAGCTCCCACAGCTCGCCGTCGATCGTGTACCGGTACTGCCGCACGAGGACGATCCGGTCATCGCCCAGGAAGGGCACGATCACGCACACACCGGGATGGCGAATGATCGACCGCGTCACCGTCTTTCCGGTGACGGTGTCCTGGATGCGCTCGCGGCTCACCAGCCAGCGTAGCTCCTCCCCGTGCGCGGACGCGAGCACGTCCCGGTACTGGGTCTCGGCGCCGCGCCATTCGAACCGCTTGCGCGTGTCACTCATGGTAGCTCCCGGCACGGGCAGCCTACCATATTCATCGGGCCCGCTGGCGCCGCCGGTGCGGCGGACGCGTGCTATCCTCGGTGAATCGCTGCATCACGCGACAGGAGATCGCTCAACTCGTCGGCATCGTCGCCGAGAGCGTCCACGACCTCGGGCGGGACATCGCCAGAGGCGCGGCGTGACGGGGGTGACGGATTCCTTCCGCAACGAGTTAAGAAGTCAAGGCCTGACCCCGCTCACGACATGAAGCCGTAGAACTTGCCCGCGTTCTCGCAGACGATCTTCCGGCGCAGCTCGGCGGAGAGGTGGCCCAGCTCGCGCTGGATGAACTCGCGCGAGTCCGGCCACACGCCGTCGGGATGGGGAAAGTCCGAGCCCCACATGATCGTCTCCGGTCCGAGCACGTCGAGCAGCTTGATGCCCACTGGGTCCGTCTGGTACGTCGCCCGGCACTGGCGCCGCCAGTACGCGCTCGGCGGCATGGTGAGATCGAGCTCCTTGAACTGATCCTCCCACTCGGCGTCCATCCGCTCGAGGACATAGGGAATCCACCCGATCCCGCTCTCGCCGATGACGATCCGCATGTTGGGGAAGCGCTCGAGGGCGCCGCTGAAGATCATCGAGGTCAGGATCGACGCCATGTGCATCTGAAAGCCGGTGATCTGCACGGCGCGCGCCATCAGCGCGAGCTTGGGCGCCAGCTTCGTCAGGTCCACGCGCGGGCCGCCCACCGTGTGAAAGTGCAGCGGCAGGCCGCCCTCGTTGACGAGCTCCCAGAGGGGCAGCCATTGCGGGTCCCAGAGGGGGACGATGTCGACGGAATTGGCGAGGTCGAGCCCGCGCAGGCCGCCGCGCTTCTGCACCCGCCGCGTCTCCTCCATCGCCGCCTCCACGGGGTGATTGGGAATGCACGCGAGCCCCGCGTACCGCTCGGGATGCGCCGAGCAGAAGTCGGCGAGCCACTCGTTGTAGATGCGCATGACCTCGACGGCGGC
>Ga0070707_100005510_pt1 | contig 11836 bp, 10 predicted proteins | sample KBSK5502metaG_FD_65468 | JGI IMG/M metagenome (GOLD analysis project Ga0070707, IMG submission 65468) | Corn, switchgrass and miscanthus rhizosphere microbial communities from Kellogg Biological Station, Michigan, USA - KBS K5-50-2 metaG | ecosystem: Host-associated > Plants > Roots >... | reverse complement strand
GCCGTGCTGGGACTCCCGCCCGCTGAAGAGCAGTGGCAGATCTCCGTACCAGGGAAAGGGCAGTTCTGGAATATCCCGCTGCATCACGGAGCCGTCGCCACTTCAGGCATAGCCCGTCGCCACTGGATGCAGGGGCAAACGCTCCGGCACCACCTGCTAGATCCGCGCACCGGTCTACCCGCGCAGAGCGACCTCTGGTCTGTCACGGTCGTGACAGACCGCTGTGAACAGGCCGAGGTGGCGGCCAAAGTCGCGTTCATTCTTGGTTCCCGGCAGGGAGCCGATTTTCTGAGAAGGCACCACATTGCAGGTTTGCTTATATATGAGGATGGCACGTGGGAAACTGTGGAGCCATGGAATAGAGAACTTATGGAGGAAATAATCATATGAATACTATCTGGGAAACCGTTACCTGGGATGTCGCGCGGGCGGGCGGGTTTACCGCCTACATATTGCTCACCCTGGCGGTGGTCGTGGGCCTGGCGCTTTCGACGCAACTCCAATCGCCCAGCCGCTGGCCGCGTTTAATCAACAGCGAATTACACAACTTTCTAACGCTGCTCAGCACAATCTTTCTCGGAGTACATGTCCTGGCTGTCATTGTCGATCCATTCACCCACTTCGGGTGGAACGAGATACTCATTCCGCTCGCCAGTCATTATCGTCCCGAGTGGATGGCGCTCGGTATTGTCGGCCTGTACCTCGGGATTGCTATTGGCATCAGTACCCTGCTGCGCAAGCGCATTGGCTACAAGTGGTGGAGGCGGCTGCATGTGCTGACGCTGGGCATCTTTGCGCTCGCGACGATTCACGGGCTTGGCACCGGCAGCGATACGCAGACCTGGTGGGCGCTGGGTATCTACCTGGTCAGCCTCGTCCTGGTAGGCGCGCTCTTCTGCCGGAGGATATTCTCCTCGCAAGGGAAGCACAAGCAAGCTCCCGCGCGTCCTACTGCTCCCGTCCGCAGTCCGAGCGCTGCTACCCAGAGCAACCCGCGCACCGTTTATCGTGCGCCTGGTGTAGCACAACGCCCATGACGGAACGGCAGCGGCCCCCGCGCCGCTGCCGCCCGCTCGCCTGGTCTATTGTTACTACTGGCGTTTCTGCCTGCGCGGGTTACGCCCTCCCCTAGCAGTTTGTCGGAGAGAACGGAGGAGCAATCATATCAGTGTCCATTCCAGGTCGGTGACTTTACAGACGCCGTAATGCTTCAACTTCGTGAGATTGTCACATGACAGCCCAGGAAGCTGAGAGTTGGCCCTTGAGGGACAACGGAACGGTAACCAACGAGAAGCGATGAAACCGCTTCTCAGGCTATTCGAGAAGAAGGAATGATCACGCTTCTTCCTCAAGAAGCAGAGTGATTGGCCGTGTCTTTTGCGTGTATTTCTGCACATGTGCGTTCTTGTTCCGACTCTTGGAAGTCTGATCGTGCCCTCCGCAGCTCTCCCGTTCCGTTGTCCCGAAAGCGGCCCAAACCACCTTGTCGCATGTGTTTATTGCTGCGCCTATCCATCTCACCTGCCTGGATGCCTTCGTCTTGGTTGATCTGGCTGGCTCATCAGGGTTTGCCGATCAAATCGGGATGACTCCTGTCTCTCCCCGTACTATTTCGCAAGTTTGGAGCGATTAGTGTATGAGATCTCAAAATCGAGGTATATCATGCAACGCTTCCCTCACTCGTCAGGTCTGGAGGATACTCCGATAGGTCAGCTCTATCAACGTCACTGGCATGCGCTGTTTACGGTTATTCGCCAGTCCATCTCCTCGCGGGAGGACGCAGAGGATATCCTGCTGGAGGTCTTTCTGGCTGCCATGGAAAGCCAAACGCTGCCCGGGATGAGCGAACCGCATCAGGAAGCCTGGCTGCGGCGCGTCGCCTACAACAAGTGTATGGATTTTCACCGGCGTACGACTCGGCGTCCTAAGTCTTCACTCGACGAACACGTCGAGGCACTCTACGACGATGAGGAGAGAGAGCCGGAGCAAGTCGCCCTGCGTCAGGAAGGGGTGGTCCAGCTCCGGGAGCATCTAAAAATCCTCTCAGCAGATCAGCGGGAGATCCTGCGTCTGCGTTTTGCTGACGGACTGCCATGTGGCCAGATTGCGGCGCGGATGCACAAGAGCGAGGGTGCGGTCCGTTCGGCGCTCGCGCGAGCACTCAATCGTCTGAGAGGCATTTACACAACACGCAGGAAGGAGAGCGACCATGACTAATCGCGACGAGCCATTCCAGCCAGAGTCTGTTGAAGAGCAGTTGAATCAGCTCCTCGCACAGGCCCCCTCTCGCCCAACCGAACCAGTTGGGCCGGAAACTCGCCTGATCCAGGATTTACGCCGTATCCATGCTGACGACACGCAATCCGGCGAGCGCGTCTGGGCACGCTTGGCGGAGCGGTTGGGAGAGCGAAACGCGGCTCCTGACCATCTCCACATTCTCCCCAACCACCCATCGCCAATAGAAAGGAGAACATCAATGCACACACCCGAGTTGAACACGATGCAATCGCAGGTGACCGGGCCGCCACGCAACCTCCGGCGCGTTTTCGCGTTGGTAGCAGCAGCGCTTGTCGTGACGATGCTGGTGGGCAGTGCCATCTGGCTCTTCACCGCCATGCGCACGCTGCAGCAGGACACCACGAAGGCGCAGGGAGGTGGTATAAGTACTGGGAAGCTGCTCTGTAGCGCCTCCTATAGTACGAGTTCTCAGCCTCTACTAGAACAGCCTCCACTGGACTGGTCCGCACTTGGGGTAATCGCAACAGCGAACCCCTCTCTCAAGATCTTTTACGGGCAGACGTGTGCCTCACAATCACTCATCAACCTGCCGAACACCCTCGGCCGCCTTGTTTGGTCGCCCGATGGCAAACGCCTTCTGCTGCTACACGGAGACGTGGCGGATGTACGAGATGCTAGTACGGGAAGCTTACTAGTTAGCTTAAAAGCTGACCGTCCTAACGAGTTTGATCAGGCTGTGTGGGCGTCTAATGGCACACAGATCATTTCCTCCGAGGTGAATGTTCTTTCACACACCACGCAACGTGTGAACATTCAAGTTTGGAATGCCAACTCTGGAGCGCTCATCCGCACTGCTTTGACGTTTAACGGCGGTATCCTGATCGGGAGCGCGTGGATCTCGCCCAATGGCCAGTACCTCGCCGTGCAAAGGTCTGACCACAAGATCACCTTCTGGAACATCGGTACTCAGAAAGTGGTCAGCACGACCACTTCGAGCGTTGCTGGGAACTCGCAACCGATCGCCTGGTCGCCAGACGGTGCTTCTCTCGCGGTCGCTCTTCCTAACGCCGACTGGCCAGCGAAGTCCAGCGAAGTGCAGATCTGGTCAACGACCACAGGGCAACATACTGCCACATTGCAGGATCCCAACACCTTTGAGGGGAATATCGACGGGCTGGCTTGGTCGCCCAATGGCAAATACCTGGCTGAGAGCAGCGCAGAGATCCACATCTGGAATATCGCAACCGGGCGGCTTGTGGCGACTTTTGGCAAGATCGCAACGAAGACCACTTCCAGCAATGGGAAAGCCACGACCTTTTCTCAGATCGTATCTGTGTCCTGGGCGTCAGATGGCAGGAGGTTGGCTTCTGTAATCACGAGTGTCACCAATCCTCCTGTTCCCGGATCGAACCAGCAGAACATCTTGAATGTGTGGCAGCTTTCCTAGCTCACACACGTGCAAGAAAGCTGTACATGCTGAGATGAAATGGGTGGAATCTCCATATGCTTCTGTGGATGAGCTGCCTCATCATCGTGTGAGACTGTCGTTTGACCCATAACTTGACTCTTACGCAACCGTGCTGAAGAGGAATGTGATAGACTAGAGGATTGAACGATTTTTCCAGGTTTTCACTTCTTCGAGGTACAAACTGAATGCTCTGCTGATCATTCCAGACCTGCCCCAAGTACTCATCGAGGGATGAAGGTGAGCGATGAGATTACGCTGACGGTGCGTACACCGTCCCCCAACGGCTTCATGCCCAACGCGCTGGAACCGCATCTTCGCGGATACAAAGTCGATAGACATGGACGCTGCATGATCTTCCAGAAAGGAATGCAAGTGCCTCTTCAGTCTCGATCTTTGGGAGGATCTGTCACTCCCTCAGAGGGGTCGGGGTCAGAGGGACTGTGCTTGTGCTTTTTTTGAGGCAAAGGGAAGAGGACTTCTTGCAGATGAAATTGGCGGACACCAATTAAATCCCAGGCGCGGGCGATCCCATACAGGTAGATGATCACCAGCAAGGTGGTGAGAGTGTCAAGAGAAGAGAGGTCAGTGGGTGAGAGTGATAAGCGTATGGCATAGAGGAATTCGAAGCCGAAGAGGAGAAAACTCCCGAGGCTGAAAACGCCTCTGCGGAGTCCCTCAGTCCGGCTATAGGGACCCCTCACGAGGCTCAGGCTCATAATGAGCGTGTTGGTGAGTCCAATACTACTCATAATAAGCGTCACCAGACCAATGTGGTTATGAGGCACCAATGCTATCAATGAAATGACGAGAGGATTGAGTAATGCCGTGTAGGAACTGGCGACTTGGACCTGCCGCATGACAGGGGCATTGCCCGCCAGGGTGCTTTCTGGTTTCATGGAGACAGCGAGAAAGATTAAACCAAAGAGCGTCGCTCCGACTCCAGCCATCACGGCAAAAAAAGTGGCGAAATCTGTGGGCACCATCGCGCTACTCCATTTCCTTTCCTGTCATCCCTTGCCCTTGAGCATACCACAAGCATGATGGAAACGCTAAGGCTTCTCACACCTGAGGCGAGGTAATGCTTAGGCAACCTTTCGCCTTTGGCTCTCCTTGTTGTTCGTAGGCTGATGTTTTTTGCGATGGTGGAGCACGCGGAGCTTGAGCAGATCAAAGTTCGCACGACCATACAGACTTCGCTTCAGCAGCTTCAGACGATTCACGTTGCCTGCTTTCGGGCCGTTACTCCAAGGCAGGGTCAATCCGGCCAGGACTGCATCTTGGTCCTGGTGCACCCCAGTCACAAACGAGTCAAAGGCCTGGAGATGGCTGGCTTGGACGAAAGCCAGCCATGCGGAGAGCTGTTCTCCCGTGCGTTCACGCACCATCTGCAGAAATTGCTCCACGAGTTGGTAAGCTGTCTCAAGCTGTGGGCTGGCTTGCCGCAACTGACGGTTTGTCCTGGAGAATATGGAAGTCGCCCCCACCGGAAGCTTTCCACGAGAACGTCCCGAGCGCCAGTGTTTAGATGGCAAGGGAGAAGCCCAACTGATTCATCTGGCGTGTAGCCAGGCTCCAGATGGGCGACAGCGTTGGACGCTCGAACTGTTGGCAGATCAGATGGTACGCTTGGAGTATGTGGAGCATATCAGCCCTGAAACGGTAAGAAAGACGCTGAAAAAAACGAGCTCAAGCCGTGGCTCAAGAAATCCTGGTGTTTTCCTAAGGAAGCCGACGCGAATTTTGTCTACCACATGGAAGATGTGCTCGATGTCTATTGCCAGCCCTATGATCCCTCGCATTTGCATGGATGAGATGGGCAAGAATCTGGTCAAAGACAAGTATTCCCCCGAACCCGCCAAGCCGGGACAGGTCGCGCGGGAAGACTATACCTATGAGAAAGAGGGACGTTCCAACCTCTTCATTGCCTATGAGCCGCTTGCTGGCAAACGATACCTGAAAGTGACCGAACACCGGACAAAGAAGGACTGGGCAAGCTTCATGCAGGAGGTGTTGGAAGAACACTATCCAGAAGCGAAGAAAGTCGTTCTGGTGATGGACAACCTCAATACGCACACGCCCGCCTCTTTCTACGAGGTTTTTCCACCAGCACAGGCCAAAGCTCTGGCCGATCGCCTGGAGATCCACGATGGCGGCAATATTGCCGAGATCGAACTGAGCGTGCTGGCGCGTCAGGGCCTGGCTCACAATGTTGCCGCCATCGAGGATCTCTGTCACCAAGTTCAGAACTGGCAGGAGCAGCGCAACCAGCGAGTCGGCACGGTGAACTGGCAGTTTCGCACGGCTGATGCGCGCATCAAACTCAAACGGCTCTATCCCGTGCAGCAGCCTGACGCTTAGCCTCCTGGGCCTGTCGTGTGATAAGCTGAGTAGTTTGTAGCATCCGTCAGCGATCAAGAAGAGAGAATCACGACTGATGAGCGGGATGCGCCTTCGTTTTGCCAGATCATCACGGCCAATCGAGGACGAGTCGTGTCCAGCGTTTGGCAACCACCATCTCGGTGGCTTGGGGCACATAGGAGACCTCCTGCGGGTAGACTCTGATGCGGCATCCGGTTGAGGATGGCCGCCCGGCTGTCTCCCAGGCCATGAGGTGCTGGAGGAGTTGTTCAGCAAGCTGCTCATTTGGACCAAAACTCCGGATGAGTAATGGCCAGGACAGCGTCTCAGGAGAGGGTTCTCGGGAAGAGGTGCGGTCTGATGAACGCATTAACACACAAAGGGTCGTCTCTTCGAATAAGCCAACCGTGGCATGGAACTTTGACGAGTCCCCAAAAAGATCTGGGACCAGGTTTTGTTCCGCGAACGTTCCCATCGCCGCCAGGTGACAGATTGTAGGAGCGTGCAAGGCGAGCCAGAGACTGATCCCGCTCCAGGAATCCTCCCTGCTCACACGCAAGGAGGTCACCCGATCTTCATAGGGGCCGACCAACAGAGCGTAGACAGCGTCAGGATCAACAGCGCGAGGTTCATCACCAAGCGCCAGGTTGAGGCCGGGGGTAGGTCCGAGAGACATGTGGGTGTGGGGGCCAGCTCCGACTCCACGCAGGGGCATGAAGCCGCCGGAGCGCACGGAGACACTGAGCAGGTGAGTATCGGTTCGCTCAAAAGCCATCAGCTGTTGCACATTGCCCTGGACTACCAGAGGTAAGAGGAGCCGCCCGCCTGGCTTCAATTGTTCGATCCAGGCCAGGGCAATATCCCAACTCCCTACGGTCAGGATGATGCGGTCGTAGGGCGCGGCCTCACGGTACCCGAACGCACCATCACCACAGACGACATGAACTTGATGGAAGCCTGCCATCTTCAGGTGCTCTTGGGCAGCTGTCACAAGGTCGTCGTCGATGTCTATGGTGATGACCTGTCCCCCTTCCCCGGCAAGGGTCGCCAACAGGGCAGCGTTATATCCCGTCCCCGCTCCAATCTCCAGAATGTGATGGCCTGCTTGCACCTCAAGCTGCTCAAGCATGGTCGCCATTACTGCTGGTTGAGAGGAGGAACTGATGGGGAGGCCATCTTGGTACTTCGTCGGAATGGCTTCATCTGCATAGACCTTGTCAAGCGGTATCCCAGGCAGAAAGAGATGCCGCGGGACGGCACGGAATGCCGCCTCTACTGCTGAGGCAGAGAGGCACTCGCTCTGCTTCAGCAGGTCAACGAGTTGCTGCCGGCGTATAAAGGCCTCCTGATCATCGTGGGATAACGGGGTGTGCATCTCATTCATGTTTTGAGCCATTGTTGCCTCCTGTGATCTTGTTCTCGTAACTATTCTTATTCTACTAGTAGCAGTGACAAGAGGAAAGGTTATCTCTGAAAGTCGGCTGTGCTACTCTCAACAAGGAGGCAAGAGAGAAGGAGGCCTCCTCTTCCTCTCCGCATGAGCAGAATTGACGGAGGCCAATCATTCTTGATGAGGTTCCTTCAAAAATACGAGGGCGGCGTGTGACAAGGGAACAGACGATACTCCCTCAAGCATGTTCGGCTCACGAGGGAGAGCTCCATGTCTGGTTTCTTTGCTCATGCACCTCTTTGGCATTTGAAAGGCGATTTCTGGAAATTCTGGAGCGGGCAGACCATTTCTACGCTTGGCAGCTCGGTGACCAGCTTCGCATTGCCCTTGCTCGTTTTCAAGCTGACTAACTCACCTCTTAATCTTGCGCTGACGATGGTTTTCACGGTCCTGCCGTATCTCCTCTTCGGATTAGCGATCGGCGCCTGGGTGGATCGCATCAATCGCAAGCGCGTCATGATTGGCACTGATTGTGCCCGTGCGTTGGTGATTGCCTCGCTTCCTCTCCTTGCTGTCCTGGGCCTGTTGTCGGTCTGGTGGATTTATGCTGTCTCGTTCGTCAATGCAACGCTGACCATTGGTTTCACTGCCGCCAACTTTGCCGCTCTTCCCAGTCTTGTTGAACCGGATGATCTGATAGCGGCAAATGGCTATGTCCAGGCCAGCTTCTCAATGGCCAGTATCATTGGGCCGCTTGTGGCAGGGCTCTTGCTCGTTCGTGTTCCACTGCCCCTGTTGCTCTTGATTGATGCCGCCTCGTTTCTCGTCTCCACTGTCTCGCTCTTGCTCGTCAAGAGGAGCTTTAACGCCAGCACAAGCGAGAAGCAAAGAGAACCATTTCATAGTACGTGACTGTTGCCCTGACGGAAAAAAGTCGTCGCCCCATATGATAAGGAGTGAGCGACAAAGGCACTCGCAAAAAATTGTCCTTCCTACGCCAATTCTCCGGCTCTGTTAGCCCTGCCTACACGGTAGGCGTCAGGCTCCCTGCGGGTGTGGGTAATGTGGGCAGCGCGGCAGTAGGCAGGCTCGTGGGATTGATGGGAATGATCTTGATCTGCGACGCGCTGCCAGGCAGCGTGTTGCTGTCACCAAACGTGGTGTGAATGGAGATCGAGACCGAGTTCGCATCCACGCCCGGTTGCTGCCGGAGGTAAGCGCGTGCATCAGCAAGCGTCATGCCTTTGATGTGATTCAGGATGGCTTGTAATTGGATAGACAGATACTGGTATTTCTCGATGCCAGCCGCCGCAACCTTCATCGTCGCCATGCCCAGATCGGTCACCGCTTCAACCACTGGCCGGCTTATCTGTACCGTGGAGTTCATGAGGGTCGTATTTGGCCCCAGTTCCTGCGCCAGCAACATTTGCGCCAGTTGCTGCGCGTCCATGTCGTTGATGTACTCTACGCTCCCCTGCTCCGTAAGCGTCACGGTGACCGTTCTGCTCACCGTACCGATATCTGGATTGCTCGATGCTGAGACGTCGGTAAACTGCTTCGACCCGATTTCGGTGGCATGAAGAGCCCGAAGCTGGCTGTCCATTTGCGTGGAAAGTTGCGCGATGAGCGATTGCCGCAGTTGAGAGGACAGGTTCTCCACGCCGTCGGGGGTGACTACCTGCCTGCACCGGAAGGAGAAAAACTGGTTACACTGCTGGTCCGACGTTTGCTCCGTCTGCGAGCCGGTCAAGTTATCGACCTTCGCGTAGGCGGGAACAGATGAGGTGGCAACATCGATACCGGTCTGTGATGGCTGAGCCGTGATGGTGTACACCTGTTGGAGCGCTTGTACCCGCGGGCTAATATTGACGCTGGCCGAAACAACCAGTGGAAATGCAAAATAGATCACGCCCGCCATGACGAACAGCACGACGACGGTCAAGAGCGGGATGGCCACAAACAGTGGCTTTTTTTTGCGGCTACGGCCTCTGCGGGCAGGCTGCTTGCCAACGGGAACAGGTATTGAGCTACCGGCGGCAGCGGGCTTCTGTCTCTCCTGCGAGTTCACGCCAGCACCCATCCCCAGATGCGCGTAGGCAATGTCCATAGTGGGTGCGACATAATCCACTTCACCAAATGCCTCATCCTTCTGCGCCGTAGGTAGATCTCCCGTATCCCGCAGAATGCGCACTTCGAGTATGTTCTCCGCGTGAAGGGGTTGAGGAGACACGACCGCCGGGGGTGGCAATACGATTGACCCAGGGGCAGGGAGAACTGCAGGCGCATGTAGTGCCTGGCACGCCTGCTCAAAGGCGTGCAGGACGCCGGCGGCGCTGGCATAGCGATCTCCGGGATTCGCTGCCATGCAGCGCTGGACAACGGCTTCGAGGGGTGCCGGAAGCGATCCGGAAGCGGGAGCTTCTCCTCCTGGAAGACGCCCGGTGAGCATCTGATACAGGATGACGCCGAGCGAGTAGATGTCGTTGCTTGAAGCGGTAATGCCATTGAGGCGTTCAGGGGCCATATAGGCGAGGGTGCCCATCTCCTGATCTGCCGGCGTCAATGGCGGACTGGCAGCCGCGCCCTGTTTCGTGGCAATCCCAAAGTCGATGAGGCGCATATAGACCTGCTCGGTCGCTTCCTCGTTGTCGAGCAGGATATTGCTCGGCTTGAGGTCGCGGTGAACCACGCCCCGGCGATGGATGTATGCTACCGCCCGCACCAGCGCGGTGAAGAGTTGCTGCACCTCCGCCACCGGCAGGGGCCCAGCGTGCAGGCGCTGATCCAGCGTACCGCCGGAGATGTACGGCGTCACCAGGAAGAGCCTGTCCTCGACCTCGCCAAATTCAAACAGGGGCAGAATATGGTCGTGTTTGAGGTGCGAGCTGACTTCAGCCTCGCGGAAAAAACGCGCACGCGCTAGCGGGTCACGCGACAGGTCATCACGGATAATCTTGACCGCCACCTCGCGATTAAAGGCGGTGCGCTGGTGAGCAAGGTAGACTTCGCCCATGCCGCCCATATCGATGCGCCGGATCAGGTCATAGTTGCCGAATTGCCGCTTTCCCTGGTGATGCCCCCCACTCGTCAAATCGTGTTGTTCTTTCATCGATTTTCCGTCAGAAGCCATGCGCGCCCACCCTATTTAACAGACGTTAAAACAGCAGGACAACTGCTCAGGTGGTGATTCCTATTGGATACCTCAGCAGTTACGGCTTTTTTTTGCTAGACATGTACCTGTTACATCCCGGTATCTCAATATGATAGCCGACAATTATCAAAAATAGTGCAAGGAAGTGTAAAATAATTGTGAAGAGGCCTGCGCTGGCTCCTACTGCTCTTGACAATTGCCGGGCCTATAATGTATTGTTTGTTATAACATATTACTGTTAGTAACAATTACTGTTAGTAACAATCATTTTTTGAGCAGACACTGGAGATCAATGTCAGAAACAAACGATTACGAGCAGAAGCAAGCACTGCTCAATGAGCAGTTGGAACGGTTTCTTGCCACCTTCTCGGACATGCGCAAAGTGATGGGGGCGGGCTTCAAGCATGCGCACCAGCATGGGTTTGGCACGACGCAGTTCATGGTCTTGGGGTTGATTGAGAGGGCCCAGGCCACCGATGGAGAAGCCTGCACCATCAGCGGCATCGCCGGAAGCCTGGGGATCGACCCCGCGACGGTAGTTCGCACCGTTGATAGCCTCGAAAAGCGCGGGCTGATCGAGCGCAGGCGAGACCGGCAGGACCGCCGCCAGGTCTTTGTTGAATTCACGGATGCGGGCCGCGCTGCACGCCTGGAAGCGCATCAGCAATTCATCGAGCGCATACGAGCGATTTTTCTGTCCATGAGCGCGGAGGGGCGCGCTTCGCTGCTGAGCGGATTGGAAGAATTTGCGCGGGTAGGGCTGGAGGTGCGTGCGGAGCAGGAACGGGAACCGGAAAAGCACATGTCGTACCTATAAATTACGTCTGTTTTTCCCTTGACAAAATACGATATATCGTTATACTGAGGAAGAGAATACGATATATCGGTAATTAAAATGGAGATGAATAAGCATGATCAAATTGCTGCGGTTTATGAAACCGTATCGGGCGATACTCGTGCTTGTTGTGGTACTCGCCTTTGCGCAAGCCATAGCAAACCTGTACCTGCCCACCTTGTTTGCGAATATTGTCGATAACGGGATTGTAAAAGGCGATACCGGCTACATTTGGCGAACTGGCGGCATTATGTTGCTGATAACTTTCGGGGGAACCGTTGCTGCGGTCGTCGGCATTTTCTATTCTTCCCAGGTGGCGACCGGCTTTGGCAAAATCATCCGCGCCAAGTTGTTTACCCACGTGGCACAATTTTCGCTGCACGAGTTCGACAGCGT
>Ga0070707_100005507_pt1 | contig 11837 bp, 15 predicted proteins | sample KBSK5502metaG_FD_65468 | JGI IMG/M metagenome (GOLD analysis project Ga0070707, IMG submission 65468) | Corn, switchgrass and miscanthus rhizosphere microbial communities from Kellogg Biological Station, Michigan, USA - KBS K5-50-2 metaG | ecosystem: Host-associated > Plants > Roots >... | reverse complement strand
GTATACGGCAAAGACCTGATAGATGAGGAAGACTGTGAGGTACCATCCCAGGAAGTTGACGAGTGGAACGCCGAAATACCCGCCCCCGTTCTGCCAGATCCAATCGCGGGCGACCGTGGACAAGGTGGGATCGAAGCAAACGTCCCAGGCCGTCATGATAAACGCGGCGATAAGGGGGAGGCCAACGACCGAGGCGATGTCTCGACGGCGGTCCGCCTCATCGAGCACGACGTTCGCAAGGGTCCACGCCACATAACCGGTTCCGAAGTACGCCGGCCCGATCAGCAGGGGCACCAAGAACAGCTTCGGGCCCAAGTTGGCCGTGTAGTAATAATGGCCGAACGGAAAGCCGGTGAGAATACTCATGTTTTCCATGATGTTGCTCACGAGGAGGCAAACTACGATGAACGTAACGAGCGCGCGGGCCCCGTACCGGGTGGAGCCGTGCAGACACGCGAACGCGAACGCTGCAGCCACGCTAAGGGCGATATCGAGCGGCGTTCCAAATGCGGGAAAGAAGCGGGGGTCAACGTGGTGGCCGCGTAGACGGCGATCAGGAGCCAGAGTCCGATCTCGGAAGTGGGGGCGCGGGTGCCAGACCTCATCAAGATGGTCCTGCCGAGCGGTCGTGAGTCACCGGTAGTATGCGGTGTGGTTCACGCCGGGGTTCCGTCCTGGGTTTCTGAATCCCTCCCGCCGGCGTGAAACCTGGAGCGCTTGAATGATTTGGGATTCTGGCGGCTTCCAGTAGCGACCAAACGTTCGCCTTCTGCGTTTCGCTTGCCTTAGTTCACTCGACGGAGAGCGCCCCTGTTGCTACACTTAGCCTTGAAATCGCGACTAAACCGGTCGAGGAGGGAGGGAGATCCCATGAAAAAGGTCTACGCGGCGCCCGTACTCACTAAACTCGGGCTCGTTCGCGTACGGACGCAATTCAGCTTGTGACGCCGGAAATGGGCGTGAACCGGCCGGCCTGAAATGGGCAAGAGGGAGGCCGAGCGTATCGAAAGAACAAATTGGCCCGCGCAGACGAAGCTTGGGCGCGTTCGCGCGCGAACGCGTCCGGTAAGACCACCCCCCAATGCTTCAAGGCTTCGCGAGGTGAGGCTCCCAATGAAACTGGGCGACCGTCCATCGCATGCCGACCAAGTGATCGCGCAACAGACGTGCGGGACGCTTGTCCTCATGAGCATCGGCAGAGGGCAGTATTACAGCCTCAACGAGATGGGGTGCCGGATCTGGCAGTTGTGCGATGGCACCCGCTCGGTCGCGGAAATCATTCAGATCATCGAGGACGAGTACGACGTCTCGCCCGACCGCGTCCAACACGACGTGCTCAAGCTCTTACAGGAGCTAGCCGGTGAGCGTCTGGTGGAGTCGAATGACCAGGTGGCGCCAGGTCGTTAGAACCTTCCGGCGTCCTGCGAAACTCACCTTGTATGTCGACATTGCTTTGGTCGCCCTGGCGGTACCGCTGCTGGCCCGCCTGAAGCTTCCGCGCCTCGCGACGCTGCTCGGTAGGGGTAGGGCGGCGACACCGCCGGATCCGGCGCGCGTCGATGATCTGGTCGCGTCGGTCGCCGCGGTCCTTCAGTTCGCCGCGGTGCTCATCCGGCCGACATGCATAACCAGAGGGCTCGTTCTCTACCATTTTCTGCGCAGGGCGGGCCTTGATGTCCAGCTGTGCTTCGGCGCGGGATATCCGCAGGGGCAGTTCGAGGCGCACTGCTGGTTGGTCTACGAGGAGAAGCCTTTCATGGAACCTCGTGACCCGCGCCAGTGGTTCACCGAGCTCTACCGGATGTCTCCGCGGTGAGATCTCAGCCGGGTACGGTGTGATGCCGCCCCCTGAGATCGAGGCGGCTGTCCTCCCTCAGCAGACCTACGCGTTTCATGGCCTCACCATCGCGATAGCCGGCGACCTTCCGGCAACCCGGCTGCTAGGGGCGCGGTTCCAGGCCTTCCCCTGCCTTCCCCCCCGTGCCGAGCCCGACCTGGCATTTGAGTTTCGCTGGGGCGATTCGGACGGTTCCACACCACCAAGGCCGACCGGGGCGCGACCCGTCTACGATTTCCCCGATGGCGAGTTCTTGTATTATGACGGCCGGGATGAGCTGCACCTGACATTTCGCGATCGCATCGCTGTGGAATGCGACGCCGTACGCGGACGTGTCACGACCTCGGTGCTGGACCGGGAGCCGCTCAACCACTGGCTGGCCGCCCACCTGTTCTTCACGATCCCGTTCATCGAGCTCCTCAAGAGGCGCGGATTGTACAGCGTGCACGCCGCCGGTCTTGAACTGGGTGGCAGAGGGCTGCTGCTGGCGGGGTCGAGTGGATCGGGGAAGTCGACGCTCGCGGTCGCGCTCCTCGACGCCGGGCTCGAATTCCTCGGGGACGACATGCTGTTTCTCGCTCTGCGTTCCGAAGGCGTAAGAGTGCTTGCTTTTCCCGACGAGTTGGATATCGCGCCGGACGCCTGCGCGCTGCTCCCGGTGGTGTCCCATCTCGCCAGCGTCACGCCCTCCGCCGGGACGTCAAAGCACCGGGTGTCCCCCGCAGAGCTGAACGTAACAGACCAGAAGTGGGAATGTGCACCGCGCGTCGTCGTCTTTCCAAAGATTGCCCACGCCGACCGCAGCACGCTGACGCGCATCGACGCACAGGAAGCGCTCGTCGAACTCGCCCCGAACGTCCTGCTGACCGAGCCGCACAGCTGTCGGGCGCACCTCCACGCCTTGGCACGGCTGGCCGCGGAGGCCGCGTGCTACCGGCTGGACACGGGGCGGGACTTCGACCGGCTTCCCCGGCTCCTGCGCGGGCTCCTTGGTTGAAGCGCCCCGCCATGCCGTCGGTGAGAGCATCACCGTCGCACTCCAGCCCAGAGACGGAACTGTTGTTCCTCCTCGCCCGACCGCGTCTGAGCGCTCAGGCGACCGAGCGCATCGGGGTGCTGCTCCGGGGGGACTTGAACTGGGTTCTGTTTGTGGGCAGCGCGTTGAGCCACGACGTGCTGTCGCTCGTCTCCCAACGTCTGTTGCGGATGCCCGCCGGGACGGTGCCGGACGCGATCCTTGACCAGCTCAGGCGGTACGTGGACCAGCACGTTCGGCGCGCCGGCCGTCTCGTCAACGAGTTGCTGCGCCTTTTCGCGCTGCTCGAGGCCCACTCGATTTCCGCGCTCACGTTCAAAGGACCGGCGCTTGCCGCGGCGCTGTACGGCGACGCGTCCGTTCGCGCCTTCTCGGACATCGACTTCTTGATCCATCGTCGGGATGCGGTTCGGGCACGAGATGTTGTGCTTCGGGCAGGCTATCATCTTCATAAAACGCCGCTCGACGAGCAGGGGTTCCCCCAGGAGGGGGGGATGTACGAGTACACGTTCATGCGCGAGGACGGCCGGGCGATGGTCGAGCTCCACTGGCGGCTGACACCCCCGCGCCTGCGCGCCTCGCTCGACCTTGAGCACCTCGGCGGCCGGCACCAGCGTGTGCCCCTTGATGGCACCAGCGTCCCAACGTTGACGGCGGAAGATGCGCTCCTGGTACTCTGCATACACGGAGATAAGCATCAGTGGGGCCTGTTGAAGTGGATTTGCGACGTGGCGGAATTGGTGACGGCGAACCCGGACCTGGACTGGAGTCGCGTCGAGGCCGACGCCCGCCTGCTGGGGTGCCGGCGGATGGTGGGACTAGGCCTCCGACTCGCATCCGATCTTCTAGACGCGCCTCTGCCCGATCACCTCTCGGCACGAATCCAGGCTGAGCCACGTCTCTCGTGTTTGGTCGGCCAAGTGCACCGTGAGCTGGTGCGAGGAGAAAGGCCGGACCTCGCCGAGCGCGCGCTGGTGCGTACGTACCATCCGTTTCACCTCGTGGAGCGAGTGTCGGACTGGTGGTGGAACGCCAGGCGCGGCGTCAGGCAATTGCTCGCGCCGAACGCGAACGATACGAAGCTCGTGCGTCTGCCGGGGCCGCTTCGCCTGGGCTACTATCCCCTCCGCTGCGCTCGCTTGCTTGCCGTGCATGGGCTGACGCCCTTGGTCAGGCTAGCGACCCATCAGCTCCTTTTGCAACAGCCGAGGAGACCAAGCGACAACCGCAGGAGGCCGGGGCATCTGACTCATCGTGATAGCGACGACCGTGGAATTGGCAATGCCGATGATGATGCCACCGTATGAGTAAATTCGCGCCGGGTACGGCATCAACAACATGTGATGCGCTCGAATGCTTTCACCTTCGTCTACCCAAGCCTCTGGATGGCTGGATACGGCTTGATAGAGAACTTGGGGGCGCCCAAACCTGGCCACCACGTCGGTTTCAGCGCTTCCGGCCTGTATGCCGTCGTTTGTCGAGTACAAGCTCCGGGGCACGTTCAGGGTCAGGAGCCCATTTGGCGAACATCTTCGATAACCCTTACCGTTTATTCCCACGGCAGTCTCGTTTGTGAGAATCGCTGAGTAACCGGCCACAATGTGAATAGCAGCCACGACCGATTGAGTCCCATACGTGGACGGGCTCAACGTCAACGCTAAGCCCCTGCTCGGATAATAGAACAGGCTGACCGTATCTTTGTCTTCTCCCGATGCATTGAGTAAACAGACCGCCGGCGGGGCTCCCATGGCCGCCAAGACCCCAGTATCCGCCATGCCAAAAGTTATTCGCCCCACCCCGGCCCCGGGCACAATGAGCCATCTTGGTCCAGCAAAAGCTGGAACGGCAGATCGGAGAATGACGGCGAGCAAGAGCATGGAGAGGAGAGGCCGATACGCTACTGGGCCTCGCAGCCTGAAGGGGTGATTTGCCATTCCGGATATGTGATACTCGCTCGGGTTGACGCCCCACTTCATCCCTCCGAAGGTTTTGTCGATTTCGTTTGTGTGAACGCAGTCGTCCCTTTGGGTCACCCAATGGAGAGCATTACGCGGACAGGAAGGAGCGTCCCAACCGATCCCCGAAGAATCCGTTTCCTACGCTGTCCCGTTTACTACGGTCCCCGCGGCGCGGCGTCCAAAGGAGGTGCGGCAGCGGTGCCGTCGTTCAGCTCCCTGGCCTTGTACCTCCCCGTTGCCGTCATGATGGCCTTCACGCCTGGCCCCGCCATCTTCTTCGTTCTCAGTCGCACGTCATCACACGGTAGACACGCCGGACTTCTGGCAGCGGCGGGGCTGCTGTCTGGAACGCTCGTGCTGGTGGCGCTCGCGGCCATCGGCCTCACCGGCGTCTTGGCCGCGTCCCCGATCTCCTTTGAGGTCGTGAAGACTGCCGGCGCCGGCTACCTCATCTACCTCGGCATCCGGGCGATCACGGTGCCGGGCAGCATCGCGGACGACCCGGGAATCGGCCGGGTCCGATCGCCTTGGCTGCTCTATAGGGACGGTGTCGTCACGGAGTTGCTCAACCCCAAGGCGGCACTCTTCTATGCCTCCGTGCTCCCGCAATTTGTCGATGCTCGAAGGCCGGACGTGCCCCTCCAGATGCTCGTCCTCGGGGTCATCTTCATAATGTGCGGATCGATCGCTCTCACGCTGATCGCTATTTTTGCCGCGGCCGTAAAGGCGCGGCTCTTGGCAAGTCCCGCGTGGCAAGCGGCGGTGCGCTGGGTTTCCGGGCTGATCCTCGTCGGCTTAGGGGTGCGTCTCGCCATCAGCAAGGCGAGGTAACCGGCGGGCTTCGGGTCTCGGACCGTTCCCCATTGCGGGTACGCGGGCCGCACAGGCTTTCGCTATACACGTATTCGATTCAAGTTCTTGGCCGGGTGTGTCACAATCACACAAAGAGTATGATATTCACCGGCGTTATTCAGGGGGGGTGAGGCACGTGCTCAAACCCAAAGAGCTTGAAGAGTACAAGCGGGTCATCGAGGAAACTCTGATCGCTTTGGGGCGCGACGACGTGGGGGTCGGCGACGTCGTCGAAAAGAGCGGGGGGCTGATGGCCGTACCGCTTTCCCGAGGGGGACACGCCCAAACGGTCGAGATTCCGATTGAAGGATTGCAGAAGAATGAACAGGCGCGGGCGACGATGAGTCGGGCTATCCTCGGCTTGAGCAAGGCAATCGAGAAAGAGACGATGGAAACCGCCGAACGGCTGGCGCGAGAGTGACTCGAAGGGCGAAGCCTCCAGCTTTGGCTGACTGAATAGCACTCCCCGATCGCCGCGCGATCGGCTTATTGCGGGCATCCCCGACTCTTCTGTAGATGTCCTTCACAAGACATTCATCATCTCTTCAAAACTTTTGAGTACCCTGCTACGTAGGATCTCGTAATTGGGATCGTAACCGAAGCGCAAGCGAGAATGGCGAGAACGGAAAGTGCCTGTTCCTAGCGAGGAGGCGCACCATGAGGAAATTCGTAGCCACGACTCTCGGAATACTTGTTGCGACCCTGACGATATCCGGCATCGGTCAGGCGCAGGGGTTCACCACCGTCCAGGGAACGATCCAGGCCGTTGATTGCCAGACGAATGCGCTGGTATTGAGAGCGCCGGACGGCACCCATGTGCTTCCCGCCGGCCCCTCTACGGCGGTGTTCGTGAATTCCACCCCGGTGAGCCTTTGCGCGCTGCAGCAGTACATCGGCAGTAGTGCGACGGTGTCGGTAGCGCCCTATGCCAACCAGTGGGTGGCGGAGCGGGTGGACGTCTACGTAGCAGCAACCCCAGTCCCCACCTATCCCGCTCCGGCCTCCGCTCCCACCTACTCGAAGGTGCCACCGTGGCTCGGAATTGTCGTAGGAACGATTATCGTGGGCGGCATCGTGTACCTGCTGGTGCGCGGGCACGATGGCGCTGTTCACCGTTATCCCTACTCGGGACAGTACGGTCAACAGTATGGCCCCTACTATGGCCCCTATCCCTACCAGTATGATCCTTACCAGCGGGGTCCCTATCAACGGGGTCCCTACGGGTACGGTCCGTACCCGTACGGTCCGTACCCGTATGATCCCTACCAACAGTGCTATTACCGCGCACAGGAGCGGGGATGTGGTGGCGGCCGCGATGCTGGTGATACCAATCGATAAGCTGGAGAGCCGCACGGTTCGATAATAGGAACAGGAGGAGCGGGCGCTCTGCTCGCTCCTCCCGTTCTCCCGGCACATCAGGGCCGCTGGGTTGAAATGGACGCGCGATTGCCTTCCCCCCCTCCCTCGCGCCGGGACGTTGCTTGACCCGCCTGAAATACAATCATATAGTTGTAGATGGTGACGCAATGCCTGCGATGAGCCGCCCGAGCGCGGTATTGACGGATCTCGACGCGATCTTTGGCGCGCTTGCCCACCCGACACGGCGCGCGATTCTCCTTCGCCTCCGGCGCGGACCCGCCTCGGTTGGCGAGCTCACCGGGCCCTTCCGCGTTTCCCAGCAGGCGATTTCCAAACACATCGCCGTCCTCCAGAAAGCGGGGCTGATCAAGCAGCGCAAACAAGGGCGGAACTCCCGATGCATCCTGCGTATCGTGCCTCTCCGGGAGGCCGACAAGTGGATCGAATTTTATCGCCCGCTCTGGGACGAGCGCTTCGAGAAACTCGCGGGGTATCTAGCATCGGCCAAGAGCCGAACCCGCCAGGGATGACCTGAGTGCAAGGGCGCAGACTTATCCGGCGCCGGATCTTCCAAGCGTCGCCCGAGGAAGTGTTCCAGGCGTTCGTCTCAGCCGAGGCGCTCAGGGAGTGGTGGTCGCCCGAGGGCTACGTCGTGGTCGAAGCGCACGCAGACGTGCGCGTGGGAGGCCAGTACCGTTTGGTGATGTGTGCGCAAACCGGTTCCGAGACGGTCTACGTGCGCGGATCCTACAAGGAGATCACTCCGCCCCACAAGCTCGTGTTCACGCACATGTTTGAACACCGGGGCAGCGGCGGGTTGTTGGCGCGGGCCGGTTTTGCGGGCCATCAGACCCTCGTCACCGTGGAATTCAAGGCTCACGGAAGCGCTACTGAGCTGGTCCTCGTGCAAGAGAATATACCGACGCCGGATGCGGAAGAGCTCGTCCAGGTGGGTTGGCAGGGCATTCTTGACCATCTCGCGTCGTACCTGGAGCAAATTGACAGAAGCGACCCGCGGAAAGCCTAACCGTTCCGCTTGACTTTCAAGAACAAATATACAATCATATGGTTGTAAAAAACCATCTCAAGCGGCGGGAGACGATATTGCCGACAGAACTGGCGCGCAATCCGTGGGGGGTCATTCTACAGCACCAGGAGGACCGCATCGTGGAGCTGCGGTGGTTGCCGTCAACCGCGACCATGGCCGATGGCGCGTTCAAAGCGACCCTGGCGCTGTTCGCCACCGAGGCAGAAAAGGTGCGGCCGCCCTTCCTCCTGATTGATGCGCTCCAGTTTCGCCATGAATTCGGCGAGGGGGTGATGGAGTGGCGGGACGATCACATCATTCCCCGCTACGGCGCCGCGGGCGTGCGGAAGTTCGCGTTCCACGTACCGGAGGGCTTTCCTAACACGATCGAGGCGGGAGGCCGGGAGGCCTTCGAGGGCCAGGCGATCTTCCCCACGGCGTGGTTCTCCGTCAGAGCGCATGCCCTGGAGTGGTTCCGCAGGGAATAGCAGCGCGGCCTGGCGGGAGAGGGTGCCGATGAATCTGGCTACCGCGGGGATCCTTGCCATGACGCTGAGCTTCGCGGCGTGCATCGCGGCGGCAACCTGGCACGTCGCCCCTTGGCTCTCGCGCCAGAGTCGGGCCGGCGCCCTCATTCCCCTTCTCTGGGTCCACGCGTTTCGCCACGTGGCATTGCAGATTCTCTCGGCTCAGAAGTCGGGGTTCCGGGTCTCCGATGCGCTCCGCGATGATATTCTCTATGGGGACCTCGCGGGTATGGTCCTTGCGTTGCTCGCCATCTTCGCCATACGGAGTCGCCGCGGCTCTGCCACACCCTTGGTGTGGGTGTTCGTCGCCGCCACCGCCGTCGACCTCGTCAACGGCAGCATCGGCGGGATGCGGGAAGGCGCGCTTGGCCAGGCTTCCGGAGTGACCTGGCTCATCCTTACCTTCTACGTTCCCATACTCTACACAAGCCTCGGGCTCATCGTCTGGCAACTCTTATGCCGAAGGCGAGAATCGCTCGTCTGATCTTGTCGTCAGTGCATCCCCATGCCGCCGCTCCCGCCCTCCGGGCCACCATGTTCACCGGTCTCGTTACCGTTGCCGTTCCCGCGGCCCTGCTCGTTTAGTGTCTGCCGCATTTCGACGCCGGACGCCGCGGAGACGATGCCCGCCACTTGATCACTCCCCAAGTGGGTGGTCGCCCAATCCGTTACCGCGGAGAGCCAAGCCTCACGATTGGGAAACGCGCTCGAGGCCGCCTGTCCGACCCCGCCTAGACCGGTCATGGCCATCGCGGTGACGCCTTTCCCGGACACCGAGCCTGTAAGGGCACATCCCGAGTTGGAGCAGGAGTACCTCCCCACCGCGAATGCCATCCCCTTCACGTTCAGGATCAAGCTTCCTGACGTCGCATTGCCGCTGTAGGTCCCGGTGACGGGCACACCTCCGAGCTGGCCGATGGCCGTTCCCGTGGACGCAGAAGGCGAGGGTTTCGGGGACAAGACCAGATTGTAGGGCAGAGCTGCGCTCGACGCTGCCCATCCGGGTATCGCGATGGCTGCAACCACAAGAATGACCTGAAGCGCCTGCCTCATCGCATCGCCCCTCGCATTTTCACGTGCCGGATCCACTTCCGGATCCACTTTAGGATACTATGAATCCGCGGGAGGGGCGCGTGGCCTCGCGTGAGAACCGCTAGAAACTCCCTCGCTTGGAACTCCACACCATCAGGAGGACGACCACAAGGTACAAAACAACAAAAACCGTCAGGGTGACGGCGATGCCGGTGCGGAGCGGCTTCCGGCCCGGCCGGGTCCGCGCCTTCTGCCGCGCGGAAGCGGCCAACCCCGCCACAGCTAAGATGAGGATGAGTAAACGGGACCGTGGACATCGGTGCTCTGTGATCTCTGTTCTTTCCCCTGAAGGTGTTCGCGCAAACGCTCAATCCCCGCATCATTTGTGCCTGGATCGATGCCTAAAAAGTGTCCTCAAAGGGCAGTAGAGTATGCAGCGGGCCACGCGCCCGACGATGATGCTGATACCAACGTGTCTTGTCCGAATGTGGCTCGGGGACGGCAACCTAGACTCATAGCATCGATCGCCCTTGACCTACGCACACCTACTTCGATACGCCGGTCGGTCCAGCAACGCCGTCCCCGCGGCCGCTCTTTGCGAGCGCCCCGTCCTCCAGCATGGCGGGTGAAGAGGCTCTCTACTCGACGCCGCGCACCACCATCCGCTCGAACCACCGCAGGAGCCAGGTCGAGAGTAAGCCGAGGACCGACAGCACCGCGATCCCGGCCATGAGCCTCGTCGTTTGCAGGAGGTCGCCGGCGTACAGAATGAGATAGCCGATCCCGCGCGTGGCGGCGATCATCTCAGCGGAGACGACAAGGAGAAGCGACATCCCCGTGGCCAACCGCAGTCCCGCGAACGCCACGGGGAGGGCGCTCGGGATCATCACCTTTTGAATGATCTGCCACCGTCTGGCCCCCAGGCTCTGGGCCGCCCGCATGAGGGAAGGATTGGCGCCGCGCAGGCCCGTCACGGTGCTGATGAACACGGGGAAAAAGGCGCCGACGGCGATCACGGCGATCTTCGACCCTTCTCCTATGCCGAGCCAGAGAATGATCAAGGGCAGCAGGGCGATCTTCGGGATCGGGTAGGCGAGGGCGACCAGCGGGTCGATCACGGCCTCGGCCCGCACGGAAACCGCGGCGAGGGTGCCAAGGACGGCCCCCGCGGCGCTGCCGATCGCGAAGCCGATCAGGATCCGTAAGAGGCTGGGCTGCACGTTCCGCCACAGATCCCCGCTCGCCGCCAGGTGCCACAACTCTACGGCCACCGCCGAAGGGGGAGGCAGGAACACTCGGGGGAAGATGCCGGCCCGGGAGATCGCCTCCCACGCCAGCAGCAGCACCGCCACCGCGGTGACGCGCAGGTGTGTGTGCGGGCGGAGGTCGGGCTCGCCTTGGGCCTCGGCGTACACGACCCGCTCGTGCACCTGGGTGCTCACGCCGACTCCTCCGCCATGGCGGCGCGGGCCTCGTCTTTGATCATCGCCCAGATCTCCCGGGTGAACCCGACGAACGCGGGCGACGCCTGCATCGCCTCGTCGCGGGGCCGCGGCAGCGGGACGTCGAGCACGCCCCGGACGCGGCCGGGACGGCGCGACAGCAGCACGACGCGATCGGCGAGATACGCGGCCTCGTGGATGTTGTGGGTCACATAGAGCACCGTCCGGGATTGCCGCTCGCACAATCGCAGCAGCTCGTCCTGCATGAGGTCCCGCGTCTGAGCGTCGAGCGCTGACAGGGGCTCGTCCATGAGCAGCACCGCCGGGTCCACGGCGAATGCCCGCGCCATCCCCACGCGCTGGCGCATTCCCCCCGAGAGTTCCCGGGGGAACCGGTGCTCGAACCCCTCGAGGCCGACCGTTCGGATCAGCTCCCGGGCGCGAAGGACGCGATCGCGCGGCGGGACCCCGCGGACCTCGAGCCCGAAAGCGACGTTGTGGAGCACCGTCCGCCACGGGAACAGCGCAAAATCCTGAAACACCATCGCCGTGAGGGGGCGGCCGCCGAGCGCACCGCCGAACTCGACGCGGCCGGAGGAGGGGAGGAGAAGCCCGCCCACAATGAACAGAAGTGTCGACTTCCCACACCCGCTGGGGCCCAACAGCGCCACGAACTCGCCGGCATGGACCGTAAACGAGACGCCGTCCACGGCGAGGACGGCGTCGCGACCCCGTGTATACGTCTTGCAGACCTGTGCGACGCGGAC
>Ga0070707_100005506_pt1 | contig 11839 bp, 10 predicted proteins | sample KBSK5502metaG_FD_65468 | JGI IMG/M metagenome (GOLD analysis project Ga0070707, IMG submission 65468) | Corn, switchgrass and miscanthus rhizosphere microbial communities from Kellogg Biological Station, Michigan, USA - KBS K5-50-2 metaG | ecosystem: Host-associated > Plants > Roots >... | reverse complement strand
ACTAAAGCCATGTGACATCCGGCAGTTTATTAGCCGGATTTCTTCACCGCAGCAGCTTAACTTTCGATAAGGATGGCCCGGAAGTCATTAACATTCGTACGCGTCGGTCCCGTAACGACAAGATCGCCGAGCGCCGAAAAGAAGGCATAGGCATCGTTATTGGCGAGGAAAGCTTTGGCATCGAGCCCCTTGGCGTTCGCGCGTGCCAAGCTGTCCGGCCTGACCAGAGCACCAGCATTGTCTTCCGAGCCGTCAATGCCGTCCGTATCGCCGGCAATCGCGGAAATATTCGCACTTCCGTCGAGCGCGATGGCGAGAGCCAGAGCGAATTCGGCATTGCGCCCACCGCGCCCCTTGCCCTTGAGGGTCACCGTCGTTTCACCACCTGACAGGATGACGGCGGGACCTTTGGTGATGAGCGCTCGGGCCGCTTGCGCGCGGGCGACATCACGCGCTTCGCCTTCGACCCGGTCACCGAGATCGATCACCCGGTAGCCGGCGTCGCGGGCCAGTTTCGCCGCCGCGGCGAGCGATTGGGCGGGCGCCGCGATCATTTCAGTCCGCGCCCGGGCGAAGCGCGGATCGCCGGGCTTGGGCGTCTCGGCTGCCGGGGTTTCAAGGAAGGCCCAGACATGCGCCGGCAGCTCGAATCTGTATTTCCGCAGTATCGCCAGAGCCTCCTCGCGCGTCGAGGGATCGGGAACCGTTGGACCGGAGGCGACGACCGCTGGATCATCGCCCGGCACATCCGAGATGATGAGGGAGACGACCTCGGCCGGGAAGGCTGCTGCCGCGAGTCGCCCGCCTTTCAGGGCGGAAAGATGCTTGCGCACGCAGTTCATTTCGGCGATCGGCGCGCCGCAGTTGAGAAGCTGGCGGTTCACATTCTGCTTGTCTTCAAGCGTCAGGCCGGGCGCTGGTGCGGCGAGGAGCGCTGATCCCCCGCCCGAGATCAGACAGAGAACCAGATCGTCCTCACTCAAGCCCTTGACCAGTTTCGCCATCCTCAGCGCCGCGTCGCGTCCATTGGCGTCAGGCACCGGATGCGCCGCCTCGACGATCTCGATGCTTTTGCAAGGCGCGCCATGGCCGTAGCGGGTGATGACGAGGCCGGAAAGGGGGCCCTTCCAATGCTGCTCGGCGGCCAGCGCCATGGCAGCACTCGCCTTGCCGGCGCCGACCACGATGGTGCGCCCGCGCGGCGGCGCGGGGAGGTATGGCGGCACCCGCAAGTGAGGATCGGCGGCAGCGATGGCGGCGGAGAAAAGTGACTTCAGGAGCATCATGCGGGAAATCGCGGGTTTGTCATCGCCAAGCCAATCGATTATAGCCGCCTGTCTTGTCAACCTTTAATGCATGCTGAATGTCCTCACCCCGCATCTGGCTTTTGACCGGCGCGAAGCAAGGCGACAATGCGCAGGCAGAGCGCCTGGCCGAAGCCGCTGGCCTTGCCTTCGAACGGCGGCGCATCGTCCTGAAAGCCGGCTATGACCTCGCCAAGCCACGCATAAAGGCGTCGCTTCATCATGTCGATCTCGCCGCCTCCGATGCGCTGGAGCCGCCATGGCCCGATCTCGTCCTCACCATCGGCCGGCGCATGGCGATGGTGGCGCTCTGGATCAAGGAGCAATCAGGCGGGCGAACCAGACTGGCCTTGATCGGTCCGCCGAAAAGTGAAAGTGCGAAGTTCGATCTCATCGTGGTTCCGTTTCACTATCGGGCCGGACAGGAGGCGAATATCTGCCGTATCGGCCTGCCGCTGCTGGGCATCGACCCCAAGCGTGTCGCGGCCGAAAGCCAGCGCTGGCGCTCGGCATTCGCCGATGTGCCGCGCCCGCTCACCGTGTTCCTGTGCGGCGGCTCGATTGGCACGGACAGTTTCGATCCCGAGACGGCCCGCGGCATTCTCGCCACCATCGCCCGGATGGGCGATGGCGGCAGCCTGCAGGTCGCGACCTCGCGCCGGACCCCGCCTGAGACCGCTGACGCCATTGCCGCGGCCTTGCCGCCCGGTGCCGGGCTTCACCGCTGGGAGACGGCCGGCAAGGACAATCCCTATGTCGGGCTTCTCGCTTATGGCGACCGGTTCGTGGTGACCGGCGACAGCATCTCCATGCTGATAGAGGTCGCCAGGCTCGGCAAGCCTTTGGCCATTGCCCCCCTGAGAAAGGCCAATCGAACCGTGGCCAATCTGGTGCGGCGGCTGCGTGTTCCCGATGAGGCGGCATATGATATTGCGGCCATGAGCCAAGGGGCGATGGATCGGTTTCTGCCTCTCATTGGCATGGAGGCCTCGACACGGGATTTCGCCCTGCTGCATGATCTCATGTATCAGAAGGGCTGGGCTGTCCCGCTCGGCGAAGCCTTTGTCACGCCCGCCGAGCCGCCTGGCGATGATGCCGCCGTTGCCGCAGTCCGGTTGCGCGCGTTGCTGGATAACCCCTGATCTCCGCAGGAGTGTTGCAGATCAGCTCTTGCACGCTGATCGCCTGGGTTTTTGTTGACGGATGAGGTGACCGTGCGTTAGGTCGTAACCCGTTACTGGGGAGAGACCGATGGGTATCGGCAGTAAAGCCGCGCGCTTCCTGATGGAACAGGGATTGAAACGTCCGTTTTCAGGCTCAGTCCTGACATTGGGTCTGCAAGACCTTTCCTTTGACCTCGATCGGCTGTCCAAAACGGCGCAGCGGGCGGGGTTCAAGTCTCCCGGATTGGCAAACCTGGCAAGGCTTCCTCCGCATCAGCCCGCCACCGATCGGCTTCTGTTTGAACTGCTTGGCTTCTCGGAGGTGGTGCGCACCGATGTGAATGCCTATCAGGGAGCCGAGATGCTTTTTGACCTGAATGACGAGAATGGTCCGCAGGCGGAGTATCGCGGTCACTTTGATTGCGTCATCGACGGGGGCACGATGGAGCATGTCTTCCACGTGCCCAATGCCCTGAAGAACATCTTCGAATTCACAAAAGTCGGCGGACGAATAATTCATATGAGTCCGACCAGCAATTACGTCGACCATGGCTTTTACAGCTTCTCGCCGACCCTGTTCTACGACTTCTATTCCGAGAACGGCTTCGAAATCGACCAGTGCCGGCTGTTCCGTCACACCTACAATGTGGAGGGCAAGGCGTGGATCGCCGGGGATTATTCGCCGGGCTCCCTGGACAGCATCTCCTTCGGAGGCCTTGACGACGGTCTCTATGCGACATTCTTCGTCGCGACCAAGACTGCCGCCTCGACCGCCCATCGAATTCCGCAGCAGAGCTTGTACAGACGCCATTGGGCCAAGAAGAACCCGGCAACGCCCGCTTCGGCGGGCGCTCCTAGCGAGGCTTTCACCCAGAAGGTTCTGCGCAAGGCCAGGCGCCTGAATACCAAGCTGCGCCGCCGCCTGCGCCTGAAGAAGCGGTTCCCGATCAAGCCGAACATCATCTACTGATACGGAGCATGGCCCTTTGTGGCCAAAACGGCATGGCGTTGAACGAATTGGTCCCGCCTGATAGTAAGAGCCACGAAAACCAACCTCAGCACCAGAAGGGGTCATAGGAAATGAAGCATTGCATCTTCATTCACACCAACGAAAAACAGATTATTGGCGCGCTAGTTTCGAAATATTCCTTTGAACGATTCGCCTCCAAGAAGGATGCGTTTGAGGTCAGGCTGGTCGATACGCGGGATTTCCCCTTCTTCCAGGCCTATGAGGGGAAGGAATATCTGCGTGACGGCCTGCATCGCAAATGGAATAATGAGGATCTGCAATCCTTCACGACGCTGCGGTTTTCTCCCCCCGAGGTGATGGGCTACAAGGGCCGTTCGGTCGTCGTCGATCCGGATGTGTTCTGCGTGTCAGACGTCATCCCGCTTCTCGAACGCGATATGGGCGGCAAGGCGATCATGGCGCGCAAGCGCAAGGGCGGCTCCAAGGACAGTGATTTCGCCTCGAGCGTCATGTTGCTCGACAATACCAAGCTCAAGCACTGGCAGCTCGAGAAGAATTTCGCCGAAATGTTCGAGTTCAAGCGCGATTACGCCAAATGGATTTCGCTCAAGCTCGAGGACGCGAGCACGATCGGGGCCTTTGAGGCGACCTGGAACGATTTTGACCGATTGGCGCCTGACACGCGCCTCATTCACAACACCCATCGCAATACCCAGCCCTGGAAGTCGGGACTGCCCGTGGACTATCGCCCGCCGGAGAAAGCCGGCTCGCTCATGCCGAAAAATATCTGGCATCGCGTCCGCCGCAGGCTGTTTGGCGAATATGCCTTCCTCGGCCAGTACAAGAAGCATCCTGACGCCAACCAGGAACGCCTCTTCTTCGCTCTCCTCAAGGAATGCGTCGAGAAAGGCATCGTCACCCAGGATATGATCAGGGACCAGATGAAGAAGGATCACGTGCGCCACGACGCGCTTGACGTCATCGCCCGCACGCCGACGCTTGCGGAGCGGCCCCTTTTCGCCGCCTGATCGTCGCCCTGGGGCCGGCTCCCGGAGGAGCCGGCGTACCGTCGCAAACAGGCCCACCTGGTTTATTGCTAAGCCGGAAATACCGGGCTATATGCTCGCCCTTTCCACAATATTCCGGATACCAGTCAAGCTATGTCGACAGGCCACAAAATCCGCGTTGTCCTCCGTCAGGCCACGGTCATAGCGAGCACCATCCTGCCGCGCGAAAAGAGCCTCAGGCTGGAGCGCTATCTGCGCGGCAGGGAAGACAGCCGCATGCTGCGGGAATCCGATATCGCCATCGTGTCCTACGGCAAAAGCGGACGCACCTGGTTGCGTGTGCTGCTGTCGCGCTATTATCAGCAGCACTATAATCTCCCGCCCGGCCGGCTGCTGATCCACGACAATTTGCGTAGTCTTAACTCGGCCGTTCCGTTCATCTTTTTTACCCATGACAACTATCTTGAAGATTATGCCGGCACGCAGAATTCCAAGGCGCCCTACGCCGACAAGCCGGTGATCCTTCTCGTCCGCCATCCCGCAGACACGGCGGTTTCCCAGTTCTTCCAGTGGAAACATCGCATGCGGTCACGCAAGAAGTTCATCAATGACTACCCGGAAGGCCGCAAAGACCTGGAGCCGATTGATTTCGTGCTCGACGACAAGGCCGGACTTCCGAAGATAATCCGCTTCATGAATCTGTGGGCTTCCGAATTCGACGCGATCAAGGACATACGCGTTGTCAGATATGAAACACTGCGGCAGAATACGGCCGACACCTTCGGCAAGATTCTTCGATTCATGAACGAAACGCCCAGCGCCGACGAGCTGGCCCAATGCGTCGAATTCGCCTCCGTCGAGAATATGCGGGCGATGGAAAAAGGCACGTTTTTTCAAGATGTTGGCGACCGCATGAAGCCTGGAAACGTGAACAATCCGGACAGTTACAAGGTGCGCCGCGCCAAGGTCGGCGGCTATCGGGACTATTTCACAGAAGAGCAGAATGCCGAGATCGATCGCCTCATTGCAACGACCCTGTCTCCAGCTTTCGGCTATAGCGGGCAATCCCCCGATCCAAGGGTGCTGTGAGTGAACCACCTTCGCCCCTCGGCCGGATACTGAAATGCTGAAGCGGGTGGAACCAGTAGCTGCTGCGGACCCCGTCACGGCTTCCGGATATCGCCCAGACATCGAGGGATTGCGCGGCATCGCCATTCTGTCCGTCGTCCTTTATCACCTGGATGCCCGCCTCCTGCCCGGCGGTTTTACCGGGGTCGATGTCTTTTTCGTCATCTCCGGCTTTCTCATTACCGGCATCCTTCTGCGCGAATACCAGATCTCGGGTCATATCGACCTGTGGGGCTTCTGGGCGCGGCGGGCGCGCCGAATCCTCCCCTCCGCGTCGCTCGTTCTGGCCGTTACCACGGTGCTTTCCCTGCTGGTAGTGTCACCTCTGCTGTTCAGGCACCTTGGCTCGGATATCATGGCCGCCGCCTATTTCGGCCTGAACTGGCGCGCCGCCAGCCGGGCCGTCGATTACTCCGCTCCCGGCGAGGATATGAGTCCGGTCATCCATTACTGGTCGCTCGCCGTCGAGGAACAGTTCTACCTGGCCTGGCCGGTGATCCTGGTGGCGCTGTTCTTCCTGGTGCGGAAATCGGGGGCCAGGCCACTGACCTTACTGACCGCCGTCACCGGCCTGATCCTGATCGGCTCGCTGGCCCTGTGCCTCTATCTCGCTCCCATTCACCAGCCATTGGCCTTTTTCGGAACCTTCACACGCGCGTGGCAATTGCTGGCAGGCGCCTTGGCGGCAATCCTCCTGGCCTATGCCGAAAATCGCAAATGGCCGCTGGTTTCCGTGCTGGGGCCGTTGGGCCTGCTGGCCATTTTGGCCGGGTTCATCGTGATTGTTCCCAACAAGATCTATCCGAGCCTGCTTTCGCTCCTGCCTATCGGGGGCTCGGTCGCGGTAATCCTGGCAGGTTCAGCTTCCGGCCGCGCAAACCTGGCCGCGCGCATTCTGTCTTTGCCGCCCCTGACTTTTGTCGGACGGGTTTCATATGTCTGGTATTTATGGCACTGGCCGATCCTCTATTTCACTCGCGCAGTATTTCCAGACGCCGGCATTGTTCTTTCCTCAGCTGCACTTGCACTGTCCTTCGCCCTGTCGGTCTTGACCCACTATGCCTTTGAGAATCCGGTGCGGTTTCATCCCTTGCTGGTGCGCTCGAAATTGTATTCCCAGGGCATGGGCCTGGCGCTGGTTGCCATCATCGCCCTTGCCGGCTTCGGCATGAACCAGTATGCGCACTGGGTAACGATAACGCTGAATGATGGGCGCCGCATCCTGATCGAGGATATCACGCGCAACAGGTCGCGCGTCTATGAAGAGGACTGTCATCTTTCGCAAGCCGAGTCAAAGCACGCACCATGCATCTTCGGGAAGGCGGGCGCCAAGGCGCAAGTGGTGCTGTTCGGCGACTCTCACGCCGCGCATTTCTTCGACGCTGCAGAAGCAGCTTCGCTAAGCCGTGAAACCGCCTTTCTCATGCGCAGCAAGAGCGGTTGCCCGCCGCTTGATGGCCTGCTGTGGAACGTGAAATTCAAGCGGCCCTATTACGAGTGCTTTCAATGGCAACAGAGCGTTGTGGCGACCGTCCGCGAGATTCGTCCGAAACTGGTGATATTGTCGAGCCTGTCGCTCTATCGGCCTCTCAACGACAGTTTCGAGCCTCCTGAGACCGATGAGGAAAGCCAGCGCCGATACACCGACGCTTTGCATCGGATGATTTTGCAGCTGCTTGATTACGCGGATCACGTCGTCATCATCGCCGATACGCCCAGGCTTCCGGAAGAACCGGCCTTTTGCCTTTATCGAAATCCCGGCCATGAAGAGGCTTGCACCTGGCCAATGAAGGGTTTGACCACTGAGGCTTTTTACGCTCCCGCTCTTGTAGATCTGGGCAAGCGCGTGGCCATCGTCGATCTCAATTCGCAAATCTGCAATGAAGGCCTTTGCCGAACGATGCTGGACGGGAAGCCCGTATTTTATGATCAGGGGCATTTGACCGCGACGTTTTCCAAGAGCCTCGCCGGCAGTTTCGAGAAAATTTTCATCGACGCCGGCCTATGATGCGCGGAAGCTGCCAGTCGTTGCAGTCAAAATAGAATAAACGGTATTTATAGGAAATAAAGCAGTGAGCCCGAGCCCTATATCCTGGCTATCAACATTTCCTTTGAAAATTGCCCATTCGATCAATAGAAGGAGCGCCCAGCGCTCGTCAGCCGCCATCATAAGTGGCACTGATCACAGCATTCCGGAGGACGCAAAGCGGTTAACATGAAGATACTGGTCACCGGCGCCTGCGGTTACAAAGGCACAAGGCTTGTCCCCCAGCTCCTGGCAAAGGGCTGGCAGGTCGTTGCTCTCGATACCATGTGGTTCGGCAACTTCCTGCAGCCCCATCCGCGTCTTGAAGTGATCAAGGGCGACGTCCGTGACCATTACAGCGTCAATCTTGCCGGCATCGATGCCATCATACACCTGGCCAGCATCGCCAATGATCCTTGCGGTGATCTGGATCCGAAGCTGACCTGGGAAGTGAGCGCGCTTGCCACCATGAAGCTCGCCGATGAGGCGGCGCGCGCCGGCGTCAGGCAGTTCATCTATGCTTCGTCGGGCAGCGTCTACGGCGTCAAGGAAGAAGACCAGGTCACAGAGGATCTCCGGCTCGAACCGATCTCCGAATACAACAAGACGAAAATGTGCGCCGAGCGCATCCTGCTGTCCTATGCCGATCGGATGGCCGTGCAGATCGTCCGTCCGGCGACTGTCTGCGGACCATCGCCGCGCATGCGCTTCGACGTTTCGGTGAACATGCTCACCATCCAGGCGCTCGAGCGCAAGCGGATAACCGTTTTCGGCGGCGATCAGACGAGGCCTAATATCCACATCGACGATATTACCGGACTATATGTGTTCCTGACCGAGAATCCGCAGATTACCGGCATCTACAATGCCGGCTTCGAGAACATGTCGATCATGGATATCGCCCGTACCGTCACCAAATATGCTCCAGCCGAGATCGTCGTGACGCCATCGAACGATCCACGCTCCTATAGGCTGAGCTCCAATCGGCTGCTGGCGACCGGCTTTCGGCCCCGGAAAACCGTCGAAAATGCCATTCAAGAGATCATAGCCCTTTATCAAGCGGGCACCTTGAAGGACGCCGACAGTTTTCACAATCTCCGCTGGATGCAGAATGTAGTGTTCCCCCGTGCCGCAGAATAGCAAAGCAGGCATTGTCGCCACCGATTATGCGAGCCGCCTTTCGCGTATCCTGACGGAAACCGATTGGTCGATCGTAGAGCCTCTGGGCCAGGCTTTGCTGGATTGCTGGAAGAGAAAGGCGCAGGTCTTCTGGATCGGCAATGGCGGCAGCGCCGGCAATGCCATCCATATGGCCAATGACTTCTTCTATTCGATCTCGAAGCAGAAAGGCTCCGGCATCAGGTGCCACGCGCTTGCGGCCAATGCCCCCATCGTCACCTGCCTGTCGAATGATGTCGGCTACGAAGATGTATACGCCCTGCAGCTCGCAACCATGGCAAACCCCGGCGACATCCTCATTGCCCTTTCCGGCAGCGGCAATTCGCCGAGCATCTTGAACGCACTCATCGAAGCGCGGGCGCGGAGCGTCAAGAGCTTCGCCATCCTGGGCTATTCCGGCGGCAAGGCGAAAGCACTGGCCGATTACCCGCTCCATTTCGCCATCGACGATATGCAGATTTCCGAGGATCTGCAATGCATTGTCTGTCATATGCTGACGCAATATCTCTATAGCGTCCGTGAAACCGTTCAAGGTTGACCGGCTTGAGCGGCTATCTTGTCATCGGGTCGAACTCGTTCACCGGCACCGCTTTCATAGAGCATCTTCTCGGCGCCGGTCAGGACGTCATTGGAGTCAGCCGCTCCGAAGAGATCGCCTTGCCGTTGCGCCGTTATGGCTGGGCGCAGCATAAAGGCCAGTTTGCGTTCCGCCGCGTCGACCTCAATCATGACCTCGATCCGTTGATGCAACTGATCGCGGAACGCCGGCCGAACCGGATCGTGAACTTCGCGGCGCAAAGCATGGTCGCCGAAAGCTGGGCCAATCCCGATCACTGGATGATGACCAATGTCGTCGCTCTGGTTCGTTTGCAGGAACGGCTTCGTCAGATCGACTTCCTCGATTCCTATGTTCAGGTCACGACGCCTGAAGTCTATGGCAGCACGCAAGGATGGGTGACGGAAGACCATCGTTTCGACCCTTCCACGCCCTATGCCGTATCGCGCGCCGCCGGCGATTTCAGCCTCATGTCCTATGTGAAGGCCTATGGCTTCCCGGCCGTCTTCACGCGGGCCGCCAATGTCTATGGCGCCGGTCAGCCGCTGTACCGGATCATTCCGCGCACGGTTTTTTTCGCTTTGACAGGACGCAAATTGCAGCTGCATGGCGGTGGCCATTCGCTGCGCTCCTTCATTCATGGCGGCGACGTCGCCGACGCAACGCGACGTATAGCTGAAGGTGCCTCGCCCGGCAGCACCTATCATATCTCCACGCCGCGCCTGATCGCGATACGCGATCTGGTGAAGCTGATTCTCGATGGCATGTCCCTGCGCTTCGAGGATTGCGTGGAGATCGTCGGTGAGCGGCGCGGCAAGGACCAGGCGTATATGCTCGACAGCGGCAAGCTCCGGGCCGACTTCGGATGGACGGATCGTATCTCGCTTGAAACCGGCATCGATGAGACGGTGAAGTGGATCGCCGATTGCCGCGAACAGCTGGAAAAGCTGCCGCTGAGCTATAATCACAAGCCTTGAGCAAAGGACCTCCGGCGTTTGGCTGAGCTCTTTAAAAAATCCGATCTGCCGCATCACGTAAAACTGACCGATGTCGGGTTGCGGGCGGAGCGGCCGTTCCAGATCCTGGGGCTCCTGGAAGACTTCACGCTTGGCGATCTCATTTGCAATGTCGTGTTCCTGTCGACCCTGGCAAATCAGTTCGACCATGTCCGGCTGCATGTGAAGTTCCGCGACATGCGCCCATACTGCAGGGAGATCATGTCGCTTTCGCCCTGGATCGATCTTGCCGAGCCATTCCCGGAAACGTGGCATGGTTTGATGCGCAAGCTTTTTCCCCATCTGAAGCCATCGAAGCTCCGCAGCCAAATGGCGATCGGATCCCAGAAGGGCAAAAGCAACGTCCTTTATGATATGGTCGTTACATCGATGATGGCGTCGAACGACGCGGTCCATGCCCTTCCCAATACTGTTCCGTTGCGTTTGCCGCAGTCTCAGCTCGGCGATTTGCGCAGCCGCCTCATCGCTCGCGGCCTCAAGCCCGAGCGATGGTTCGCCGTCTTTCACAATCGCGAAACGGATTACACCTACCGCATGGGCGTTGGCGGCGGCGACCGCAACGGTGAGCCGACGGCCTTCGACGGCCTGGTGGACCACATCATAGCGCTGGGCGGCCAGGCGGTCAGGCTGGGACATCCCGGTACGACGCCCTTCAGGGCGCGCGATGGCTTTGTCGATCTGAGCATGGAAGCCAACAGCTTTATGCTTCATGCGGCGGCCGTCAGCCATGCCCGTTTCATGATCGGGGGCCCATCGGGCCCGATCGCGCTCGCCTGGGGCTTTGCCGTGCCCAACACCCTGGTCGATGCGGTCGACACCGGAGGCATTTGGGGCCTGGAGCATAGTGACGTCCTGACCCACGAAGTGACGTCCCCGAAAGGCGAAATTCTCCGCAATGCCTCATTGCTTCGGGCCGGCCTTCTTGATAGCGAACTTCTTGCGGCCCGAATGGATGCCGAAGCGGGCTATCGAATCAGGAAAGCGACTGCCGATGAGATGAGGATCGTGGCGACACGGCTCTTTGAGCGAACCAAGGATTGCCCTGCCTGGCGCCCGCCGGCAAAAATCCCCGCAGGACCAAAGCCTAACCAGGTCATTTGGCCTTTGAGCCTTACCTATCCCATGCCTTGGCTCGATCTCTAGGGAACAGGAATGAAAAGCATGATTTTCAAATCCGCTAAAAAGATCGCCAAGCATCGGCTTCGCCTGCGCGATGAACTGGCACTCTTGCCGAAAGCACATGAGCGTCAGCAGATCGATGTCGGCAGCACTCTTCAGCGCGCGGTTCAATACATCATGGGAGCCGAAGTCGTGGGCGACCTCGTTGAGTTCGGCACCGATACGGGCTTTACCGCGTCGGTTCTCGCCCGCACCATGGCGGAACTGGGCGCTACGCCGAACCGCAAATTGTGGCTCTTCGACAGTTTCGAAGGCCTGCCTGCAGCGACAGCGCAAGTCGATCTCTTGAACCCGCACGTTTCTGCAGGCGT
>Ga0070707_100005505_pt1 | contig 11839 bp, 18 predicted proteins | sample KBSK5502metaG_FD_65468 | JGI IMG/M metagenome (GOLD analysis project Ga0070707, IMG submission 65468) | Corn, switchgrass and miscanthus rhizosphere microbial communities from Kellogg Biological Station, Michigan, USA - KBS K5-50-2 metaG | ecosystem: Host-associated > Plants > Roots >... | reverse complement strand
TCGAGAAAATGTCATCATAGTTGTAGCCGAACTCAAAGCTGAATCTTGGATTCGGATCCAACGCCAGCGTGAATCCATAATTCCGGTCGTGCTCACGATGCAGCACGTCGGTCACATTGTTTCGGCTCTCCAGGACATTCACTGAACCCGAGACATTCACCCATTGTTTGGGCTTGTAGTTGATTCGTGTCTTGAAGCGTTGCAGGTTCCGAGGCGTAGTGCGGGTTGGTGAATTGTCGGCGGAGAACAGCTCCATGTCGAAATTGATCCGCAAAGTGTCACTGGGGTGTGCCCATAATCCAAAAAGGGCAGAGTGCTCATTGACCTCGATGCGGTCGTCTTCACTGTCAATCTCGCCTGAGAACGAGCACGAGCCATCGGGGTTCAGTGGCAGGCCGACGCAATCCCCGCGGTTAGGATTGGTGGGGAAGAACAATTCGTTGGTCGTGGTGGTCCAACGCACTGGGATCGTGCGGTGCCCGTAGCGGTAGCCCAGACGTCCTCCGAAATGTTTGGAGAAATCGTATTCGGCTTCAATGGTGTTGTACTTTGAGTCCTGGCCCAGGAACCTCGAGTTAGTCCTGCTGGCCACATCCGCGGGAGCGCTGTTGCCGTGTTGCGGGCAAGCTGCCGGATTCGCCGGGCAAACCGCGGGATCGAAGGTCACTATAGGGTTGAGCATGCTGGCCGGTGTAGTTCCATTGAAAAAACTGAGTGTCAACGGATTCCAGGAGCCCGGAATCCGGAAGTTCGAGAAACGAAAGCTGTCTGTCAGTCGAAATTTGTCGGTTAAACGAACAGTGACGCCGAAATCCACGTTAGCCACCACACGTCTTGCCCTTGCTGGGCCCGTGACATCAAATGACCTTTGTCCGGTGCGCGAGATGAGGCCAATAAAAAGCTCATTAGAATTAACTACTTCAGTTTCCGCAGAGCTGTAGGAAGCCCGTGCCGACAAATCGAGGCGCCGGAAGTAGCTCGATTGCAAGGTAAGCTGCTCGGTGGGATATGAAGTCCGGACTGGAGCAAAGCGGCTGTAGCCTTGATACCCATTACAGGTTGCCTTCAGAGTGGGTGGCATGGTTGTAGTGTTGAAAATCGGAGTCGGCGTATCGCTGCATGGCTGGCTGGCGGTGGGATTGTAGATCATGCCGGCATCGACCGGGGACCCGCTTCCCAACTGGAAAGCAAAATTGCGGTCATTCCACGAACTGTCGCCTCGATAATATTGCAGGAACTGGTCATAACTTATATTGGTACGGGGGAGCAACTTGATATCAATGCCAGCCTGGTACCCATCCAGCAGGGTACGCGTATTCTGAAACAGAATCGTGTCGGTGCCCTGGTGAATGCTGCTGAAGGCCGGTCCTTCCATATTGTTGCGTGTATATCCCAAACGAAAGCGCACTGCAGACTGTGGCAACAGCGTCAGATTGTAGTCGTACATTCGCCGCGTGGTGTGCATTTCATGCGGCGAGTCGTTCACCTGGATAAAGGGATTCGGAGGATTCAACGGGTTGGCCAGCAGGTTGTAGTCCCAGAAGTTCTGGTCGCGCCGGAACATTCCGTTGAAGTTGTACCACTTGTTCTTGGAGATGCGCAGGCGAGTGGCGTTCTCGGGGTCTCCTCCCCATCCGAAGCTGCTTAGAAAAAGACTGTCGAACAGGACTCCTTCGTGATTGAGCGACCGCATGCTTAGCGTCTGCTCCAGCAAACGCGGGCCTTGTTGTTGGTTCACGAAGGTGTCGTAGACCGGCTGGCTACCGTTGGTATTGACAAATCTATATCCAAACTCGAACGAGCCCTGATACTTGTAATTGCCGTTGTCAACGCCTTCCGGCGATGGGTTGGGCGTTTGCCCGGTGGCCAGCAACGGCAGCAATCCTAGAATGGCGGCAAGGAGTAACCAGGAGAACCGACCCGAATCCATGCCGCGATTTTGCAATGTGAAGGGTCTGGCTTCTATTCTCGATGGTCGCGACCGTGATGAGCCCCTCATGTCTCCTCCTATTTAAAGAAGAACTCGTCAAAGTTAGAACCATGGATCTGCACGTGGCAAGACGTGCACGCCTGGTACTTCTGGCTCTGGTTGTGGAACGAAGGCAGACTCGGTACGCTGGAGTCCTGCGTCAACGTATGACATTCCAGACACAACAAATTCATCTGGGCGCGCTTTAACAGGCGGGGATTCGTGGAGCCGTGCGGCTGATGGCAGGATGCGCAGCCTTCCGTTTTCACTGGTACGTGTTCAAAAGCAAACGGCCCGGCCTTTTCGACGTGACACTTGAAACAAACCTGGTCCTGTGCCGCGGTCGCCCTCAACTGCTTGGTGAGGAAACCGCCGTGCTGGTTGTGGCAGTCCGTACATTGAATCAGGCCTTGTTCCACACGATGCCGGAATGGCCGGTTAAAGTCCTGTTTTATGTCGGTATGGCAGCCGTAACACAACTCCGGCTGCTTGTTCACCAGCAGGAACTGCTTCTCTTTAGCATGATGTGGCGAGTGGCAGGCGATGCAGCTTACATCATTAATATTGTGCTGAGAGCGGTCGAAATTGGCATGTTCCTCTCCATATTCATGACAACCGAGGCAGCGGTTGCTGACCTGTTCCGCAGGTTTGTCTTTGAAGGTGAAAATCTTGCTTTTGTCCCCCCCTCCCTCAACGTGTTCCTTGCCTGGTCCGTGACAGGCCTCGCAGCCCTGCCATTCCGGACCTTTCTTGGTGAAGGTTGTTTTCCAGTGTGGAGTGGTTTCGAAGTTTTTGAAAATGTCTTCGTGGCAGGTTTTGCAGGTGTCAGATCCAACGTACAGAGAAGGATCGGTGGGTCGCTCATAGCTCTTTTGAGCCTGGGAATTGTCTTTGGTCTTTTTGCTATTCGTGTCACTGGAGGCGGCGGTGGAAAGCGCCAAAGCCGCAACAAAGACAATTCGCCACAAGCCCAGTCTGCGGGTCATCGATCTCCCGTGTCAATGTCAGTAGGTTTGTCCGCCCGGCAATCGGACCAGCCGGTTCCAGACAGATTATCCACATTATTCATACCCACCCTCAAAAATCGTGTGACGCTTATCACACTGTATGTTCAATCACAACAGCGGCGTGCTCTATCCCACGAGTAATTGTTCAAGACCGGCTGGGTTCACGATGCGGAATTCCGATCCCCGAACCTGCACCAAGTTTTCACGTTTGAATCGAGCGAACACGCGCGTCACTGTTTCGCGAGATGATCCAATCATCTCGGCAATCTGCTTATGTGTAAGTGGCAGTGCCCGAATCATGTGGCCATTGCTTTGCGAGCCTGCAGGCGGCGATTCCAGCAGAAAGCGCGCCAGTTTCTCTGCTGTGGAAGCGGAGAGCCCGAGATAACGAACCTGGTGCAAGGTCGCTTGGTAGATCTCACTCAAGATCTCTGCCACCCGCAATGCCGCTTCTCCATGCCTCCTTAGAAATCGCAGGAACGGCTCTCGTGGAATGAAGCTGCAGTGCAGCGGTTCCAGCGCCTCCGCCGTGAGTTCGTTCGGTTTTCCCGAGACGGCTGCAGGCAAACCCATGACTTCACCTGGTTCGCCCCTCCGTACGATTAAGGATTTTCCGTCGGCCGAATTTACCGAGAGCTTCACCCGGCCGCTGCGAAGGACGAAAACACCCAAGGGGTTCTGACCCTCGACAAAGAGAATCGCACCTTTCGGAAACATTACTGCGGACGAGATGGAGACGATTCCGGCGTGCACGTGCTTAGGGAGATTGTCAAAAAGGCGCTGTTCGACGACAGGACGGCCAATCCAGCTCTCTCTGAATTCGGAGCGGTATCCAGCCGCTGTGATGATCAATCCTACTCGCTTTCTACGACGCTTTTTCTTCGGCACACCGCGCAGTCGGTAAGTCATTGCTCACCTCCAGCAGAGAAATATGCCCAAACCTTTCATCATCGAGTATTAGAGGATCGCTCGTCTGCACTGGAGACGGTGATCTGCGCCTCGATTCGGTCAATCTCCCTGCCGAGCCATCCTCTCAGAGCCTCTTCCAATTCAGGCTGCGTCCCGCAACGATAGAAGTAATCGATATCCTCCCCGTGCGGCCCTAGCGGTATAAATGCGCAGGGTATGGGCTCGTCCCGGCATGGTTCCGGCACGAATTGCATGAGAGCGCATTCGGGACAGGGATGGGGCCTGGAAGGATCGTTAAAGTTCAGACAACTGGGTGAATCTTCGAAAATACGGGGAGCGCGCCACGGGGTTCGTGGGGAGCGGCCATAGCCCCCATCTTCCAAGAATTTCAGCTCGAACTTGAGTAGTTCCAACGTTTCGCGTTCAGCTTGCGCCATAATCCACCTCTCAGCCCTTAGCGTCGCAGAATGCGCTCCCCGAGGCTATGAGCTTTGACACTTCGTACTGTGATCCTAATCACAATTAGTCGAGGGCTTGAGGGGACGAGCAAGGGACGTCGTCTGACCAAGATCTCCAGAAATCCCGGTTGCTTGTTTAGTTTCGGTTCTGCTTCACGGTTAGATCTCGGACATAAGGCCTAAATTGTGCTATAGGATGTGCGCTGACCACTATTGGGACGAATTGGAGGCACCCGCATGCATGTGAATGTGTTTGACTTCTCGCAACTACTGGCGCAATCAACAGAACGATATCTCGAATTTGTGCACGTTTCATCATTTAGCGTCGGGATTTATGTGCTAGATGGCGGAGCGACCGACCCCCAGAAACCGCATTCCGAGGACGAGGTTTACTACGTGGCCAGCGGACGGGCGAAAATGACGATCGACTCGGACGGAGATGCCCAGAGCTTTGATGTCTCTCCCGGCACGATCATCTTCGTCCCGGCTCGGGTACATCATTCGTTCTACGACATCACCGAGCGGCTCGCCCTTCTCGTGTTCTTCGGCCCGGCCGAGGATTCGGCTCACGGGGCTGCCTCCACACTAAAGCCGCGACGAAGATAATTCGCAACAACTTCAGTCTGCGAGCCATCGATCTGCTTCCGGGCGGACACCAGCCCGCATAGAAAAATCGTTCGGGCCCTATGCCTTCAGCCTTTGGTCTTTCAAGTTCTGTACTTGGCGCGAAGGCTTGTTGGAATTTGGCACGCATTATGACACAGTCAGTCCGAAATAAAAAAGTTACCCCTGTTCCGAGCTGGCTAAGTTTTTGCTAGCAATTCCGGCATTGCCGTGTCCTTTAAGCAGTCGCGGTTTGCGCTGGTTGTGGAGGCGCCATTTCCTGCTCGATTCGGTTGATCTCTCTCCGGAGCCATCCTTTCATCGCCTCTTCCAGTTCAAGCTGTGTCCCGCAACGGTAGAAGTAATCAATATCCTCTCCGTGCGGTCCTAGCGGAATAAATCGGCAGGGTATGGGCTCGTCCCGGCATGGTTCCGGCACAAATTGCCTGAGAGAACATTCGGGACAAGGATGGGGTCTGGAAGGAGTGTATTCAGATGTTCCAATCGCAAGCCAAATTAGGACGAGCCTTGGCACTGCGATAGCAAGGCACGCTCTGCTAAAAGGATCGTTGGAGGAACAATTCCGCCGAGTGGGCCCATGGACGAGGGAGCAGGTTTTCACAAAATGCTAGTCTTTTTCTTCTTCGCCCTTGTGGAGCTGTTGGGCAAGATAATTCTCCATACCCATTTGACTGATGGCATGCAGCTGGCCTTCCAGATAATCGACATGCTCTTCTTCGTCGCCCAGGATCTCTTCGAAGAGCGCACGGGATGCGTTGTCCCCGACGTCGGTGGCGACCCTGATCGCGTCATTCAGTTGCTTCACGGCGTGCATCTCCAGCGCCAGGTCGCTTTCGAATTGCGCCTTGACGTTGGTCCCCACTTTGATGGGACCGATATCAGTCATGTTCGGGGTTCCGTCGAGGAACAAAATTCGGTCCATCAGCTTTTCGGCATGAACCATTTCTTCGATGGACTCTTTACGGTAGAAAGCTCCGAGCCGGAAGTAGCCCCAGTTCTCGCACATCTTCGCATGGAGGAAGTACTGGTTAATGGCAGTGAGTTCCGCTTTAAGCGACTCGCTCAAATCCTTGAGAACTTTATCGTTTCCACGCATTCGAGGATTTTAGTCGCGGGAGTTTCTCCTTTCAACAGTGGTTCGTGCGCCGGCCATTTGCAGCACGCAATGGGCGCAGAAGAAATTCGTTTGGCCGTTGCTAGTGTCTGGAATCACAGCGTGGTGTACGTCGTGTCACTGACTTCTGAACTCCTATGACTTATTTTGAGATTCGCTCGATGATGTTGACTCGCAAACGATCCCCCTCTCAGGGAGGTCAGCTTTCGGGACGCACCAATCCAAAGAAAAAGGAGAATCATCATGTTTGCCCGAATTGTTGAATTCATTCCGAAGCTGGAAAAGAAAGAAGAGTTCGTAAAGGTTCTACGCAACGAGGTACTGCCGATCCTGAACAAGCAACCGGGATTTTTGGAGATCCTACCCTTCGTGCCAGAGAACAACACAAAAAAGATGATCAGCATCAGTCTCTGGGCTGAAAAGCGGGATGCAGAACGCTACGAGCGCGAGGTGTATCCCAAGGTGGAAGGAATCCTTAAGCCCTATCTGACCTCCCCAATCACCTTCAAGTACTACACTGTGGAAACCTCGGTTTCCAATCACTTCGCGGAGATCCTCTGGCCACAGATGGCGGTATAGGTCTGGCCCTGGGCCGAAACTGGATCGCGGGAGTGTGTATCTGGTCCCGAAAGGACTCGGCCGGAGCAACGGGGGCTGCTCCGGCTTCTATTTTCTGGGGAGAATTAAGCTTGGAATCTGCCGACTTCCCCCGATGCCGAAGCGCGTCATCTCCGCTGCGCGTTCATGGGTAACGAGTTTGTCTGGTACCGCGGGCCCCAACAGCGGCCGCGCGCTGTTCTTCGACCAGGCTGATTTGCTTGCGAAGCCAACCAGCTAGAGCTTCTTCCAATTCAGGCTGAGTCCCGCAACGGTAGAAGTAATCAACATTCTCACCGTGCGGCCCTAGCGGAATGGTTAATGGCAGTAAGCTCCGCCTTAAGCGACTCGCTCAAATCCTTCAGAACTTTATCGTTTCCACCCATCCGAGGATTTTAGTCGCGGGAGTTTGGCCTTTCAACAGTGGTTCGTGGGCCGGCCATTTGCAGCACGCAATGGGCGCAGAAGAAATTCGTTTGGCCGTTGCTAGTGTCTGGAATCACAGCGTGGTGTACGTCGAGTCACTGACTTCTGAACTGGTATGACGTATTTTGACCATGTTCGATGATGTTGACTCGTAAACGATCCCCCTCCCAGGGAGGTCAGCTTGCGGGGCACACCAATCCTAAGAGGAAAAGGAGAATCCATCATGTTTGCCCGCATTGTTGAATTTATTCCGAAGCTGGAAAAGAAAGAAGAGTTCGTAAAGGTTCTACGCAACGAGGTATTGCCGATCCTGAACAAGCAACCGGGATTTCTGGAGATCCTGCCCTTCGTGCCAGAGACCAACACAGAAAAGATGATCACCATCAGTCTGTGGGCTGAGAAGCGGGATACAGAGCGCTATGAGCGCGAGGTGTATCCTAAAGTGGAAGGAATCCTTAAGCCCTATCTGACCACCCCAGTCACCTTCAAGCACTACACCGTGGAAACCTCGGTTTGCAAGCACTTCGTGGAGGCCCTGACGGCTTGAGTATGGCCCAAAGGACCCGGCCGGAGCAGCGCGGCTGCTCCGGCTTCTATCTTCTCGCGCCAAGCTTGGGGTCTGCGCGACTTCATTACTCTCCCGAAGCGCATCAACTTAGATCCGCGGTGCGATCACGACAACCCCCAACTATTTTTGCTGAATTGATTCCAGGTGCTTGGTAACAGCGTCCAACCTTACTTCTCCCCAGTCTTCGTCCGACTCGACATCATGAAAAATTGGCCCCCAAATTGGCATCTCTCGGTTTCCGTGAGCGAGCGGACCAGATTCTTTTCCTTCGATGATGTCCTTCACTTGCTGGCGGGGGAACTTTCCGCCATTTCTTTGCGAGATTAGAGTCAAGTCTGGAACCGCATGCTTCAGGGCAACAGATGCTGGTCCATGCCCCCGTCCATCCGTTCCATGACACGCCGCGCAGTAGTTCCGAAAAATCTGCGCTCCCTCGATCGGGTTACGCGTCGGCGATGTCGTCTTATCCAGCTTCTGAGTTGCCGGCAGGAGGACAGCCGGCAGAAAGCCCAGGCACAGAAGCAGCATTGACCATCGTTCTTGCCTGTGCATACGCACCTCCGTGCAGTGAGAGCGACGATACTACCATGACAGTCCTTCGCGTATCTGCGTTCGAGCCGCGCGTTCATTGGCAGCGATTTTGTCGTCTAATGCGTCATGAAGTTGCTCCAGCTCCATCCTGCTTTCTCCGCCGTTCAGTATCTCGGACACAGCCTGCTGGTTTCTCTGGATTCGTGCGACAAGGGAGCGCCCGTTATCCTCGAGCGACGCGACCTTCTCTGCCGCTGCGAGAGCGCGGCTGTACAGCGCGTATGCCACTGCGTAATCGTGGATCTCGCAATGGAGGTTGCCGAGCAAGTACAAATTTCCCGCCAGCGCTATCCACTGTTGTCGACGAAGTGGATCCATCCCGCTCGAATGCTCAGCTTCAGGAGGAGCCTCGCGCTGTTCTTCGAGCAGGCTGACTTGCTTACGCAACCAACCGGCTAAAGCTTCTTCCAATTCAGGCTGCGTCCCGCAGCGGTAGAAGTAATCAACATCCTCCCCGTGCGTCCCTAACGGAATAAATCGACAGGGGATGGCCTCATCCCGGCATGGTTCCGGCACGAATTGCATGAGAGCGCAATCGGAACAAGGATGGGGTCTGGAAGGATCGTCGAAGTTAAGACAACTGGGTGAATCCTCGAAAATACGGGGAGCGCGCCACGGTGTTCGTGGAGAGCGGCCATAGCCTCCATCTTCCAAGAATTTCAGCTCGAACTTGAGTAGATCCAGAGTTTCGCGCTCATCTTGCGTCATAACCCACCTCTCAGGCCTTAGCGTCGCAGAATGCGCTCCACGACGCTATGAGCGGCAACACCACTTGCCGTGATCTTAATCACAATTTGGATTCACGGACCATCCAATGCCGGCACATTCCCTCAAAGAAACAGACGACAACCTTCACATTCTTTACGACCCAGCGAGCTTGGAAGAAATTGAAACGCTGCAAGATTGGTGAAGAAAGGATCATTCGGCAGGACCAAATCTTGTTGAGAAGTAATCCGGATGGCACGATTCAGCTTCGCCCGTTGGAGCAACCGGAGTGTACAATGCCGTCTGTTTGGGAGCTGAAAATCGCTTCTTGAATCCAAAGGGCAACCATGGCCTCTTTTATCAAAAGGCCCTCGGCTTTATTGCAGTGGGTTCCGCGCAGAACTGTGCGGGCTCGGGATTACTCTTTTGTCCGCCCGGACGACGCACCACTTTCCGGGAGACGTGTGGTGCTCGTGCTGTTCCGTTCGGCATCGTCCTGAACGTCAATCGTCTCGGCGCATTCACCCTCCTCGTCATAGTCGCACAGACGACCGGGATGAGATTGTTTGCATTTTTGACAGAATTCCGTAGCCATTTGACTCCTCTTTCTCTGGACTTTGAGGATCCGTTCGAATTGATCCGGTCCGTTGTAAAAGTTTGCAAGGCGGAGACAACCATCCGCCAACAAGCGTTCACGGTGTCAGCCTGATTTGTTGCCGTTGCAAAAGCCCCGTCGAAAGGACGGTGGCGTTGCGTGTCATCACCGAATCACGCGGCCCGAAAGGAACGCAATTCTGTGTATCATCTACAGGTGCCTCGAAAGAGTAGCATTGCCCAGAGACGAGGACACCGAGCAGTACGAAAAGGGCGAGAGCGCAAGGCCGTAACGCCTTCTCTCCAGAATGGCACCGACTGCATCTGCGGACCTCACCTCACGTCACCTAGTTCGCAAGGGAAAAGCAAAGGGTTCTTGTTCGCCACATTCAGGCTCCCACTGAGCGGCAAAGCCCGTATCTGCTTTGGCAGAGCACCGACTGAAGTACAGACAGGAACGTTGTCCGGGTCTCGCCCTTCTGAATGCACGCGTCTGCGAGCTGTAGCTGATGGCACGGAACGCCGCAATAGCTGGCGAACATGATAACGGCGACACGGGGCTGCAAAATTCTTAAAGCTGTCACAAGTCCTGAGTTGTCTGTGGCTCGGCGGCAGTTAAGAACCACGGCATCTAGAGGAGTGTCAGCAGCGAGCTCAAGCGCCGCTGCACTGTCAGCAGCTGCTAACGCGCGATATCCGTTCTCAGTCAATAGTTGAACGACATCAGAGAAGGCGTACGTGAAGTCATCCAAACAGAGAACCGTGGGCATACGCATACGCAGACCTCCCTAGTAGTCACGCGGCTTTTGATTCAGCGTCAAAGCATGCACCCGTCATCCTTACTTCGATCACATCGAGCAGACGCTCGAGGGTCATCCCGCCGTTCAGCATCCGAATGAGATCGTGGACAGTGAAGCCGACCTGTTCTCCTGCTTCAACCAACCGTTCAATTGCTCCGTACACGCTTTCGTCGTGTGCCTCGCCGAGAGTGGCTAAACATGTTTCGAACCAGGCGTTACCTTGTCTTCCTGTTGTTGTCAGGTTCGCTTTTCTAGCCAACCCTTGTCTTCGTCTACAGCCAAAATCTGCTGCCGATTGCATGGCCAGGCACCTCCATCTGCTAAGCAGAATAATCTCTCGAAATCGAACAGGAGTGTGTGATGGGTGTCACAGGCGAGTGTGACCCGGGACACGATAGTTGTCAGTTCGGTCCCTACGGAGCGGATGAGTCGATGTGCCTACACTGCACGGGCTCCTCTTGCCCACGAAGGCGAAACGTTAAGCACGGCTATTCGGCGGACTGCTGCGTGGAGGCACAGCAATTGCCGCCGCATCATACGTCACGTGCGCGGCTGGCCTCACCTTTTCGTGAAGGCCAATGTCACCCCGACCGCCCCGTAGTTTAGACTAGCAACGGCGTGTCTGGGAGAGAAGTGGTCATGCGAATCATTGCAATGTCCCAACAAGAATGCAAGGAGCTATTGAAACGCGTATCGATCGGAAGGCTGGGATGTTCATTGGACGACCAACCGTATGTAGTGCCGGTTGGCTTTTCGTATGAGCCCGATTACATCTACATCTTTTCGACTCTCGGCAAAAAGATTAAGTGGATGCGGAAAAATCCCAAAGTTTGCCTGCAAGCTGACGAAATAGGAAATCGGTCAAACTGGCTTAGCGTAATAGTGACTGGAACGTACTTGGAGCTACGTGAGCCGCAATACACCGCTCAGCTTGAACATGCGCTGGAACAACTCGAGCAGTATTCTGAATGGTGGCGAAACCCTCTGGCCCAAAGGCGCGAACAAACCAGCGATCTGTCGATTGAGACTGTGTTCTTTCGCATCGACATCGGGTCAATGAGCGGTCTCCGTACTATGCCTGAAGCGGAGTAAGAAGGGTCCAAAAGGCAGCACAAGCAGGCACAACTGTCCCTCAAAATTTTCCGGGCACTCGCGCGGATCGAGCGCGGTAAAGCCGAGCTCATCTCGCGCAACGGGCATCCGTTCGCATCCTTTTCCTACCTTGCAGTCTCGATAGCGGATTCACTGCCTACTTCTGAGACTATCGTGCCAGATGCTTAAGCTAGTTTGTCGGCTACGTTTTGTTCAACCATTTACTGCGATTATCTTTAAACGTCTAACTCCCCAGACGGAGCTGATGTCACGAATCATGACACGAGGGACGGCGGACTGATTGAAATCTCTGTTCTGCTGGTTATTGGAATCGTCGCCGCGCACTCGATTAAATCTGGCACCTCGCACTAGCAACCACCACGTC
>Ga0070707_100005504_pt1 | contig 11841 bp, 11 predicted proteins | sample KBSK5502metaG_FD_65468 | JGI IMG/M metagenome (GOLD analysis project Ga0070707, IMG submission 65468) | Corn, switchgrass and miscanthus rhizosphere microbial communities from Kellogg Biological Station, Michigan, USA - KBS K5-50-2 metaG | ecosystem: Host-associated > Plants > Roots >... | reverse complement strand
CCGGTTCGGGATTCAGGTTCTGGGCGGGTGCCGGTGAAGTTTCCGCCACGCGCTGAGAATCCGATGAGACCGGCGGCCGTGGGTTCGCCGGGAGGGACACGCGGAACGTGGCGCCGGCACCCAGCCGGCTCTCGACCGTGACGGCCCCGCCGTGCATCTCGACGATGCTGCGCACGATCGCCAGGCCGAGGCCGCTGCCGCTGCCGCGCGCCTCGCTAGCCCGCGAGCCGCGGAAGAACCGGTCGAAGATCCGAGGCAGCTCGGCGGCATCGATGCCGATGCCGGTGTCGGCCACGGTGATCGTGGCGCCACCGTCCGCCTCTCCCCCCACCTGGACGCGAACCGAGCCGCCGCGCGGCGTGAACTTGATCGCATTGCCGACCAGGTTCGTGACGACCTGGCCGATGCGCACGGGATCGTGGCGGATCTGGACCGGCTTGTCCGGGCGGTCCATGGTGAGCTCGACGCCGCGCCGGCGGGCGGTTGCCGCCGACTGATCGACGGCCTGCTCCACCGAGGCGCGCAGGTCTTCGGGCCGGAGGTCGAGCAGCACGAGCCCGGAGTCAAGCTTCGACAGCTCGAGCAGGTTCTGGGCGAGCCAGTCCAGCCGCTCCAGCTGGGCCCGACTCGTCTCCAGGAACTCGGCCCGCGCTGAGGGGTCGTCCGCCGCGCCCTCGACGAGCAGCTCGTTGAACGTCCGCAGGGCCGCGATCGGGGTTCGCAGCTCGTGCGAGACGTCGGCGAGGAACTCGCGGCTCCGATCGCGGTCGCGACGGATGATCTCGATGCTCTGCGCCAGGCGTTCGGCCATCGCGTTGAACTGCAGCCCGAGCTCGGACAGCTCGATCGGGCCGTCCTCGATCATGTCGGACGGCACCCGGCGCGCGAAGTCGCCCTCGGCGAGGTCACGGCTTGCCTCGGTCAGCCGCCGCAGCGGCGTCGTGATGCGGCGGGTGAGCATCGCGGCCACGAGGATGGCGACGGCCAGCGCGATCAGGCCGATGATCGCCAGGAGCCCGGTCACGTTCTGGATCGCGGCGGCGCGGTACGTGTACGGGTTCAGCAGGGTCACCTCGACCGCGTATCGGATCGGTGCCGTCTCCTGGATGATGTATTCGGGCCGGCTCGTGACCTGCTCGCGCTGCTGGTTCGGCTGCGCCTGGGCATGCTCCATCGCCTCGAACTCGCCGTTCGTGGCCGGATGGAACGCGCTGCCGTCGAACAGCCCGAACCGAACCTGGACGTCCGCCTGGGCGAGGCTGTCGGCAATGAGCCGTTGCTGGCTCTCCTTCGACAGCTCGAACACCACGAGCTCGTCGACGATCCGATCCGCGCTCACGACCGGTCGCCCGGCACGCACCGTGTCCCGGCTCTCCGCAACGAGGATCACGTACTGGCCCACGCTGCGCGCCCGCGACTGAAGGTCGTCGGCCTGTTGCTGGTCGAAGTACGCGCCGAGCCGGTTGACGACGAGGAGGCCGACGAGCCCGAGCGTCATCGCCACCACGGCGACGAAGGCGAGCGTCAGCCGGCCCTGGAACGTCCGGGGTGCGAGGCGATCAGCGCTCGGCGAATGCGTACCCGACACCGCGAATGGTCTGGACGAACGCGGGCTGCGAGGGGTCGTCCTCGAGCTTGTCCCGAAGATGGCTGACGTGGACGTTGATCGTCTTCTCGTCCTGATCGAGGGCCTCGTAGTCCCGGAGCAGGTCGAGCAGCTCCGCGCGCGTGTACACGCGGCCGGGCTTGCTCGCGAGGTGGCGCAGGATCTCGAACTCCGTCGGGGTCAGCGAGATTCGCCGATCGCCGCGCTGGACGCGGCGCCGGTCGAGGTCGATCAGCAGGTCGCGATGCCGGATGACGCGTCCGCCGACCGCATCCGCGAGGTCGCCGTACGCCCGCCGGAGGAGCGCCTTGATGCGGCTCATCAGCTCGCGGAGGCCGAACGGCTTGGTCAGGTAGTCGTCCGCGCCGAGCTCGAGGCCGATGACCTTGTCGACCTCCTCGTCGCGCGCGGTGAGCATGAGGACGGGTGCCTTCATGCCGGCGGCCCGCAGCCTGCGCAGGACCTCGAAGCCGTCCATGCCGGGCAGGCGAACGTCCAGGAGGACGAGGTCGGGCGCCGATCGCGTCGCGACGTCCAGGCCTTCCTCGCCGGAGCGAGCGAGCGTGACCTCGTAGCCCTCCTGCTGGAGGGCGTACTGGATTCCGCGGGCAACCGCGTACTCGTCTTCGACGATCAGGATCGTGGCGGCCATGGGGCGCTCATGGTAGGGTTACCGACCCAATCGAACCTTCCGGAGGCCCTGTTCCGCATGTCCGCCGCCCCCGCCCGTCCGAAGCTCGCCGCCGCACGGCGCGATGTCACCGGCAAGAAGGTCGCCTACCTGCGCCGTGACGGCCGCCTCCCGGCCGTCGTCTTCGGCCGCGGCCTGAGCTCGGACAACGTCTCGCTCGACACCCACGAGTTCGAGTCGCTCCGCCGCCACGCCGGCCCCAACACGCTGATCGATCTGTCGGTCGACGGGGCCGCGTCCGCGCCGGTCCTGGTCTACGGGGTCCAGACGCACCGGGTGACGCGCAGGCCCCTGCATGTCGACCTGTACGTCGTGCGCATGACCGAGGAGCTGACGGTCGACGTGGCCCTCGTCTCCGAGGGCGTGTCCGAGGCGATCGAGAACGCCGGTGGGACGCTGCTCCACGTCATCGACCACGTCCGCGTCCGCGCTCTGCCGGACCACCTCCCGGAGGCGATCCACTACTCCATCGAATCGCTCCAAACGTTCGATGACGCGATCCACGTCAGCGATCTCGAGATCCCGTCCGACGCGACGCTGCTCACCGACCCGACCGAGGTCGTGGCCAAGGTGCTGCCGCCGCGCGTCGAGGAGGAGCCGGTCGTGGCCGAGGTCGCCGAGGGCGAGGAGGGCGCGGAGGGCGAGGAGGCCGCCGAAGGCGGCGAGCCCGCCCCTGGCGGCGCGGAGTCCAGCGAGGAGTAACGCTCCCGGTTCTAGGCGGGAGCTCGGCCGGTCACGTACAGGACCGGGAGTCGCAGCGTCATCTGGTCCGGCGTGAGCTGATCGAGCCGGTCCCGCAGCTTGCCCGAGATCTCGGCGCGCTCGTCCGGCTCGAGATCGTCGAAGAGGCTCGCCTCGTCGAACTCGGTGAAGAAGGCGACGTACGTCTGCGGGTCCCACTCGTGTGCGAGCTCGCCATTCCGGACGACGACGTCCGTGTAGCCCGCATCGCGCATCTCCAGTGCCGTGACATCCGCCGACTCGAGATCGCCCGGTCGGGTTTCAGGCTCGGGCGGGTCGAAGCCCGCCTCGTCGAGTAGCTCGTTGGCGATGCGATCGGGCTCGTAGGCGCGCTCCGTTCGCTCCCACGCGACCCAGGCAAACGTCGCGCCCGAGCGCAGGACACGCCGAACCTCACGCAACGCGGCGGGCCGGTCGTCCACGAGCTGGAGGACGAACGACGAGATCGCGACATCGAACGTCGCGTCCTCGAAGGGCAGCCGATCCGCGGACGCAACCTCGGCGCGGAACCGCCGTGCAGTGTCCTGTGACAGCTCCGCATCGGCGGTTCGCCGGGCGACCTCCAGCATCCCGCCCGATGGATCGATGCCGGTGACGCGATGGCGCGGCCACGTCTTGAGCGTTGCGATCGCGAGCGCGCCGGTGCCGCTCCCGACGTCGAGGACGTGCACCTCGCCATTCGCGTTGAGCAACGGCGCGACGAGGTCGAGGACCTGCACCGCAGCCGGCCGGATGACCGGCCCCCAGTGGAGGGCATAGCCATCGGCCATACTGTCGTAGCCGGTCGCCTCGGGGGCCTCCTCGACGCTGTCTGTCACATTCGAACTGTAGGGCCGGAACCGGCTCGTGCGTGGGCCTGCTTCGAGCCGCGCCAGTGCCGTTCACCCCGGTCGGGTCGGGTAGCCCGTCGCCCGGGTCGGGTACCGTGAGGGTGTGAAACTCCCGTTCGACCCGCCGATCGAGCCGATGCTCGCCAAGCCGGCCGATTCGCTGCCCGAGGGCGACGGCTGGCTGTTCGAGCCGAAGTGGGACGGTTTCCGCGCGCTCGTCTTTCGCGACGGCGACGAGACGCTCATCCAGTCGCGCGACCTCAAGCCCCTGGATCGATATTTCCCGGAGCTCGCGGCGCCGCTGAAGGCTTCCCTGCCGGCGCGCTGCGTCGTCGATGGCGAGGTCGTCATCGCCGGTGACGGCGGGCTCCAGTTCGAGGCGCTGCTCCTGCGCATCCATCCAGCGGACTCGCGGGTCCGGATGCTGGCGGAGCAATCACCCGCGTCCTATGTCGCCTGGGACCTGCTCGCGCTCGACGACGAGGACATGCGGGAGGTGCCGCAGGCGGAGCGGCGCGCGCGCCTCGAGGCGGCGCTCTCGGGCGTCGTGCAGCCGCCGGTGCACCTGACCCCGGCTACGACCGACCGTGCGCTCGCGGTCGACTGGTTCGATCGGTTCGAGGGCGCCGGTCTCGACGGCGTGATCGCGAAGCGGCTCGACGGGACCTACCAGCCCGGCAAGCGGGCGATGATCAAGGTCAAGCACCAGCGCACCGCCGATTGCGCGGTCGCCGGCTTCCGCTGGCACAAGAACGGGCCGGGCACGCACATCGGCTCGCTGCTACTTGGTCTGTTCGACGATGCGGGGACGCTCCACCACGTCGGGGTGACCTCGTCGTTCTCGTGGGATCGCCGAGCCGCGCTCGCGGAGGAGCTCGAGCCGCTCAGGAAGAACGCCCTCGATGGCCATCCCTGGAAGGAGTGGGCCGATTGGGCTGCCCTGGGCGTCGCCGACGCTTCGGGGCAGCGGCTCCCCGGTGCCACATCACGCTGGAACCGGGGCAAGGACCTGTCCTGGGAGCCGTTGCGGCTCGAACGGGTCGCGGAGGTGGCCTACGATCACCTCCAGGGCGACCGCTTCCGGCACGGGACGACGTTCCAGCGCTGGAGACCCGACAAGGAGCCCAAGGACTGCCGCTACGATCAGCTCGAGGAAACGGCCGCCTACGAGCTCGCGAGGATCTTCGGGGGCTCGACCGCCGAGCAGGGAGGGTGAGGACATGACCGACGAGCGACCGCCCGAGGGCGAGCCCGGGTCGAGCGCCGACCAGGCGGCGGCAGAGGCGCCGCCCCCGGCTCCGCCGGCCTACATGCCGCCCGCCTACACCCCGCCGCCGGTGCCACCGCCGGCAATGCCCCAGCCCCCGATGCAGCAGCCCGCGGTCGCGTGGGCGCCGCCACCTGCTGCCGCGGTCGCCACCGGCCAGCGGACGAGCCTCTCCCTCGCCGCGGGCATCATCCTGATCGTCCTCGGGATCCTGGGCGGGCTCCTCGGCCTGCTCCTCGCCACGGTCGGGCGCGGGTTCGTCGAGAGCTTCCAGGGGTTCAACGACCTGCCCGGCTTCAACGGCGCCGACCCCGGCGCGGTCGTGGGTGGGATCGTGGCCTTCTTCGGGATCGTCCTGCTGGTTGGCGGGATCGCCTACGCAATCGGCGGGATCGGCGTGCTCCGGTCGCGCGGGTGGGGTCGCGTGATCGGCATCGTGGTCGGGATCATCGGCGGCCTGTTCTGGCTGGCGAGCCTCGGCGGCTCCGGCCAGTACGCCAGCAGCGGTGGCGGAGGTGGCGGCGGCCTGTTCGCCGCGATCTTCCTCGCGCTGCACGTCTACGTGATCGTTGCGCTCGGCTTCTTCTGGCGGGTGAAGTCGCCCGCGAGCTGAGCCAACCCCGACCTGGCCTCCGCGAGTGTTTGCACAGGAGCTTGCGAGGAACTGGAGGGACCGGACATGACCGACGAGCGACCACCGCAGGACGCACCCGAGCCCGACTCGGAGGCCATCTCGGAGACATCTCCGCCCGAAATGGCCAGTGACGAGGCGGCAACGATGTTGGAGGCGGCAACGACGTCGGAGCCGACACCGACGATGTCGGCCTCTGCCCCGCCCTCAGATACGCCGCCCTCGTACACGCCGCCCCCGGTCCCACCGCCGGTCGTGCCGCCGCCGCCGGATGTACCGCCGGTCGCGTGGTCGGCACCGACGGCCGTCGTCGCCCCCGGCAAACGAACGATGCTGGCCGCGGCCGCCGGGATCCTGTTGCTCGCCGGCGGGATCAGCGGGATCCTGCTCGGGCTGCTCATCGCGGTCGTTGGCGGCACGGTCATCGGCAACCTGAACTTCGACCAGTTGGGCTACTTCCCGGACCTTGGTGGTGCAGATCCGGGCGCCGTTGCCGGCGGCGTCACCGTGGTCGTCGGCGTCATCATTGCCGTGTACAGCCTCGCGTACCTGCTCGCGGGCATCGGTGTCCTGCGCAGCAGCAACTCGGGTCGCGTGCTCGGCATCGTGGTGGGCATCATCAGCGGCCTGATCTGGCTCGGGGGCGCGAAGAATGCCGGGCAGATTCCCGAGGCGAGCGGCGCTCTCGGGCTCGGCGCCTTCTCCATCGTGATGCTCGCGCTGCACGTCTACATCGTGGCGGCGCTGGTCTTCTTCTGGCGGACCAGGACCTCGACTGCCTAGGGACTCGCCGCAGTGGGGACCGTGATCGTCCCGTCATAGGCAAAGCCGTCGGGAGCGTCGTCGCGTTCCGCGCCCCAGCCCGTCGCGCCGGCCCATTCGCCGGTGCCGCCGGTGATCGCGAAGATGGTCTGGATGCGCGGCCCCCCGAAGTTGCAGTCGCGATGCCACGATCGATAGGTGATCGTGCCGGCTGCGAAGGTGAATGTGCCCGTCTCGTCGACGGTGTTGCAGTCGTTGTTCGGACCCGGGTCCGAGTCGTCGACGGAGAGCAGCGACTGCAATGTGCCGACGCCGGCAGAAGGGCTTGTCGCAACGGCTTGCGCGTATTGATCGAACGTGATGTCCCCGATCACGACGTGAAGATGGGCCGTCGTGGGCGTCGGTGCGGGCGCCGCGGTGACGGCAGGCTGCGGCGTCGATGACGGGGTCGCCGCGGCACCGCACCCGACGAGGCCGAACGCGAGCGCCAAGAACGCTCGAACCATGATCACTGGCCGCATGGATCCGCTCCTCGCTCGTTCCTGACGCCGTGGTCGCCCATGGCGAGCCTCACGGCCAAAGTGGCTGCCACGCCACGCCGCCCGAGCCCGCTGACACCGGGCCTTCGTCGATCAGGGTCGCCTCACCGCCGGCCGCCGGGACGGTCCAGAGCTGACCGTTCGCGAGCGAATAGAGCAACTGACGTTGATCGGGCGACCAGCTCACGACCTGCGCGGACGCCGCCCGAACCGCGACCTGCGTCGTCCCATCCTTCGCGTCGGCGACGATGATCCCGTCTGCGTTCGAAATCGCCACCATCGAGCCATCGTCAGACCAGACGGCTCTGAATCCCCGGCCAAGCGATACGGCCGGAGAGCCATCAATCGGCACGACCTGGAAATCTTCCGCGCCGCACGTCACCGGGCAGGATCCTGCGAGAACGCGCGAGCCGTCAGGGGACAGGTCGAGGTCAGTGGTCCAATCGCTGGAGCCTGGGAGGCCGACAGAACTGAGAATCGTCCCATCGATGCCGATGCGATATGCAGTGCTGGCGTCCAGGCCACCTTCGCCGAGGAAGGTGATCGATTGGCTATCGGCAGCCCAAACCGGTGAGGTTTGCGAATTGCCCCAACCGCTCGGGTTCAGATTCAGGGCCACGGATTCGCCGCTGGCGACGGTGATGATGGAACCGTCACCAACGCAGGCGATTCGAGACCCGTCGGGCGACCAAGTGGGCCACCGGCAGCTATGGGTCCCATCGAGCGGGCGGCTCGATCCGCCGATGGTCAGGACGACGTAGTCGGCGTAATGACCGTCGTTGTAGAGGAGCGAGCGTCCGTCGGGCGACCAGACGATCGTCTCTGCGGTGTCGCGCCTGTCCAGGCCGAGCCGTGCCAATAGGGCGACGCCCGAGCCATCGGCGTTGGTGACCATCAGGTCGCACCAGAACAGATCGGTCCCGCCAGCGAACAAGAGACGCCGACCATCCGGCGACCAGGTGAGCTGGCCAAGGCCCAGCGCCGCAGGCGGGCGCAGGGTGGCCACCTGCCTCCTCGTACCCGTCGCGAGGTCGTACGTCAGGATCGCGCTTCTCGTCGCGTAGGCGATGAGGCCATTTGATGGGCTGCCAACGGGCCTCGGCGCCGCTGCGGCGAGGGATCCACCGGGCGACGTGGCTTGAACTGCATCTGCCGGGAGCGTCAGGCAGTCAGCCGGAAGCGAGGGTCGCAATTCGTCCGTGGCCCTTGGGATCACCGTCGGCTGGATCGTCGTAGCAGCCGTTGGCAGTACCCCAAGGACGACGGGCCTTTGCCTCGGGCCGCCAGAGAGGACGGCCACGGCCAGCAGGACGCCGATGAGAAGTGCGACGAGGGCAACCCAGCCGAGCGTGATGCGGGGCCGGGGCGCGACGGCCGAAACGACCATTTGCCGGAGTCCCGGCCGCCGCTGCGGTCGATCGGCGATGGCGGCGAGGATTCGGTCGAACGTCTGCGCTGCAACAGCGCTGTCCGGCTCCCGACCGAGCGCTTGCTCGATGAGGCTGTCCGAGAATTCGATTGGCCGCCGCTCGCTCATCGTCGTTCCACCTTGAGGGCTCGCCCCAGCTCCTGGCGCGCCGCATGCAGCCGCCACTTCGCAGTCCCCTCCGGGATGCCGAGCACGGCGGCGATTTCGGCGACCGATCGACCCTCGACGTGGTGGAGGATCAGGATCGCCCGGCGATCGGGATCGAGGCGGGCGAAGGAAAGCCGGACCACCTCAACCTCGGAGATGTTCTCGCTCATCCCGGGACCCGGCCCTGGCGTGTCAACGGAGCCAGTCGCGTGGTCCATGGCGATCTCGCGGACGGCTGTCCGGTGCCGCCGGCGGAGCGTGGTCCGGCAGGCGTTGATGACGATCCGCCACAGCCACGCGTCGAATTGGGCCGGATCGCGGAGCCTGGGGAGTTCCACCCACGCACGAACGCAGCTGTCCTGGACGGCATCGCCGGCGTCGGCGTCGTGGAGCAGGATCGAGGTCGCGAGGCGCATCAATCTCACCACGCGCCCACTGATCAGGGCCTCGAAGGCCGCGCGATCTCCGCTCCGGGCCCGCTCCACGAGCGCCGGCGTCAGGGAGTCGATTGTTGCCGCGACGGAGGTCACCGCCAATTCGGACCCCAATCGGTGCCCGTCTCCGTGACCGCGCGTCGATGGGAGCCGTTGCGGTCCATCAGCCAGACGTCGCTGCTCGACGCCGTCGGCGCGAAGGTAAAGGCGATCTGCGTCCCATCGGGCGACCAGGCCGCCGTAGAGCTCTTGCCGTCCGTCGTGAGCCGTTGCTCGTGGCTGCCATCGGCATCCATGATGAAGATGTCACGTGCGTTCGGGCCGACCGCCCGATCGAATGCGATTCGACTCCCGTCGGGCGCCCAGACGGGGTTGTTGTCATCGACGCCGGTCGTCGTGAGGCGGCGAGCCTTCGAGCCATCGGCGCCCATGACGAAGATCTGGTGGACGTCGCCGACCTCGCGCGCGAACACGATCTGCGGCCCAATTGGCGACCATTCGGGGAGCCAATCGCCCTCGGCGCTGAGACGGAGCTGGCCATGGCCGTCGAGGCCGATCGCGAAGATCTCCTGCGTCCCGGCAACGGCGAAGACGAGGCGCGCGCTGTCCGGCGACCAGCTGGGGTGGTAGGCGTTCGACTCGATGCTCGTGAGCTGCCGGAGGTTCGAGCCGTCTGCAGCCATGAGCCAGATCTGGCGGCTGACGCCGGTTGGGTCGGCGCTGAAGGCGATCGTGTTGCCATCCGGCGACAAGGTGCCCATCCAGTCGAGGCCCGCTGCGTCAGTCAACAGGCGCCTGTTCGAGCCGTCCGGGGCGATTGCGTAGACGTCTCCCGCGCTGTTCTCGGCGCCTGCCGGGACGCCGTTGGAGTCGGCGCCGTTGAAGAGGATGTCGCCCTGTTGGACGTGGAACGCGAGCTCGCTCGGTGCACTCGTGGGCACGATGGAAGGTGCGCTCGACGCGGGTGATCCCGCGGTAGCTGCTGCGGGCGTGGCCTGGAACGCGGATGGGGTGGATCCGCCGCAGGCTGCGAGTGAGACGAGCGAAACGAGCGCGATGATCGCGCGCGTCGTGCTCGCCAGCGCTGTTGCTCCGACGTTCGAATCGTTGCGAGCCATCAGGGAGCGCCTCCTCAAGTTGGACGCCGATCGGCTCGCCGTCAGGAAGTTGACGCTCCAGCGCGCCCCTGCGTTTGCGCGAAATTCGGGCGGTCGGGCGCTGTCCTCGAGACAGGCCCTCCGCGGCGGCGGCCGGCACCGGCCGCGGTGCTCAGGTCCTCTTCGGCGCGCGCGTGGACGTTCGCGGCGAGCGCTCGAGCTGTCCGGCCCGGTCGGGGAAGGCGTACTCCGCCCACGGGTCGTAGTCGACCTCGAGCGGCTCCTGTTCGGGCCGCTGGGCTTCCGGCACGTGGGTGAGGTTCACGCGGACCCGGTACCAGAGCGAGGAGCGGCCGCGCATCCCGTCGACCAGAACGTCCGGCTCCTCGAGCGCGGCGGCGGCCTTCGGATGTCTGGCTTTCCAGCGCTCCAGGCCTTCGAGCGCCTCGGCCTTGGACTTCGCTCGGCTGATCTCGATGACTGGCACGTTCGTGCGGCGGCGGCCCGTCGGTGTGGGCCGTGATGGAATTGGCGTGCCGGCCGCCTTCGCCGCGGCTCGCCGCTCCGCTTCGGCGGTGAACCGCCGCTCCAGTGCGGCGCGGTTCTTCTCGCGCTCGGCCTCCGCCTCGGGCGTGTCGTACTCGGCCGTCGCCCGACGCTGGCGCGACGGCTGGACGCGCGGCGGTTCGCCCTCCTGCTTCCGGTAGTTCGGCGGCCACGGCGCGTCGCCCTGGCCTTCCGCCTCATGCTGCCGCGAGAGCTCGAGCAGGGCGTCGAGCGACCCCACGGCCTCGTCGATCCCCCCGCCAGGGTCGCCGATCTTCGCGAACCGGTCGGGCACCGTCGCGATCGTGAACGCCTCCGCCTCGCACGTCGGGACCTCGTCCCATGAGAGGGGCGTCGAGACCCGGGCGTCGGGGAGCGGGCGCACGGAGTACGCGGACGCGACGGTCCGATCCTTGGCGTTCTGGTTGTAGTCGAGGAAGACGCCGTGGCGCTCCTCCTTCCACCATTTGCTGGTGGCGATCTCCGGCGCGCGGCGCTCAACGTCGCGCGCGATCGCGAGAGCGGCGCGGCGGACCTCGGGATATGTCCAGCGCCGCTCGATCCGGACGTTGATGTGGATCCCGCGCGAGCCGGATGTCTTTGGCCAGCCGACCAGACCGACGGACTCCAGGGACTCCTTCGTGACCATCGCCACATCGCGGATCTGCGCCCAGCCGACGCCGGGCACGGGATCGAGGTCGACGCGCAGCTCGTCGGGATGGTCGAGGTCGTCCGCCCGGACCGGGTGCGGGTTGAGGTCGATGCAGCCGAGGTTCACCACCCAGGCGAGCCCGGCCGCGTCGTCGACGACGATCTCGTCCGCGGTTCGACCCGACGGGAACGACAGGGTCACGGTGCGGAGCCACTCCGGTCGGTTGTCGGGCGCTCGCTTCTGGAAGAACGCCTCGCCGGCGGCGCCGTTGACGAAACGCTTGAGCGCCATCGGTCGGCCGCCGGCACCGGCCAGTGCGCCCGGCGCCACCGCGAGGTAGAACCTGACCAGGTCGATCTTGGTCGCCCCGATGGCCTCGAAGAAGACCTTGCCCGGGTTCGTGACCACGACCTCGCGATCCCCGAACCGGAGGACCTCCTGCTCCTTCGGCATGCCCGGATGCTAGCGT
>Ga0070707_100005502_pt1 | contig 11843 bp, 7 predicted proteins | sample KBSK5502metaG_FD_65468 | JGI IMG/M metagenome (GOLD analysis project Ga0070707, IMG submission 65468) | Corn, switchgrass and miscanthus rhizosphere microbial communities from Kellogg Biological Station, Michigan, USA - KBS K5-50-2 metaG | ecosystem: Host-associated > Plants > Roots >... | reverse complement strand
GGGATGTACACCGCGAACACGATGTCGGCGTGCGCGGAGGCGCTTGGCATGACGCTGCCCGGCGCGGCGTCGCCACCGGCGGTCAGCGCCGAGCGGACCGCGCTCGCGCGCGCGACCGGCGAGGCGGCGGTTCAGGCGCTCGCGGCGGGGCTGCGTCCGCGCGACATCATGACCAGGCAGGCGTTCCTGAACGCGGCCGCGGTCGTGATGGCGACGGCGGGCTCCACGAATGCGATCCTGCACCTGCTCGCGATCGCCGCCGAGGCCCAGGTCGAGCTGACCCTCGACGACTTCGACGCGATCAGCCGCCGCACCCCGCACATCGCCTCGATGCGCCCGGCCGGGCGGTTCGTGATGAGCGAGCTCGACCAGGTCGGCGGGCTGCCCGTGGTGCTGCGCGAGCTGCTCGAGGCGGACCTGATCGATGGCGACACGATGACCCTGAACGGCCGGACGCTCGGCCAGAACGTCGCCGACGCCGCGCCGCCTGACGGCACCGTGGTGCGGCCGGCCAGCGACCCGATCGGAGCCGAGGGCGGGCTCGCCGTGCTGCGCGGCAGCCTGGCACCGAACGGCGCCGTCGTGAAGGTGCCCGGCATCGAGGCGCTGCGGTTCGAGGGCGCCGCGCGGGTGTTCGAGCGCGAGGAAGACTGCTTCGCGGCGATCACCGGCGGGAACGTCGCCAAGGGCGACGTGCTGGTGATCCGCTACGAGGGGCCGAAGGGCGGCCCGGGCATGCGCGAGATGCTCGCGGTCACCGCCGCGATCAAGGGCGCCGGGCTCGGCAAGGACGTCGTGCTCGTCACCGACGGCCGGTTCTCCGGGGCGACGTTCGGCGCGTGCATCGCGCACACCGCGCCAGAGGCCTTCGACGGCGGGCCGATCGCGCTGGTCGCCGACGGCGACACGATCGTGCTCGATGTCCCGCAGCGGCGGCTTGAGCTGGTCGTCGACGACGCCGAGCTCGACCGGCGGCGGGCCGGCTGGAAGCGCCCGCCGGCGAACTACGCGAGCGGCGCCCTGGCGAAGTACGCGGCGCTGGTGTCCGGCGCCGACCGTGGTGCCGTCTGCCTGCCGTATCAGCAGTAGGCGGCGCCGATCTCGGGAGGGCCGACGCGGTCAGCGGCCGCGTCGGCGCCCGTTCATCGCATCATGACGCACCGGCTAGGGTGTGTCGGGACACCGGCGGTGGGTGTGTCCGGACACACCCAGGATGACCGTTCGTCCGCCCGCCAGAGCACCTATGCGACACAATTGACCCCGGAGCGCACTGTGCCCAGCACCCCCGACCCAGCACCCCTACCGGAGGCTCGCGCAATGAGTGAGGATCTGACCCGCAGGCGCTTGTTCGGGCTTGCGGGCGCGACGGCCGCGGGCGCCGCAGGGCTCTCGGCGAGCGGCTGCTCCGTACTTCACCTCGGCTCGACCACGACGAACGTCAGGGCCGTCGCAGCGTACTCCGCCGGACCTCCCTTCAGGACGCGGCCCCACCTGACCCCGCCGCACATCACGATCCGGCGTACGGGCATCGGCAGTACCTCGCGGTACATCTTCCTCAACGCGCCGTACTCGGGGCCGGGGCACGGCGGCACGTACATCATCGACCCGCACGGCCACTTCGTCTGGTTCGGGCCCAACACGGCGAGCGAGCACCGGCTGAACTTCAGCGTCCAGAGCTACAACGGCCAGCCCGTGCTCACCTGGTTCGAAGGGCTGGTCGTCGCGGGCTTCGGCGAGGGCGATTTCGTGATCGCCGATCAGCACTACAAGGAGATCCACAGGGTCAAGGCCGTCGGCAACCAGCTTGCCGACTTCCATGAGTTCACGCTGACGCCGCGGGGGACCGCCTACATACCGATCTACCGCAGGCACTCGCCCGTCAACCTGACCAGCAGGGGCGGTCCTGCCAATGGCTACATCCTCTCCGGCGTGGCGCAGGAGATCGACATCGCCACCGGTCACAAGGTGTGGGAGTGGGACAGCTGGGCAGCATCGAACCCGCACGTGCCGCTGTCTGAGAGCCACCAGGGTTTCGGCGGCGGCGATGCCGGGCACGGGACCCACGCGTCGCCGTGGAACTACTTCCACATCAACTCGATCTGCGACGTCGCGGACGGCACCGGCGATGTGCTGATCTCCGGGCGGAACACCTTCTGCGTCTACCGCGTCCACAAGCCGACCGGTCACATTGTCTGGCGACTGGGCGGCAGGAGGAACGACTTCACCTACGGTTCCCCGAGGGCCAGGTTCTACTGGCAGCACCACGTGCGCCCGCTGCCGGTTGGCTCGCGCCCCTTCGGCGCGATGACGGTGTTCGATAACGGCGTCCCTCACGAGGCGTACTCGCGCGCGCTGCTGCTCAAGGTAATGCAAAACACCGCAGGGACGGGGGGGCGCGTCGAGCTGACGAAAGCCTTCGTGCACCCGCATGCGGTGTACCAGTCGGGTGCGATGGGCAGCGCACAGCTTCTCCCCGACGGCCGGATGTTCGTCGGCTGGGGCACCGAGCCGCACTTCTCCGAGTTCGCCGCGAACGGCACGCTGCTGCTCGACGGCGACATCATCAAGGGCGATCCGTCCTACCGCGCGTTCTCGCAGGACTGGGTCGGCCATCCGACCGACAAGCCCGCCGCGGCGGCGCGCTATCGCACGGGCGGCGCTACGGTGTACGCGAGCTGGAACGGCGCCACCGAGGTCAGGTTCTGGGTCGTGCTCGCGGGCCACACCGCTGGCAACCTGCACCAGCTCGTCAAGGCGCACAAGAGCGGATTCGAGACCGCCATCAACGTGTCCAATAGGGGACCGTACTTCGCGGTTCACGCACTCGACGCCAAGGGCAACGTCCTGGCCCAATCGGCGCCGGTTAAGATCCGCTGAGGCAGGGCACCCTAACCGCCCGGCTAGCTGGGTATAAGGGTCGCGTGGCGAACGGGTCGTGAAGAGCCGCGCGCCGCGAGATCCGCGAGATACGCCCTGATGGCGCGTTCTGCCCTAGAATCGCTGTGCCCTGGCCGAGCAGCGGACGCTCGGAGACCCTTCTTGACGAGGAACCGATGAACGAGACCTGGACGCGGCGGCAGCTGCTGAAGCAGACGGGCGCCGCGGCCGCCGCAGCGGCGGGCCTCGGCCTCGTGGGCTGCTCCGCGGGCAACGCCACCCAGCGCAAGCACCACCGCAGCAAGAACCTGCAGTATTTCGTGTCCAGGCCCGACCTGACGCCGCCGAAGGTGCAGCTGACGCACGTCGAACCGGGGCATCCGCTGCAGTACCTGTTCCTCGGGCTCGCCAACTCGGGTCCCGGCCAGGGCGGTGCCATGATCATGGACACCACCGGGGAGCTCGTCTGGTTCTCGCCGGACACCGTGAACAACAGCAAGATGGACTTCCAGCGCCAGCTCTACAACGGCAAGCCGGTGCTGACCTGGTTCCAGGGCCGCGTGATCAAGGGCGGCCACGGCGAGGGCGTCGGCATCGTCGCCAATCCGTCCTACCAGACGGTGTCGACCATCCGCGGGCACAACGGGCTCAAGGTCGACCTGCACGAGTTCGTCGTCACGCCGCGCGGCACGGCACTGGTCACCGCGTTCCGCGAGCTGAACTATGACCTGTCGCCGTACGGCGGTCCGAAGAATGGCGTGCTGCTGTCCGGCGTCGCCCAGGAGATCGACATCGCCACGGGCAAGCTGGTGTGGGAGTGGGACAGCATCGACCACATTCCGATCAGCGAGTCCTACCTGACGAAGTTCGACGGCACCAAGAAGAAGCCCTACGACTACTTCCACATCAACTCGATCGCCGACGCCCCGGACGGCTCGGGAGACCTGCTGATCGGCGCGCGGAACACCTGGAGCGTGTTCAAGGTCAGCAGGAAGACCGGACGGATCGTCTGGCGGCTGAACGGCAAGCTGACCGACTTCACGATGACCCCGGGCAGCGAGTTCTACTGGCAGCACGACACCAGGCCGCACGGCCCTGATGTCCTGACGGTCTTCGACGATGGCTGGGACGACGTCATGCCCAAGGACGAGAAGCAGTCAAGAGCGCTGATACTCGACATCGACTACGACCGGATGCTGGTCACGCTGCGCAGCCAGTACGTGAATACCCCTCACGTGCTGGCCAGGGCGATGGGCAACACGCAGCTTCTGCCTGACGGCGGGGTCTTCGTCGGCTGGGGCACCAACCCGTACTTCTCCGAGTACTCCGCTGACGGCAAGCTGCTGCTCGAAGGGCAGCTGACCAAGGACGATCCGACCTACCGCTCGTTCATCGGCGACTGGACGGGCCATCCCGCCGAGCCGCCTGCCGCCGCAGCCAGGCGCCGCCCCGGCGGCGCCACCGTGTACGCAAGCTGGAACGGCGCTACCGAGGTGGCGAGCTGGAACGTCCTTGCCGGGCGCGCCAGGACGTCGGTGGCGCCGGCCGGGTCGGCGCGCAGGTCGGGATTCGAGACGGCGATCGCCGTGCGGGCCAAGGGCCCGTACTTCGCCGTAGAGGCGCGCGACGCGAAGGGCCGCGCGCTTGGCAGGTCGCTGCCCGTCAGGATCAAGTGAGCCGCGGGGCTGGCATTCGCCGTCCCCCCTTTCATGATCACGAAGGATGTTTGTTCGCGAAAGCGGCAGAGATCCTTCCGGATCATGAAACCTGTCCGCTTAGGCTGGCGACACAGCCTGATGTGGCGGGCGATCAGGGAGCGGTGGCCGCGATGGCGGACGGGCTCTGGGCGGCGGAACGGCGGCCGCTGACGGTCGGACTCGCGGCGACGATCACGTTCGTGGCCGCCGAGGCGCTCGCCGTCATCACGGTGATGCCGCTGGTCTCCAGGGACCTGCACGGGCTCGGCCTGTACGGATTCGTATTCAGCGCGTTCCTGCTCGGAACGATGGTCGGCATCGTCGCCGCGGGCCGCGCGGCCGACCGCCGCGGGCCCGCCATTCCTTACGTGTGCGGAATCGTGCTGTTCGGGGCCGGCCTGGCGGTCGCGGGGCTGGCGCCGTCGATGCCGGTGCTCATCGCCGGGCGCACGCTGCAAGGGCTCGGCGCGGGAGCTGTGCCCGCGGTGGCGTACGTGGCGATCGGCCGCAGCCTGCCCGACCGCCTGCGCCCGCGGATGATGGCGGTGCTGTCCACGGCGTGGGTGGCTCCCGGCCTGGCCGGTCCCGCGCTGAGCGCCGAGGTGGCCGGGGCGTTCGGCTGGCGCTGGGTGTTTCTCGGGCTGCTGCCGTTCATCGCGCTGACCGGGCCGCTCGCCCTTCCTGCGCTGGTCAGGCTCGGTCGCGCCGCCGAGCCGGCCGCCGGTGGGCACCGGCTGATCGACGGGGTGGGGGTGGCAGCCGCCGCCGGCTTGGTGCTGGCCGGCCTGGCACTCGCGCTCGGCACGGCGAGCGACCGCGGGCCGTCCGGCGGCACCGTGACGTGGTGGGTCGTGCCGGCGGGCTGCCTGATGATCGCCGCGGGGTGCGCGCTCGGGCTGCCTGTGCTGCGTCGCCTGATGCCGGCCGGGACGCTGTCGGCCCGCTACGGCCTGCCCGCCACGATCCTCAGCCGGGGGCTGCTGACCTTCTGCTTCTTCGGCGCCGACGCCTTCGTGACGCTGACCATCACGATCCTTCGGCATCGCAGCCCGGTGCTGGCCGGCGTCGCGGTGACCGGCGCGACGCTGGCCTGGACGGCCGGGGCCTGGATCCAGGCCAGGCTGAACGCCACTTGGGAGGGCCGGCGGCTGGTCAGGATCGGCCTCGTGGTCATCCTGACCGGGATCGCCGGCCTGAGCGCGGTGCTCATCAGCGCGGTCCCGGTCGCCGTCGCCATCGCGGCCTGGACGATCGCCGGCCTGGGCATGGGCATGGCGTACGCGCCGACCACGCTGGTCATGCTCGGCGAGGCGCCGCCGGGCAGAGAGGGCTGGGCCTCCGCCTCGCTGAACCTCGCCGACGTGCTCGGCAGCGCGATCGGGATCGGGCTGGGCGGAGCGGCGATCGGCGCCACAATGCGGTTCGGCTGGCCGCTGCCGGCCGGCCTGGCGACCGCCTTCGGCATCACGGTGGCCGCCGGGATCGCGGCGCTGGCCATCAGCGGCCGGCTGCCCGCCGCGCGGCGGGACGCCGACGCTCGGATGCCAGCGGGAGCAGCGGTCAGCTAGGCGCAGCGACGCGACGGCGCGGGCTCGCATCCGCAGTTCAGACCGTCGGGCGGGCGATGGCGGCGAGCCGCGCCCCGGTAGCGCGTACCAGGTCGGCGGGCGCAAGCTCGACCTGCAGCCCGCGCTGTCCCGCGCTGCAGAACACGGTCGGCCAGCCGAGAGCCGTCTGGTCGATGACCACGGGCAGCCGCCGACGCTGGGCGATCGGCGAGATACCGCCGGTGACGTAGCCGGTTGCCCGCTCGGCCGCCGCGGCCTGCGCCATTTCGGCCCTCTTGGCGCCGAGCACGTCGGCCAGGGCCTTGAGGTTCAGCTCGCCGGTCACGGGGACGACCGCGACCGTCAGGCGGTCGTCCACGCTGGCGATGAGCGTCTTGAACACCTGCCCCGCCGGGACTCCGAGAGCGGCGGCGGCTTCTGCGCCGTACGAGCCGCCGTCGGCCCCGTGGTGGTAAGCCCCGTGGTGGTAGGCGTGCACGGAGTGGATGATGCCCAGCCTGGTCAGTTCCCGGGTCGCCCGGGTGCCTCGGGCAGCCACACAGGAATGGTAGCGGGCGCCGCCTGGCGGCCCCGGCCGCCTATCTGATGATCGGCGCCTGATCGGCGGCGGCGAGCCACGGCTCGGGCGCCATCGTGAGCGCCCGCCGGTACACGGCCTCGTAGCCCTCCGCCATGACCTCGACCGTGAATTCGGCCTCGACGTGCTTGCGGCAGACCGCGGGATCGAGCTGGAGCGCGAGCGCGATGCCGGCGGGAAGGTCGTCGGGGTCGTCCACGATAACGCCGGTCTGGCCGTGCACGATTAGCTCGGGCACGGCACCGCGGCGGAGCGCCACGACCGGCGTGCCGCACGCCATCGCCTCGAGGACGACCAGGCCGAACGGCTCTTCCCAGCAGATCGGGAACAGCATGCACGCCGCGTGGACGAGCAGGCGGCGTTTAGCCGTCGCGTCGGCGACGCCGTAGATCGTCACGTCGCTGGCGATCCTCGGCTCGATCTCGCGCGAGAAGTACGCGCGCTCGATCGGCTCAGAGCACTTTCCGGCCAGGACGATCGGCATGCCGACCGCCCTGGCCGCGTCGATGGCCAGGTGCGGTGCCTTCTCGGGGTGGAACCTGCCGAGGAAGAGCGCGTAGTCATCCTTCTCGGCGCAGAACGGGAACGACTCAGAGCGGATCGCGTTGTGCACCGTGGCCAGCCACGCCAGGTCGGGGGCGCTGGATCGCTGCGCGTCGGAGATGGCGATGAGCTGGACGGTGTCGCCGAGCGCCCGGTAGTACTCGCCGGAGTCGCCGAGCACTGGGCCGTGCGCCGTCACCACGGTCGGGGTGAGCCGGCCGCGTGCCATCAGCGGGCCCGCCATCGTGTGATCGTGGATCACGTCGACGTCGAGCGCGTCCAGTATCCCTGCCACCTTGGCGGCATGGACGATCTCGGGCATCGCCTCGCCCAGCTGGTCCGCCGGGCCGACGTCGTAGGTCGTGTGGAACCGCTGTGCCCTCGTCGCGTGATGGCCGGCCCCGATGAGCGTCACCTTGTGACCCCTGGCTACGAGCGCGTCTACCAGATCCGCGACCACGGTCTCGATCCCGCCGTACGCCGTGGGCGGAACGTTGAAGTAGGGCGGCGCGACCATCGCGATGTGGATCTGCTGCGCCCCGACCGGAGCCTGCTGAGTTCGGGTAAGGGTCGAGCCTGTGGTGCTCACAGTGAACGCCTCCTTGCCTCACGGGTGACCGGCGCGGCTCGGGGCACCGGTCGGGCACCCAGTCCGGCCGAAAATGATCATGCCCGGCGACCGTGGCGCCAATGCTGCAAGTGCATTAATAAAAAGCCCATAGCTCGGTAAACACTTTACCTTTACGAACGCGGCAACGCGGCCACAAGTGCTAATCACACGGCGTTTACGCAGCGTGCAGCCCATATCGACGCGTTGCGATACGGTCGCTGCCGACGACTTCAGCGGCTGGTAATCGCGTTATCGTACGGAGATTGTCGCTGATTGTCTGGGTAAGCGCGTGATCGGGGCCTAGTGCCCGTTCGCAATCCGCGATGGTCCGCTCGAACAGCCTGACCGCGTCGCTCAGCCGGCGCGCCATGTAGTAGGCGTGCGCGAGGTTGGCGCGCGAGGTGAGCGTGTCCGGGTGATCGGGCCCGAGCACGCGCTCGAACTCGGTGACCGTGCGCTCGTAGACCGGCAGCGCTTCCGCGAGCCGGCCGGCCGAGTGATACGCACCCGCAAGATTCGCTCTCGCGGTGATCGTGTCCCGATGATCGGGCCCTGGCACCCGCTCCCTGTCGGACAGCAGGCGCTCGTACAGCGGGATGGCATCCTTCATGCGGTGCATGGCGTGATAGCACGAGGCGAGGTTGCCGAGCGCGGTCAGCGTGTCCGGATGGTCAGCGCCGAGCGTTGCCTCCCGGCTGGCGACTGCCTGACGGTATATCGCGAGCGCGTCCTTCAGCCGCCCTGCGGCGCGGTAGGCCATCGCGTGCAGCCCCGCGGCCGTGACGGTGTCCGGATGATCCTGGCCAAGGCTCGTCTCCCTGACCTTGCGGACCCGCGCGAAGATCGCGATCGCCTCGTCCACCTGACCCGACCGCTGGTAGGCGCGGCCAAGGTTCAGGTACTCGGTCAGCACGTCGCGGTGCTCAGGCCCGAGCACCTGCTCCCAGTCGGCCACGTTGCGCTGGTACAGCGCGGTGGCCTGGTCAGCCTGGCCCGCCTGCAGGTACGTGCTCGCCAGCTGGCTCCGCACGCCGAGCGTGTCGGTGTGCTCAGGCCCGAGCACCCACTCGCGGTCGGCGAGTACTCGGCGGTAAAGGTCGATCGCGGCGTCGTAGCTGCCGGAGTCCCGGTAGATCCTGGCCAGGACGGTCCTGGCCGTCAGGGTGTCCGGGTGGTCGCCGCCCTGCACCTGCTCGCGCTCGGCAATGCTGGCCATGATCAGGTCCCTGGCCTCATCAAGCCGCCCGGCCTTCTCGTATGCCTCGGCGAGCAGGTCGCGGAGCGCCAGCGTGCGCGGGTGCTCCGCGCCGAGCGCGTGGCCGCTGGCCGCGACCATGGACTGCCAGTAGGCGATTGCGGCGGCGCCAAGGCCCGCCGCTGCGAGGCTGTCTCCCGCCGTCATCAGCACGGGATGCGGCTCGGGCAGCCACAGCAGGTCGCCGGCGAGCCCGCCCAGCCAGCCGGCGCAGCCGCGCAGCGCCTGCTCAAGCATCGGATCGGCGTCGAGGAGCGGCCACATCTCGGCGATGGCGTCGGCCGCGGATCGCGCGGCGTCGTCGAGCACGGCGGCCGGTATCAGCCTGCGCACCGTGTCCTGGATCACCGGGTGGACGGCCACCATGCCGCCGCCGACCGACCGGTCTGCCGCGACCAGGCCGGCCTGAAGCAGGTTGCCGAGTGCGGCCATGACCTCGTTCTGCTCGACCGGCATCCCCCGGCCGTGTCTGGCCAGGTACGCGGTCGCCGCCCGGCTCGCTGCGACCCGAACGGGAACACCTGCCGGGTCGAGGAGCGCGACGAGCGCGAGCAGCGGCCTGGCCAGGCCCGCCGGAGGCAGCTGGTCGGCCCGGTCGAGCGCGAGTGACCACGCGACCTCCACGGGCGAGACCGAGCCGTCCGCGGACCGGCCGAGCAGTTCCTGCCTGCGGCTCGCGTACCTGATCCGGTACTGGCGGCAGTCGAGCGTGGTGGTGGCGATCGTGGTGGCAGCGAGCGCGATCGCCAGCGGCATATAGCCGAGATCAGCAGCCATATCGACCGCCTCGACGCGCTTGCCCGCCTCGTCGTCGTAGAGCCGGGCGGTCAGGTAGCCGAGCGCCTCCCTTGGGCTGAATTCGCCGATCCCGTAGACCTTGGGCCCGGCCCCTGCCACCTCCGACATGTCGGCGGACTGATGGCAGGTCACGACGACCTGGCCGGCGCCACCCGACGGCCACAGCCCGCGCAGGCCGCCAGAGTCCGTCACGTTGTCCAGGACGATCAGCCATTGCCTGTCGGTCCTGGCCAGCCAGTCGAGCAACCTGGCGGCCGCCGTGTCAGGCAGCACGCCGCGCTCGGTCAGGCCGATGTCCGCAGCGGCCCTTGCGTAGCTCATGACCGTGGCGGACGGGCTCGAGGCATTGATCCAGACCAGCAGATCTGATCGCCCCGACCGGGCGGCGGCCCGCATCATCGCCGCTGCCAGATACGTCTTCCCGTACCCGCCGGGGCCGGACAGGACGGTCAGCGGCGCACGGCCGATATCCTGCCGGTGCCCGTGGTCCGCATCAAGGCCATAGCCCGTCTCCGGCCGCGGGCTGAAGAAATCGGCGAGCGCGGGAGCCGACCCCGACCAGACGGGCCACGTCACGGCGGACTGGGGTGCCGCTCCAGCTCGCCGCCTCGCACTGATATCGCTCATGACCGCCTGATTAACGAATGCAAGGCAGCCCCATCGCTGCTAGTCCCTTTTCGGCACCCCAACAGTACGACGGTTTGGCGTTCTATAGGCAGGTAACCGCACAGACTCAGCGGAACCAGACATGGCGAGTGGGAGATTCGGCTACCTTCGCATCCGGCGCCACAGCGGCCTGGGGACCAGCCGCATCACCGCCGCGGCGCCAGCGAGGCTTCGCGGCACCCACAGCGATGTCGCGCTTGTCTCAAGAGCCGCCGCCACGGCCGCCCCGACCTGGGCGGGCGTGGACGAGAGCGGCGCAGCGCTCATGCCAGCCGTCATCCGGCCGGTGACGAAGCCCGGCCTGACCAGCAGCACCCGCACCCCGCTGCCGGCCAGGGCGTCGGTCAGGCCGCGGGCGAACGCGTCCAGCCCGGCCTTCGCGGCTCCGTAGACGAAATTGGCCTTCCGGGGCCTGACCGCCGCGACCGACGACAGGACCACGATCGTGCCAGACCCCTGCGCGCGCATCCGGGCGGCCGCCGCGAGCAGCGTGGTCACGTGGCTGGTGAAGTTCGTGTCGATCATGACGGCGGCCAGCGCCGGATCGCGGTCGGCTTCGTCCTGCGCGATGAGCACACCGGTCGCGGCGATCACCAGATCGACCGGGCCGCCCGCGAAGGCCCCGTCGATGACCGCGCCGTGGCTGTCAGGCGCGAGCGCGTCGAAGCCGAGCGTCACGCAACGGAACGGCAGTGCCTTGCCCGCCGCTGCCAGGCGCTGCTCATCGCGGCCGGCCAGCAGCACCTCGGTATCGGCGGGCGCCCGCAGCGACGCGAGTATCGCCAGCCCGATCTCACTGGTGCCGCCGAGCAGCAGCACCCGGCCGGGCCTGCCGAGCTGGTCAAGCATTACGCGGCTCCTAGAGGCCGATGGCGAACAGCGCCAGCCACGTGATCTCGCAGGCGACCATCACCGGGTCGCGGGCGATCAGGTCTTCGACGGGCTTGCTGGTCGCCCGCGCGGTCAGCCGGTCGAACCTGACGAGCGCGGCGGCCAGCGCTACCGAGCTGACCAGGTGCCATGACCGCATCCGCGGGTGCGGCTCCGTGACTGCCCACAGCACATAACAGATGATCATCGCGGCCGACACCACGCGCTGGGTGAGCCTGAGCACTGCCGCCGAATAGCCGCGCATCGCCGGCCGGTGCGCAGCCGAGTCCGTCCCGAGAACGGTGAGCTCGGTGTAGCGCTTGGCGATCGCCACCATCAGCGCGCCGAGGCTGCAGACCAGCAGGAACCAGCCGGACGGCGG
>Ga0070707_100005500_pt1 | contig 11845 bp, 11 predicted proteins | sample KBSK5502metaG_FD_65468 | JGI IMG/M metagenome (GOLD analysis project Ga0070707, IMG submission 65468) | Corn, switchgrass and miscanthus rhizosphere microbial communities from Kellogg Biological Station, Michigan, USA - KBS K5-50-2 metaG | ecosystem: Host-associated > Plants > Roots >... | reverse complement strand
GCACGGTATGCCGGCGGGGCGTGCATGGCTAGCTGTGATCTGGCTGGTCACCTGGTTCCTGGCGACCTGCAGACGCCGCGGATCCGGTGGCGGCTGTTCGGCGCAGAACTGCTCAAGCAGTTCCATCTCATCCATTGGCTAGTCCTCCCTGGCCTGGACCGGGTTTCCGCCGCCCAGAGCCGATCGCAGCTTGCGGCGTGCCCTGGCGAGTCGCGAGGCGATCGTGCCGGCGGGCACGTTGAGCGCGGCGGCAACCTCGTCATGGCTCAGGCCGCTGGCTCCGCGGGCGGAGCCGACGGCCCAGGCGCTGGTAGCGGAGGCCGCGGCCACGCCGTTGAGGATCCCGCCGCCAGGCGGCGTCGGACTGGCGACCCGGTGCCACTGCGCGCCATCCCACCGCAAGATCAGCGGCCTGTCGCCGGCGGTGCCGACCGCCCAGCCGTCGCGGGCCGCGGTGAACGCCACCGCGGACAAGGTCCCGACGCCGCCGGCGGGGGTCGGGCTCGGCACCCGCGACCAGGCGGCGCCGTCCCAGTGCACGATCAGCGGCTTGGCGCACCCGCAGCCCTCAGCGCCCGCGCGGCCAACAGCCCAGGCATCCCGCGCCGACACCGCAGCCACTGACTGCAGAAACCCCACGGTGCCCAAGGCGGGACGCTGTCCGGAGCAGCCGCCGCCGCCAGCACCAGCACGACGCCGACGGCCTGCACGCCCCGGCCGGCTAGCTGCCCACCGCGCATCCGCCACCTCGATTCTGCAGGCCTGGCGCCACGCCCGGCGTCACGCTAGCCGCGAGCTCGGCCAGAACTGGCGCCCCCCGGTGCCCGGTTCCCCCGCCTGGCCCGCCGGCTCGGCAAGGGCAACGAGAAGAAGGCCGCGGTCGCCGTCGCCCATACCCTGCTGTGCATCGCCTGGGCGGTCATGCGCTACGACGGCGACTACATCGACGCCGGTGCCGACTACTACGAACGGCGCGACCAACGCAACCGCGAGCACCTGGTCCGCTACCACCAGCACGCCCTGGCCCACTTCGGCTACCAGGTCACCCTGGCCGCGCCCGGTGACACCGGCCCGCCACCCGGCCCGGGCACCCCGCCCGGCACAACCCAAGGCCAGGCCGCCTGACCGTTACCGCACCTCACCGGTGGGCCAGAAGAAGAGCCGGCTCCGCCGGCGCTGCCGCGCGCCCGGCTGAGGTCCCCCAAGTTTCGTCGCAGGCTCAAGGCGGTGATACCGGCGCTGCTGCAACGGCCCGCACCCCAGGCCGCCACCGGCTGCCGCTTCCTCCTTCCCCGGCGGCCGGACGACGGGTGACATCCACAGCCGTCCGGAGAATAGGAGCGGACTGTCATGGTGTGGCTGTGTAGATGTTCTGGTCCAGTCCGCCTTGCGACAGGCATGGATCGCTGACCGCAGGGGACGAGTAGGACGCGGCGTTAATGTCGTTGGGCACGTAGGTGCACGGCTGGTAGACGTCGAAGCCGTCGTGGTCATCGCTGACACCGGTCTCGCGCGGGTCGGTGCCGGGCACCAGGTCACGGGAGTCGGTCCATGCCGCCACGACCGTGCCGCCGGCTGCCGAGACGTAGATGTAGTCGCCCCAGAACCCGTCCCGCCGGGATCCGTGGGTCTCCCAGTTGAAGTTGCTGCCCTGGGTGGAGATCTGGGTCTCGCTCCAGCTGGCTCCGCCGTCGGCAGACTTCGCCACGAAGGTGTTGACGACATCGCCTGAGTTCGTCCCGTTGGCGGTGTCACCCGGCGGGAGGCTCGGCGAATACGACGGATCGGCCCGGGAGTCGTAAAAGACCACGTTTAGCACCCCATCGGCGGAGGCGATGTCGGGTGTCCACTGGTGGCCGACCGAGACGGTGTCGAGTGTGGCGGGCGGGGCAGGCCAGGTGGTCCCGTCCGGTGAGTTGCGCACAAAGACCTTCGACTGCCCGCTGGCCAGTTCCGCGTTCCAGACCACGTGCACGCCCGTTGCATCCGCGGCCACCGCCGGGGCCGTAGTGAACCGGGAGAAGGTGAGGCCGCTGGGGCAGGCAAATGGCCCATCGCCGCAGTCGGTCGCGCCGTTGCCGCTGAACTGGGTGGAGTCGAACAGCGTGATCGTCGCGACATGCGACGCCGGGCCGAAGGACGCGCCGCCGTCGGTGGATTTCGACAGCCACACGTCGCTGCTCGGGTTGGACGAGGACGGGTAGGTCACGAACGCCAGGTACACCGTGCCGTCGGGCCCGACCGCCAGATCGGCGAATGAAGCGGTGCCATGCGCCACCGGCGTGACCCGGACCGGCTGGGAAAATGTCAGCCCGTGGTCGGTGGAGCGGGAGAACAGCACGGCGTTGTTGCGCGCGAAGCCGTCGTATTGGGACCAGGCCACGTAGACGTTGCCCGACGACGGCCCCGTGGTCTGGTCGACCGTCAGGTTGATCTTGTCCTGGAACAGCCCGGTGAGGAACTGCCCGGACGGCGTCCCGCGCTTGACCAGGACGGTCCGGTCATAAGCCGCGCCGTCATTGTTGTAGCGCGCGACAAATACCCCGCCGTTGACCGGCTTGGAACGGTTGAAGCAGATGAAGGCGTAGAACAGGCGGCCGCCGCGGTCGAACGCCTGGGACGGGTCGCCCGCCGCGCCGCAGGTCCCGTGCACGGGGGAAGCCACCCCCGCCGCGGATGAGTCGGCCGGGTAGCCGGGCACCAGGCTGTCCTGCCAGCTGGACCCGCCGTCCGCCGAGCGATAGTAGCCCGCCCACACGTCGCCGTTGACAATCTGGGCGCAGTAGTCGTTGGCGCCAGCCACGACAACCTGGCTGTTGTGCGGGTCGACCGCCACCGTCGGCTCGTTCTGCGAGCGCCTCCCGGTGCTGCACGCCGTGGTCGTGGCGTCAGCCAACCCGTCGTAGCGCAGATAGCTAGACGCAGTGCCGTCGCGGGTGACCCTCACATTGCCGCCGCTACTGGCGAACGCCACACCACTGAAGGCGACCGAAAGCGCAACCGCCAGCGGAACAAGAACGAAGCGAGATCTCATCACGACCCCCATCCGGCCAGCGGCACCAACTCGACCACTAATAGACCTTGTGCCCAGAGGCTCGCACACCCATTCAGCAGCGTCAATCCCGGGCGGAGAGGTAAATGACACCCATCTGCGGCAATCCGCGGCGTACATAAGCCCGCCCCTGCGCGGTCTGCCAGCCTGCGTTCACGATGCCGCCGAGGCACCATAACGATCCATCGCGTCGAGTCGGCAGCCGAACATCACAGAGCGCCGACCCACCCAGATCGGCGGATCAGGAACGGCCGCAGCTCCCCGGTCTGGTCGCGGTCCGTAACCGGAGCGGTCGTCCAGGCAGTAGCGTCTGCGCGCCACGAACCGATCAGCGCCGGACCACCTTCGACGATTTGGAGCCATCGAGAGTCGTTACCGATGTCGACGGTCCGGATAGCGGTCAGGGCCGCGCGCCGGGTAGTACCTGCGCTCGCCAGCCGGGGTTGTCGGCGGTCCAGGTGTAGCCGCAGCCAGGCCGGGATCCAGAGGCCTCTGACCCTACGCCCCCACCAGATCAAGATCGGGGAAGCCGGGCCGGAAGCACTACCCACACTCTCCCTGCCCATTCTGCGCGGCTGACCACTGCCGCATTGGTGCGCGTCAGCGCGCGCATAACAAGCGGCTCGGTGCGCACCGCCTTTCGTGCTGGAGTCGATTGGTACCGGCCGGGCAGCACGCGGCAGACCGCGTTAGTTAGGCGTAGCCGCCGTTGCCCATCAGGAGCTGACCGTTTATCCATCCGCCTTGCGGGAGCACAGCAAGTCGGCTAAGTGTCCGGTGTCAATGCGTTCGTCTCGGCCGGCCCGCGGATGCGGTCAGAGCTGTTCGATGGGCATGATCCACAGCTCGCCGATGGCTGTGTGGCGGGGGCGGGGACCTCGGTTTGCTCGTAGAGGGGTCGATCATCTCGTTGCGGACCTTGGGCTTGTTGTGCGAGCCCAGCTCGGTCGCCACGCCACCCGACTCGACGACACCGACGCGCACGTGCCACTGGGTGACTTCCTGACGCAGGGACTCGGTGAATCCGTTCACGCCGAACTTGGTGAAGTTGTAAACGCCGTAGCCGTTCCAGGCGACCCGGCCGGCGATCGAGCTGATGTTGACGATGTCGGCGACCCGGCGCGGGCCGTCCTGCGCGGCCTGCAGCAGGTGCGGCAAGGCGGCGCGGGTGGTGTAGAGCAGGCCCAACCCCAGGCTCTTCACCCACTGGGCATGGGTCCGCACGCCCTGGCAGACAGGATGACAAGAGCTGGGTAACGGCAGACTGTTACGCCCAGATCTGTGAGAGCCGGGAGGTGAACTCCCTCCCGGCTACTCGACCTAAATGTCTCGCGGTCCGTCGGCGTCGATCCACGAGCCTGGTCTCTGGCGATCGACTGAGCGCCATGTCGCATTGCTCCGCGATCGCCTCCGGACCTGCCGTCGCATGATCGATCCGCCGGCTCGGACCCGGCCTCGGTGCGGTTCGTAAACGTCGATGCGACAAGAACCAGGACGGTACGGGCCGCGCCGACCACGAACCCGTACGGAAGCAGAAACCCGATCCAGAATGCAAGCTCGAGTGGCAACAGCACCAGCGAAAGCACCACCCCCGAGCGGCGCCGGCTCCACAGTAGCCAACCCATAACCAACTCGGCCAGGCAGACCAGCAGGAACGCCACCAGCAGAGGCACCGTCGTGACCAGGCCGACGTCCTCGAAGGGACCCTCGCCGTACGTCGGAAAGCCCATGAACGTCCAGACCAGACCTTGATCGGCGAAGTACCAGATGGCATACACGCACGGCAGGCCAAAACCGAGGCCCACCAGCCACGCATGGAGCGCCGCCGTCCTCCATACGACGGACCACCGACGCCGGCTCTCCAGTGCACCCATTCGTCACACCCCCGGGGAACAGTCTGCCGGTGGCGGCGTCCACCGTTCGCACCACGTCGCCTTCGCGCACGAGGAACATCGGCACGTCGGGAACATGTTTCGGTCGCGGGCACCCGTCATCGTCGATCACCTTCTCTCGCCCGGGAACCAGGAGCCCGTAGGGGCAGCGGCCCGAGCAGCAGGCGGAACGGAGTCGGGGCGCCCAATGCCCGGCCGGTGAGCGCGAAGCCGCGACCGATGAACATCAGCAGTGTCCGCGCTCTGCGATGCGTCTCATGTGCTCACGGTCGCACCCCGCTCGCCGCGGTCGCGTCGGGAGAATCCCCTAACCGGGTGCCGGTTGTGGTGATCGGCCGCCCCGGCAGGCTCGACCAGATCTGCGCCATATTTAGCGACGCCCGCGTAGGAGCACGGCCGCGTTGTTGATCGAGGGGGAGGCCGCGCAGAAAAGGCACGCCCGTCGCGGCGGCGGCAATGCTGGCGCCGGAGTTCGCAGTGGTCCGGCGCGGGGGCATCCCTCGGGTGGTCGATCGTGGAGATCGGGATCGGCCAGGACGACGCCGTACCGGGGTGGCCGCCTACAGTTTCGATGTATGGGAGTGCTGTCGCGGGTGGCTGCCGTCGGTCCCGGCGGTGCCACCACGCTTCTTGGGCGGGACGCGGAGATGGCCGCGCTGCGCGGCGTGCTGGGTCGCGCCGGATCGGGTCCGCCCGCGGCGGCCGTGATTCGGGGCGAGGCGGGCATCGGGAAGACGGCGCTGCTCGACACGGTGGCCGCGGTCGCGGCCGGTGAGGGCTGGCGCTGCCTGGCCGTGCGTGGCATCGAAGCGGAGTCGGTGCTGACGTTTGCCGGGTTGCTCGCGATCGCGCAGCCGCTGCGCGGGTATGTGCGGGCGGTACCGCCGGCGCAGGCCGCCGCCTTCGCCGGCGCGCTGGGTTGGCGGGCAGGCGACGGCGGCGACCGGTTTCTGGTCGGTGCGGCGACGCTGAGCCTGCTCGCCGCGGCGGCGGCCGACCGGCCGACCCTCGTCTTGATGGACGATGTCCAGTGGGTGGATCGCGAGTCGGCGGAGGCCCTGCTGTTCGCCGCGCGGCGGCTGGGTCACGACCGGGTCGCCGTCGTGGCGACGTACCGCGTCGGCTTGCCTCTGCCCACGCCGCTGGACGGCCTGGACGTCGTCGACGTCGCGGGCCTGCCGGCCAATGTGGCCGGTCGACTGCTGGGGCCGGGATTCGCGGACGGTGTGGTCGAACGGCTCACCGCCGAGACCAATGGCAATCCGCTCGCCCTTCGCGAGTGCGGCCGTGTCTTGACCGCGGCGCAGCGCGCTGGCGCGGCGACGCTGCCGGTCGCGTTGCCGGTGCCGGATCGGCTGCAGGACGCGTACGCCCGTGAGCTCGACGCGTTGCCCGCGGATGCCTGGCGGGCCGTGCTGCTCTGCGCGGCGAGCGCCGACCAGGCCGCCGCGCCGGTGGTCGCGGTGCTGGCTGGCGCCGGGCTCGAGCCTGGGGCGTGCTTGGCCGCGGCGGCCGACGTGGTGACCCTCGATGGCGGCGTGCTGACCTTCCGCCATCCGTTGCTGCGGTCGGCAGCCCTGGGGCGGGCCACCTCGCAGGAGCGGCGTGAGGCTCACCGCTCACTAGCCGACGCGGTCCCCGACCGGGATGCCAGCGTCTGGCACCGTGCCGAGGCCACCGTCGGCTACGACGAAGACCTGGCGGGAGAGCTGGCCGATCTCGCCGACCGGGACCGGTCGCGTCGAGGATTCGCGGCGGCCACGGTCGCGGCGGAGCGAGCCGCTCGGCTGACCGCCGACCGGATCCAGCAAATCGGATGGCTCGCCGGGGCGGCCGACGACGCCCACCTCGCGGGTGACGGTGAGCGGGTGCGCCGGCTGGCCGCCGTGGTGTTGGCCGCGACCGGGGGCGCCACCGATCCGTCGGGGCGAGAGGCGCGGTCACGGGTCCTGTCCTGTCTGGGTGTGCTCGAGCTGTACGGCGGCACGTACACGCGCGCCGCCGAGCTGCTCGAGGAGGCGGCCGGCGTGGCCACCGGGCGCCAGCTGCTGCGTACGTTGAGCGACCTGTCGCTGATCTACTACAGTGTCGACGATCGGGTCCTGCTCACCGATGTGGCGGAGCGCGCGGCCGCCGCGGCCGATCCTGCCGACCCTGAGCAGGCGATGCTCGCGGCGTACCTGTCCGGTGCGGCTCACGTCTGGGCCGGCCGACCCGAGTTGGGGGTCCCGCTGGTGCGGCACGCCATCGACCTGCTCGAGTCGGACCCGGACCTGCGGGACGACCCGCGGCACATCACTGTCGCGTCCTTCGCGGCGCTCTGGCTGATGGATCCGGGCGTGGCGTTGCCGTACGCCGAGCGCCGTCTGGCCAGAGCACGGGAGGTCGGCGCGCTCGGCATGCTCGCCGCCGGGCTCACCCTGGCGGCGGGCGGCCTGGCCTGGCTCGGCGACCACGTTCGCGCGTACGCGTTCGCCGGCGAGGCGGTCGAGCTGCTCGGCGCGCTCGGCCGCACGACCGAGCCGGGGATCGCGCACGAAATCTTGGCGGTCGAGTCAGCCGGCCGCGGCCTGCACGAGGAGGCGGGTCGCATGCTGGAGCGCGCCCGGCACGTGGTGGCGGCGACCGGGATCCAGGGCACACCGCCGCACCTGGCGCACAACGTCGCCTACTGCGCGCTGTGCCGCGGCGACCTCGTCGAGGTCGTCGCAGTGCTCGAGGACCAGATCGAGCGGTACGGCGGGGTCGGCCTCGATCTCGCGCCGCTCGGCGTGGCGCCGCACCTCGTCGAGGCGTACCTCGGTCTGGGGCGCGACGCGGACGCCCGCGAGCTGGCGGCCCGGTTCGCGGCGGCACAGCCCGAGACACCGCACGAGCATGTCGCCGCCATGGTCGAGCGGTGCCGGGCGCTCATCGCGCACGACATCGACGAGGCCGCCGCCGCGTTCGACCGAGCCCTGGCGCACCATGCCGGTCGCGTCGACCGCCACGAGGGTGCGCGCACCCGGCTGCTCTACGGGATGCGGCTACGGCGCGCCGGCCGGCGGATCGCTGCCCGGGAACACCTGCACGCCGCGCGACAGGAGTTCGTGGCGATGGACCTGACGCTCTGGGCGCAGCGAGCCGTCGACGAGCTCGCCGGCACCGGCGAACGCGCCCGACAGCGCGACGGCAGCGCCCAGCCGCTGACATCCCAGGAGACCCGCGTCGCGCTGCTCGTCGCGCAGGGCATGACCAACCGGGAGGTCGCGGCGGCGTTGTTCCTCAGCCCGAAAACCGTCGAACACCATCTCGGTGCCGTGCTCCGCAAGCGCGGCCTGCGTTCGCGAACCGAGCTGGCCCGCGCGATCGCGGGCCAGCCGCCGCCGGACGACTGAGCCTTACGGATTTGAGCGCGCGACCGCGTCGGCCGGCTCGGCGAGGCCGAGCGACGACAGCATCGACGCGCTCATCACGAACAGCTCGAGCGGCAGGTTGTCGGGCGCGCGCAGGTTGAGGTGGTGACCCCCGTCGGTTTCGGTGATGCCGGAGTTCGGAACGCCGAGCGCGGTCAGCCGCTGCTCCCAGGAGCGCAGACTCTCCACGTCGGGAACGGCGAACGCCAGATGATCCAGGCCGATCCGCAGCTCGTCGAACGTGCCCCTGACGGCCGATTCGTGGTCCGAAACCAGCACCGCGAGGCGTGCCCCGCGGTGGATGAAAAAGCGGAAGCGCGGATTCTCGACGAACGTCTCGAACCCCATCACCTCGGTCCAGAATCGCGCCGCGGCATCCATGTCCGCAACCGACAGCGACACGTGGGAGATGCCGAGCACCGACGGGGTCATCGGGTCACCCCCTCCGGCTGCCGACGCCTGCGCCGCGCCGGGCAGTCGCTGCGGCCATAGGCGGTCAACATCGCGGAGCGCTGTGGCGGCGCACCCGCGATGACTCTGATGGCGTACAGTCCGGAACCCATCGCGCGGCCCAGCCGCACCCACCAGGACTCGCGCTCGATCTCGTGTTTCGTCATGCGCATCACGATCCGCTCGAGGTCCTCCGCGTCGCGTCGGGCGAATCCCCCAACCTCCGAACATAGGGAGTCGAGCCGCTCGTCAGTGGCAGCCGGCGCGCTGACCCAAGGGGCGCACCTCAGTCGCGATCCGCCATCATCGCCCACGGCAACCCGCCTGATCAGGCAACCGCGACCTATGCGCCAGGGCCGACGTACGCTGGCCGCCTCACCGTGGAATACGCGAACCAAGCGGTTCGCGCACTCCCACCTATGTTCTGCGTTGTGGACCATACTTGGCAGAATCCGAACCTAGTACCTGCAGCTCAGGGGCCGGTTGTGACGGTTGCAGCCGTGCAGCGCCGGGCTCGCAAGGCCCGGCGCGCACCCTGAAACTACCTGTCCCAGCGTTGATGCTCGTTGCGATCATGCACCTCTCGAGACCACCGCCCGGCTGGCTGGCAGTCGTGGTGGGGACGGCGGCCCGAGCTATGAAGTCAAGAAAATTATTCGCTGCGTGCAGTCTCCGGGCCGGTGATGCGCTCCAGCAACGGCAGGGTGGAGGCGATCATGCCGAGGCAGGCCGACGACGACGATCGCAAAGAACCCCGCGTACAGGGGAAAGGGTGGAAGTAGATCGGGTCCTGGAAGTGGCTGATGCATTCATCGCCCTCCTGAACGGTAATTTCCCGTCTGACCCGCCGACAGGCGCCTGGTTTCTTGGCACCGGGGACGGAATGCGTGTCATCGACTACCGGAAGAAGCCGCTTCCCGGGGAATCTCGATTCCCACGGGGCAGGACTGACGAGCACCCAGGCCGCAGGTAACTTTCCATGATTGCCGCCGTAGTCCTGGGCTCGATCCTGGACGTTGATGGCGATCACGCGGTCCCACTCCTCGGCGTCCGCGCCGACGACGGGCCCAGGAGCATCAAGCCGGCATTGTTGACCAGGGTGTCCAACCGTCCGAATCGCCCGGCGGCCTGCTGTACGGCCGCCTCGGCCTGGGCGCGGTCGGTGATGTCCGCTTCCGCGGCCAGCGCGGTGCCGCCCGCCTTGTCGATCTCGGCGGCGAGGGCTTCCAGACGGTCCTGGCGGCGGGCAACCAGCGCGACGGAGGCACCGTGCTTGGCGAGCCGGCGGGCGATGGCAGCGCCGATGCCGCTGCTCGCGCCAGTGACCAGGGCGGCGGTGCCGGTCAGTTTCGATTCCATGGGATGTTGTCCTGTTCTCTGGAAGTATGGCGTAGGGGCAGGCGGCAGGGGGGTCACCTCAGGCGAGCGTGCGTTCTGCCCGTGCCCGTGCCGGTGCCTGCGCAGGAGCCGGTTCGCGCGAGATGGGTTCCGGTGGGCGGTGGGTGACGTAGCCGTCGCCGTGGGCGAGGTCGCTGGACAGTTCGCGGTAGGCGTCGGCCTGGGCCAGGAGGTCCTTGGCCTTGTTCTCGACAACCTCCACGGCGTCGGCGCCGGCCGCGAAGCGCAGCGGCGGCTCGTCCTGGCCCGCGAGCTGGACCACCGCGCTGGCGAGCTTGGCGGGGTCGCCGCCCTGCCGGCCGTTCATGCCGTTCCAGGCAGCGATGGCCTGCTTGGTGCGCTCGGCGTAACCGTCGATCGAGGGCTCGGCGTAGCTCGTGGACTCCGGCGTGAGCAGCTTGGTGCGGAAGAAGCCGGGCTCGACGAGCATCGTGCGGATGCCGAACGGGGCGACCTCGGGGGTCAGCGACTCGATCCAGCCCTCCACCCCGAACTTGGAGGCGGCATACGCGGTGCAGAACTCCTGGCCCGCGATGCCCGCGGTCGAGAAGATCGCGACGACCAGACCGGAGTGCTGGGCGCGCATGACCGGAAGGACCGCGCGGGTGACGTTCATCGGGCCGAACAGGGTGGTCCGACCTGCGCCCGGAAGTCCTCAGGGCTGATCTCCTCGAAGAACCCGGCGTAGACGTTGCCCGCGTTGTTGACCAGCAGTCGATGCGTCCGAACCGTCTGACGGCTGCCCGGGCGGCCGCCTCGGCGTCGGCGGGGTCGATGACGTCGAGCTTGACGGCAAGGAGGTCGTCGTCCTGGCCCAGGGCCGCTGTGACGGTGCCGGTGTTGCGGGCGGTGGCGACGACGGCGTGGCCGGCCTCCAGCGCGGCCCTGGCGATCTCGGCACCCATGCCACCACTGCGGCGGTCCAGCGGACCGCTGAAGAGCTGTGCCCAGGCGATGATGAACAGACCCAGCACGTGGCGCTGGTGATCAGCCAGGTCTTCAGGGAGCATGTACCTGACGCCTCGCCAGCCAAGCACATCTCGGTGCTGGAAGGGCTGCAGGCGGGCGTCGCCAGGCAGCTAGCGGTCCTAGATAATGTGAGCCTGACCCAGGTGACGAGGTCAGGCCCGGCGATCCTGTCTGCATGCTGCGACGGGTATGCCCGGCATGCGGTGCCGTCGCGGACCGCGACCAGCCGACGACCTGCCCCGAGTGCCAGGCACCGTTACGGGGGACTGACAACGCCGGCACCCCGGCTCACCGGAAATGACAACGCTTGTACCTTGGCTCGCGGTAACTGGGAATGCCGATATTCCCGGTGCGCGGTGACTTTGGCCCCGTTCAGGTCCAGAATGGCAAAGTAGCTCCCGCCACCACCAGTATGAGGAGGCACATGGCCGGAAGCGAACCGCGAGCAGGTACCACGACCCCTGAGTCGTCCCCGCTTCCCCCAGGCAGGCACGACGAATCGGAAGACCGCCCATGGGGCATCCACCTCGTCGACCATGCCCCCCGCGACACTTCTCCCGAGTTCAGCGCCGCGAAGCGAGTGGCAAAGAAGATCCTCGACGAATGCGACGAAGCCAGCTACCCGTACGGGCCCAGCCCGTGGGAGATGCACCACGGCGGCAGCCTGTGGGTGAAAGGGACCAGCGGCT
>Ga0070707_100005497_pt1 | contig 11846 bp, 15 predicted proteins | sample KBSK5502metaG_FD_65468 | JGI IMG/M metagenome (GOLD analysis project Ga0070707, IMG submission 65468) | Corn, switchgrass and miscanthus rhizosphere microbial communities from Kellogg Biological Station, Michigan, USA - KBS K5-50-2 metaG | ecosystem: Host-associated > Plants > Roots >... | reverse complement strand
GCGGGCAGCTCGTGTTCCCGATGCTACGTGAGCCTTCACCACGCGGACGGCTTGCGTTTACCCCGCCGAGCCGTCCGGGCAAACGACGCCCGGCACGATGGAATCGACCAAAGCGGCCAGATTCAGCGCGAAGACACTGATACGGAGGTCATGGCACGATGGCGACCGGACTCGTCCGCCGTCCGGATTCAGCGGGCGCGCCGCCGGCCGAGCAGGTGCACCTGCAGTTCGGCGCCGACGCCTCGACGCAGGTCAGCGTCTCGTGGGCCGCTCCCTCCGCCGTCGCCAGGCCGCGGCTGCAGCTCGGGCCGGCCGGGCTGCCCGCCAGCTGGCAGGTCGAGGCCGACGAGCGCGTCTGTACCGATGCGCTGACCGGCGTGACGGCGTTCACCTACCACGCCTCCGTCGGCTCACTCGAGCCGGGCAGCCGGTACGCCTACCAGGTGCTGCACGACGGCTCGCCGCCGGTGCCCGGCACGTTCAGCACGGCCCCGCGCGGCCGGTCGGCTCCGTTCCGGTTCACCAGCTTCGGCGACCAGTCGGTCCCGGCACCGGTGGGCCGAGGATGCGGCCCGCACTCGCCCAACGCCGGATACGTCGTCGATGCCGTCGACCGGCTCGACCCGCTTTTCCACCTGCTCAACGGCGACCTGTGCTACGCCAACGGGAGCGACGCCCCGGTCGCGACGTGGGCCTCATACTTCGGCAACATCAGCCGCTCGGCCCGGCACCGGCCCTGGATGCCCGCCCCAGGCAATCACGAGAATGAGGCGGGCAACGGGCCGTACGGGTACCTGTCGTACCAGACCAGATTCCTGCTGCCGGGCAATGGAACACCGGCCCATCGCGGCCAGTGGTACGCGTTCACGGCAGGACCCGTGCGAGTCGTTGCGCTGAATAATGACGATGTCTGCCTGCAGGACGGCGGCTTCAGCGGGATCCGCCGCGACAGCGTGCCCGGGTACCTAGCCGACGGCGTCGACCCCTATGTCCGCGGCTACAGCGGCGGCCTGCAGCGCCGGTGGCTGGAGCGCGAGCTCGCGGCGGCTCGCCGGGACGAGGAGATCGACTGGATCGTGGTCGTCATGCACCAGCCCGCGGTGTCTTCGGCCCATTTCAACGGCGCGGACCTCGGCGTCAGGCAGAACTGGCTGCCGTTGTTCGACGCCTACGGGGTCGACGTGGTGCTAGCCGGGCACGAGCACCATTACGAGCGGTCGCACCCGGTACGGGGCGTGGCGCCAGGCAGTTCCCTGCTGACGCCGGCGCCGGCGGGCCGTCCGGTCGGCCGGCGGCACAAGCCGGCCGAGATCGACACCAGGCAGGGAACCGTGCACCTGACGATCGGCGGCGGCGGCCATCCGTATTCGACGCCGGCGAGGCGCCTGCACGGCCCGCGCCAGGGCATCGTGATCGCGGGCGTCGAGCGTGGCAACCCGCTGGTGCAGCGGCGGTCCGTCATCGAGACCGAGCCCGCCGACTGGTCCGCCTACCGCGAAGCGAGGGCACCGTACGGGTTCGCCTCGTTCGACGTCGCTCCCGCCGAGCCCGGCGGCATGACCTCGATCGCCGTCACATACTGGGGAGCGTCGGCCGGCTCGGCGAGCTACCGGCCGCGCGACAGGGTGGTGCTCCGCAAGCCGCAGCGTTCCGCCTGGCTGCCCGGCCGCGACCTGGCCGGATCGCGACCGGCGTCCCGTGGCTGACAATGCCGTGGCCGACAATGGAGCCGTGATCGAGATCGACCCGCAGCGGTTCGAGGAGATGGTCGGCACGGCACTGGACGGGCTGCCCGCCGAACTCGGCACGCTGATGCGCAACGTCGCGGTGCTTGTCGAGCACGGCCAGGGGCCGCCCGGCCTGCTCGGCCTCTACGAGGGCGTGCCGCTGACCAGGAGAAGCACGCACTATGCCGGCGTCCTGCCCGATCGCATCACGATCTACCGCCGGGCGATCTGCGCGGATGCCTGGTCGGAGTGGGAGGTCGAAGAGCAGGTGCGCAAGACGGTAATCCACGAGGTGGCGCACCACTTCGGGATCGGCGACGAGCGGCTGCGGGAGCTCGGCTGGTAGCCCGGTCAGGCTGACCGCAGCCAGGCCTGCCTGCTCACGGCGTAGACCACATCGCCGCGCTCGGCGCCCTCGATGGGCTCCGGCCACTCGATGAACAGCGTGCCCGCTAGCGTCAGGCCCGCCTTTTCGAGCACGCGCCGTGACGCGGCGTTCACGGTCATCGTCGTCGCGACCACATGCTCGGCGCCGAATTGGGTGAAGGCGCGGCGCATGAGCGCACGCGTTCCCTCCGTCGCGTACCCCTGGCTCCAGGCCGCGGGAAACAGCCGGTAGCCGACCTCGAGTGCGCCCCTTGTCACGCGCTCAAGCCCGAACCTCGCCGCATTCTCGAGGCCGATGCTGGAAGGCGGCCGCAGACCGATCCAGCCCAGCGGCGCGCCGTCCTGCCGCCGTATCGCGGCGAAGTGGCCGAGCCCGGCTGGCAGGTTGGCGTATTCGCGCAGGAAGCGCGGGAGGGTCTCGGCGGCAACGACTTCCTCGGGCACCGGCCTGCCGTCGTCGACGTAGCGCATGACGGCCGGGTCGCCGTGCAGCGCCGTCAGCCAGCGCAGGTCAGCCTCGGTGCACGGCCTGAGCACCATCCGCTCAGTGACGAGGTCGCCCGGCATGGCTCCGATCTGACCATCGGCCGCCGCAGGCGCGCAACTGCGTTTCCGCTGCCACCTGCCTCAAGCGCGTGACGGTGCGAAAATGCTCGTGCCGGCCAATCCGCTTGTGGGAGGCACCTATGCCGTTGCGCGGGTGGTTGAGGTCTGGGTGTCGGGCGAGGACGCGCGCGCGTTCGCTGAGCGCAGCGCGCCGGCCGTGGCGGAGATGCCGGCCCCATCGCGGGTGGTCGGCTTCGACGTCACCTCCTACCTCGCCTCCCACCTCGCCTCCTAGGCCGGCCGCGGCGTGCCAGCGAACGGACCCGGCATGACCCCGCGGGAGAGCGTGACCGCCGAGTGCCGGCGACGAGGCCTCGACGCGGTCGTCGGCGGGTGCGTTGGCCTGCTGGACGGTACCGGCGCCGACGATGCGCTGATCATGGCGCTCGGCGGCCGGGCGGCCCCGTACGTGCTGTCAGGCACGGAGGGCGGCGCGGGCGGGTACTGGCCCCGGGTCTGGGCGGCGCGCGGCCTGCTGTACGCGTGGGCGGACAGCGCGGCGCCGGCCATCATCCGGGCGACCACGGACGAGGCGTGGCGGGTGCGCGAGATGGCGGCGAAGGTGATCGCCAGGCACCACGTCGCCGACGCGCTGGCCGCCGTGGTGGCCCTGCGGGACGACCCGGTGCCGAGGGTCAGCGCCGCGGCCAGGCGGGCCGTCATGAGGCTTACGGCGGCGGGGGCCTGACCGACCGAGGGCGATCATCAGGAAGGGCAGAGTCGTGAGCGATCACGAGCAGGTGCATGAGGGCGCGCTGCACCACGTGGAGCTGTGGGTGCCCGACCTCGCCAGGGCAGCGGCCGAGTGGGGGTGGCTGCTCGGCGAGCTCGGCTACGAGGCGTTCCAGGACTGGCCGCAGGGCCGTAGCTGGCGGCTCGGAGCGACGTATGTCGTCGTTGAGCAGTCGCCCGCGATGACCGCGACGGTCCACGAGCGGCTCCGCCCCGGCCTGAATCACCTGGCGCTCCACGCAGGCAGCCGCGACCGCGTTGACGCGCTGCACGAACGGGCGCCCGGGCACGGCTGGACGCCGCTGTTCGCCGACCGCTACCCGCACGCGGGCGGCCCAGAGCACTACGCCGCGTACCTGGCCAGCACCGACGGTTTCGAGGTCGAGCTGGTCGCCGCGCCGAGCGTCCCGCCTGAGACACCGGCATAACGCGGCCACCGTTCTCCCATAGCGCCGTCGGCAGGCTCGGGCTGCGGTCAGGCGGCGTGAGGCGCGATGGCGACGACGAGATCGGCGTCAAGGGCAGCGGTGATGCGCTCCAGGAGAGGGATAGTAGGGATGACTCCGCCGGCCTCGAGGCGGGACAGAGCAGGCTGGGTCATCCCGGCGCGGCGGCCGCCACGGCCACCGCTGGGGCTGGCCCGGATCGCCGGTGCGATCAGCCACCGTCACCTGCGCCAGCCCGCCGCCCACGGCAACACCGGCTGGCACGCCTACACCTTCCCACTCTCCGTCGACGGAGTTGAGATCGCCGCGTCCCTGATCCTGCTTGCCGACCGGCGCCCAGGACGCCGCTCTCCGCCCTGACTGTCGGGACCGCGGCCAGCCTGGCCGCCAACATCGGTACCGCTTACGACGGCCTCGTCAGCCGGGTTATCGCCCGGTGGCCCACCTCGGCCCGTCCGCAACGCCCGCCTCACCTCGATCCTGGCCGTACTCCGAGCAGAAAGCGTGCTGCGCCCAGGCATGCAATGAGCCGATCGCCGCCACGACATTCGGATCATCGGCCTGAGAACTGCCGGGCGACCAACGCGCTCGGAGGTCATGGCACGCCTAGCCGAAAGTGATTGAAACCTCATTGTAATGCGATAGCGCTTCTTCTGGCTAGGATCTGCTGTAGTTACCCGACTCAGAACGCCGGGCGAGCCGAGCCCAATAGCGTAGCGCCAGTATCTGCCAGTTTTCGGATGCCGCGTTACCCAAGTTCATGACAACAGGCCTTCTGCCCGCGCCCAGTCGAGAAACGTCGCGCCATCGCAGGGTAGGAACGCCTCGTGATCACAAAGAAGATCGACAATAACCTTAGCCTCGGACTCCTCAAGAGCATTATCACGCATACCCTGGCATATGAGCTCGAGCGTCCCAGTGACCATTACCCCGCGTTCCTTGCCCTGGCGTCGCCCAACCCGGTCGTCAACGAATGCGGTCATCCCGTGCAACTCGGCATAGGCGAGAGTGGTGGCCTCCCCTATATTTCGTCCGCCGCCACCGAGACGGCTGTGATATTCCGAGAAAAGCTTCAAGAACTCTATCAAAGAATCCTCGACGACCGTTAACCATGGCTGAGCCGATACTTGGTACAGCTGAGCATGCTTCGGTGCACCTCGCAGCAGTTCATCTTCCACTGCCCGAGTGATGAAGCAAGTTTCGGCCTCCACAAGTTTGCCGAGCGCAGGTAGCTGGCTAGACCGTGCGAAATAGTTCAAAGGTGAGCTGTCGAAAGCTAGACGTCTACCGGTCACTGCAGGTCGCCGCGAATGGATTCGAGTGGAATCTCGTCGCGTTCTGGAAGATCATCGACCTCAATTTGTCCTCGAAGCATGGCCACGACTCGCTCGGCGGAAAGTCTATGCCACTTGTATGCGCGAATCGCGGCTGCGGCTACTCCCGTCGGAATATATGGAGGCTGGAGTTCCTCTACAACGCGGACATTGCATTCAAGATAGTCTACCCGGGTTGGGGATCTCGAATCAAGGAGCCGCTGCTCATCGCGCGATATCAGTTCGAAGCTTCTCAAATACAGTAGAGCCGCAGTCCAGCTAACACGAAACTCAGCGCTGAGGATGATCGCCGCCTGCCGTAGCTGGTGTTGCTTGCGTAGGAACTGCCAGCGGTTGGATACACCGAGTCGAGGCAACAGAAAGTGACCGGCGAAAGCATCCAACGAGCGCTCCGCTTCGCTCGTGTCCACTCCCCAATCGGCGGAGTAGGCGTCACCGAAGAGATGATGCCCGAGTTCATGTACCAAGGTATGGCGTCTGTGCCCAGAGTCAATTGCGCCGTTGATGATGGCGACTCCCAAACCATCAACTTCAGCGTAAGCTCCGTCCGCAGCTGCTTGACCCAGGAAGATTGAGTAAGGAAATAGGCCGGCGCGCTCAACGTGCTCTGCCAAGTCATGAATAGGCGAATTGACGTCTACGCCGATCAGCCGTCTTGCCTCGGAAGCGGCTTCCTCTGGCCCCCACCGTGCGTCCGTTGGCTCAATTGCTCGGAGCGATCCCTTTACAGCATTCGGCGCGAGGACTTGGACGCTTAGAAGAACCACTAGATCGCGCGCCACGTCCTCGATGGCGTAATCACTATTATCGTCGGCCCGTGCTCCAGCTATAGCCGCACGTCGACTAATGATCGAAGGGGGAGGACTTGACACGAACCAATCTAGGGGCCGGTCGAGTACTTCAGCTAGACGGACCAACTCAAGGGAATTTATGTGCCTCCGGCCAGCTTCGATCTTCGTGATCGCTGTGCGGTCTAGTCTCAACTCCGCAGCTAGGTCCTCCTGACTAAGTCCTCGCTGTCTGCGACTGGCGGCGATGCGGGATCCAACCTCGGCCCAGTCCTGCTCCTCTGCCATGGTGCTATTATCGCACATCCCGCGGTGTACATCGAGCCGACCTGTTAGAACTGGGTCGATGGTCACGCTGAAGCCATGCGGCGGGTGGCGAGTGATGTCCGCTGCTGACCCTGGCAAGTGATCTTGTCAGGGTCTGGTCGGCCACTGGCAAGCCGGGCCGCACCCACAGCTTCAGCCATGCCCGCAGCCTCGGGCTCAGCCGGCGGAGCCTCGGTCACCTTCCCAACGCGGTGGCACCTCGAAGCCGCTCACACCTCGCGAGTGCAGGAAGACGCGGTCAAGCTGCTGGTCGGCATCCTGAGCGCCGTGATGCCCCCGCGAGCGGTCCAGACGCCGTCCCGGCAGCCGGCATCGCTGGGCAGCCCGGCCGCCGGTTCTAACCCGCAATCGCGCGGCTCCCCGGCTCGAACGACCAGCATCCCTCTCGTATTACCAGCACCAGCCCACACCGGGCCGAACGGGGATCGAACCCGTCGGCGAGCCTTGATCAGCCTGAGCGTTGGCGGCTGACGCCGCGCGGGACCTGCCTGATCGTCACCGACTCCAGCCGCAGGTCCCTGACCAGGTGGTCGATGACCATGTCGCCGTCGATCTTGCCGCAGCTGAACAGGTCGATCGCGACCATGTTCTCCTCCGGCCAGGTATGGACGCTCAGATGCGACTCGGCCAGCACGAGCACGAGCGTGATCGCCCCGTTCGGGAAGATCACGTGCGAGGCATCGAGCACGTGCCCGGAAGCAGCCCGCACGGCGGCCGAGGTCACGGCCGTGAGCGCCGACAGCTCGTGGACCGGGGACCCCGGGACGCAGGTCGCGTCGACGGTGAAAAGGATCTTCGGCGAGGCTGCCTCTTGCCGTCGCAGCTCAGAGAACGTGCTGGCCGGTTCGATGACGGGCATGATGTGGCAGGATATCGCAGGGCGTGCCAGGGCCCGTGCGGGCGGATAGGGCAGCGGATGGACATAGACGCGATCGCCGCCGATGTCGCAGCGGCCGTGGGCCTTGCGGAGGGTGAATCGGGCGTCCGCGACGTGCTCGCCGTCGTGGCCCGCGCCGAGCCGGTGGCTACCAGGCAGATCGGCCTGCAGGCGGGCCTGCCGGTGCCGATAGCCGCGGCTGTCTGCAACGAGCTGCGCAAGCGCGGCGTCATCGACAAGACCAGGCCGGTGAGGCTGACGGCCGCGGCGCGTGCGATCCTGGCCGCCGGGCATCCGCCGCTGCCAGTCGAGTGCACGTGCTGCGGCGGGCTCGGCCAGCGCATCCCGGCTGAGCTCTCGGCGCTGAGTGCCGAGCTTCTTGTGGCCGCGGCCGGCGCTCCGCTCGCCAGGATGGATCTCGACCAGACGCATTGCACGGTCGAGACGAAGATCCACCGGGTGCTGCGGCTTCATGAGGCCGGAGCGCTTGACGGCAGGCGCATCGCGCTCCTCGGTGACGACGACCTGATCGCGGTCGCCATCGCCAGGTTCGCCCGGCTCACCAAGGCGGCCGTCGGCCCGCTGACCGTCATCGATACGGATCCCGCGGTGCTGGCCTGGATCGGCGACCAGGTGGCAGCGACCCCGGTCCAGGTCAGCCTGGTCGAGCACGACCTGCGCAGGCCGCTGCCGACCCGCCTGGCCCGCGCGTTCGACGTCGCCTGCACCGATCCGCCCTACACGGTGCCCGGTGCCGAGCTGTTCCTGTCCCGGGCAGTCGAGGCGCTGCAGCCGCGCCCCGGCCAGCACGTCTTCTTCTCCTTCGGCGCCAGGCGGCCCGCGGAGATGCTGGCCACGCAGCGGCTGATCGCCGGCCTCGGCCTGGTGATCAGGTCCGTCACGCCCAACTTCAACAGCTACGTCGGCGCGGGGATCCTCGCTGGCACCAGCCACCTGTATCACCTGCGCACCAGCGAGCACGCCGCCGCTCTCGTCGTTAGCGAGTACTCAGGACCGCTGTACACGGCCGATTCCAGGGCCGAGCAGAACCGCCCCTACCGCTGCGCTGACTGCGGCGCCGTGCACATCGTCGGCCGGGCCACAGCCGGGCCGGACGAGCGGCCGCGCTGGGCGCAGATCGCGGACCTGCAAGCGGCGGGCTGCCCGGACTGCGGCGGCGTCACGTTCCGGCCGATGCCCAGGCGGCCGCGCTGACCGCCTCGCCGCTCCTTCAGATCGTCGCGAGCGCGTCCCTGGCAAGCGCCTTCTCCTAGCCCAGGTTGTTCGCGACGCCCGACCGCGATCCTGACGTAGGCGTCGCCCTTCAGCACGCTGATCGACGCGTAGCCGTCGTAAATGACCGCGTCGCCCAGCCCGCGGGGGGCCATGGATGTCGCGGATGTGTGCGAAAATACTGCCCGTGACCGGGGCGGATTACCTGATCAGGCCCGCGTCGGAGGCAGACCTCGCCGCGATCGCGGCCTTCGAGGTCGACATCGCGCGCGCCTCGTTCGGCGACGAGGCGATCACCGACGCCGCGTTCCACCGGCGCAGGGTGGCCAGGGCGCTCGCGAAAGCTGGAGAGATCGCCCTGGTCGCGGTGGCGGCCGGCGCGTCCGATTTCCCGGTGGGCTGGGCCTGGATGTCGGAGCGCACGAACTCGCTGACTGGCGAGCGGTACGGCAACTTCCGCTCGCTCGCGGTCGCGGCCGGCGACGCGCGCGGCCCGGTCGGCGAGCTTCTGATGACGGCGATACTCAGCGCGGCTGACGAGGCCGGGTTCACGCACCTGTCCGGCAAGGTCAACGCGGCGAATCTCGGCATGCGCGCGCTCTACCGCGCCTTCGGCTTCACCGCGACGCACCTGACGATGGAGAAGCGGACGGGGAGACCGGGGCACACGTGATTAAGTGCGTCATCTGGGACCTGGACAACACCCTGCTCGACGGCGTCTACCTGGAGTCTGGTGACCGGCCGCCAGCCGTCAGCACGGCACTCGGCCAGGTGCTGCGCGACCTGGCCGGCCGCGGGATCCTGCACGCGATCGCGAGCAGGAACCCGGCAGAGGCGGGCGAGTACGCAGAACAGGCGACCGGCCATGCGTTCGCGGCAATCGAGTGCGGCTGGGGCGCCAAGTCCGCCGCCATCGAGGCGATCATGGCCGAGCTTGGCCTGACCGCCGACGCGGTCGCGTTCGTCGACGACGACGCGCTGGAGCGCGCCGAGGTCTCGTTCCGGCTGCCCGGCGTTCTCGTACTGGCTCCGCAGGAGCTGCCCGAGGCGGCGGGCTGGCCGCTGTTCGGCCCGCCAGCCGTCACCGATGAGGCACGCCGACGCGGCGAACTGTATTTGCAGCGCCGGGCCAGGCGGGAGGAGGCGCGCGCGTACGGCGGATCGCGTGAGGACTTCCTGCGCTACTGCCGCACCCGGGTGACGATCGCCGGGGCCGGCGCCGCCGACCTGCCGCGGCTGCACGAGCTGTCGGTCCGCACGCACCAGTTCAACTCGACGGGAAGCGAGGTCCGCGAGGAGGAGTTCGCCAGATTGCTCGGCTCGGCCGACCACCTGGTCGCCACGGTCAGCCTTGCCGACCGGTTCGGCGACGATGGCCTCGTTGGTGCCTGCGTCATCGCCACGGGCCCGGGCGGCTGGCAGGTCCGGCTGCTGATGATGTCCTGCCGGGCGCTCGGGCGCGGTGTGATCGACGCGCTGCTGGTCTGGATCCGCCGGGCAGCGCACGCATCCGGGTCGGATCACGTCGCGGTCAGCTGCGTGATCAACCCGCGCAACGTGCCGCTGCGGATCGCGCTCGCCGCGGCCGGATTCCGCGCCCGTGCGGCAGATCAGGGCGACGGCGCGCCCAGGACCGCCGTCTACCGCTGGCCGGCCGGCGCCGCGCTGCCCGATCTGCCCGACTGGGTAACGGTGCTGGCATGACCGCCGATGCAGCGGACCTGACCGGGGACCTCAGGCGGCTGCTCGCCGACCTCACCGGCGACCCCGCCGCGCTTGGGGCGCCGCCCGACACTCCGCTGCTGCGCGACGGCCTGGGGCTGGACTCGCTTGGCGGCATGATCCTGCTGACCGAGATCAAGCGCCGCTACGGCGTCGACATCGCCGACGAAGACCTGAACCTGGACAGCCTCGCGAGCATCGGGACGCTCGCGGCCTACGTCTCGGCCAGGACCGCCGATCCGGGCCGACCGCGTTGATCGGCGGAACTTGCGAGCCCGGCTTCGAGCCGGTCCGCGAGGCATTCGCGGAGAACTTCAGCGCGCGCGGCGAAACTGGCGCCGCGATCTGCGTCACGGCAGACGGCCGGGTCGTCGCCGATCTGTGGGGCGGCTGGACGAGCGCTTCCCGCGCGACTCCATGGCAGCCTGACACGCTGGTCAACATCTTCTCGGTCGGCAAGGGGCTGCTCGCGTTGCTGGCGGCAAGGCTCGCCGGCACCGGGCTGCTTGACCCGGACGCGCCGGTGGCGCGGTACTGGCCGGAGTTCGCTACCGAGGGGAAGCACGCGGTGACGCTGAGACTGCTGCTCAGTCACCAGGCAGGGCTGCCCGCCGTCCGCCGGCGCCTGCCACCAGGCGCCATGCTCGACTGGAGGTTTATGACGGGCGCGATCGCCAGCGAGCGGCCGTGGTGGCCGCCGGGCCACGGCCACGGCTATCACGTCAACACCTTTGGCTTCGCCGTCGGCGAGGTGCTGCGGCGGGTGACGGGCCGGAGCGTGGGCGCGCTGCTGCGCGACGAGGTCGCCGGGCCGCTTGGAGCCGACATTCACGTCGGCCTGCGTGCGGCCGAGCACCGCAGGGTCGCCGAGTTCGACTGGCCGGGAGCCGCTCCTGCCGAGGAGGAACCGGCCGGCCTGGACGATGTCAGGCTGATGGAGTACAACGCCTACTTCAATCCGGCCGGCCTGTCCGGTGCCGGAGTCGTCAACACGGCCCGCTGGCGGGAGGCCGAGCTGCCGTCGACCAACGGTCACGGCAGCGCCAGGGGCATCGCGCGGGTCTACGCCGCGCTGGCCGCCGGCGGCACCGTTGACGGCGTCCGGGTCGTCGATTCCGGCGCGCTCGCCGAGGCCACGTCCGAACAGGTGTACGGCGAGGATCTCGTCCTGCACCGGCCGTCCAGGTTCGGCCTAGGCTTCCAGCTCACCCAGCAGGAGCGGCCGATGGGCCGCGGCGTGACGGCCTTCGGTCACTTCGGCGCCGGCGGCTCGCTCGGCTGCTGCGACCCGGAGGCCGACGTCGCGATCGGGTACGTCACAGGGCAGATGGGGCCGCGCTGGCAGAACCCGCGGAACCGTGCGCTCGTTGACGCGATCTATGCCTGCCTGTGAGGCTCCGCGCCGCAGGCGGCGAGCGGGAGCCGAGCGCTCGCGCGGTCCCGCTGAGCGGCGGCGCCGGTTATCGTGAGCGCAGCGCACCGGAGCGAGTGACCCCGATCGCGGGAGGTGGCTGATGTCCGCCGTTTTTGCCGTAGACGCCTGCAGGACACCGATCGGCAAGATCAAGGGGGCGCTGGCCGACGTGCGCCCCGATCACCTGACCGCCGATGTGATCACCGCATTGATGAGGCGCAGTCCCTGGCTGGACCCGCAGACCGTCGACGAC
>Ga0070707_100005496_pt1 | contig 11849 bp, 7 predicted proteins | sample KBSK5502metaG_FD_65468 | JGI IMG/M metagenome (GOLD analysis project Ga0070707, IMG submission 65468) | Corn, switchgrass and miscanthus rhizosphere microbial communities from Kellogg Biological Station, Michigan, USA - KBS K5-50-2 metaG | ecosystem: Host-associated > Plants > Roots >... | reverse complement strand
GCGAAGCGCCGAGCAGCGCAGCAGGTTTGGTAATTCCAGCAGCCTGCAGAATCGTCGGCACGATGTCGATGTGCCGCACGTACGACGGCTCGACACGGTGCGCCACTCCTCGGCGCCAGACGAGCAGCGGAATCTTCAGCGTGGCTTCGTAGGCGAAAAGCCCGTGGGTCAGCTCTCCGTGATCTCCCCTCCCCTCGCCGTGATCCGCGGTCACGATCAGCAGCGTGCGATCGGACAGCATCGGCGCGATCGCCTTGCCGAGCGTGTCGTCGACGAAGGCGATTTCGCCGAGGTAGCGATCGAATGCGTATTGCGTGGCGAACGGCTCGGGCGGGCGGTAGGGGGCGTGCGGGTCGTACACGTGCACCCACATGAAGCGTTTCTTTCCAGCGTTGGCGTTCCACCAGCGTGTGGCGGCATCGAGTACCGCCGTCGCTGGCCGCTCCTGCAGTGAGAAATCGAGACTCGACGATCCTTTGCCATAGTTGTCGTCATAGACGTCGAATCCCTGATTGAGACCGAAGCGCGAGTCGAGCGGAAACGCGCCCACGAACGCGCCGGTGATGTATCCAGCCCGGCGCAGCATCGTCCCGATGGTTTCGTATTTCGGATCGAGCTTGAATCCGGAGTTGTCGCGCACGCCGTGTTGGTAGGGATAGAGGCCGGTGACGATGTTGGTGTGCGACGACAGCGTCACGACGTTGTGCGCGTGGGCATTCGAGAAGACCACTCCTTCGGCCGCGATCCGATCGAGAAACGGCGTCTTCACGCGGGTGTTGCCGGCGAAGCCGACCGAGTCGGCGCGCAGCGTGTCGATCGTGATCAGGATGATGTCGTCGGGTTTCGGCGCCGCGACGCGCGCGCGTTCGCGGCTGCATGCCGAGAAAACCACGATCCCGATGAACAAGAGTTTTCTCATAAAGGCCTTTGGAGTGCGGCGGCTTGCCGCCGCTTTGAAAGCGGTGCCAAGGCACCGCACTCCAAAAAAATGCCCGCTGGCGTACCAGCGGGCATTGTAAACAACCGATGGAGGGAAACTCAGTAAGTGAAGCGCGCACCCAGGCGCCATACTCGCGGCGACTGGAGCTCGCGGATGCGATAGCCGGCACTGAGCGAGGTCTCATTCTGCATGAGTGAAGTCGCGCGCTGAAGGATGGTGCGCTTGTTCGGGACATTGAACAGATCGCCCGAGACAGTCATGCCGACGCGGTTGAAGAAGCGGAAGTCCTTGGCCAGCCGGAGGTCGAGCTCGTAGACGTTGGCGTTGCGAATATCTCCGACCGGATTGAGAACAACAGGCAGATTTCCACCGCGCTGTCCGGTGACCGTGTCGCGGAACGGCAGAGGATAACCCTGACGCGCACTCAGGTTCGCGCCGATGTTGATTTCCCAAGGCGCGACGTAGACACCATTGATGTTGAACTGCCACTTGGCGTTGAGGAAGTCGTCGCCGAAGTCGCCGGACGCGGCCGATTGCGGCGCAACCTGCCCGCCGGCGCAGAGAGTCTCGCCAGCGGCATTCAGAACCGGCGTCGGATTCTGCAGGGCGTTCGGGCCGCATTTGTCGGTGAAGTCGTTCCAACTGGCATTCGCTCGCATCATCCAGTTATGCGACATCCGTTTGGTCGCTGTCAGCTCGAGCCCGCTGAACTTCTGCGTATAGTCGGGCCGGTTGGTGATGACGCTGAACACCGGCGTCGGAACATTCGGCGAGAGCGCCCAGACGGGTCGCACGGCCGTATTGAACGTCGTGATGACGGCACCTGTGATCGGGTCCTTCAACGTGAACGCGCCGCCCGCCAGCCGCTGCTGGCCCTGCGCCACCGCACTTGGGCCATTGCCGCATCCCGCGGCCGCAGTGCACAACACAGGAACGTAATCGGCGGGCGTGTACCAATCCCCCGCGCCCTGAGTTTTTTCATTGCGCGTGGCGACGAAGTTCTTGTTGTTGCGATAGGTGTAGTTCAAGCCGACCGAGAAGTCCGTGAGCAGCTCGCGGTCGACGCCGACGATGAATTCGTCCGTAGTCGGAACCTTCATGTTGTAGTCGATGCGGGTTGTCTTTGTGATCGAGGTCGGATTGACCGGATTCAGGCCAGTGAAGCTTCGAATCGACAGCAACTCGTTGCGCTGAATGGTGTGATCGCCGTTCAGGTCTTCTCCATAGAACGTGAAGAATGTCGTTCCAAGCGGATTCGATCCCGAAACAATGAGACCCATCTGGCTGACATAGCGGTTGTAGCTCGCACGAAGCAGCGTTCGCTTGTCGGCTCCCAACGTGTACGTTAGACCGATGCGCGGCGAAATGGTGTTCCATTTCAGCTTGCGATCGTCGCCGGGGAAGCTCAATGCCGGTAGCAGAGCGTCAAGCTTGCCACCGCTGGTTCCGTTGCACGTCAGCGTGTTAATGCAGTTCAGCGTCAGCGGCGTAGTACCGATGAGTGGGTTGCCGTCGACCTGGTTCGGATCCAGTTTTCCCTGCTGACGATCCCAACGTAAGCCGCCCTGGATCGTGAGATTGCCGACAAGGACCGTGTCTCCCACATAAAAGTCATTGTATTCGTCAGTTCTCGGCGAGTTCCTCGGACGAACGAGCCTGCCTACGACGCAATCCGCCGGCAGGCCATTCGGATGCGCGGGATCTTTGGCATTCGTGCAAACAGACGGCGCCGCAGTTAGCGAGTAGTCCCAGTAGCCGTGCGCCGGCCCCGGATAGCTGACTGAAGTCGTCGCCGGAGTCTTGCGATAGCCAAACCCAAACTTCAGCTCATGGTTCATCTTGGCGAGATCGAAAAACTTCGAACCGTCGATCCGGTACTGCTTCTGTGGACGGATGATGTGCTGCGTGAGCCAGTTGTCCTGGAAGTTGTTGTCTTTGTCGAACCACGCCGAAGGCGCGCTCGGACCCTCTCCGCCATTCGCGACGAGGTTGAAGCCGCCCGGCACTCGCGACCACATCGCGGTCAGATAGAGGCTCGAGCCGAAGATCTGCGTGTCTTCGATCTTGTAGATCGGCGTCGGACCGGTCTGACGCCACGCTGAAACGAACGGACGGTTCGGTCCCAGTCCGCGCGCGTTGCGCACCTTGTCGCTGAACGTGTAGTACCCGACCGCGCTGTTGCTCGAGAGGATCTGGCCGTTCAACTTCAGGTTCTTGTTGCGCAGAATGATGTTGTCGAACAAGCCAACCGTGACAGCCTGATTGGATCCGATGGTGTTCGATGCCTGCACGGAGATCTTCTGATCGCCGCGGGCGCCCCAGAACCATAGCCGGTCCTTCCAGATCGGTCCGCCGATTTCTCCGCCGTAATCACGCACGAAGTTGATGCGGTTTGTTCGATCGAGATAACCGCTCGCTTCCGACGGCACTGTGGCATCGGCCTGCGTGCTTCCGGGCGTGTAGAAGTAACGGCCCGAACCCTTGAAATCGTTCGTGCCGCGCTTGGTCACCATGTTGAGCTGCACGCCGGAGGTCATGATGCGAGGATCGGAACCGCCGGTGGTGACCTGGAGTTCTTCGAACGAGTCGAAGTCGTAGTAGATCGGCGAAGAGCCGGTGGCAGCCATATCAGTGATCGTCACACCATCCATGTTCCAGGTGTTGTCCGATCCGATGTTGCCGCCTCGGCCGCCGCGCGAGCCCTTGCCGAGGTACACCGATTGCTGTCCGCTCTGATTGCCGCCGACATTGATGCGGTCGACCATCACGGACGGAACCGACTGCAGCACGGTCCACGGATCGCGCGAGGTCGGAATCTTCTCCAGCTCGACGCGCGGAACGTTCGTCGACGTGCCGGTCTTGCGCTGATCGAGCAGCGGCGCTTCCGCTGTGACTGTGATCGACTCCGCAACCGCCGGATTCATGGTCATCGTCACGTCGGCGCTCTGTCCGACGCGTGCCGTGAGTCCGACTCGAGTGGCGGTGCCGTATCCCGCAAGCTCGGCCTTGATACTGTAAGTTCCGGGTGCGAGGTTAATGAATCGGAAGTTCCCGAGCGCGTCCGTCACATTGGTCTGCGGCGCGCCGACGCCTGTCAGAGTAACGGTGACCCCGGGTAAGGCCGACCCGTCTTTCGCCTGAACCTTGCCGTAAATGTTGCCTGTCTGATACTGCGCGAACGCACTGCCGGCAACCAGGGCGACGCACACGACGGCCACAATGACCGCCAAAAACCTAAGGGAGGGGCACCCTTTCATAGCGGCTCCTTTCTCAAAAACTTGCTGAGTGACTGCCTGACTGTGCAGATCAGCGGCCTGAGGGAGTGATCCGCGGAACATTAACGAAATGAGGCGTTTACGTTACGAATTGGATGGGCGTCCACATGGTCCACTTCAACTTCCCGTTGGAAGGGATTCTGTTCCTTGGATTGAATGGTGTGAGTGTAGCGTAAAAAAGACAAACGCCGCGAATTCCTTCGCGGCGTTCGAAGGCCTGCCTTCCGGCTGCCTGCGAGGTTAGCTGTCGGATTCGGGCGGGAAGCCCTACCAGCTTCTGGCCGGATTCACCCCGGACGGTGGCAAGCCGTCGCTAACGTCGGTTCCCCCGCTCCTCGGCGCCGAGGATTAGGCTGACAAGCCGCCACCATGGCGGCGGCGCAGCGAAGTCTAGCGCGAAGCGTGCCGATGTCAATTAAGGAGTTGGGATGTAAGGATGTTGGGATGTTGGGATGTTGGGACGTTGGGACGTTGGGACGTTGGGATTGGGGGGCACATCCTAACGTCCCAACATCCTAACGTCCCAACATCCTAACGTCCTAACTTGGTGGTGCCCAGGGACGGAATTGAACCGCCGACACGAGGATTTTCAGTCCTCTGCTCTACCAACTGAGCTACCTGGGCATCCGGGCGCGAGAGAATAACACGAGCAGATCCAGTACATTCCTCCGCGCGGGGTTACGCGGTTGCGGAGTTGCGGGGTTTCGGGGGGACGCAACCGCGAGACGGGGTACCCCGAAACCGCGCAACCTCGAAACCCCGCTACCTCACCCGATCCCTCACCATCATCGCCAGCTCGCGCAACGGCGCCGCGGGCGCGCCGAGGTTCGCGATCGCCGACAGCGACGTCTCGACGAGCTCCTCGCTCAATTTGCGCGCGCCATCGACGCCGGCGAGCTTGACGAATGTCAGCCGCTGCTCGTCCTTGTTCACATCTTTTCCGAGTTGCTCCGGATCGCCGACGACGTCGAGGATGTCGTCGGTGATCTGAAATGCGAGGCCGAGGTTCTTGGCAAAGACCTCGATTCGGCCGAGGGCCGCGGCGCTGATGTTGGCGAGCATCGCGCCGACCGCGGCGGCGGCCACGAAAAGCGCTCCGGTCTTCCGCGAATGAATGAACTCCAGAGTATCGAAGTCGAGCTTCGATCCTTCGCTGTGAAGATCGACCGCTTCGCCGGCGATCGTACCGTCCCACCCGACAGCATCGACGACGCGCTTCATCACCTGTTGCAGCGGCCATTGTCGGGGATTGAGCGCGACGTAATTCTTCGCGATCAGTCCATACGCCTGATTGAGCAGCGACACAGCGGTCAGGATGGCGAGATCTTCTCCGAACTCGCGATGCAGCGCCGGCGCACCGCGCCGGAGCATGGCATTGTCCATCGAGGGCAGATCATCGAGGATCAGCGAGGAGGTGTGGATCATCTCCATCGCGGCCGCCGCGTCGACCAGTTTCTCGGGCTTGCATCCTGCCGCCTCCCCCGCCGCCAGGCTGAGGATTCCGCGCACCCGCTTGCCCGACGCGTTCAGCGACCTCCGCAGCGGATCGACCAGCGGCTTCGGCGCGCCGGTGCGTTCCGCGAGGCTGTGCAGATAGTCGTCGATCAACGATCGATAGTCGTTCATGGTGGAGGACAGCGGCCCTCCGCTGTCGGACAGCCGAGGGCGGCTGTCCCCCACCGCATGGTAGCATCACGATTCAGCCAGAATGCCGAAGCGAAAATGGTCACGCACCCAGCAGATGTGGGTGATCATGCTCCTCTGCATCTCCATCTTCGGCGCGGCCATCGCCCTGCTGCCGGAGGTCACCTTTACGATTTTCTGGAAGGTGATGGTCACGGCGGCCATTTCGTGCACGCTGGGCATCGTCGTTTTTGAAGTCTGGCTTCGCCGCGTCATCGGCCGCCGCGACCAGGCCATTCAATTTCTCGATCGCATCACCTCCGGCGATCTGTCGCTGTCCGCGCGCGAGATTGCGGACGCGACGCGATCGGAGCGCATGGCATCGTCGCTCCGCGCGCTGGTCTCGAATCTCGAGCGCACCATCCGGCGCTTTGGTCAGCTCGCGACCGACGTCGTGACCGTCAGCCAGCAGATCAGCAGCCGCTCGCGCGTGCTCGCGCGCAGCGCCGCCGAGCAACTCACTTCGACCGAAGCCACCACCGGCTCGGTGACGCAAATCGATCGCTCGATCGGCAGCGTGCGCACGAGCATGGAAGAGCTCTCCGCGAATGCTGAGGAGACATCGGCCTCGATTCTCGAAATGTCGGCCAGCATCGAAGAAGTCAGCCGGATCTCCGACACGCTGGACGACTTCGTCGACGAAACCGCCTCCGCGATCGAAGAGATGATCGTCTCCATCAACGAAGTGGCCGCGAACACGGAGAGCTTCTCGTCTTTCGCGATCGAGACCGCCAGCTCGATGATTGAGATGAACGCCACGACCGAGGAGATCGGGAAGTCCGCGAAACAATCGTCGGAGCTGGCGAAGTCGGTCAGGGAAGCCGCCAGCGAAGGCCGCGAGGCGGTCAGCGGAACGGTGGAAGGAATGCAGCGCATCGAAGCGGCAGTGTCGGAGGCCAAGAAGGCGCTGAACGAATTGGCGGAGCGGTCGGAGGAGATCGGCGAGATCATCCGCGTGATCGACGAGATCGCGGGGCAGACGAATCTGCTGGCGCTCAACGCCGCGATCATCGCTGCCCAAGCCGGCGATCGCGGAAAAGCATTCGGCGTGGTGGCGGACGAAATCCGCGATCTCTCCGAGCGCACCTCGCTCTCCACGGACGAGATTCGCACGCTGATCGGCAATGTGCAGCGCTCGGTTGAGAGTGCGGCCGAACAGATGAGCGTGAGCGCGCAGCGCGTGTCGGACGGCGTCCGGTTGACCGCGCGGGCGGAGCAGGTGTTGCAGAAGATTCTCGATCTGACCGCGAAGTCGACCAGCTCGATCGCCGGCATCGCCCGCGCGACCGAAGAGCAGGCGCGCGGAAGCTCTGCGGCGACCAAAGCAATCGAAGAAGTCACGAAGATGGTGCAGCAGACTGCCACCGCCACCCAGCAGCAATCCCAGACTTCGCGCAAAGTCGGCGAGCAGGCCGCCACCGTCCGCGATACCACCAGACATCTGAAGCGAGCCACCACCGAGCAGGAGACCGGCAGCCGCGCCATCGCGCGCGCGATGCAGAACATCATGGGGCTGGTCCAGCGCGTTCACGAATCCATCGCGGTCCTCGGCACCGAGAGCACAGCCATCGTGTCCGCGATGCGCACCATCGAGGAAGCGACCCGCGAGAGCAACGTCAGCATCGCCGATCTCAATCAAACCGCCGGCACGCTGACGCATGAATCGGCGCTGCTCAATCAGGAGCTCGGCCGCTTCACGCTGCCGCGCCCGAGCGAAGGCGGCAGCATCACCACCGCCACCATTCTGTGGCAGCAGTTGAACCTCGATCCCATCTACGTGACCGCCGCCGCTCTTGGCTACATGTCGCGGGCCATCCACTCCACGCTGGTGACCTACGGCGAAGGCGCAGAGCTGATGCCCGGATTGGCGGAACGATGGGAAGTGCTCGAACAGGGAACGTGCTACCGGCTGCATCTTCGGCGCGGCGTGCGCTTCCACAACGGACGGTTGCTCGAAGCACGCGACGTGCACGACACGTTCGTGCGCCTGCTATCGCCGGAGCTGCAGTCGCCGAGCAGTTGGATCCTTCGCGGAGTGCGCGGGGCGGCGGACGTGATCGCGGGTCGCGCCAAGCAGATCTCAGGAATCGCGATCCGCGGCCCGAACACCATCGACATCACACTCGACGAGCCGCTGGCGTTTTTTCTCTCGCTGTTGTCGATGAATGAGACTTCCATCGTGCCGGCCGAGGAGACGCGGGAGCGCGAGCGGTTCCGGAAGCGCGCGATCGGCACAGGACCCTTTCGCATCGAAGAGGCCGTTGAAGGACAGCGCCTCCGTCTGGTTCGCAATCGCGACTACTACATTCCGGGCCAGCCGAACATCGATGCCCTCACGTTCCGCCTCGATCTGCGGAGCGGCCGCGATGTGGCGGACGCCTTTGCGCGCGGCGAGCTCGACATCGCGCACGGCATTCCTCCCAAGATCGCAAGCGAATGGCAACGCGACACGCGCTATGCGGCGTACATGCTCAACACCACGCAACTGCACACCTCGTACTTCGCATACGACTGTTCGGTCGCGCCGTTCAACCGCGCGGAAGTGCGCCGCGCCATCAACCACGCCATCGATCGCGACCGCATCAACGAACGCGTCTTCGGCGGACTGGGCGTCGTCGCCCGCTCCCTCCTCCCGCCCGGGCTCCTGGGATATGAGTCGACGCTCCGCGGCGTGGAGCACGATGTCGAACGCGCACGCTCGTTGATGCGCGAAGGCGGTTACCCCTCCGGCTTTCGCGTCGAATATCGAACCTGGGACACTGACGAATTCAACAATTCGGGATTGCTGGCGTTGCTGATCGAAGATCTGGCAGCCATCGGCATCGAGGTGAACATCACGCGACATTCGGCGACCGATGCCCGAAAACCGCTGCAGCAAGCGGGACACGGAATGGTGTTCTGCGGAAACTGGTACGCAGACTTTCCGGATCCCGACAATTTCTTCTACGTCTTCTTCCACAGCGACTCGGCATCCGTTCGCGGCCCCTATTTCCATTCATCCGAGCTCGACCGGCAGATCACCGAAGGCCGTCGCGCGGCGGACATCGAACGCCGGAGAGAGATTTACCGATCGCTCAACGAAATGGTGGTTCGCGAAGCGCCGCTGGCGCCGCTGTTCCACGAGCGCCTGTTCGTGGTTCACAAACCGGAAGTGCGCGGACTGCGAACGTCGCTCGTTCCGCCGCCGGTTCGGTACAAAGATGTCTGGATCGAAGCGTAGCGCCGAAGTCCATGCGGCGCTGATCACGGTCGCGATCCTTTTCTCGCTCAACTACATCATCTCGAAATTCGGACTGCACGCCTTTTCGTCGATGACGTTCGCGTACTTGCGCGTGCTCGGATCGGCGATCGTGCTGCAATTGATTTTTCGGCAGCGCGACTTGCCGCCGCTTTCGACGACCGATCGATGGCATGTGGTCGGTTACTCGATCCTCGGCGTCGTGATCAATCAGGCACTTTTTCTCACCGGCCTTTCGCTCACCAGCGCGCACATCGCCGCGATTCTGATGACGCTGATTCCGCTGTTCACGCTGGCCGCGGCAATCCTCATCGGGCGCGAACGCGCCAGCGTCGCGAAGATCGCCGGGATCGCGCTGGCCCTCGGCGGCGCGCTGGCGGTGGTCGGGCGGGAGGGACTTCATGGCGCGGACAAGTCGCTGATCGGCGATCTGCTGCTGATCGGCAACGGCATGGCGTACGCGCTCTACCTCGTGCTCTCGAAGCCTGACATGACGCGCCTCTCGCCGCATCGCGTGATCGCGCGCATGTTCGCAATCGGAGCGGTGCTCATGCTGCCGATTTGCGCGCATGCGCTTTTGACCGAGCCGTGGCGCGCGATCCCGCGAAGCGCGTGGATCGCGCTGCTGGTTGTGATCGCCGGCCCGACCGTCGCGGCCTATCTGCTGAACGCCTGGGCGCTCTCCCACACAGACTCTTCGCTCGTGGCGACTTACACCTATCTGCAGCCGGTAATCACGATCATCTTGGCGGCCATCTTTCTGGGAGAGACCATCCGCCCGACGGCCCTGGTGGCCGCGGCCATGATCTTCGCAGGCGTCTACCTGGCCGGTCGTCCTGCCCCTCCGGCAGCCACTCCGGAGGCCGTGCCGGGGAGTCCGGATTGAAAGAGGAGAGCGGCCGTCCCGGCCGCAGTCGCCGGGCGTCCGCGCCCGGCGACCGAGAAGCGGCCGCGCGAGACGCACGGCCGCGGCGGGCGGGACGCCCGCTCTCCGCAGGGCCTATCATGTAAACACTGAGGCACTTCCACCGTCCAACGAATGTGGGTAGTGTCGCAGCATTTCGTGTGACGCAGATCAACGCCTCCACCCCGACCGACAGCGAATTAATCGCCAGAACGCTCGGCGGTGACGGCGGCGCATTCGCTCTGCTCGTCGATCGTTTTCAGCGCAAGATCTACCGGGTGGCGTACGCCATCGTGCGCGACGATGTCGAAGCCGACACCATCGCGCAGGACACGTTCATCCAGGCCTACACCCACCTCGCGAAATTTCAGGGACGATCGGAATTCGAAACCTGGCTGACGCGCATCGCGATCAATCGCTCGCGCGACAGTCTGCGGCGCCGGCGCTTCGTCAGCCTGTTCACGGGCGACGAGGATGATGAGACTCGCGAAGGGTGGATCGAGCCGGTGGACGAGCGTCCCGATCCCGAGCGCGAGATCATGGCGCATCAATTGAGAATCGCCATCGAGCGCGCGGAACGAAAGTTGTCGACGCAACAGAAGGTCATTTTCAGGCTGCGTCACTACGAAGATCGTTCCCTCGAAGAGATCGCCAACCTTCTCGGACTTCGCTCCGGGACTGTGCGGGCGCATCTCTTCCGGGCCATTCACAAGATTCGAAAAGAGCTCGCCGAATGGGTCACGGCGAAAGAGGAAGCCTCCAATGGAAACGAAACACTTTAGCGAAGCAGACTTGCTCGAGACGTACTACATGCAGCCGTCGGAAGCGACGCCGATCATTGAGCACGTCAACAATTGCAATCAGTGCCAGGATCGCTATCGGCGCCTGGCGCAAAAGCTGCGCGACGCGGCATCGTGTCCGGCCGAAAAGCCGGCGACATTCTGGGCGCGGCAGCGGCTGATGATCATGCGCGCGGTCGATCACGCCCGCGAACGCTCCAGGAGCAACGTTCGGACGGCGCGCGTCGCTGCCGCCGCATTGCTCGCTTTCATGCTCGGCGGCGCGGTGGTCTACAAGAGTGTCGAGCCGGCGCTCAAGGCGCCTGCGACGGTGGTCGTGAAGCAGACAACACCGGCGTTGCCGTCCAATGACGATCTACAGGTTCCACGCGATCCGTGGCAGTCGGATGAATTGAAGGACTTCGGCGCTGTCGTGCAGTGGGAGTCGTGGGTGCCGGAATCAGAATCGAGCCGGCTGTGATCCGCCGCCTGATTCCGCTGGTCGCATTCTTCGTCGCTGTCAGCGCATTCGCGCAGTTGCCGCCGGGACGTTGGTGGCGGCGGCCCGAGATCGTGCAGAGCCTCAATCTGACCGACGAGCAGCAGGATCGACTCGAGTCGATCTTTCGAGGCTCGGCCTCCGAATTGATCGATCTCAGGGCTGAAATCGACAAGGCGAACATCACGCTGCGCGGCGAGCTCGATCGGCCGCAGCTCGATCGGGCTGCGATCCACCGCATTGCCACACGGCTCAGCGATGCACGCGGCCGGCTGTTCGATCGCGAGCTGACGATGCTGATCGAAATGCGCGGCGTCCTGACCGATCCGCAGTGGAATCGCATGCGCAACGAGCTCAATCGGCTCGAACGTCAGCAACAGCAGCGGCAGATGCAGCCGCCCGTCCCTCGACCGCAATAGAATCGAGAGCGTGCTCGATGTCGCGCTCGAGAAAGTCGGCCCCCTCAATCTGACTTTCGGCAAGAGCACGCACACCGCCATCGTTGGACCGCCGGGCGCCGGCGCATCGACG
>Ga0070707_100005493_pt1 | contig 11852 bp, 6 predicted proteins | sample KBSK5502metaG_FD_65468 | JGI IMG/M metagenome (GOLD analysis project Ga0070707, IMG submission 65468) | Corn, switchgrass and miscanthus rhizosphere microbial communities from Kellogg Biological Station, Michigan, USA - KBS K5-50-2 metaG | ecosystem: Host-associated > Plants > Roots >... | reverse complement strand
CTTACGTCTCCTGCGTTTTTTCTCGGAACAAGAGCGCGACAACTGCCTCCTGCGCATTTCGTTTTTCCGATGTGACTGCCTGCGTGTATGTATCGAGAGTCACACGAATTGTCGAATGGCGCAGCAGCTCTTGCATGATTTTCAGCTCTGCACCCGTAGATCGAAGCAGCGTCGAATAGGTGTGACGAAAAGTATGCCAGCCAATTCGCTTTGTGATGCCCAGTTTAGTCACAACGAGGTCTGCCTGTTTGCCAGGGGAGAGGGTTCCAATTCGATCTTGCTGGCCGAGATACCTAGCACCATTCTCCGTGGCGATCTGAATAGCTTCCACTGCGGTCAGCCCCGATTCCACGAGCAGCTCTATTTCGCGCTGATCGCCGAACCCAGGAGCACTCCGCCATTTCCGGTTGGATCCGGTCCCCGCCAGCGGCAATCCTCCGGCCGTCGGGGGCTGTGTGTCAGTCGCGATGGCCCGCTCGCAAGACCAGCACAGCCTGTCGACGGTCACCTTGCCCTGTCCCAGACATCGACTGCCCGGGTATCGTTTCGCAGTTCGTCGAGGTTGATCCAATAGTAGTCGCCGAACGGTTTCTTTTCCGGCCAGACCTCGTCGAGCGTGTCGGCGTCAAAGAGCGTTCCGGCCTTCATGACCATGGCAATCTTCATGGTGTTGCGGATATCGTCGAGCGGGTTTGCGTTGAGCACCATGAGATCGGAGAGCTTGCCGGGTTCGAGCGTCCCAATATCCTTGTCCGCACCGAGAAAATGCGAGCCGTGTACGCTCGCGACTTCAAGCGCTCCCATCGGGCCCAGTGCGGAAGCGAGCATCCACACTTCCCAATGCGAACCGATGCCGTGTGCTTGGCCGTGGGAACCGATCGCGCTGTAGCCGCCGTTTGCAATGATGTCCGCCACGCTTTGTGCCTGCACACCGAAATGGTAGTCGGTAACCGGACGCAACCATCGGCGTCTCAGATGCGGCATGAGTTGACGCCAGGGAATCCATCGCTGCTGCTTCGCGTCTTTCCAGACATCGCTCAGTTGGAAGAAGTACTCCTCGTTCCATGGGGCGGTGCCGCCGACTGTGAGCGTCGGCGAGTAGACGGTATGCGCCTGCCCGAAGATCTTCGCGACATCCTCATACATCGGCACATAGGGGGTCGGATGCTCGAAGCCGGCCTGGCCATCCATCAGCATCGTCAGCTTGTGATCGAGATCGCTTGAACCTTCGCCGGTGACCCGCAGTCCCTTCTTACGCGCAATCTCGGTGATCCACTGGCGCTGCTCGCGATTCGGCTGGAGATACTGCTTGAGCGCAGTGGCTCCGAGAGACTGCAGGCGCGTAATGTCATGTTCGGCCTGTTCGTAGGAGGTGAGTTCGTTCCGGTGAGGGCCGTTTCCGGAAAATAGGGGGTCGCCCGTGGAGAAGGTTCTCGGCCCCAACGCGCGGCCCGCCTCGATCATTTCGGCGAGAGAGAAGACTTCTTGAGTCCAAGCGGCCGGATCGAGCGTGGTGGTCACCCCGTAGGCCAGGTAAACCGCCGATTCAAAATTGCGCGAGGGAGTGATGCCCGCCGATTCTCGATGGTGGTGAGCGTGCATGTCGACCCATCCGGGAATGATAGTCTTTCCCTTGCAATCGACGATTTTGTCGACGCCTGCAGTGCTACACGTTCCCACACAGGCAATGCGGCCGGCCTTCGCCACGATCGTGCCCCTCTCGATGACTTTGCGGTTCGACAGTGTGATGATGCGCGCATTGGTCAGCGCGATCGTGCCCTGAGCCATCCTTCGCTGAATGCTCAATTTGACGCCAGTCGAATCCGTCTTTCCGGAATCGACATGAAACACGGAGTATTTGTTGCCGACTCCGAATTCCACCGTGTTCGGATCCCGCCAGCGGGGAAAGAGCCCACCGTCCTGGCTCGCCGCCTTTACCGGCATCGCCGGCATTTTCTTGTCGAGTGAAATGGCCTGGTCGCCGGTGGCGGCGAGGGGCAGAGGAGCGACGTAGACGTTGTCGCCTTCCTCGTAGGCCACGCGCGCGCCGTCTGGAGAAAGTTCGGCGTCGGTGGCGTTCGCGAACCTAACATGGACCCGCCTGTCGGTTCCGTCCTCGCGCACCGAGAACAATTCAGCGATGGGAGCCGACAGAAAGCTGCCCGGTTTTTCGATGCGATGCGCGAGATAGTAGACGCGTCCGTCGGGGCCGAAGCGCGCTCGTGGGCCGGGTGATTCCATGCCATCGACTCTTGCGACCGCCTTGGCTTGGCCGCCTTCCGAGGGCTGAGTGACGACGTCATACCATTCATTGCGCGCCCAGCTGCGTCCCCGCAAGGTGGCGCCTGAGCCGCGCGAATAGACGAGTTTTTTGCCGTCGGCGCTCCAGACGGGATTAAGGTACTCGCCCGGATCGCGTGTGAACTGCGCCGGATTCCCGCCGGAACTCGGGATGGTCCAGAGCTGTCCGTGTTCGCCGTCGTCCCAGGTCGCAAAGACGATCCTTGAACCGTCTGGTGACCAGGATGGCGAGAATTCGCTTGGCGCGAAGGAGTCCGGCGTCAGCCGTTTGGGCGTTCCCCCGGGCAGGTCCATGATCCACAGTTTTCCGACGGCTTGAAACACCAGACGGTGTCCGTCGGGCGAGGCGGTCTGCCAGCGCATCATCTTCGGCTGGAAGGGCCCGTCCTCGATGGGCAGGGGAGCCCAGGCCATTTCGGAAATGGTTCGGTGAACGTGGGCGGTGAACGGGATGGTCTCGACCTTTCCTGATTTCACTTCGAGCTTTCTGAACTTGCCGCCCTGGGACAGCAGAATCGACCGGCCATCTCCTGTCCAAACCATGCCGGGAAGAATCGTCATCTGCCGAGAGATCTCTTCGGCTAGGTCGAGCTCGATCGGATCCATGAGGAGACGCTCTTCCCCGGTCTCCAGGTCTCGCAGCCACAGCGCGGTGCGCGGTCCAAAGGTGTGCCCTTTGTAAGACTCGGTTGCGTCCGGGATGCGCCGGCCGAAGGCCAGGTAGCGGCCGTCGGGTGAGATCGTGGGCGCAACGGCTCCGCCGCTGCTGGCGCGGTCCTGCTGCTCCGCCTGGCCGCCGGTGACATCTTCGATCTTGCGCGTGCCGAGATTCATCCTTCGAATCTGGAAGCAGCCGAGCATCGGGTCCGTGTGGCCGAAAGGAAGCGGCGGGCACATCGACGAATTGAAGTAGATGTACTTGCCGTCTTCCGGGATGGAATGCCAGCCCGGACCTTTGTCCGCAGAAACCAGTTCCACGCCCGAACCTCCGTCCTTGTGGTACATGACGAGCGACCAGTTGAAGTCCATCTCCTCCGGCTTGGTGCTTTGGCGCTGCACGATGATGTAGTCGCCCGCAGGCGTCCAGACCGGACTCAGTACGCGGAATCCTTTTTCGGTGAACACGGCGCGTGGATTCTTCCCGTCCGCATCCATAACCCAGAGATTGTTCTGGCCCTTGCGGTCGGAAACGAACGCAATGCTCTTTCCATCCGGCGAATAGCGTGGAGTGATGTTGATGGCGATGCCCGCATCTTGGGTTAGGCATTCCGCCTTGCCGCCTACCGCTGAAACCCTGTAGATGTGACCGAGGAGGTCGAACACGATCCACTTGCCGTCCGGAGACAGGTCGAGCGACATCCAGGTGCCCTCGCTCGTTTCAAAATCGATCTCCCGGGTGGCACCTCTCGGCTTCGTCGTGTCCCAATCTGCCGGCGGTTTTTCCTGGGCCAGAAGCTCTGCACCGCCCGCGAACAACAGGACCGCGGCGAGGATCAGTTTTCCCGGATCGGATAAGCGGCTTAGCATCGGTCGTCTCTCCTTGCGGCCAGTCGGACACTTCATGAACCTCGGGTTCGCGGATCCCGAACGTCGGATCGACCGCGAGCAGTTGAAAGAAACCACAAAAAAGGGGAGAAAATCCCTAGGGATTCGCTCCCCTAAGCGACCCGGCGCCGGCTCAAAAAACGCTTCGCAAGCGAGCTGGATCCAGCGCGCGCCCGATTTGATTTCGAGCCTAACGTCGTGGGTATAGCTGTTCGCCACGTTCGCGACAGTGTTGCCGATGGTCGGCAAGAAAGTCAGGGAAGGAACCCGGCGGTCGGCGGTGATACACCCCGTCTTTCTGCTCGCTTCGGTCTTTCCCACAAGTACCCACTTCGTGGAAAACTCGCAGCCGGACAAGGAATACACGGATCGACCCACTCGCGATTGCCCAGTATCCCCAAATATGCGCACTCCTTTACACTTGGAAGAAGAGCGTTGTCAATGGAAACTTCTTGCGGCGAAGGATTAGAAACATTTGATGCGTTGTGCAGCAGTAGTTTTTATTTCGACGGCCTCGCTCCTGCGTGGATTCGGCGGCACACCCTGTGCTCTTACGAAGATCGCCATAGCCGACAGGACGGAATCATGAAGCCCCAAAGGAAAAGTGGCACTGGTGACCGGAGGGAACTCCGGAATCGGGCGCGCGGCCGCAAGCATCTTTGCCCAGAAAGGCGCAAAGCTGGACAGCGCCGTCAACAATGCCTCTACAAGTGACGCACCTGGAGATGGCTGAACCAGCATAAGAAGCGTCGCGGCCTAGCACGCTTCACTAGCCACCGGCGGTTTCGATGAAACGTCTTGAGAGCAAACGCGGCGCTGTCCTGACATACTTAGGGCCACGGTAGCTGTTAGCTCCGAATATCAAACCTGTCATTTTTAGCATCCGTTGAATTAATTGTTGACACGATTCCAGGGTTGGGTGTAGCTATGCCCACATAAATCTGGGCGAGTGGGTCTCTCGTGTGGTGTTTCTTTGCAGTTGCTCAAGCTGTAGAGCCGCACCTGCATCCGCGTACGGGCGTTCTTAGGCCTTGGTATCGTTCGAACGCGATGTGAATTCCGCTTTTGGATAACGGCTGCTTTGCGCGACGAAGCCGCAGCACTTAGGCTGGATTGCCGAATCACTCGATCCTCGCTCTCTCTGGGATGTTTGCAGGAGGGACTATGCGGCTCGTCTCCCGAATGTTCATCACTTTCTCGCTTTTGGTTTTCTTGTCCGCCCCTTTTCGTCCGGGGCTCGCACAAACCGCGAACACTGCCGTTGTGCTCGGAACTGTAACCGATATCAAGGGCGGCGCCGTTCCCGGCGCACAAGTCGAGCTCATCAACACCGCAACCAGTGAATCCAAGACCACGCCGACAAACGAGGCTGGCCAGTACGTGTTTGCGAGCGTCGCACCCGGAAAATACACGCTCAAAATCACCAAGCAGGGTTTCGCTGTAGTCAATTTTGCGAACGTTACCGTCAACGTCGCCAAAAGCTACACCTACGACTCTACGCTCGAAATCAAGTCCGGCACCGAGGTGATCGAAGTGACCGCGGTTTCCACCGCTGAGCTTCAGACCACCGATGCTGTGGTTGGCGGCGTGGTCGCCGGCCAGACCCTTATGCACCTGCCAACCCTGCAGCGCGATACGCGCGAATTGCTCACGCTCCAGCCTGGCTCGACGCCCTACGAAACCACCAATGGTGGCGGCTTCGGCGACTCCGGTGGCACTGTCGCAGGCGCTCGCAGCGATCAGAATGCCTTCAATCTCGACGGCATCGACATAACCGATAACGTCATCGCAGGAGGCGGTAACCAGGTCCCCATTGTTCCCATCGGAGTCGAAAGCACCGACGAGTTTCGGGTAGGTATCACCAACAATAATGCCAGCTTCGGCCGCGCCTCTGGCGGTCAAATCAACGTAATTAGCAAGAGCGGCACCAACTCGTTTCATGGCGCAGTTTATTGGCTACATCAGAACTCTGTGCTGAATGCCAATAAGTGGGACTTGAATCACACGCCCGACGGCAATGGCAATCCTTTCACCAAGAAGCCCGCCGAGCATGACAACCGCGGCGGGTTCAGTTTCGGTGGCCCGTTATGGAAGGACAAGACTTTCTTTTTCGGAAATTATGAAGTCCGACGCTTCCCGCAATCGGCAGAAGTGATTCGCATCGTGCCAACAGACTCATTGCGCCAGGGCATTCTGACCTTCAACGGCACGCCCTACAATCTGGCCACTTCAACTGCCTGCGGCCCTTCTGGAAATCTGGCGTGCGATCCGCGCGGTATCGGCATCAGCCCCACCATCCAGCAGCTCTGGAGCATGATGCCCGAAGGAAACGATCCCACGCAGGGCGATGGCGTGAACACCATCGGCTTCCGCGCCAGTGTCGCCGAACCGCTGCGTGACGATAGCGTCAGTTTCCGGCTGGACCACAATTTTAACCAGAAGGTGAAATTCTTTGGCCGTTACCTCTATCATCGCAATCTCGCTCCCAATGCCAGCGGCCAGCTCACCGGACAAGTCGATCTCCGCGGCGGCACTCCCGTCGCGCCCAGTGCATCCAACCTCCGCGGAGATGGCTTCATCACCGGACTGACCTATGCTCCTAACAGTCACCTTACTCACGATTTTCGTGTCGGTTGGATTCGCAGTCGTCAGGACTTCGTCGTCATTCGGCCCAGCACGTCTGCCGCGCAACTTGCTCTCCCCGGCACCGATTCCGCTCTTGGTCCGGTCGCGCTCGCCCCGGGTCTTGCCCAAACCGGCTTGATCGACACCGTCATCGATGTGGATACCCAGCGCGCTCGCCATCAGGCCATCTACGACAGTAATAAGCAGTACATTTACAACCTGAGCTGGATCAAGGGCAAGCACACTCTCACAACAGGCCTGGACTTTCGCTGGCTTCCTACCATTCACGACCGTGACGACAAGGTCATCGGCTCGCTGAACTCCCTCGTCGCCGCTCTCGACGCCGACGTTGGACCGGGTGGACTAGGTATCCCCGACACAAACCGGCCGGCTGGATTGAGTACTGGCGATGCACAGCGCTGGGACCGTCTCTATGCCGCCTCTCTTGGACTTATCGATAACGTCGGGATTCTTGCCGTTCGCGACGGCAACCTGCAGCCAAAGCCGCTGGGTGCCACTTTGATCGCTCGCACCACTCTGCGCTCGCACTATTTCTTCGCACAGGACACTTGGCGGCTTACTCCTTCGTTCACTTTGACCTACGGGCTTGCCTACGGTTGGCAAACGACACCGCACGAGGCTGCTAATCAGCAAACTCTAATCGCGGATCACGACGCAGGCGACAAAATTCTCAACGCTTTCGACTACATCAATGCCAAGCGCGCTGCTGCGGAAAACGGTGATTTCTACAACCCGACGCTCTCCTATATTCCCCTCAAAGATAGCGGTCGCGGCAACGTCTTTAATCCGGACTACGGCAATATCGCCCCCCGCGTCTCTGCCGCGTGGAATCCCGCCTTTCACAGTGGCCCTTTCGGCCATCTGTTCGGCGACCGCAAAACCGTTCTCCGCGGCGGCTACGGTATTGCCTACGACCGTGTCAACACCGTTCAGAGCGTCATCATTCCCATGCTCGGTGTCGGTTTTGCCCAGACTATCAATTTGAAACAGCCCTCCTGCAGAGCGTCCGGAACTCCAGGCGCCAACTGCAACAGCGCTGCGGGCGCTGCCGGTTCCGTTTTCCGAGTCGGGGTTGACGGGCAGATTCCCACTCCACCGGAGCCCTCTGCTTTGGCCTCACCCATCGTTCCGGATCAAGGCTATTCAGAAACCTTGAGCTTCCAGAATGATCCGGACTTTAAAGTCGGCCGCAGTCACATGGTGGACTTCACCATCCAGCGCAGCCTCCCCTCGGGCATGCTTCTCGAAGTCGGCTACGTCGGCAGGTTTGCCCGTCATTTGCCCGCCAGCGTCAATTTCAATTCCGTTCCCTACATGTTCAAGGACAAAGTTTCCGGCCAGACTTTCGCTCAAGCCTTCGACGCTGTCGCCACCGAGATCCGCGCCGGCACCGATGCGTCGTTAGTCGCCACGCAGTCCTGGTTTGAAAATCTGCTGCCCGGCTTTGGCGGTCAATGCGCGCCAGCACTCTCGGCAACTGCTTGCTTTGCTTCTCAAAACTCTTCGGCCTTTGCCAACCTTAATCTCTCCAGCTTGTTTCTCAACATGGACGTCTATCGCGCTTTTCAGCTAGGACTGCCTTCCTTCGATAATACCCAGGTCGTTGACCTATTCACTCGCACCAGCCGCGACAATTCCAACTACAACGCGTTGGTCGTCGATCTACGCAATAACGCTTGGCACGGCTTGCTGTTCGATCTCAACTACACCTTCTCCAAGTCGCTCGATACCGTAGGCGCCGTCCAGAACGATGCGCGCTACTACACTTCCAGCTTCAACCCTCATCTCGACTACGGGCCGTCCTTCTTCAATCGTCCGCACGTTTTCAACGCGATCTTCAATTACGAGTTGCCCTTCAAAAGCCATAACGGGTTCGTGAACAAGCTCATTGGTGGCTGGTACACTTCAGGCATCTTCCGCGCCAGCAGCGGCGCGCCCGAACTCGTCACCATTAGTGGCCAGCCCTTCGGTGGCGGCCTGATCTTCGGCACGCCTTCCGGTGAAATCGCCACTGTTCCAGTAAGCTCCCTGGGTGGTGGCTCGGTACACTCCGGTATCTGCAGCTCTGGCGCAGGCTCTTCGGGCAATGGGCCGGATTGCTCAAGCCCAGGCACTGGAACCGGGCTGAACTATTTCGGGGGTCCCGCCGCGGCGATTGCCAAGTTCCGGCCTGCTTTGCTTGCCACAGATACCAATGATGGACGCAACAATCCTTTACAAGGCCTTGGTTTCTGGAACTTGGACCTCGGCTTTGGCAAATCCACGACAATCGCCGAAACAGTAAAAGCCGAGTTCTCATTCAACTGCTTCAACGTCTTCAACCACACCAATTTTCTCGACCCGTCCTTCGACGTCACCAACCCCAGCGCATTCGGCGTGATCAACACGCAGCTTATTCCGGCGGATCGCCTCTCTGGGTCCCGCTGGATTCAGTTTGCATTGCGCCTCTCGTTCTAGGACGGCGTGGTGCTAACACCGCATGCATTTCCTCGTCTATTCCGATGAGCGAGTGTGGACGCTGGAGCTGTGGACGAGCGAGGTGCTCTATTTGTATGAAGCAGATGTTGTATGAAGCAGATGGCTGAATTTGAACACGGCCCGCGTGGCATGATGCTATCTTCACGAAAAAACTTTCAACCCACAATCCAACCCACAGCACGCAACGTCTTGTACGATTTTGAACGCAGGGTCGAAAATCGTTGCCGAGATCGCGGTCATGCTGTGATCGCTGATTGAGACGGGCTCGGGTATTCCTTGCACCGGCAAGCAGGTCTATGCACCGCGCCATCGTGGCGAGTGGCTGGCGAAGATCAGCGAACTGGGAGTGCGCCGGCGGGCCGAGTTTTACTTCCAGCAACTCGATGCACTGAGATCGTTGCGTCAAGAAGTGCGGCGGGATTTGCTAGCCGAGAGTAAGAAACACCAGGCGTGGAAACGGCTCTGCCAGATCCCGGCGATCGGTCCGATCCGGGCGGCCGTGTTGCTGGGCATCCTGCAGACGCCGCACCGCTTCCGCACCAAGCGGCCGCTATGGAAATACAGCGGTTTTGCCATCGAGACACGCAGCAGTGCCGATCACCGTTTGGTCCATGGGCAGCTCCAACGATCCAAGAAGCAAATCTCGGTTCGTGGGCTCAACCAAAACTGCAATCACGATCTGAAAAATTTGTTTAAGGGGGCGGCGATCGTCGCCTCCAGCAAGCCCGGTCCGTTCCAGGAGTTCTACGCGGCTTTGCTAGCGAAAGGTATGAGGCCGGAAATGGCGCGTCTGACGCTGGCGCGCAAAATTGCCACGATCGCGTTGATCGTATGGAAGAAGGGAGTGTGCTTCGACGCCCGATATCTGAAACCACAAACAGCTTGAGTGTCTCTGACCGGAGTCCGCTCCATCCTGGGGATCTTCTCTGGCGGTGGCCGTCGGGTTCTCGAGACACTCGGGTTCGAGAGCGAGTCTCAGCTAAGTCGTTAGGCGCTGTGTGCCTCGGGCACCCAGTCTCATTTCAACCCTAGGCCCTCTCGGACACGCTGTCACGGCAGAGGTCGCGAGTTCGAGTCTCGTCGTCCCCGCCATTCATTCCAAAAGAGTTGAACAAATTTCCGCGCAACCAACGAGGGTGCAAAAGGGTGCATTTTTGCACCCTTTCTGCACCCCTTTTCTTCAATTAGAGGCGTTTTCACGGTAGCGGCCTTCACGGTTTGACTGCGTTTAGGCGAGTGCTGTGGAGTTCGTTTCAGAATCAAAAACCAGCGCGAGGACTGCTGCTTGCGCCGCATGTTTTGCGGGCGAGATCGCCTGCGTGTAGACATCCAACGTGGATCGTAACGAGGAATGCCGCAACAGCTCCTGCATCACTTTGAACTCTGTGCCAACGCTTCGCAGCAGAGTCGAAAACGTGTGCCGGAATGTGTGCCATCCGAATGGCTTCTGAATTCCAACACGCTGCGCGACAGGTCGAATATACTTTCGCAAGATTGCCTGGCCCAGACTGGTTTCCGACCACGGTGCCTTCTGCTCGCGAAAAACCCAGTCGTCGAATTTGGCGTACCGGGAGTCTTCTCTCCACTTCGCGAGCGTCTCCAACACAGTTGGATGAACCGGCACAGGCTTTCGCGAAGATTCAGTTTTGCAAGGACCGACCACTCCACACACGATCGAGCGCGTGACACTCATCGTTCCTTGAGCAAAGTTGATGTCTCCCCATTTAAGTCCGGACAGCTCGCTCTGCCGCAACCCCGTGGAGGCTACGACGAGTACCAGTGTCCGCTCTCGCAGCCTCAGATTATCGATTAGCGCCTTTATTTCAGGCGGTGTCAGCACACTAGGCGTGGCTCGCCGCTTTGCACCTTGGCGGACCAAACGGATGGGATTTCGATCAAAGATTTCATGACGGCACGCGTGGTTGAAAAGGACCGACAGAAGATTTCGGATTTTCGCACAACTACTCTTCGCGAGTGGTAAACGATGCAACCAGGACTCCGCTTCCATTGTTCTCACTTCGGAAAGACGCACGCCGCCCCAATGTGGCACGATCCATCTTCTTATATAGGCCTTGTAGGCTCGCTTTGTGGAATAACTGCGCCATAGATTGTCGCCAGTTAATTCGCGCTGAATAAAGTGATCGCAGACTTCGGCGATGGTCATCGGAAGAGCGTATCGCCTGAGTCCATTCGTGTTGATTTCTGCCAGCAATCCCGCGACTGATTTGCGGGCAGACTTCGCATCGGCGTATTGGCAGACTGTGCCGATCACTCTCCTGCGATAGATGCGTTTTCCATGAGGTCCTCTGTCCGCCCACCGGAACTGCCAAACATCTGGACCGCGCTTCCGACCGCTCCTGATTAGACTCCCCTGTTGCATTCCTGCCTCCCGTTCGCAGTTACGACGCGGAGGAATTGTCACAGAGAGGGACGAAAAGGTCGCACTTGACAGTCAAGAAGCGAATTGCTTTGCGGCGGCAGTAATCTTCCAACGTTAGGCGAGGTTGTTACCCAGTGTGTTACACAGTTTCTGACCTTTGCCAGGGGTTCAGTACCGTCGAAGTTGAAAGTGCTCCCCGACATTCAATTACCTTGAGAGATCGGGCGCGCTGGCTGAAAACTCTGCGACCTGACGGCCGATGATTCCATCGTGTGTTCTGAGATACACTGTCGAATAAATGGGGCGTCTTCTTCGACAACGACATGAGCGGAAGTGGTGATGACAATTTGGTTCCTGGGCCGGCGCAAGATCCACAGGCGTGCTTACAGCGACAAAACGAACGCCTCCAATTGCTCCTGAACCTGACGACCCGCATCACCTCGAATCTCGACCTGCGCGAAGTGCTGCGCGCGATTTCTGCCAACTTTCGCGAGCTTATGCG
>Ga0070707_100005492_pt1 | contig 11852 bp, 14 predicted proteins | sample KBSK5502metaG_FD_65468 | JGI IMG/M metagenome (GOLD analysis project Ga0070707, IMG submission 65468) | Corn, switchgrass and miscanthus rhizosphere microbial communities from Kellogg Biological Station, Michigan, USA - KBS K5-50-2 metaG | ecosystem: Host-associated > Plants > Roots >... | reverse complement strand
CATTCGTCCGGCGCCTGCCTGGCACTCGAGGCGGCCCTCGCGCTGGGCAGCGTTCAGGTCAGCAGGCTCGCGATGTACGAGGCGCCGTACGACGACGATGCAGCGGCCCGTGACAGATGGGAAAGGTACCTGACGGACATGGCGGCCGCGCTCGCGGGCGGTCGGCCGGGGGATGCCGCCGCACTGTTCATGGCCTTCGTCGGCACGCCGGCAGAAGAGATCGAGAACATGCGTCGGGCACCGTTTTGGCCGGCCATCGAGGCCGTGGCACCCACGCTCGCCTACGATCATGCGGCGCTACTGGGCAAGGACAGGTCGGTTCCGGCCGGCCGTGCGTCCAGGATCGCGGTTCCGACCCTGGTGATGCACGGCGGAGAGGGCGCGCCTTTCATGGCCGAGACGGCCAGGACGCTGGAGCGGGCGATCCCGGGCGCCACGCTCCGTACCCTGACGGGCGAGGGGCACAACGTCAGCCCGCAGGCACTCGCCCCAGTGCTGGCCGAGTTCGCCTTGGGGTGAAGATCGCCCGTACCGGGCGGCACGACGCCCGGAGCGCTGGCGCGCAGCGTCGGTTCAGGGTTGCGACGGAGCGAGCGGCTGGCTGCCGGGGCTGAAGCCGCGCAGGATCTGGTCGAAGATCGCGGCGCACTCCTGCCGGGCCGTTGGCTGGTCCTCGGCTCTTGCTACGTAGAGCGCGCACTCGTCAAGCGCGCCGATCAGAGCATGCGCGAGCGGGGTGACCGGCTGCTGGACGATGGCGCCCGAGTCCATCGCCGCCTGCAACGCGAGCTGGACCAGGCCCAAGCCGTACCGGGCGTACAAGTCCCGCCATGCCTCCCAGCCGAGCACCGCGGGGGCGTCGAGCAGGATGATCCGCTCGACCTCGGGCTCCGCGCAGGCCTCAAGGAAAAGCCGTGCGCCGGCCCGCAGCACCTCAGTTGGCTCGGTCGATTCGGCCGCGGCGCCCGCCGCGATCCGCGCGGCGATCTCGGCCTCGACCTCCTCAGCCACGGCGGCGAACAGGCCGGCCTTGTCACGGAACTGGTGGTACAGAGCGCCGCGGGTAACCCCGGCCGCCTTGACGATCTCTTCAGTGCCCACGGCGGCGTAGCCGCGCGCGCCGAACAACCTTCGCGCCGCCCGCACCAAAGCCTGGCGGGTCGCCTCAGAGCGGAGGTCGTGCTTGCTCCTGGCCATGCCTGTCGCAACCCCTTGCAATACGTACTGCCTGTATGTAAATTACGTACAGACTGCTTGTATTTTACTCGCCCGGCACCTGGAGGAGCCATGCCACGCGCCGAACTGTCCCACGGCACCCTGCACTACCGCGAATCTGGCGCTGGCGCGCCGGTCGTTTTCTTGCACGGCTACTTCATGGGCGCGGGCCTGTGGGATCCCGTCGTGCGTCGGCTGGATGACGAGTTCCGCTGTCTGGTCCCAGAATTGCCACTCGGCGCGCACCCTGCCCCGCTACGGCCCGACGCCGACCTGACCGCGTCTGGGCTGGGCCGCCTAGTGGCCGATTTCCTGGATGTCCTGGACCTCCACGATGTCACCCTAGTTGGCAACGACAGCGGCACTGCCATCGCACAGGTGGTCGCGGCCCGGCACGCCGAGCGGCTGGGCGGGCTCGTGCTCACCGCCGGCGATGCGTTCGACAATTTCCCGCCCAGGCCGTTCCGCCCGCTGATCGCCGCGGCGCGCGCGGGGACGCTCACCCCGTTGCTGGCGATGCTCAAGTCCAGGCCGCCGCGGTCCCTGCCTACCGCGTATGGCTGGTTGACCCACGCAGACCTGCCGCATGAGTTGATCGACGAGTGGGTCGGCGCGTACTTCGCAGACAAGGGCGTGCGGCACGACCTTCGCCGGCTGACGGCGGCGCTTGGTGACGACGAGTTCATGAACAAGATCGCTGTTGAGCTGGCCACCTTCACCAAGCCCGCGCTGCTGGCCTGGGCCGCCGACGATAAGTTCTTTCCCGCGGAGCACGCCCGCCGGCTGGCCGCCATTCTGCCCGACGCACGCGTGGAGGTGATCGCCGGCAGTCGCACCTGGGTGATGCTGGACCAGCCCGCGAGGACAGCGGACCTGGTCGCCGAGCTGGCCCGGCGCGCTGCTGCTCAGCCGGCCGGCTGAGCAGGGCCCGCCCCGGCAGTAGGGTGGCGCTGTGGACGCCATGGTGGTCATTAATCTGCTGGAGCCGCTGATCGGCAAGACCGGGCAGGTCAGGCTCGTGATGCAGGGGCTGAGCTCGAGGTGGGCGGTCAATGACGACAAGCATCCGCTGCTGGGCGTGAATGTGCGTTCTGATGGGCTAGTGGAGATATCGCGCGATGACGGATGGGTCGTATTCGACCCGGATACCGTGCTGGCTGTTGAATGGGTGGCCAAGCAGGGTGAGGGCGGCGGCGCCTATCTCTGATCGGATGACCCTCAGGCGTGCAGCACGACGATCACCACGAGCACTGCTACCACGACGACGAGGAGAAGCATGCTGCCGACGGCCGCGGCCGTCCGGATCAGGTGCGACACGAGGCTGACCAGCTCGGTGTGCACGCGGCCGACCAGCACGAAGCAGGCCGCGAGGAGGAGCAGGGCGACCGGTCCGGCCGCGATGTGCACCGGGACGCTCGCAGCCGCCGCCCGGCCATAGACGAACGCACCTGCTACGCACGCCTGTGGCATTGCGATCGCTGGCAGAGAAGCTATCGTAGACATGGAACTTCTCCCGGTTGTCTAGGGCTGGGGCGATTCCATCCGGGCGCTCCCGTTGCCGCGGGGGCGCCCGTCATAGTTCGCAGTGCGAACTTCGGCCGGGCTGATGACAGCGATGCTAGACTCTGAGCATTAAGCTCACCTACTTCAGCTTAAGTTCAGTTAATCTACGAGCCTTGCTTGTGTGGCTCGTAGATACATGCATAGCTTTACTTTACCCTTTGAAGTGTTAGACCAAATGCTTTGACGTGGTAAGACGTCCCTTGCCAAGTGGGCAGCCCTAGGCCAGCGGATCTTGTTTCGGTCGGTCGGCTTAGCGCATCTAGCAGGGGCTTCTACGGATGCCGTTCAAATTCCGAATCATTCAGCCAGATCACTGAAGTTCATATGAAGTGAGTCCCGAATGGACCCTGGTAGCGACCCGCGCCAGCTGCTGGCGCGAAGATTGCGTGCGCTGCGAGAGGATCGCTGGCCGGAAATCAAGGTCACGCAGTCGCACCTCGCGACCGCGCTCAGCGCGGTTCGCCCAGTGAGCGTTCCACTTATCTCTTCCTGGGAGTCCTTGACCAACCCGAAGATCCCGCCCATCCCGAGGCTCGAGGCGTACGCGACCTTCTTCGCGACGATCCGCTCGATGACCGGCCAGGCACCGCGGATGCTCGATGCCGGGGAGCTGACCCGGGCTGAGGCCACGGAGCGGGAAGAGCTGATCAAGGAGTTGCTGCGGCTGCGCGGCCAGGCTCTTCGCGTGCCTGAGACGATGGCCGTCGACGACGTTATTCACTCCCTGGACATTGGCTACTGGCACTTCCCGGACGGCAGGCCCATCACGATCGTCTGCGCTCAGCTGCCCGATGCCATGCGCGAGAAGATCCCCTATTCGAAACCTTCTGACCCGGACTATGTTGCCCTCTATGGCTATGCCGACCTCGACTCCCTCATTGAGCTGCATGGCCACATCAGGGCCGCCAATCCAGGCAGCCAGGTTAACTTCCGGATAGCTTCCCAGCTCGCGCCCGACGACTACACCACGCATTTGATCTCGCTCGGCGGCGTTGACTGGAACCTCGCCACCCGTTCCTTGTTCGGTCAGCTTGCGCTGCCCGTGCGGCAGGTGGCCGACTGGCGGTCGCCAGATGGCCCGTACTTCGAGGTCTCCGACGCGGTTCAGACGCGGCAGTTCCGCCCGCGGCTGGCGACCGCAGACGGCACGAAGGTTCTGCAGGAAGACGTGGCGCTGTTCGCTCGTGCAGTCAACCCGTTCAACCGCAAGCGCACGGCGAGCATCTGCAACGGAATGTACGCGAGCGGAACGTACGGTGCGGTGCGGGCGCTGACCGACGCGCGTTTCCGGGATCGAAATGCCGAGTATGCGCGGGCCAGGTTCGGCCGCAGCGAGAACTTCTGCATTATCACGAAGGTCAAGGTGGAGAACGGGACGCCGTTGACGCCGGACTGGACGCTTTCCGAGACTCGCTTGTTCGAGTGGGAGAGTGAGTCTTGATGACCGTTCTCGAGACGCCGTATCACCACGGCTCGCATCGCGACTTGCTGTGGACACCCGACGGTTCGCGGCCGGCCAAGATCGACGCGATTATGGTGCCGACCGTGCGGCCGCCCGTCTATCTGGGGATGGCGGCCAAGCTTGCCTCGCATCTGGGCTGCACGCTGGTGACGCTGCATAGCGGCCGATGGACCAGTGCTGGGGCAGCCGCGGAACGGATCGGCTCAGGCGTCGACCTCATTGCCATCGATGTGCCTGACCCGTCCACTCTCCGGTTGATGAACTTCGAGACCTCGCGGCTCCTGGCTGGCACAAGGTTCGCGCGGAAGACGGACACAAGCGCCAAACGCAACCTTGGCCTGCTGCTGGCGCACGCACTGGGATGGCAGCGCATCATATTTCTCGACGATGACATCCAGGTGCCCGATCCGGGGGACCTGCAGCGGGCGGCTGGCCTGCTTGACACGTACAACGCCGTCGGCCTGGAGAACCGCGGGTTTCCCGACAACTCAGTTGTCTGTCATGCATTCCGCATGGTGGGCGGAAGCCAGAAGTCGTTCATAGGCGGCGGAGCGCTGGCCGTGCACACCAGCCGCAACCGGTCCTTTTTCCCGGAAATATATAACGAAGACTGGTTCTACATGCTCGACCCCGGGAAAGGCATACAGTCGCTTGCTATGGCTGGTGCGGTCCAGCAGAGCCCGTATGACCCATTCCGTAATGCGCACCGGGCACGAATGGAGGAATTTGGCGATGTGATGGCGGAAGGCATCTTCTGGGTATTGGATCAAGGCCATCCGCTCGATGCGGCCGACGCCCGGCACTGGCGTGAGTTCCTGACACGGCGCAGGGGATTCATTGAGTACATCCTCGGCCACCTCGACAAGGCGCCCGTCACAGGAGCCGAGCGCGAGCGGGTGGCAGCAGCGCTGCGCGCGTCGCTCGGACGGCTCGCTCATATCGATCCTGGCTTCTGCGAGCGGTATCTGCAGGCGTGGATCACGGACCGGGCCGGGTGGGAACGTCACCTGCGGACGATACGCCGCAATTTGCCCGTCGAACCGGCCCTGAGAACGTTGTCCAAGAAGGGCTGCAGCCCGATCGGCCACGTCGCCCATCCTGCGCGGGGAACGACGGCGAGGGGCTGAGCGGCCACCTGGCGCGAGTTGGATTCTGCCGCCCGCCGCAGTTGGGCGCACCGGCGTCGGTGGCCTCGCCGGATTGGCATTCAGGCAGTCCGGGCGGTTCCGTCGTCCGGCTCGATGCGGTGCTGGCGGAGCAGCTCACGCAGGCGATCGACCTCGCGGTGCAACCGCAGGTTCTCAGCGATAACAGCCTGAATGTCGCCATCGCCCGTCAGCTGGTATTCCAGCCGTACCTTGTCGGCAAGCAGCTGCTTTTCGCGGTCGCGCAGCGCTGCGGCGCTCTTGAGGTCGCCGGCGTCGAAGGCGGCCTCCTTTTCGCGCCGCACCTGGGTGAGTAGCTCCGCCGTGTCCGCAAGCTCTTCCGCGATCGCCTGGCTGACCAGCGGCGTCGGTCGGCCTGCCTGCTCACGTTCAGCCAGCAGGTCCACTACGTGCTCGCTGACCCGCGCATAGTTAGCGCCAAGCCTGATCAGCACCTGGGCAGCGATGCCGTCGCCCTCGCGCAGCATGCCCAGCACGACATGCTCGGTGCCGATGTAGTGGTGCCCGAGCCGCAGGGCCTCCCGCAATGCGAGCTCGAGCACCTTCTTGGCTCGCATTGTGAACGGGAGGTGGCCCGCCCGGGAGTTCTGGCCACGCATGGTGAGCTCTTCGACCTGGGCTCGCGCGTCCTGCAGCGATATGTTCATCGACGCCAGCGCCTGTGGCCCTATGCCCTCGCCCTGGTAAAGCAGCCCAAGCAAGAGATGCTCAGTACCAACGTAACTGTGGCCCAGCAACCTCGCTTCCTCCTCAGCGAGCTGGACAGCACGCCTGGCCTCGCCCGTGAACCGGCCGAAGAGACCTTTGGGCTGCGTCCGCATCGTTGCCATCTTGAGCCTCTCGGCCAGAGTGTTTCTTCGTCGCATTGACGTCTCCTTCATAACCGTCGCCCCCTTGCCATCGGGCCTCAGCCGTGGCGCCAGCCAGTCAGCGACACTGCGGGTGTCGCGAGTGCCGTCCGCGAGATCGGTGACCATGGACGCGACCTGCCCTGGCGGATCCGGGTCCACGTGCCAGCCGTTGAGTGCCAGGAACTGCAGCATGGCGGCCAGCGCGATCGGGCAGTTGCCGCGCCTGAGCGGTCGCTGGCGCACGAGCGCGTGCAGCAGGATCGCGGCCCGGACGGCCGGTTCGCTTTCGCTGCCGGGCCGCGCCTGGTCGAGTGCGAGCTCGGCGGCCGCGGGGTCGAGCAGATCAAGCACCTGCCCGGTGTCGAGTGCGAGCGTGTGGCTGGCGATCACGATCAGGTCCGCGAATTCCAGAGCGATCACCGCTCGTCATCCCTCAGCAGCCTCAGCGCCTGCTCGTGGCGCGCGAGAGTGTCGTCAAGGAGCTGCAGGAAGTGTTTGTCACTGCGGCGCTGCTCCACGAGCCTGGTAATGGCCTCGCGCACCACGTCAGAGACCGAGCGGCCCTCGACGTCCGCCACGATCTGCAGGCGCTCGGCGAGGCCCGGCTCGAGGCGCAGCAGCAGGTTCTTGGTGTTTCCTGGCTTCGTAGACATAGTGATATCACGATATCGCGCTATCCCGTTCTGTGGTAAGCGCGCTTTCCGCCGGACTCGTCGGTCACGGCAGCGGATCGCGCAGATCCCGCCAGCGTCTTGGGTAGCCCGTCGTCATCGCCATGTCCAGATCGGCGGTGACCCTTTGGCGCGGCCCAGTTTCATGTAACCTCGGCAAATCCGAGGAGCCCAAGCGTGCTGATTGAACTGTGGAATGATTCGCCCTGGTCATTGGCCCCCTTATCGCATCAGTTAGGTGCCAGTCGACGAGCGTGGCCGGCTCGCGGCGCTGCAGTGCGACGCGGACAGGATCCTGGCGAAGATGCACGACGGCGAGGTCGATATCGATGCCGGCCTCCCGGCAGTTGCTGGCTGACCAGTTCGCTCGGCTGGCCGAGCTGCCCGTCCGGGTGGTAGAGCCCACCGGGACGCCGAACGCCATCTACCGGCTTGGCGACGACCTGTACGCGCGACTGCCGCGCGTGCGCAGCTGGGTGAAGGACCTCGACAAAGAGTCGCGTTGGCTTCCTGCGCTCGCGCCAAAGCTGTCGCTGCCGATCCCTGAGCCCGTGGGAACAGGCCTGCCTGGGACCGGATACCCGTTCAGCTGGGCGATCTACCGGTGGATCAAGGGTCGTCCGTATGCGCACGAGTTCGTCGACGGCGAAGACCGCGCGGCCGGATCTCGCGCAGTTCGTGGCCGAGCTACGCCGGATCGCCCCGGTCGCCGGAGCACCGCGGGGCGGGCGCCAACTGCTCCGCGAACTGGACGCCGCAACCCGTACAGCGATCGCCGCGGCGACGGACCTCGTGGACAGCGACGCGGCCACTGCGGCCTGGGATCGCGCCCGCGGCTACGCGCTGCACCAGGCCGCCCTGATTATCCCGTACTACCGCCAGACCAATCCCGAGTTCGCCGCTCTCGCCGTCCGCACCGTCGCGGAAGTGCTCAGCGACTTCACGGCGTGACGGGCCGCGCGGAACCGGCCGACGGCTAGGCGGCATACTTCAGCACCAGGTTGCCCACCTGGGGGAGCGCGGCTTCGACGTGCCTGACCGCGCTGCCGCGCACCGAACTGTAGGCCTTGATGATCGTCGGCCGGTCCGAAGCCGCCGCGCGGGCGTCGGTGACAGAGAGCAGTGCCTCTGACACCTCATCCCCGCGCTTGGCCAGGTAGTCGCCGAACTCCGAGCCGCCCGAGTTGTTGAAGTCCGCCCAGAACGGCTGGAGCTTGTCCACCATCTGCGGCAGCAAAGACTCCACCATGAACCGGACATGGCCAGGGGCGAACGTGATCACCGTTTTGTAGGCGAGCTTGACCGCGGTGCCTGAGATCCCCGACATGCCGGCGACCTCCTGCTCAACCAGCGTGTAGCAGTCGGCGAGCACCTGCGGTCGGGTGTCCGGCGCGAGCAGAATCTCAGCGAGCGTGGCTGCCATGGGTACCTTCTCCTCCTCGCCGTCCAGGCCCGGTGCCCGTTACAGGAGCTTGGTAATGGTGACGGTGATACGTCGCCGTCTTGACGCGGGCGGGCAGATTAGTAGTGCGCTGGCCCACGCCGGTCCGGAGGTCGACGGCAGTCTGTTCGCGACGGGCAACCCGGTGCACCCCGCGGAGACCGTTGGCCTGGATCTCGCCGGGCATGATCGGCGCCGATCTCGTTCTGCCACCACGGGGCACGTTCGCGATCCACGGCACCTGACCAGGACCAAGGCCACGGACTAGTCGGCCAGTCGGAACGCGAGCTGGGTCTCCCACTTGTTCATGTCGGGTTCCTGGCTGGGATCAGTCAGGTAAAACTCCAGCCGGCTAACCCACCGGTCCTCGCCGTTGTCGCCGGGCGACATGGCCCATTTCAGGCCCTGCCCGGCCGCCCAATCCAGCAGCGCTCTAGTGGCCTCCATGAGCTCGTCGGGGTGACCCACGTGAAGCACTGTCGCGTATCGCCCGGCCGGGAGCACGCCCGACAGCACGTCGCCTTCACCAGCCACGGCGGCCGCGACCGGCACGCCCACCTCGACCTCGAGCTCCCGCATCATGTCGATGACGTTGTACTTGAAGAATGGCGCCCCAGCCGGTGCCACGCCGCGGGCACTCAGCCAGGCGAACACCTCGCCCGTGCGGGCGGCGAACGCGCTGAGCTCCGGCATGGTCACCCGCGCCCTGATCGCCGCATATGGCTGCTCGGCTCGGGTCACGATCTCCGGTGTTGCCGACATATCGTCATCCTCCTGTGGCAGAGACTGGTTGCTGCAGTTCCGTCACCCACTGATCAGGATCGGGGGACCACTCGAGGGTGATCTCGCGGGGGTAGCCGACCGACTGGTACCCGTTGGCGTCGATCCACCGCGCCAGGGCCTGTCCGGTGGACAGCACGTCATCCATTGAGCCGTGATGAATGAGCACCGCCGCGCTGTCAACCTCCGCCAGGTCCACGACGCTCAAGCCCTCAGCACCGGTTGATGCCTGGGCGACCACGGGTACCGCGGCGTGAACGACGACAGCGCCGTCCCCGCCAGGTGCGTCCTCGTAGTAGACAACTGCCGGGCCCGCCGCGGCGGCGCCAGCGCCGGCCAGCCGGCACCACAGGTCGGAGTACAGCGGCTGGATCACCGGCGTGATCGCCTCAGGCTCGAAGCTCGCGGCCGTGCCGGTCAGCTCCGCCACCCGCACCGGCGCCACGCGCTTGATGACAACCCCGTCGGTCGGCACGCGGCCTTCCTCCTCGATGGTCAGCAGGCGCGCCTCCACCCGGGCCAGCCTGGCGGTGTCGGCCTCGATCTGGGCATGGATCTCGGCTCGGCGCAGCTTGAGCATCCCGCGAAGCTCCGCCGCGCTTACCTGCTCCGCAAGGATCGCCTGCACCTGCTGCAAGCTGAAGCCAAGGTCTTTCAGCGCGATGACGCGGTTCAGCTGGGCGAGCTGACTCGCCTGATAGAAGCGGTACCCGCTGGCCGGATCGACGCAGGCTGGGCGAAGCAACCCGATCGCGTCGTAGTGCCGGAGCATCCGGACCGAGACGCGGCCGTGCCGAGCGAACTCCCCGATACTGAACATGACATTTCCCGGTCTACAGCCTCACACGGTGTCAGGGTCAAATCTGGACACGACCACTCTGTCATCCCAACGGCAACGGACTCCGGTGTGGGCGGATCGTCGTGCGTTTCGGCTGAGCGAGCGCCAGGCAGGCGTGGAACAGGAATGTCGCGCGACTATGGCGCGCGGCCGGGTCACGTGGCAAGCTAGCCAGCAAATGCAACAAGGGCACGTGTCGAGCGCCTACTCTGCACCGTGAACCTCGCATTCTGCGCCGCGTGAAGCCGGAGCCGGGTCAGGGCTAGGACACCGCCAGCGGTATGCCTCGGAGGTGTGGCATGACGGCAGACATAACCGGCGATCGGGAGATGGTCTCTGAGAAGGTCGCTCCCACCCTGGTCGGAAGGGTGCTGACCTCCTTCGACCTCGTGGTGATCTTTGTTGCGCTCGTTCTGTTCATACCGAACGCTTCAACTGTGCAGTTTGCCGGGCCGGCGACATTCGTGTTCTGGATTCTCGGATTCCTGACGTTCCTTATCCCAGGAGCCTTTGTCACTGCGCAGCTGGGACGTATGTTCCCCGAGGAAGGCTCACTGTACGTGTGGACGCATAAGGCCCTCGGTTCGTTCTGGGGGTTCTTCGCCGGGTTCGCCGCGTGGTGGCCGGGTGTCCTCGTCATGATCCTAGCGGGGTCACTTGTCGTAACGCTCTCGCAGGCGATCGATCCCACTCTGTTCGCCAGGCCATGGCAGCAGGGGCTGATCGTGCTGCTAGTGCTGTGGATCTCGTGCCTTCTCGGGACGCTGCGGTTCCGGCTGACTCAGAACTACGTGAACATCCAGTTCGTGCTCTACTCGTTCTGCCTCATCATGATCGGGATATCGGGTTTCGTCTGGCTGGCGGGGGGCCACCACGCTGCCAACTCGTTTGCAATCCATGGCTCTGCCCTGACCGGATGGGGTCAGTGGACGTTCTTCTCGACGGTGATTCTCGCCCTGCTGGGCATTGAGGTGCCGTTGAACATGGGCGTCGAGATTAAGAGCGAGAACGCCATCAAGAAGTACTTGTTCTGGGGCTGCTTGGTGGTGATCATCGCGTATCTGTGGGCCACCTTCTCGAATATGGCGGTTGTGCCGGTGGGCAAGAACAACCCCACCTCCGGAGTAGTCCAGACCGTGCAGATCGCGATCAATCACACGCTGGGCTCGTGGGTAGCGTTCATCCTCGTGCTCATCTTCGTGTCCGACACCGTTGTGTACAACTACTCGTTCGCGCGCCTGATGTTCGTCTCGGGCCTGGAGCGGCGTCTTCCGCACCAGTTTGGACGGGTGAACCGGAACAAGGTCCCCGCCAACGCCGTCCTCGCCCAGACCGTGATCGCATCGATCGCGACCGCAATCATCTATTTCCCCATTCAGTCGGCAACCTCGAACTACTCCGTCAAGGTCTACCTGGTTCTCCTCGCCGCGGTGACAGTGGTGTGGTGCACATCGATGGTGTTGCTCTTCGCCGACGTGTTCTTCGTGAGGCGTTCGTTCCCCGAGAAATTCAAGGAGGTTCAGCGCACTCCGTGGGGCGTTCTGGCCCTGTGCGGGGTCGTCGGTGTTGCCGCTGACGCGGTAGCAGTTGTGCTGCTCTTCTGGGCCCCCTGGTCACCCTCCTTCACGAAGGGCGGGTGGGACTTGGCCGTGGGGGCGATCACGATCGTGTCGATCGGGATCGGGCTCGTCATCTACTTGGTCTCAGAACGAACCCGCAGGGAGGTGCGCGGGGCCACACCCCAGGTGGAAAGCGGGCTTGCCTGAGCACCCGTCCTTGATCTGGAAGGATCCGATGTCCTATAGCGCACCGGATCCTTCCAGATCATGAGAGTGCGCTAGCAGTCTGCTGGGGTGGACGATGGG
>Ga0070707_100005491_pt1 | contig 11858 bp, 10 predicted proteins | sample KBSK5502metaG_FD_65468 | JGI IMG/M metagenome (GOLD analysis project Ga0070707, IMG submission 65468) | Corn, switchgrass and miscanthus rhizosphere microbial communities from Kellogg Biological Station, Michigan, USA - KBS K5-50-2 metaG | ecosystem: Host-associated > Plants > Roots >... | reverse complement strand
ACTACTTTGGCCTTGATGGAGTGTCCCTCATAGGCTATATCCACAAGGTTGGATTCAGACTTCAGAAGTTTTCGGAATGGATCGAAATAGAGGCTGGATTCTTAGAGTGTAAGCTACCCTTTCAACTGCTCGGTCAATCAGGATTCTTTGATAATTACGAGGTAAATATGAAACGGTTTAGAGGCAAGTTTGAAATCAAGTCTAGAACGTTCTTAAACACGTAGGTACAAAAATCCGGTCGGTGGGAGGTACTTTGAAAAACGTTATATCGGAGAAGCCCTTGGATTCAGCTTCTTGCCTTGCCTCTTTAATACTCTCACCGCTAGCCACAATGGTCTCGTCAACGCTACCGTAGTTGAGGATAGCAACCCATTTATTTACGTACTTGTCTAGTTGCTCAAGAAAAGCCATTTCCTTAGCTTCCAGTTCTATCTCCAGCGACATTTTCCTAGCCTCGTTTAGTAGTCCAGCGAGCCTTAGCGGCCTTCTTGGCTATGGCTTTCCGCCTCTTGGATGATAGCTTTTCCGCTCGGGCTTTTCCACCTTTCGCGGCCCCTAGTCTAGAGAGCGCCAAGGCGGCTAGGTTCTTCTGAGGTGGCGTTATCTTCTCAACCTCACCTGTTGAGACATCAAGAATATACTTCGCTAATTGGTTAGTATCCTTTGGTGGCCGTTTGGTTGGTATGCGCCGATCATACTACACGCCAGATCGCGGGTTGAAATTATCTTCGCTGTTTAAACTTGTAAATGAACCAGTACCAGAAAGTGGGCGTCGGTATAGTAATGCCCCAACGCCAGAGTGCCCCAACTTGCTTCCCTAGATGCCTTTCCGTATAATTCACGGCTTGCTCGAAGCACGGGGTCTCGTCCGGTGGGTTCGCGCCCACTTTTTCTTTTGGGCGAGAGGTGTCTCGGAGGTTGGCGATGGGGTCGATTTCGATTGCAGAACGAGTTCAGGCACTGGCTGAACAGGTCGCAATCGATCACGGAGTCGAACTAGTGCACGCGGAAGTCGCCGGCCCGGACAATAAGCCGATTGTTCGTATCTTCATTGATAAACCGCAGGGTGTTACTCACGAAGACTGCTCGGAAGTGAGTTTTCATCTCGGCACGATTCTCGACGTAGAAGACTTCATTCACGCGTCCTACACTTTGGAAGTGTCTTCGCCGGGAATCGAACGAGGACTCTACAAGCGTGCGGATTACGAGCGTTTTTCCGGCAGCCTGGCAAAGTTGAAAACGCGTCAGCTGATTCAGGGCCAACGCAATTTTCGCGGCCGTTTGCTGGGCTTGAGTGGTGAATGCGTCCTGTTTGAAGATCGTACCAATGGGCGCGTGTTAATTCCCCTGGAGTCGATTGCCAAGGCAAATTTGGAATTGGATTTTGATGAAGAACTGCGCAAAGCCAAGGGGAGGTAAGACCAGTAAAATTGCGAGCGGCAACTCGCAACAACCAACAACTGAATAGGCTCAACGACGCGGATTGTCATTCTGGCGCCGAGCCAATGAGATAGCGAGAGTTCCATGAGTTCATCGATTGCACAAAACATTGAAGCACTTTGCCAGGAGCAGGGTATCGAGCGCGATCTGGTCATTGAAGCAATGAAAGAAGCCGTTCGCGCGGCGGCAAAAAAACAGTTCAAATCCGGCGAGGACATTCAGGTCGACTGGAATGCCGAAACGGGAATTGAATTGTCTGCGTCGAAGGTGGTCGTCGACGAGGTGGAAAACCCTGCCACTGAACTCTCGATTGATGAAGCTCGCGAGCTCGCCGGTGATGAAGTCGAGTTGGGCGATGCCCTGCTGCTGCCTCTCCCCATGGAAGAGCTGGGTCGTATCGCTGCCCAGACTGCTAAACAGATCTTATTTCAGAAGGTTCGTGACGCTGTTCGCAGTAATGTCTATGAGCAATACATCGACAAGATTGGCGATCTGGTTAATGGCTACGTAAAGAGGTTCGAGCGCGGCAACATTATCGTTGATCTCGGTAATCTGGAAGCGATTTTACCGCGGTCTCAGCAATCGCGGGGTGAACAGTGGAATCAGGGTGAGCGCATTCGCGTAGTGATCAATAATGTCTCCAAGGAGTCGAAGGGTCCACAGGTTGAGGTCTCCCGTACTTCACCAGAGCTTCTCTTGCGACTGTTTGAAATGGAAGTTCCGGAGATCTACGATGGCACGGTAGTTATCAAATCTGCCGTGCGTGAGCCAGGCGAACGCGCGAAGATTGCCGTGATGTCCAACGAGCGCGACGTCGATCCTGTCGGTGCTTGTGTTGGTATGAAGGGTTCCCGGGTGCAGGCCATAATTCGTGAACTGCGTGGTGAGAAGATTGATATTATTGAATGGTCCGATGAACCTTCCGTTTTCGCCGCCAACGCCCTGTCCCCTGCCAAAGTTAACCAGGTGCGGATCACTGACATCGAGAACCGCCAAATGGAAGTCATTGTTAACGAAGACCAATTGTCTCTCGCAATTGGCAAGCGCGGGCAGAACGTCAGGCTAGCCACGAAGCTGGTCGGCTGGAACATCGATATTCGCAGTGAAGAAGAGATCAAGAAAGAAGTCACCGAACAGATGGGAGCGCTCATTGCTTCTGGCGAGTCGGTGCCGCTTTCAGCGATTGAAGGCGTAACTGCTCAGCAAGCTGACGCGCTCGCCGAGCATGGAATAAACGATATCGACGCGCTCGCCCAAACCTCAGTTGATGATCTGGTGGAGTTTCTGGATCTGAGTCTCGACGAAGCCGAAGTCATCTTGAACGCCGCGCAAGCAGTGGTAGCGATGCGCGACCGGAGTCTGCAAGGCGAGGGTGAAACAAGCGAAGCAGGCGACCAGTTGGAGACTCACGCGGTTTCTGCCGAGCTGGATGAGTCGGTTGAGGCAGAAGAGGTTGAGCCCTCCGCTGAGATGACTGCCGCAGGCTACGACGAGGCAGTGGAAAGAGGGATTCCCTTCTCTGCTGAACCTGTCATTCTAGCCCGAGATTCGGCCGATCCCGTTCCCGTAACTGAATCTGAGCCATTCACAGAGGACGAGGTGGTACTGCAGGAACCAGGACGTGATTTGCGACCTGATACAGTTACGCCTTCGCCGGAAATTACCTCCTCGGGCGCTGCAGTGCTCGATAACTTTGATGAGACCGCCGCAATTGAGCTTAGCGAAGAATTAGCGGCGGACGAGAATTATGCTTTGGAAGCAACAGCTGACGAGGCATCAACGCCGGCTCCCGCAGTTTCGGAAGATGCTGCATCAAGCGGGAGCACTGACGATGAGAAGCAGGATGCTTCCAACGATGCAGCAAATTAGAATCAACGCAGAAGTCGCTTTCTCGGGCGCTTTGCGTTGCTCGCTCCACTGCTACAGTCCCGCGTCGCACTTCTGACGCACGCTTGGGAAAGTGGTTAAGAGCGAGCGTTCTTAATCACTTTTGCAGGCGTACGGACGCTTCTCATGATAAGCGTCCAAGAAGGAGTGCATGACAGTTACGTCAAAAGTTCGCATTTACGATCTCGCGAAAGAACTAAAGCTCGACACAAAGCGACTGATTGAAGAAGTCCGCCGCGAAGGGGTCGACGTAAGTGTTCCGTCAAACTCGGTCTCCAAAGAGATGGCCGAGAAGATTCGAAACAAGTACTTCCCCAAAAAAGAGGCTGCCGTCAAACGCACGGTGAAGGTCGTGAAGCGCGCCGCCCGTCCGGTCGATGAAACATCACCGGCGGAAATAGAGGTGGTCGCCGACGAGCCAGAGGCTGTCGCTGCCGCGCCAGTGGAACCAGAGGTAGCTCCGGTGCCAACACCTCCTGTTCCGAAACAACCCGGCTCGGCAAGGCTGATCAAGAAACTCACGCCTGCAACGCGCGCAGAACCGCCGGCAGCCGCTACTAGTGAAGCTGTTGCTCCCGTAGCGGAGGACGAGCCGGACGAGGATATAGAGATTGCTGCCGCGCCACCGGCAACCAATGGCGACTTCCCGCCGGATGTCCTGGACGTCGAACCAAAAAACATTCCGATTCCTTCGCGCCAGGTAAGAGTGATGCGCCCAACAGCGGCCGCCCTAAATGCGGGCATCCGGCCGGGTGAGCGCGCACCGGCCCCTGTAGTCGCACCGCCACCGGTTACTCCCCGAGAACGTGCCGAACGTAGTGGCAGACAGAGACCTTCTCTGCCACGGGCAGAACGTTTGGGAACCCCGGGCGAAACAGCTACACCGCAAACAACCTACATTCCTCCTCCAGACGCCGGACGCCGTCGCTCGCGACGCAGCAGTCCACGAGGCGGAAGGAAAACTATTGAAGGCAAAGGCGGGCGCTTCGACCGGGGCGATTTCATTCCGCCACCGAAGGCCCTCTCGCTCGAAGATCGCATTGCGGGCAGAATGGAGATGCCCACCGAGGGCGAGCTAAAAGAAGTTCGTCTTATCGAAGGCTCTACAGTTAAGGAATTCGCCGAGAAGCTTGGTATCAAACCAAAAGACGTAGTAACCCTTCTGCTGCAGCGCGGCGTTTTCGCTACCATCAATCAGCCATTAATGGATGATGTTGCTTCCGATCTTGGTAAACGCTTCGGCTACGACGTCTCCTTTGTTCCCTTTGAAGAGATGGTTGCGGAAGAGGAGTTTGAAGAACTGATCGCCACAGATGCTGACGACGTCGAATTACCACGCGCTCCAGTGGTCACGGTGATGGGCCACGTCGATCATGGTAAGACTTCATTGCTCGACGGAATTCGAACCACCGATGTCGCGGGCGGTGAAGCAGGAGGTATCACGCAGCATATCGGGGCCTACAGTGTGCAAGTTCCCAGTCCGGACAATCCTGCCGAAACCCGGCGCGTAGTTTTTCTCGACACGCCGGGTCACGAGGCTTTCACAATGATGCGCGCGCGCGGTGCGAAAGCGACCGACATCGTCGTGCTTGTCGTGGCGGCTGACGATGGAGTTATGCCGCAAACTATCGAGGCGATCGAACATTCCAGGGCGGCGAACGTGCCGATCATTGTTGCGATCAACAAGATCGACAAGCCCGACGCAAACCCGGAGCGGGTTAAGCAAGAACTGTCTCAGCAGGGGCTATCGCCGCTTGAATGGGGCGGCGAGACCGAGATGGTCCAGGTCTCCGCGAAGAAGCGAGAAAATATCGGCACGCTGCTCGAGACGATTCTGCTTACTTCGGACATTCTGAATCTGCGTGCCAGCCCGACGCGTCTCGCTTCCGGTGTCGTATTGGAAGCAAAACTCGATCGCGGTCGCGGAGCAGTGGCTACCGTCTTGGTCCAGCAAGGAACTTTGAAAGTTCATGAGCCCTTTATCGTCGGCCAGATCTATGGCAAGGTCCGGGCCATGTTTAATGATCGTGGCGAGGCGATCACGGAAGCCGGACCGGCAACTCCGGTTGAGGTCCTGGGTCTTCAAGGTGTGCCGCAAGCGGGAGAAAGCTTCCAGGTTGTGTCAGACATCACGAAAGCCCAGTCGATATCTCAGCACCGCCAGATGTTGAGTCGTCAGGCTACTCTGCTCCAGACCACGAAACGCGGTATCGAGGCACTGGGTGAGAGTGAAGTAAAAGAACTGCTGGTCATCATCAAGGCTGACGTGCAGGGTTCAGTGGAAGTCTTGAAGTCGACATTGCAGAAGCTTTCCACCGATCGGGTTAAGGTTAAGGTCATCCGATCAGGAGTGGGCGCCATCACCGAGTCGGACGTCCTGCTCGGCTCGGCCACGCAGGCTGGTTCATCTTCCTCGGCAGTCGTAATCATTGGCTTTAACGTCCGGCCGGAAGCACGAGCGGCCGATCTAGCCAAACAAGAGGCTGTAGATATTCGTCTCCATTCAATTATCTATAAGGTCGAGGAGGAGATTCGCGCCGCCATGATCGGCATGCTGGAGGCAATCGAGAAAGAAAAGATTATCGGCAAGGCCGATGTACGCGAGGTATTTCGCGTGCCGAAGGCGGGAGTGGTGGCGGGTTGCATGGTTATCGACGGCGTCATTCGGCGCAACGCGCGAGCGCGGTTAATACGTGATGGTGTCGTCAGTTGGGAGGGCAACATCTCGTCGCTGCGACGCTTCAAGGATGATGTGTCCGAAGTTCGCGAAGGCTTTGAGTGTGGCATCAGTCTGGAAAACTTCAACGATGTAAAAGTTAGTGACCAGATCGAGGCCTATATTATTGAACGAGTCGCGGCCACAGAACTTTAGAAAGGATGAAGGATGAAGGCGGAAGGATGAGACGCTTCCATCCTTCATCCCTCTGCCTTCATCCTTTCTTGACCATGCATCGCTCGGAAAGAGTCGCGGACATTCTTCGGGAAGAGATCGCTCAGATTGTCGGGTACGAGATGGAGGATCCGCGGCTGACGATGGTGACCGTAACCGAGGTCCGCCTCTCCGATAACATGCGAGCTGCGCGCGTCTACGTAACGGTTGCGGGTAATGAGGAAGAACACAAATCGGCCTTGGCTGCGCTGCGCCACGCCACACCTTATGTGCGCAAGCAATTGGGATTGTCACTGAATCTTCCGCGTACGCCTGAAATCCATTTTGTTCTGGATAAGATCGAGGAAGAAGGCGCGCGCGTCGATCAACTGCTCGAGAAAATTGAAAATGAATGGAAGAGGAAAGAAGGGGTGGAGAATGAGGGATGATAGGGCACTGACACGGAGTTACGATGCTTAGTCAAGTTGTCGAGTTGATTGAAGCGAAACGCCGGTTCGCGATCACTTCTCACATTCGTCCTGATGGCGATAGTTTGGGATCATCCCTCGGTCTCTATTGGCTGCTGCGCGCACTGGATAAAGATGTCGAGGTCATCATGCGGGATCCCGTGCCGCATGCCTACCAGCAGCTTCCGGGAGCTAATGCGGTTCGCGTCATGGCGGCGGTCGATCCTTCTTATCACGCTGTTTTTGTTATTGAATGCTCCGATGTCACCCGCCCAGGACTGGTCGATCTGGAAAAACAGTTCGTCGTAAATATTGATCATCACTCAACTACCGCGCTGTTTGGAGCAATTAACTGGATCGATTCGACCGCGTCGGCAGTCGGTGAAATGATTTACAATCTCTGCAAAGCTACCGGCGTAAGAGTGACAAAAGAGATCGCTGAATGCGTCTATACTGCGCTTATTACCGACACCGGTTCCTTCCATTACTCAAATACAACCGAGCGGACTTTCAAAGTCGCTTCGGAACTGGTGCGCACCGGTGTCAAGCCGGCCAAGACCGCGGAGGCGGTTTTTGCCAGTTATCCCTGGAGTCGCATTCAGTTGATGGGGGCGGTGCTCTCGACGGCCCGGCGCGATGAAAGCGGCCATGTGGCTTGTATGCGTCAGACACTCGACATGCAGAGGCAGGCTCATGCTTCAGACGAAGACGCGGATGGCTTTGTCAACTATCCCCTCACTGTTGGCGAAGTAGAGGCGGTTGCCATGCTCAAAGAGTCTGAGCCCGGAGTTTACCGCACCAGCCTACGTTCGAAGGGCGACGTGAATGTAGCGAAGGTCGCGGAGAAATTCGGTGGCGGAGGCCACCGGAACGCGGCCGGATGCACGCTCAAGGGAGACTGGGAAGAAACCGAAAACGAAATCGTCCGTCTCCTGCAGGAAGCGGTGAAGCGCGCGAATGGATTGAAAGACATTACTGAAGATGCCCTGAAGGACTCGGAACTGGAATCGAGACCAGCGCCAGTTGTCTAAGCTAAGCCGGATACACTAGCGCGGAGCCGTGAACCTGTTCATCGCTCCGCGTTTGACTGTTCAGGATTAATGGCTTCCAAAGAAAAACAATACAAGTGGCGTCGTGAGGACTACCAGGAGAAGACCCGTGGGCTGCTCATCGTGCACACAGGCGACGGAAAAGGAAAAACAACCTCTGCGTTGGGGCTAATGATGCGTGCCGCCGGGCGCGGGTTAAAGTGCTGCATGATTCAATTCATGAAATCACGCAACGACCGCTACGGCGAACATGTCGCCGCCGAGCAACTGGGCATCGAAGTGCACACGATGGGTGACGGGTTTACCTGGGATACAAAAAATCCGGAGCAGGATATCGAGACTGCTCGCAAAACGTGGAATCTGTGTCTCGAGAAGATGAATTCTGGCGACTACGATCTACTGGTCTTTGACGAGCTGGTTTATGTGCTCAGTTACAAGATGCTGCCGGTTGCCGAAATCCTGGAGGCGTTTCGCACGATCCATGCTGCGCAGCCGGCATTGCACATTGTTGTAACCGGGCGTGATGCGCCCGCGGAACTGATTGAAGCTGCGGACCTGGTGACTGAGATGCGCGAGGTCAAGCATCCATTCACGGCGGGCATTCGCGCCCAACAGGGGATAGAGTTCTGAACGGATGGAGGATGAAGGCGGAAGGATGAAGATATGACGCGGCGACTCATCCTTCATCCTTCATCCTTCCGCCTTCATCCTTCATCCTTCGTCCTTGATCCTTTCTATGCTAACCTTTCCGCATTCCCGAAACAGCCTAGCGTAAGATTGCAAGCATTTATGGCTTGGTTTAATAAAAAGAGCAAAAGAATTGAGGCCGTTCCGCCTGAAGAGCGGGTAGTGAAGACTGAAAATGTCTTCGTGAAGTGCGACGGGTGTGAAGCACACTTGTTCAAGGGCGAACTTGAAGACGGTTTACAGGTCTGCAGCCATTGTGGCTACCACTTCCGCATTGGGGCCCGCGAGAGATTGGCAATGCTTTTTGACGACGGCAACTATGAGGAACTCGATGCAGAGGTAATCTCCCTCGACCCCCTTGAATTTGTCGATAGCAAACCTTACCCGGAAAGGCTGGCACTGGCCAAAGGAACTTCCGGTCTCCCCGAAGCAATAATCAACGCGCGCGGCACTGTGGCCGATCACTCGGTAGTGGCAGGTGCGATGGACATGCTTTTCATTGGCGGGTCGATGGGCTCGGCAGTGGGCGAGAAAGTCACCAGGCTGATTGAGCGGGCGATGAAAGAGCGTAGCGCGCTGGTAATTTTCTCCGCCTCGGGAGGCGCACGCATGCAGGAAGGCACGCTCTCGTTAATGCAGATGGCCAAGATATCCGCCGCGCTCGCGGTTATGGATGAAGCTCGTCTACCCTTTATCTCCGTATTAACTGATCCAACCACCGGCGGTGTAACCGCAAGTTTTGCGATGCTTGGGGATGTGATAATCGCCGAACCAAAGGCGTTGATAGGTTTCGCTGGTCCGAGAGTTATCGAGCAAACTATTCGTCAGAAGTTGCCGAAAGACTTCCAGAAGTCTGAGTTTCTTCTCGAACACGGCATGATTGACGACATTGTCGATCGGCGTGAAATGCGCAACTACATCATCAGATTGCTGAACTTCATGATGAACCCGGAGATTCATGGCGAGTCAGATATCGAAAGAGCGCGTCGCCGCGCAATTTCTCGAAAATAACACCCGTCTCCTTAATCCTTCTCAGCCGTTGATAGCACTTTGTAAGGGCGTCACTCAGTGGGCGCCCCCATTTGCGCGCGAGGGTTGTCTCTTGCGAACCAGGGGCGTCCACGGAGTGACGCCCCTACAATCTCGGCCAACACTCAGCCGGCGCCCCCATTTGCGCGCGAGGGTTGTCTCTTGCGAACCAGGGGCGCCCACGGAGTGACGCCCCTAGAATCTCGGCCAACACTCCGCCGTCGTTTCCAGAGCAGCCAATGCAATTCGAAGAAGCCGTCCAATATCTTCTCGGTTTAGGACACGAGACACTAACAATTAAACTGGGTCTGAGGACGACCGAACTTCTTCTCCAAACCCTGGATAATCCCGAACGCGCGTTTCCTGCGGTGCAGATTGCGGGAACTAATGGCAAAGGCTCAACTGCGGTTGTGCTCGATTCGATCTGTCGGTCAGCAGGAATCAAAACCGGCCTCTACACGTCGCCTCACCTCGTTTCAATGACGGAGCGCGTGAAAATCAACGGCATCGATATCAGCCCAGATACCTTTGCTGACCTTACGACTCAAGTTCGCAACGCTGCGTACAAGCTTGTGGAGAACGAACAGCTCGAAGCGCTGCCAACTTTTTTTGAACAGGTTACCGCAATTGCCCTGCTGGCCTTTCGAGAGGCAAAAGTCGACCTGGCAATCCTCGAGACGGGTCTGGGTGGACGACTCGATTCCACTACTGCTGCTAACGCCGGGATCGTGGCCATCACTCAGATTGCATTCGATCATGAAGAGTACCTCGGCAACACTCTCGAAAGTATAGCTGGTGAAAAGGCAGCAATCATTCGACCGGGAGTTAGTGCCATCGTCGCCGCGCAAACTCCCGAAGCTCTGGCGGTTGTTCTTCATCAATCTGAGGCGAGTTACGTAAAACCTTTGCTCGACGGATGTAGCTGGGAGGTTAACGAAACCACTGAAGACGGCAGGCTCTGCGTCACTTTTGTGACTGCGGAGCACAAGTACGAGCAGGTTTGGCTCGGCTTGCGTGGGCGGCATCAAATCGGCAACGTCGCGCTTTCGATCCAGTTGGCCGAAGAAATCCGGTCGCGGGGATTACAGATACCTGATTCGGCAGTGGTCGCCGGAATCGAGACGGCAACACACCCCGGACGCCTGGAATTAATTCCCGGTAGTCCGGCGCTTCTGTTGGACGGGGCGCACAATCCAGCAGGGGCCGAGTCGTTGCGCGCCTTTCTTGACGAGTTTGGCCGACGGCCGCTGACCGTCATCTTTGGCACAATGCGAGATAAGCGACTCGAACAAATGGCGGAGATTCTGCTTCCCGCCGCAGACAACGTCGTTCTCACGTCAATCAAAAATCCCAGGGCGGCGGCAATCGACTTGCTGAAGCCAATTGCTCGACGCTTCAAATCGCAGACCGCAATCGCAACTGCCTCATCCAGCAGCGAAGCCCTGCGGATCGCTAAAGAGAAAACTCCACCTGATGGTCTAATCTGCATTACCGGATCACTATATCTGATTGGTGAGTTGCGTCCTCGTGTTCTGAAATCAACTCGAGCCGAAGTTGCCATATCGAGCACCGGTTCGTAAGCTGAAGCCTGAAACTGACCATATGCCTGAATCAAACAAAGACCTCCCCAGGATACTCGACAGCGAGACAGTTTTTCGTGGCCGTATTTTCTACGTCACGGTGGACACTGTGCAGGAAGGTGAGGTGACCTATAAACGAGAGGTCGTTCATCATCGTGGCAGCGCAGTTATCCTTCCTGTTTTTTCGGACTACACAGTTGCTCTGGTAAAACAGTATCGCCATCCGGCAGTCAGGTATCTCCTGGAAGCGCCTGCCGGAACACTCGAGGAAGGTGAAATACCCGAGGATGGTGCGGCACGCGAACTGGAGGAAGAACTGGGTGTGGTCGCCGGCAAGCTCGAGAAACTGACGGAGTTTTTTGTTTCGCCTGGTTTTTGCGAGGAGAAGATGTGGTTGTTTCTGGCAACTGAACTCAGCGAAACGAGGCAGCGACTGGAGGACGACGAGATTCTCGAAATAGTTCGCGTCCCCTTCTCCGAGGCCCTCGAGATGATCACGGACGGTGAGATTCAAGATGCGAAGACGATCATTGGCTTGATGCTGGCTGCGCCACGAGTAGGACCGCCGATGCTGGAAATAGACTATCCCGCTGTCTAATGTTGACCATACCTCACTAAACCCCATACACTCGGCTCTCAGTGATCATAGACGAACCTTCTTCTCTTTTGGAACCCGTCGCAGATAAGCAACCGGGCGTTCCCGATCTTGCTTCCCTCGAGCAAACTGCCCGGACCCCGAATCCTGACAATCCTCCGTGGGGTGTTCTAAAGGCTCTCTTGACCTGGTTCGCCAGCATTGCGTGCCTGACAGTCGTTCCGTTGCTGGTTGTAATTCCTTACATCCTATACC
>Ga0070707_100005487_pt1 | contig 11861 bp, 10 predicted proteins | sample KBSK5502metaG_FD_65468 | JGI IMG/M metagenome (GOLD analysis project Ga0070707, IMG submission 65468) | Corn, switchgrass and miscanthus rhizosphere microbial communities from Kellogg Biological Station, Michigan, USA - KBS K5-50-2 metaG | ecosystem: Host-associated > Plants > Roots >... | reverse complement strand
GCCGTACGAGCCGTCGTCGATGCGCCCGAGCGCCTCGTCGATCTTGGAGATGAGCTTCCGCTCGCGGTCGCGGATACGGAGCACGAGGTTGCGGTTGCCCTCCAGCGAGGCGCGATCGGTCGGGTCGGGGAACTGCTCGCGGTTCTCGCCCATGCCGTCCACGGTGCGCGAAGCCTCGTTGATCAGCTCCAGCCGCCGCTCCTCGAGCAGTACGCGAAACGAGTCGAGTTCGCGTTTTCTCATGGGGAGCTCCGCGGGGACCGCTGTAGCACCGCGGGGACGCGCGCGCAATCCAAACGAGGACCGGCGGTGAGGATCGCCTACCTCGACGCGTTCTCGGGCATCAGCGGCGACATGACGGTCGGTGCGCTCGTCGACCTGGGCCTGCCGCTCGCCGCGCTGCGGGAGGCGATCGCCACGCTCGGGCTCGGCGGCGTCGAGGTCTCGAGCGAGCGCATCGAGCGTTCGGGGATCGGGGCGACGAAGTTCCACGTGCGCGTGCACGGCGAGCATCCGGAGCACGGCCCGCACGCGCACCACCACGGCCACCGCGCGTGGGCGGAGATCCGCGATCTCCTCGCGCGGAGCGCGCTCGCTGCGGCAGTGAAGGAGCGCGCGCTCGCGACCTTCGCGCGCCTGGCCGAGGCGGAGGGGCAGGTGCACGGCGTCCCGCCGGAGGCGGTGCAGTTCCACGAGGTGGGCGCGCTCGACGCCATCGTCGACGTGGTGGGCGCCGCGCTCGGCCTCGTCCACCTGGGCGTCGAGGCCGTGTACGCCGGGCCGCTGCCCCTGGGACAGGGGCGCGTGCGCTCGGCGCACGGCCCGCTGCCGGTGCCGGTGCCCGCGGTCGCCCTGCTGCTCGCCGGCCGCCCCGTCCGGCTCGAGGACGGCGCGGCGGAGATGGTCACGCCAACCGGCGCCGCGCTCGTGGCCGCGCTCGCGCGCCCCGAGGCCGCGCCCGAGCTGCGCATCGAGGCCGTCGGCTACGGCGCGGGCGAGCGCGAGCTCGCCGACCGGCCGAACCTGCTCCGCGTGCTCCTCGGCGAGCCGGTCGTGGCCGCGGGCACGGATCAGGTCGTCGTCCTCGAGACGACCATCGACGACATGAGCCCGCAGCTCTACGAGCACGTGCTCGAGCGCCTGCTCGCCGCCGGTGCGCGCGACGCCTTCCTCGTCCCCGTGGTGATGAAGAAGAGCCGGCCGGCGACCATGCTCCGCGTGCTGGCCGCGCCCGCGGACCGCGACCGGCTTGCCGGCATCGTGTTCGCCGAGACCTCGAGCATCGGGCTCCGCTGGGCCACCTGGGGCCGCCTGGTGCTGCCGCGCGAGGAACGGACCGTGGAGACGCCCTACGGGCCGGTGCGCGTCAAGGTCGCCCGCGCGCCGGACGGGACCGTCAACGTCGCGCCGGAGTTCGAGGACTGCCGGCGCCTGGCCGTGGAGCGCGGCGTGGCGCTCAAGGTCGTCCATCAGGCGGCGCTGGCCGCGGCGTTGCGCTGACGCATCGGGCGCGGCGGCGCTGCACGTTGGGGCATGCGCCCCTCGCATCCGCGAGAATGCGGCGCCTCCTGCGGAACGGAGCCTTTTCCGCGCCCCCCCGCTGGCACGCTGCCTGCACTTGGCCGGGCAGGAGGTGATGACCATGATCCCGAGCGCCATCGTGATCCCGACCGGCCTGCTGGGTACCGTGCTCGAGCCGGCGGCGCTGTTCGCGGCCTGGGGAGTCGTGGTCGTCGGTGTGCTGGCGGCGCTGTCGGCCGTGCTCGGGCGGGACGAGCGTGCCGGGGGGTCGGGGAGCGACCAGCGCGCGGCGGCCTGACTGATGTCCACCGCGAACACCGCCCAGAGCACCGCCGCAAGGCCGGTGCCAGACACCTGCCGCCCGGGCACGGTCCGTGAGAATAACGACAGACGCGAGAGGAGGGACCCCATGGAAGCGACCATCACGCTCGGACCGGGCTACGCGCTGCCGGAGGAGGAGCAGATCGCCGGCACGTACCAGCATCTGCTCCGGAGGCTCAGCCACCAGTCGGTGGTGAAGCACTTCGACGCCTACGCGGACATCGACTGGAACGCCGGCGAGTACCGCATCGACCCCGAGGACCCGCGCTGGGAGCTCGACGCGGACGACGTCCTCGGCGCGACGGCGTGGTACCGCGCGCAGGCGCAGCCGCTGCGCGCCCGCCTGGGGCTTCACCTGGTCGCCACCAAGATGAAGATCGGGACGCAGTTCGAGAACGCCCTCCAGCGCGGGCTCCTCGAGTTCGCCTGGACGCTGCCCAACGGAGCGCCCGAGTTCCGCTACGTCTACCACGAGGTGATCGAGGAGGGGCAGCACTCGCTCATGTTCCAGGAGTTCGTGAACCGGACGGGCTTCGACGTGCCCGGGCTCGGCTTCTGGGACCGGCTCGGCGCGCGGCGCGTGATTGCCACGGCGCGGCGCTTCCCGGCGCTCTTCTTCGTCTTCGTGCTGGGCGGCGAGGACCCGATCGACCACGTGCAGCGGACGGAGCTGCGCCGCGGCCACGATATCCATCCGCTCCTCCGGCGCATCATGCAGATCCACGTGACCGAGGAGGCGCGCCACCTGTGCTTCGCGCGCAGCTACCTGCGCGGCCAGGTGCCGCGCCTCGGAGCCGCCCGGCGGGCGAGCCTCGCTCTCCAGGCGCCGCTCGTCCTCGGCCAGATGGCGCAGGCGATGCTGCGCCCGTCGAGCGACGTGGTGCGTACCTATGCTATTCCCGCCGACGTGATCGCCGAAGCGTACACGAAGAACCCGCGTCACCGGGAGAACACCATGGCGACGCTCGGGAAGCTGCGCGACCTCTGCCGCGAGATCGGCATCGTCACCCCGTGGTCGGTGCCGCTCTGGCGCCGGGCCGGCATCTGGGAGGTATAGGGCGATGGCGACCGCGGCCACCTACCACGAGATCGAGGGTGCGCAGGCCGGTGTCCTGCCCGCCGGCCCGCGGCTGCCGGCCATCGTCCAGTTCCTGCACATGGGGTTCCGTCCGACCGCGTTCCTCGAGCAGTGCGCGCGGCGCTACGGGGACCCGTTCACGCTGCACATTCCGGCGCGGCCGCCGCTGGTGATGTTCAGCGACCCCGAGGCCATCCGCGAGATCTTCACCGGCGATCCGGAGGTGCTGCACGCCGGCGAGGCGAACAACATCCTAGGGCCGATCGTGGGCGAGTACTCGCTCCTCCTGCTCGACGGCCCGCGCCATCTACGCCAGCGCCGCCTCATGCTGCCGCCGTTCCACGGCGAGCGCATGCAGGCCTACGGGCGCACCATGCGCGAGATCACCGACCGCTCGATCGACGCCTGGCCCGTCGGCCGCTCCTTCCCGATCCACGACCGGATGCAGGCGATCACGCTCGACGTGATCCTGCGCACCGTCTTCGGCCTGGACGAGGGGGAGACGCTCGCCCGCCTGCGCGAGCGCCTCCGCCGCCTGACGGCGTTCGTCTCGGGAGCGCTCGGCGTGCTGCTGCTGATGCCGTGGCTGCAGCGCGACCTGGGTCGGCTGTCGCCCGGAGGTCGTTTCGCCCGCCTGGCACGGGAGATCGACGACATCCTCTTCGCCGAGATCGCCCGTCGCCGCGCGGAGGGCGCGACGGGACGCGACGACATCCTCTCTATGCTGATCGCGGCGCGCGACGAGGACGGCCAGCCGATGAGCGACCAGGAGCTGCGCGACGAGATGGTCACGCTCCTCCTGGCCGGCCACGAGACGACGGCGACCTCGCTCGCGTGGGCCTTCCATCGCCTGCTCGGCCGCCCGGACGTGCTCGCGAAGCTGCGCGACGAGGTCGGCGGGGGGCCCGTGGAACCCGAGCAGGTCGGCCGTCTCGAGTACCTGGACGCGGTGGTCAAGGAGACCGCTCGCCTGAATCCCGTGATCGTGAACGTGGGCCGCCGGCTCCAGGCGCCGATGCGCATCGGCGGCCACGACCTACCGGCCGGCGTGGTCGCCTCGCCGTGCATCTATCTGACCCACCGCCGGCCCGACCTGTGGCCCGACCCGGCGCGCTTCGACCCGGAGCGCTTCATCGGTGCGCGCCCTAGCCCGTACGCGTTCTTCCCCTTCGGCGGCGGCGTGCGCCGGTGCATCGGCGCCGCGTTCGCCGCCTACGAGACGAAGATCGTGCTGGCGGAGGTCGTCGCCCGCGTCGAGCTGCGCGCCGCGCCCGGCTACGCGGTCCGCACCGTGCGCCGCACCGTCACCCTCGCGCCCTCGGGCGGCATGCCGGTGCTGGTGGATCGCGTGGAGCCGCGCTAACCATGGGCCTCGTCATCTACACGCAGGCGCTGTTCGTCGTCGCCGACAGCGCCTACCTGCGCGGCGCCGGGGTGATGCTCGCCTTCCTGCGCACCCTCCTCAATCGGCGGCAGTTCGTCCGCTTTCGCATGGGCTGGGTCGAGGCGGTGTGCACCCTCGAGCCGCCGGTCCTGGTGGCCGTCACCTACATCGTGCAGGCGGGCGCCGTTCCTCCTGCGGGCGCGGGATTCGGTCGCCTCGTCGCGGCGGTCCTCGGTGCCGTGCTGGCGCTCGCGGGGTGGGGCCTGCTCACGTGGTCCTTCCTCTCCTGGCGCAGCCTGTTCGCGGGCCACGGGGTGCTCGCCGACCATCGGCTGGTGACGCGCGGCGCCTACGGGTTCGTCCGCCATCCCGTCTACCTCGCGGCGTTCCTCATCTGGCTCGCGCTGGCAGTGGGGTTCCTCAGCCTCACTGCGTTCCTGATCACGGTCCTCTACGTGATCCCCATCTACCTCCTCTACATGCGTTCCGAGGAGGAGATGATGCTCGAGTCGTTCGGCGACGAGTACCGCGAGTACCAGCGGCGGGTCCCCATGCTGATTCCCCGCCTGCGCCCGGCAGCGCGCGCGCAGGCGGTGCCGGGATAGCGGCCATGCGGACGGGCCTCCTCGCCCCCGCCACCTGGCCGCGACCGGTGCACGAAGCGCGCACACGAGATCGATAGGGCAGCCCTCCGGTCGCCGGATCCGCCGGAGCCTTTCCCCCACCCGGCCATGGCATCCACACCATGAGACCGATAACGTCGGCTATTGGAGGTAAATCATGCCGGCCATCACCGTATCGAACGTCGACGAGCGGCGAATCGCTCGGCTCGGAAAGCGCCTGGGGGTACGCTCCGAGGCGCGCGTCGTCCGCATCGCTCTGGCCGAGCTGGAGCGCCGCGTCGAGCGAAGCGAGATGGGTGCAGTGATTCGAGAATACGTGCGGAAGCACGGTGCGCTCGACCGCCGGGAGAACGCAAGCCTGGGTGCTACGGGCGTTAGGCGGTGTCGCGGTGGATCACTTACCCCCGAGCTTTCAGCCACACACTGCCGAGCAAGGGCCCCGCGAGCCACGGCAGGCCGAGGTAGAGATTCAACCACCCGAGCCAGAGTAGATTGAACGAATCGAATATCCCGAACCACGTGTATCCGCTGAAGAATGCGATGCCCAACAGGGTCATCACCTCGACCGGCAAGACCCCGAGGATGAAGTCCAAGGGAGCCCACCGGAAGCCGGCGCGCATCAGGATGGCCAAGGTGAAGATGAGGAAGGCCACCATGGTCGCAGAGGGGCGGAAGTCCCGCCCGCTGACGCCCTGCCACAGTGGAGGAAGACGCGTGGCTGCGACGGCGCAAAGGGTGATCGCGACGGGGGCGATCGCAGCGCGGGCGAGGCGTGCCTTCATCGTCACACGAGCGCGGTCAGATCGAGCGCGCGGACGGCCTCTTCCTGTGTCCCGTGTGCCAGCACGCCCAGGCACTTGAGCCCGGTGAGGGTCGCGATCGTCTCGGCGTTGGTCGCCGCCCACACGTCGGTCTCCGGCGTGGGCTGCGAGAGCACGAAGCCGCGCACCACCAGCCCCGCCGCGGCGGCGACGCGCGCCGTGAGCGCGCAGTGGTTCACCGTGCCGAGGCGGTTGGCGCCGACGATCAGCAGCGGCAGGCCGGCGCGCGCCGCCAGCTCGGCGTAGGTCGTGCGCGCGTCGAGCGGCACGAGTAGCCCGCCCGCGCCCTCGACGAGGAGCACGTCGGTGCCCTGGCGGCGGCGTGCGACGAGCGCCAATAGCCGGGCGACGTCGATGGTCACGCCCTCGAGGCGCGCGGCGACCGCGGGGGCAAGCGGGGCGCGCAGCCGGTAGGGGCAGATGTCGTCGAGGGGCGCGGGATCCGCGGCGGCGGCGCGCAGCGCGCGCGCATCCTTCGGCTTCCCCTCCACGCCGGTCTCGACCGGCTTCATCACCCCGACACGCAGGCCGCGCTGGCGGAACGCGGTCGCGAGCGCGCAGGCGACGAAGGTCTTGCCCACGCCCGTATCGGTTCCCGTGACGAGGAGCGCGCTCACCCGGCCGTCGCCTCGACGATCGACTCGCGCGCCACGTCGAGCAGGCGCTCCAGCTCGGCGGCGGCGATCGCCAGCGGCGGCATGAGCACGATCACGTTGCCGAGCGGGCGGAGAATCACGCCCCGCGCCCGCGCCGCGCGCACCACGCGCTGGCCGATGCGCGCCGCGGGCGGGTAGGGAACGCGCCCCGCGCGCTCGGCCACCAGCTCAACCCCCACCATCACTCCTTGCTGACGCACGTCGCCCACATGTGCAAGCAGCGCGATCTCCGCCGCCAGCCGCTCGCGGAGGAGCGCGATCCCGGGTACCAGCCGCTCGAGGGTACGCTCCTCGCGGAAGACGCGCAGGCTCGCCAGCCCCACCGCGCAGGCGAGCGGGTTCCCCGTGTAGGTGTGGCCATGGAAGAAGGCACGGAACTCCTCGTAGGGAGCGAGGAAGGTCGCGAACACCTCCTCGCTCGCGAGCGTCGCGGCGAGCGGGAGGTAGCCGCCGCTGATACCCTTCCCGAGGCACATCAGGTCGGGGGTGATGCCCGCGTGCTCGCAGGCGAACATACGCCCCGTGCGCCCGAAGCCGGTCGCCACCTCGTCGGCGATGAGCAGCGTGCCGTGGCGGTGCGCCAGCTCGTGCAGCGCGCGGAGATACGCGGGCGGGTGGATCCACATCCCCGCCGCGCCCTGCACCAGGGGCTCGACGATGACCGCGGCGAGAGTGCGGCCGTGTGTGGCGAGCGTCCGCTCGGCCTCGTCGAGCGCGGCGACGAGCGCCGCTTCCGCGTCCATGCCGCGCTGCCAGCGAAAGACGTGCGGCGGGGTGAGCCGCAGCGCGGGAGCGACCGCGTCGGCCACGAAGCGATGGAACGTCTCGGAGTACCCGACCCCGACCGCGCCCAGCGTGTCGCCGTGGTAGGCCTCGACCAGGGACGCGAAGCGCGTGCGCGCGCCGTCGCCGCGCAGCCGGTGGTACTGGAGGGCGATGCGCAGCGCCGCCTCGACCGCCGTGGCGCCCGCGTCCGAGTAGAAGACGCGCGTCAGCCCGCACGGCGCGATCTCGACCAGCGCCTGCGCCAGCTCGATCGACGGGACGTTGGCGAGCCCGAGGAGCGTCGAGTGAGCGACGCGCCCCAGCTGCTCGCGCAGCGCGCCGTCGAGCGCCGGGTGGCGGTGCCCGTGTACGTTGCACCAGAGCGACGAGACGCCGTCCAGGTAGCGCCGCCCGCGCGTGTCGACGAGCGTCGTGCCCTCCGCCTCCGCGATGACGAGCGGCTCCTCGGCCATCCAGTCCGCCATCTGCGTGAACGGGTGCCAGAGGTGGCGGTGGTCCCAGGCAACGAGCGTGGCGGTGTCGGTCATCGGGCGAGCCCCGTCTGCCGCGCCGCCTCCGCGAAGGCGCCGAGCGCGCGCTCGAGCTGCGCCGGAGTATGCGTCGCCATTGGCGTGACCCGGAGACGCGCCGTGCCCGGCGGGACGGTGGGGGGGCGGATGGCGAGCGCGTGCACGCCGCGCGCCAGGAGCGCGTCGGCGAGCGCCAGCGCGGCGCGGTTGTCGCCCACCACGAGCGGCACGATGTGCGTGTCGCCGCGCGCGTCGAGCCCGAGGTGGCGGAGGCCATCGCGCAGCCACGCCGCGTTCCGCGCCAGCACCGCGCGCCGCTCCGGCTCCGCGGCGACCACGTCGAGCGCCGCGCCCGCCGCGGCGACCGCCGCCGGCGCGAGGCCGGTCGTGTAGACGAAGGCGCGCGCGCGGTTCACCAGCAGCTCGATCAGCGCGTGCGATCCCGCGATGTATGCTCCCGCCCCGCCGAGGGCCTTGCCGAGCGTCCCCATGTGCACCGTGACGCGCGCGCCGATACCCTCGGCCTCGGCGAGCCCGGCGCCGCGAGGACCGAGCACGCCGGTCGCGTGGGCCTCGTCTAGCATGAGCCAGCTATGGTATTGCTCCGCGAGCGCGGCCAGCGTATCGAGTGGCGCCCGGTCGCCGTCCATGGAAAAGACCGAGTCGGTCACGATGAGCCGGCGCCCGCCGCGCGGCGTGGCGGCGAGCGCCGCTTCCAGGGCCTGCACGTCGCGGTGCGGATAGACGTGGACGCTGGCCCGCGCGAGCCGGCACCCGTCGACGATGCTCGCGTGGTTCAGGGCATCGCTGAAGACGTGGTCGCCGCGGCCGACGAGCGCGCCGATCGCGCCCACGTTGGCCTGGTAGCCGGAGGGGAAGAGGAGTGCCGCCTCGACGCCCTTCAGCGCCGCGAGCTTCGCCTCCACCTCGGCGTGCAGCTCGAGGTGCCCGGAGATGAGCCGGGAGGCGCCCGCGCCGCAGCCCCAGCGCTCGATCGCCGCGCACGCGGCCGCCTTGACGGCGGGATGCGTCGCGAGCCCCAGGTAGTTGTTGGAGGAGAGGAGGAGAACGCGGCGGCCGTCGAGCACGACCTCCGCGTCGCAGGCGCTGGCCAGCGGACGCAGGCGGCGGCGGAGACCGGCGTCCTCGAGCGCCGCGAGCTCGGCCTCGAACGCGCGCACCCGGCGGTCATGCCGGGCGCGTCCGCTCCTGTCAACCTGGAGCGTGATGATGGTTGACAAGGCGCGGCGCTCGGCCTTCGTCTGCCAGCAGTGTGGCCACGCGGCGCCGCGCTGGCTCGGGCAGTGCCCGGGCTGCGGCGCGTGGAGCACGATGGTCGAGGAGGCGCTGCCCGCGCCGCGCGCGCGCGGCGCCCGTGAGACCCGCGCGGGCGCCCCGGCGCCGCGCCCGCTCGCCGCCGTCAGGGCCGGCGCGGCGCTCCGCCGCTCCACCGGCCTCGCCGAGCTCGACCGCGTGCTCGGCGGGGGCCTGGTGCAGGGCTCGGTGGTGCTGGTGGGCGGCGACCCGGGGATCGGGAAGTCGACGCTCGCCCTCCAGGCGTGCGGCGCCCTCGCGCGCCAGGGCCTGCCCGTCCTCTACGTCGCGGGCGAGGAGTCGCCCGAGCAGGTGCGGCTGCGGGCCGACCGGCTCGGCATGGCCGAGGCCGGCGTGCTGGTCGTCGCCGAGACCGCGGCCGAGCGCGTGGCGGAGCTGATCGACGAGACGCGCCCCGCCGCGGTGGTCGTCGACTCGATCCAGACGCTCCACACCTCCGCGCTCGGCTCGGCGCCGGGCAGCGTGGGGCAGGTGCGCGAGTCGGCGGCGCTCCTCGTCGCGTGCGCCAAGGCGAGCGGCGTGGCGTGCTTCCTGGTCGGCCACGTGACCAAGGAGGGCACGCTCGCCGGGCCGCGCGTGCTCGAGCACCTGGTCGACACGGTCCTCTACTTCGAGGGCGACGGCGCGCACGCGCTGAGGGTGCTGAGAGCCGTCAAGAATCGCTTCGGGTCGACCAACGAGGTGGCGGTGTTCGAGATGGGGGAGAGCGGCCTCGCCGAGGTGCCGAACCCGTCGGCCGCGTTCCTCGCCGAGCGGCCGGCCGGCGCGCCGGGCTCGGCCGTGCTGGCGACGCTCGAGGGCACGCGCCCCGTGCTGGTCGAGATCCAGGCCCTGGTGTCGCGCTCGGGCCTCGCCATGCCGCGGCGGACGGCGATCGGGCTCGATCCCGGCCGCGTCGCGCTGCTCCTCGCCGTGCTCGAGAAGCGCGCGCGCCTCCCGCTCCACGCGGAGGACGTGTTCCTGAACGTCGCGGGCGGGCTGCGGGTGGACGAGCCTGCGGCCGACCTGGCCGTGGTCGCGGCGGTCGCCTCGTCCGCGCGCGGGAGGGCGCTCGCGGCGGACGTGGCGGTGTGGGGCGAGGTCGGGCTCACGGGCGAGGTGCGCGCGGTCGGGCGCGCGGAGGTGCGCCTCCGCGAGGCGGCGCGGCAGGGCTTCCGCCGCTGCGTCCTCCCGGCCTCCAACGCGCGCGGGCTCGCCGTCGACGGCACCCGGGCCGAGGGCGTCGCCACGCTCGAGCAGCTCTTCGAGGTGCTGGCACTGGCATGACCTTCCTCGTCCTCTTCTGGCTGAACGTCGGCCTGATCGCGGTCTTCTTCCTCGTCTTCCAGCGACCGAACCTCCTCGGCTTCGCCAAGGGGGGCAAGTGGTACCTCACCTGGCTCTCGGTCGGCGTGATCACGCTCATGGACGAGCTGACGTCGATCTTCTATGCGCCCGCCGAGGCGCACCGCTTCATCGGCGGCAAGGCGATCTTCTTCATCGCCTTCACCTCCCTCATCATGCGCGTGCTCTCCAGCCGCATGGTCGAGATCTCGCAGATCCTGGAGCTGCACGATATCCGCGGGGGCGGCGTCTACTCCTTCTCGTACTTCGTGCTCGGCCCCACCGCCTCGTTCGTGGCGGTCGCCTCGATCATGGTCGACTACATCCTCACCGCCTGCATCTCCACGGTGAGCGCGGTCTACAACGGGACCGCGTTCCTGCCCATGGGTCCGGGCGCGCAGCTGGTCCTCATCATGGCGATCATCTGGGCGGTGGCGGGGCTCAACATCCTCGGCATCCGCGAGAACGCGCGCGTCACCTTCGGCATCTTCGTCGCCGCCGCCTTCGTGCTCCTGAACCTGATCGCCCTCGGCTTCACTCACATCGACCCCGAGAGCCCGCGTCTCATCGTGGAGAGCGGCACGAGCGTGGTCGGCGACCTCGTGCATCACGGCATGGCGCACGCGGTCGCCAGCGTGACCACGGGGGTGGCCTTCTGCGTGCTCGCCTACTCCGGCATCGAGTCCGTCATCCAGACCGCCGGGCTGGTGCAGAGCTGGCGCGACATCTCGAAGGCGTACTGGTTCCTGGCGCTGACGGTCGGCATCGTGACGCCCCTCATCTCGGCGCTCGCCCTCTCGGCGCCGATCGACTTCTCGAAGCACGAGGAGGACCTGATCACCCACTGGGCGACGGTGGTGGGCAACGTGCCCTTCGGGGTCGTGGTCGGCGTCTTCGGCAGCATCATCCTCATCATGGCGGTGAACACCGCCTACGTCGCCTCGAGCGAGCTGCTCGAGCGGGTCGCGCACCGCTACGACTTCGGCTGGCTGATCGCGACCAACCGGCGCGCGTCGCTCTACCGCATCCACATCATCAACGGGCTGCTCTACTCGGGCATCATCCTGCTCACCGCCGGCCGCCAGGCCACGCTCGCGGACATGTACGCGATCGGGCTCCTCGCCAGCTTCTGCATCAACATCGGCTGCCTGCTCATCTACCGCTACTTCCAGGGCACGAAGGAGATCCGCGCCTACTACACCTCGCGCGCCGGGACGCTCGTGCTCGAGGCCATCCTGGTTGCCTGCTTCGTCTACCTCGCCGCCCACAAGCCGCATGGCCTGGAGCTGTGGGGCGCGGTGGTGATCGTCCTGCTCGCCTTCGGCGTGCCACTGTCGCGCCGCTACGGCCCCGAGGTGAAGCAGGTGCGCCGTAGCGACTACCCGATGGAGATGCTGCTCGCGCTCGGCGACACCGACGGGCCGCTCGACGTGTACTTCCGCCGCCCCGGGGAGCTCGACTGCAGCATCACCACGCCGAACGCCGCCTTCGTGACCCTCTTCTC
>Ga0070707_100005484_pt1 | contig 11863 bp, 10 predicted proteins | sample KBSK5502metaG_FD_65468 | JGI IMG/M metagenome (GOLD analysis project Ga0070707, IMG submission 65468) | Corn, switchgrass and miscanthus rhizosphere microbial communities from Kellogg Biological Station, Michigan, USA - KBS K5-50-2 metaG | ecosystem: Host-associated > Plants > Roots >... | reverse complement strand
GGCTTCGTGGTGACGACCACGCCGTCGATATCGATGAAGACCTTCATCATCAACACCAATCCGCACAAGACCACGCACCGAGAGCTGCTCGACCCGCGGGTGCGCGAGGCGATCGAATACGCCACCGACCGCAGCCAGATCATCAAGACCGCCTGGCTCGGCCTGGCCCAGCCGGGCAGCACGATCATCGCTCCGGCGGACGGCTCCTGGCACGATGCCAACGTCAAGGTGCTGCCGTTCGACCTGGCGAAGGCCAATCACCTGCTCGACGCCGCCGGCGACAAGATGGGGCCGAACGGGGTGCGGATCGCGGGCGGCCATCCCATGGCCTACAAGGTCATCTTCCCGCCCGACGAGCGTGGCACGGGCGACCGAACGTTCCAGATCATGCAGGCGGACCTGCAGAAGATCGGCATCTCGATCACGCAGCAGAACATGGACGACAGCGCGACCTTCAACGCGATCTCGGCGCCGAACAGCAAGTACCAGACCTTCGACATGGCCATGTGGGACTGGGTCCCGCCGGTCGACCCGGACTTCATGCTGTCGGTCCTGACCTGCGCGCAGCTGGGCAACAACAGCGACAGCGGCTACTGCAATCCTGCCTACGACCGGATGTACGCGAAGCAGAGCACGCTCATCAGTACCTCTGCACGGCGCGCGCTGATCTGGCAGATGCAGCAGTACGTCTACGCCGCCAAGCCGTACATCATCCTCGACTACCCGGACATCATCGAGGCGCACTCGGTGAAGTGGACCGGGTTCACGGTCTCCCCAGTAATGGGCTCGGTGAACTCGCTGTCCACCCAGACGCTGCTCCACGTCCACTACAACTAGGGGCTGACGGGCCCTAGCATGCGCGGCGCGGACTATGTCATCAGGCGGGCCGGGTTCGCGCTCCTGACGATCTTCATCGCCATCACCATCAACTTCTTCCTGTTCCGGGTGCTCCCGGGCAATGTCGTATCCGATCTGGCCAGGGTTCCGCACGCCACCCCGCAGCTGAGGCACGCGCTAACCGTCCAATTCGGCCTCGACCGGCCCAAGTGGGAGCAGTACCTGATCTACCTGCGCGAGCTGGCCCGCGGCAACATGGGCATCTCGTTCGCCACCCAGCAGCCGGTGTCCCGGTTGCTGCTCAACGACCTGAAGAACACGATCCCGATGGTGACCATCGGCACGCTTGGCGCGATCGCGGTGGGCATCGCGACGGGCATCCTGTCTGCCTGGCGCCGGGGGTCGGCGGCCGACCATGTCAGCACCAACCTCGCGATCGCGTTCTACGCGTTCCCGACCCAGTTCCTCGGCCTGATGCTGTTGATCCTCCTCGGCGGCTTGCTGCCGACCTCCGGGATGGAGAACCCCTACGCCGGAGTATTCGGACCGCAGTCTGGTGTCGCGAGGCTGCAGGACATCGGACTGCACCTGATCCTGCCCGCCTTGACGCTGCTGCTGACCCTGTACGGCGAGTTCACGCTCATCATGCGGTCGTCGATGCTGGAGACCCTCGGCGAGGACTACGTGCTGACCGCCAGGGCCAAGGGCCTGACTGACCGGCGGATCATCGCCAGGCACGTGGTGCGGAACGCCCTGCTCCCGATCGCCACGCTGGTCGCGTTGTCGATCGGCTGGATCGTCGGCGGTGCGATCCTGGTCGAGTACATCTTCTCCTGGCCCGGCATCGGCCAAGCGCTCTGGCAGGCCATCAACCAGCGCGATTACCCGATGCTGCAGGGCGGCTTCCTGATCCTGGCCGTCTCGGTCGTCGTGGTGAACCTGCTTGCCGACCTCGCATACTTCAAGCTCGATCCGAGGATCAGCGAGTGAGCGCGATCGCGACCGAGGCAGGCCTGACCGGCACGGTTTCCAGGGGCCGGGCGGGCCTGATCCGCCAGGCCCTCACCGAGCGCAAGGCGGCCGCGCTCGGCCTGGGCATCATCGCGTTCTTCGTCATCCTGGCCATCGCCGCCCCGCTGATCGCGCCGTACTCCACCACGGCGCGGAGCTGCGCGGTCTTCGCGCCGCCGTCGGCGAGCCACTGGTTCGGCTGCGACGACGGCGGCATCGACATGCTCAGCGAGATCATCTCCGGCGGGCGGATCTCGCTGATCATTGGTTTCGCCGCCACAATGATCGCGATGCTGATCGGCGGCGGTGTCGGTATCGCGTCCGGGTACTTCGGCCGATGGCTCGACATCACGCTGATGCGGATCACCGACTACCTGCTGGTCATCCCTGACCTGGCGTTCGCCATGGTGATCGCCGACGTGTGGGGCCCGAGCCTGTCCCACGTGATCGGGGTCATCGCCATCCTGGAGTGGGCGACGACGGCGAGGATCATCCGGGCCCAGGTAATGAGCGTCAAGGAGCGGGTCTACATCAAGCGCGCGCGGTCGATCGGGGCCAGCCACGCGAGGATCATCGGCAGGCACATCCTGCCGCAGGTCGGGCCGCTGCTGATGGCCAACACCGTGCTCACAGTCGCGGTGGCGATCTACCTGGAGACCGCGCTTGCGTTCCTGGGCCTGGAGGACCCGACGACCACGACCTGGGGCACCATCCTGGAGCACGCCTTCGATCGGGCCGCTGTCAGCGCCGGCGCCTGGTGGGCGATCGTGCCCGATGGATTGGTAATCACCCTGCTCATCATGGGGTGTTTCCTGCTCGGCCAGGCCATCGAGGACGCGCTCAATCCGAGGCTGAAGGTTGCGCACCTGTCCTCGCGGCGGTGGGCGCTCCGTCCGCTGGCGGGCCGCGGGCCCGGCGCGATCTGAGCGGCGGCCGGGACATGAGCCTGCTCGAGGTGCGCGACCTGAACGTTTGGTTCGGCCTGCCGGGCGGCGCTGAGCTGCACGCGGTGCAGGGGGTCGGCTTCGACCTCGACGCCGGCGAGCGGTTCGGCCTGGTCGGCGAGTCGGGCTGCGGCAAGACAACCAGCATCCTGGCCATGATGGGGCTGCTGCCGCCCAACGCGTCGGTGGCCGGGGAGGTCAGTCTGGCCGGGACGAACATTCTTGCGGGGGGCGAGGACTCGGTACGGCCGCATCGGTGGACCGACATCGCGATGGTCTTCCAGGGCGCCATAAACGCGCTCAACCCGGTGCGCACCGTGCTGTCGCAGATCGCGGAGCCGATCATGCTGCACGGTAGGGCTTCGGCGCCGGCTGCGCGGAAGCGGGCCGGCGAGCTGCTCGAGCTCGTCGGGATCCCGGCGTCGTCGGGCAGCAGGTACCCGCACGAGTTCTCCGGCGGCATGCGCCAGCGCGCCGCCATCGCGATGGCGCTGGCCTGCGAGCCGAAGGTGCTGCTCGCCGACGAGCCGACCACAGCCCTGGACGTGATGGTGCAGGCACAGATACTCGACCTGCTGGTCGCGCTGTCCGACGAGCTGGGCCTCGCGCTCCTGCTCGTCACTCATGACCTGCCCGTCGTCGCGCAGATCTGCCAGCGGGCCGGCGTGATGTATGCGGGCGAGATCGTCGAGACGGGGAGGACCGACGCCCTGTTCCACTGCACCAGGCATCCGTACACCAGGCTGCTGTTCGCCGCGACGCCCGACCTATACGGCACCGGCGCGGTGGTGTCCATCCCCGGCACGCCGCCTAGGCTGGACGAGCCTATCCTGGGCTGCCCGTTCCGGCCCAGATGCGACTCGATCGTCGAGCGATGCGAGCAGGAGCGCCCGCTGCTGCGGCTGGTCGGGGCTGTTGACGGCGCTGCGCCCGTGGACGCCTCGGGGGTCGCGGTCGCGCCACATGCCGTTGCCTGTCATCGGGACGACGCCGGCGGCACGGGGGTCGTCGAGGGCACCGGGGGCACGGGGGGCACCGGGGGCACCGGGGGCACCGGGGGCACACCGTGACCAGCGAGGGCATCCTGCTCGACGTCGCGGATCTGCGGACCCGCTACCCGGTCCGCCGGTCGATTGTCGACCGGCTGGCCAGGCGGCCCAGGCAGTGGGTTAGGGCCGTGGACGGCGTCTCGTTCTCGCTCCGCCGCGGCGAGATGATCGCGCTGGTGGGTGAGTCCGGCTGCGGCAAGACCACCACGGCGCAAACCATCCTCCGGATGGTCGAGTCGGCTGGCGGGACGATCACCATCGACGGCCAGGACATCACCGCCCTGTCGCAGCGGAGGCTCAGGCCGCTGCGCCGGGGCATCCAGATGGTCTACCAGGATCCGTATGAGTCCCTCGACCCGCGCTTCCGGGTCAGGCAGACCGTGGCCGAACCGCTGCTCGTGCACGGCATCGGCGCCACCAGGCGGGAGCGCGATGAACTGGTCGCCGGAGCGCTCGAGCGGGCCGGCCTCGCGCCCGCGCGGCTGTATCTGGACCGGTATCCGCACGAGCTGTCGGGGGGCCAACGGCAGCGGGTGGCGATCGCCGCTGCCCTTTCGCTCGATCCCGTGCTGCTGCTCGCGGACGAGCCGGTCTCGATGCTCGACGTCTCGGTTCGGGCCGGCGTTCTGGCGCTGCTCGACGAGCTGCGCAGGGACGGTCGGCTGGGCATCCTGATGATCACGCACGACTTGTCGACCGCCGCGCACTTCGCCGACCGGATCGCCGTGATGTACCTGGGCAGGATCGTGGAGTACGGCCCGGCGCGGCAGGTGATCAGCGATCCGCGGCACCCGTACACCAAGGCACTGTTGTCGGTCGTCCCGGACCGCGACCCGCGTCGGCGCAAGACCGCGCAGATCCTGTCCGGCGAGACCCCGAACCCGGTGGCGATCTCCTCCGGCTGTCGGTTCCGCCCCCGCTGCCCGATTGCCGAGGCCCGATGCGCCGAGATCGACCCCCAGCTAGAACTCGCCGCCGGAGCGTCAGCCGCCGCCCACGAAGTGGCCTGCATCCTCGCCTAGCCCAGCCTGCCATGCGATAACATCGCTGGTATGACCTGGGGTGAGGCGGAACTTGAGCCCGAGGTCAGCGAATGGTTGGAGGGCCTGGATGACCAGCGGTGGGCGCAGGCGATGTTCCACCTGGACCTGCTGGAGGAACGCGGCGTCCTGCTGGGCGAGCCCTACACCCGCCAGCTGGCCGGGAAGTTACGGGAGCTGCGGTTTTACTGCGGCGCCGAGCGAGTCCGGATCACCTACTGGATCGCGCCGGGACGGCGGATCATCATGCTGACCGTGTTCAAAGACGAGGATGCGCGAGACCGCCGAGATCGAGCGGGCCGCGGCGGCGATGGCGCACTGCCAGCGCGAAGGCCATACCGCCGACGAGGACGAGGAGGGATGACGATGGGAGATCAGGCAGGCAGGCGCACCAGCCTTGCCGATGCCAGGGCGGCCCGCATCCACCGTCCGGCAGCAGCCGCTGTTTACGAGCAGGCCAGGCTTCGTTTCGAGCTGGCCGAGGCTATCCGCACCCGTCGGCACGAACTGGGCTGGTCCCAGCGCCAGCTCGCCGAGCACGCCGGGATGACCCAGCCCGGTATCGCCCGCTTCGAGGCTGGCGGCACCACCCCTACCCTGCCGCTGCTAGAACGCCTCGCCGCCGCGCTAGGCCTGACCCTGACCATCAGCCTCGAACCCCCCGGACGCCGCTCAGCCTGACGGGCGTGCGGCGGACCGCTCCATCGCCCTCCGCGCGCATGATGACGGACACTTTCCGACGCTGGTGTCGGAAAGTGTCCGTCATCTTCGTGCGTGCATCTTACGGCTGGTAGGAGCCCGGCACCCAGGCGCGCGTGGCGACGCCGATCGTGTTCCAGGCGTTGATGGTCACGATCAGGCTGATCAGCGCGGCGAGTTCGGGCTGGCTGAACTCCGCGGCCACCGCGCGATAGGCCTCGTCGGGCACGTGCGTCGAGGCGAGCAGGGTGACCTCCTCGGTGAACGCCAGCGCCGCGCGCTCCCTGGCCGTGAAGAACGGGGTCTCGCGCCACACCGGCAGGGCATAGATCCGCTGCTCGGTCTCGCCGATCGCCCTGGCGTCCTTGGTGTGCATGTCGACGCAGTAGGCGCAGCCGTTGAGCTGGGAGGCGCGGATCCTGACCAGCTCGCGCAGCTTTGGATCGAAGTCGACCGCGTCGAGTTCCTTGATCGCCGCCCGGTCCAGGTGCGCCATGGCCCGGGAGAATCCGGCCGCGTGCTCGTCGAAATCGAGCCGGACATTGATCGTGCTGGCAGCCGCCGTCTCTGGTGCCTGCGAAGTGATCTGCGTTGTTGTCATGCACACCACGGTAGGTGTTAAGCGGCCCAGGAGTAAGGTCCATATCTATGCAGCAATCTTGGGCCAATTACGGGATCGACCTGCACCTCGAACTGGCCGGGGCGCGCGGGGCGCGCGGGGCGCGCGGGTCGCGCGGGTCGCGCGGGTCGCGCGGGTCGCGCAAGTCGCGAAGTCCCCGGGTCAGGGCCGGCCTTGAGGCCGCGCTCCGCGATGCCGTGCGAACGGGCAGGCTCGGGCCAGGGGTCAGGCTGCCCTCCTCCCGCGATCTGGCCGCCGACCTGGGCATCGCCCGCAATACCGTGGCCGACGCCTATAGCCAGCTGGTCGCCGAGGGCTGGCTTGAGGCCAGGACCGGCTCGGGCACCTGGGTCACCGCTCGGCCCGCGCCGGCGCCGCAGCCACCGGCCCGGCCGACCCGCGGATCCGCCGACCCCCGGTATGACCTGCGCGCGGGAGTGCCCGCGGTCTCGGCGTTCCCGCGCCGGGCCTGGCTGGCCGCCGCCCGGACGGCGCTCGGCTCGGCGAACGACATCGCGCTCGGTTATCCGGATCCGCGCGGGCTCCCTGAGCTGCGGGCTGCCCTGGCCGGGTACCTGGGCCGGGCCAGGGGAGTGATCGCCAGCCCGGAGAACGTGATCGTCTGCGCGGGGTTCGCCCACGGGCTGACACTGATTTGCGAGGTACTCGCAGAGCGCGGCGGCACCGCGCTCGCCATGGAGGCCTGCGGCCACCTGCTGCACCGGCGGATCGCGGCGGCCCAGGGCATGCGTCCTTGCCCGCTGCCCGTCGACGCGAGCGGTGCCGTACCCGGAGCGCTCGAGTCGCCCGGCGACCTGGCAGCGGTCAGCGCCGTCGTGCTGACCCCTGCGCACCAGTACCCGCTCGGCATGACGCTCGCACCCGCGCGGCGCACCGCGTTCGTACGCTGGGCGGCGCGCACCGGAAGAGTCATCATAGAGGACGACTACGACGGCGAGTACCGCTTTGACCGGCAGCCGGTCGGCGCTATGCAGGCATTGGCGCCCGAGCATGTCGTGTACGCGGGTACGGCCAGCAAGAGCCTGGCGCCTGGCCTCCGGCTCGGCTGGCTCGTCGTGCCCGCGACGATGACCGATGAGGTGGTCGCAGCGAAGGAAACCTCAGGGGGCGTCAACGGGACGCTGGACCAGCTCACGCTCGCCGCGTTCATCGAGTCGGGTGGCTACGACCGGCAGATCCGCCAGTCCAGGCTCGCCTACCGGCGCCGTCGCGACCGGCTGATCGCGGCGTTGCGCCGGGCAGCGCCGTCCGTACAGTTGACCGGGATCGCGGCCGGCCTGCATGCGCTCGCCGAGCTGCCTGGGCACGAGAGCGAGGCCGACGCGATCGCCCGTGCCGCCAGGCACGGCGTGGCAGTCGACGGGCTCGCGGCCTATACCGCCGCCGGATACGAACATGGGCCCGCGCTGGTGATTGGCTACGGGCGGCCCGCCGAGCACGCGTTCACCACCGCGGTCGGCCGGCTCTGCGCCGCGCTCGCCGAGTCTGAGTGACGGTAACAAGTCTTAGTGACGGTAATCAGCAGTGAGTTCCGTCACTTCGGCGTCGATCAGGACTGGCCGGTCACCCGGGCGTTGTTGAAAAGTTGATCGCGCGCGGGAGCGCTTCCGCCTGGAAGTGCGTTCCCGTGCGACTCCCGAGTGACCAGCTAGCGGACAACATGGCCCCGGTTGCCGCCCGCGCAGTCCCGCTCCACGCGCGTGGTCGGCACGGACCCAGAAATCACTGGAAGAAGTTCTAACCCCCCATGCACTCCCCAAGCCGAGTGTTCCACACTGCCCTCACCAAGGCACTAAGCCACGTCGGCGCCGTCTTGGCGCTGGCCGGAGTAATTGCGGCAGCCGCCGCGGCCGGCCTGTCAGCTACGCCCGTAGGCGTTTCCAGGCCGGACCGCGTTGCGCCCGCGACGCCTGCCCAGCCGATTCATCAGGTCCGGGCCATCGGGCTCGATCACGCGGGCGGAGATCTCAAGCGCGCGGTTCGCGTGACCCGGCGATCCAGCGGCAACTGGTCGGCTCAGGGTCTGTCCTGGGCTGGCGTCGCGCTGATCATCCCGCGGCAGGTCACCCTCATCACCGCGAACATCGCCTGACGCGCGAGGGCCGCGGCCGCGGCCGGGCCGCGGCGGAGAGCCGGGCGATGGGCTAGCGCCAGTCCGGGTCGAACACCGACATCCTCGCAACGATCGCGGCGGCGACGCCTCTGGCCTGGTCCAGGCTGCTCACCAGCGGGTTGGCAAGCAGGATCCTGGTCAGGTCGTCGTCCGTCGGCGGTCCCGCGGCCAGTACGGTCGCGGCCAGCCGCTCGTACGAGGCGTGTCTGGCCAGGATGCCGCGCAGTAGATCGGGCAGGGAGGCCACCGGCTCCGGTTCGAGCACGCCTGGCCTGGTCGCGACGGCCGGGCCCTCGACGATCACGTCGTCGGGCAGCCATGACAGCCTGCCCCGGTTGGGCAGGCCGACGATGAGCGGCGGACCCGACCCGGCGAGCCAGGCATCGACCAACGGCACAACGGCGAGCGAGTACCAGGGAGCTGGCCGCTGCCAGGCGGCCGGCAGCTCGCCGCGGCCGAACATCTCGAGCGCTGAGCTGGCCAGCTCGCGCAGCTGGTCCGCCCGGGTGGGGCGGCCCTGCTGCGCCGCCAGCATTCGGTCGGGATGCGCGTAGTAGCGCAGGTAAGGCCCGGCCAGCGCGCCGTGCAGTCGCGCCAGGTCAGGGTCGAGCCCGGGGGCCAGGTCGGCCAGCCGGTCTAGTTCTGCCCCCGACTCCGGCACGTACCAGCCGATGTGATTCATTCCGACGTACCTCGCCCGCAGCCCGGTCGCGTCGGTGCGGCCGAGCCGCTCCGCCGCCGCTGCCAGCAGGTCGAGCGGCGAGTCGCAGACCGAGATGACGTCCAGGCCGAACTCGGCTCGCGCTGCCTGGGTCACGATGCCGGCGGGGTTGGTCAGGTTGATCAGCAGCGCGTCGGGGCAGCGACTGGCGGCATCAGCCCAGACCGGCCTCAGGCCGGCAACGGCGCGCACGGCGCACGCGAAGCCGCCAGGTCCCAGCGTTTCCTCGCCGGGAATCCCGAACTGGCGCGGGAACGACTCATCGGCCGAGCGCTGCTCCAGGCCGCCTGGCCTGATCTGGTTCAGCACGATGTCGGCTCCGGTCAGCGCGCCGGAACGCTCGGTCTCGGTCGTGACCGTCACGGCCAGGCCGAGCTGTGCGGCGCGCAGCCTGGCGGCGCGGGCGACCTGGGCGAGCCGCTCTGGCGACCTGCCATACAGCACCAGGTCCAGGCCGGCCAGCCGGTGCGCGAACGATTCCGGTGGCCGGTCGGCCAGCGCATCGATCAGCTGGACGGTCCCTGGAGCGCTGCCGCCCAGCACGACGAACCGCAGGGTGCCGGCGGCTGCGGCTGGCTCAGCCGACAGGGTGCCGGCCGCTGCGGCCGGCTCAGTCGCCACGGTTCCGGCCGCTGCGGCTGGCTCAGCAGGCACGGTTCCAGCCGCCGCGGCCGCCGCGGCGGGCTCAGCCGGTGCCATAGAACTCGCTGATGGCGGCTCCCACCCGATCGATCTCGTCATCGGTCAGCTCAGCGAACATGGGCAGCGACAGCAGCCGGTCGGGCAAGCCCTGCGCCACCGGGATCGGGCCTGACCGCCACGGCAGGGTGGCGTAGGCACCGGCCTGCGTAACCAGGCGCGGGTAGATGACCATGTTGCCGATCCCGCGCTTGGTCAGGTGAGCCGCCAGGGCGTCCCGTTCGGGCGTGAGCACGGTGTACATGTAGTAAGCGTGACGCCCGGTGGCGTCGTCGGCCGGGAGGGTCAGCGGCGTCCGGCTGAGCAGTTCGGCGTACCGCGCTGCGACCCGGCGTCGCCCGGCGACCTGCTCGTGCAGATAGCGCAGTTTTACCCGCAGGAACGCAGCCTGCATCTCATCGAGCCTCTCCTGGTAGCCGAGTATCGCGTGGTCGAACTTGACCTTCTGGCCCATGTAGCGCAGCTGCCTGACCCGGGCTTCTAGTTCTGGCGTGGACGCGGTGATGGCGCCGCCATCGCCGAGCGCGCCGAGCACCTTCGTCGGATAGAACGAGAACGCAGCCAGGTCGCCGAGGCTGCCCGCAGGCCGGTCGCCCAGGGTAGCGCCGTGCGCGTGCGCGGCGTCCTCGACGACCGCGATGCCCGGTGCAGCCCGCCGGATCGCGTCGATGTCAGCGGCCTGGCCGTACATGTGCACCGGGAGAATGGCTTTCGTCCGGTCCGTCAGCGCCGGGGCGATCGCGGCCCGGTCCATGTTGTAGGTGACCGGGTCCACGTCGATGAAGACAGGCAGCGCGCCCGTGTAGCTGATCGCGAAGGCGGTGGCGATGTAGGTGTTCGGGACCGTGATCACCTCGTCGCCAGGCCCCACTCCGAGGGCCAAGAGCGCCAGGTGCAGCGCTGCTGTCCCGCTGGAAATGCCGATGCAGCCATGCGAGCCGCAGAAGGCAGCGAATTCCGTTTCGAATGCACGAAGGTTTGGCCCTAGCGTGAACCTCGGTCCTGCCAGCACCTCTTCGAATGCGGCCCGGAGCTGCGGCGCGATGGCTGCGTGCCAGCGGCTGATGTCGTCGTCGGGGACTGGCTGGAGCAGGTCGGTCATGAGACGGACCGTACCGCTCCGGTGAGTTGCCAGACAACGGACGGGCGTCCGGCACTGGACGCCGGGCATGACGCTTGCTTTCAGCGCGACTTGCCCGTCTTTGCGGCGCTGGGTTACCGTCCGGTAATGGTCGCATCCCCGCCCGCCGAGCGGCTCGCGATTTCGAGCCGGCGGTTGCGCTGGACACAAATGGCGGGCGTACTGGAGCTAGCGCGGCCCATGCGGCCACGAGCCTGACGGCGAGGTGAGCGAATTTGCCAGCCACGAACAGTGCGCCAGCAGCTGACGCATTTGCCGGCCGGGTGGCGATCGTGACCGGAGGCGGGTCGGGGATCGGTGCGGCGCTCGTGCGCGCGCTCGCGGACTGCGGCGCCGCGGTCGTGATCGCCGACATCGACGAGACGCGGCGAAGAATGTCGCCGACGCGGTCATCGCCGCTGGCGGCGACGTGAGCACTGTGGCACTTGACGTGCGGGACTCGGCCGCGGTGTCCGACCTGGTGAGCCAGGTTGCTGCCGAGCGCGGCGGGCTCGACCTCATCTTCAACAACGCGGGCATCGCGATCGGCGGACTGGTCGAAGAGCTGGTCCTCGATCACTGGGACCGGGTGATCGACGTGAACGTCAGGGGCGTCGTCCACGGCGTGCACGCCGCGTACCCGGTGATGCTGCGGCAAGGCCACGGTCACATCGTCAATACGGCCTCGCTGGCCGGCCTGGTGCCAGGACCAAGCCTGGCGCCGTACGCGGCCGCCAAGCACGCGGTTGTCGGACTGAGCCTGTCGCTCCGCGCCGAGGGCGCGAGCCGGGGTGTCAAGGTCAGCGCCGTCTGCCCCGGGTTCGTCGACACGCCGCTGCTCGGGCGGGTCAACCCCGACCTGCCACAGACCGAGACCGGCGCGAACGCTGCCGCTCTGGCCAGGATGCTCGGCAAGCTATACGGTGCCGACGAGCTTGCCCAGGACGTGCTGCGCGGCGTGGAACGGAACCGGGCGCTGATCGTCGCGCC
>Ga0070707_100005483_pt1 | contig 11863 bp, 10 predicted proteins | sample KBSK5502metaG_FD_65468 | JGI IMG/M metagenome (GOLD analysis project Ga0070707, IMG submission 65468) | Corn, switchgrass and miscanthus rhizosphere microbial communities from Kellogg Biological Station, Michigan, USA - KBS K5-50-2 metaG | ecosystem: Host-associated > Plants > Roots >... | reverse complement strand
GTCCATCGATGTTCTCCGGACTGGGGGGCGACCGCTGCGTAGACCCAGTCGAAGCCTTCCGGTGGCAGCGGGGAGCCGGTCGAGCCGACGCCGCGCAGCCGGGACAGGTCAAGCTCCGCCGCTGGTCGCAGGCCTGCTTTCATGCAGGTAACCAGGTAAGGCGCTCCGGTGCCGAAATAGGTGACGCCGGCCTCGGCCGCCAGCCGCCACAACTCGTCCGTGCCCGGATAGACGGCGCTGCCGTCGTAGGCGACCACGGTTGCGCCGGCGAGCAGCCCGCCCAACACGAAGTTCCACATCATCCAGCCGGTCGTCGTGTACCAGAAGAACACGTCCCCCGGCCCGAGGTCCAGGTGCAAGCTGAGCGCCTTGAGATGCTCGAGCACGATTCCGCCGTGCCCGTGCACGATCGGCTTCGGCAGGCCGGTCGTGCCGGAGGAGTAGAGCACCCACAGCGGATGCTCGAAGGGCACGTCGTCGAACTCCGTGCGTACAGGCCTCTGCGCGAGGTCGCCGAGGGCGGCCCATGGCGTGGTGCGCACCGGCAAGGCCGCATGACTCGCCGCCGTGCCGATGTAGTCGACCATGATCACGGAGCTCAGGCCGGGCAGCGCCGCCGTAATGGAGGCAACCTCCTGCTGGCGGTCGAACGTCTTCCCGCCGTAGACGTAGCCGTCCACGGCGATCAGCACTTTCGGGGCCACCTGAGCGAACCGGTCGATCACGGCATGCGCCCCGAAGTCCGGCGAGCAAGACGTCCAGATCGCGCCGATGCTGGCGGTCGCCAGCAGGCCTACCACTGCCTGCGGCGAGTTGGGCAGGTAGGCGGCGACACGGTCGCCGCGCCGCACCCCGAGGGCGATCAGCGCCGAGCGGACCGTCGCCACCTGCTCGTCGAGTTCGGCATAGCTCAGGCTGCCCTGATGACCGGCCTCCGACCGGTAGATGATGGCCGTTCGGTCCGGGTCGGTGCTGGCCGCCCTGAGGGCGTTGCGCGCATAGTTGAGCGTGGAACCAGCAAACCAGGTGACGGCCGGCATCGGGCCGCCCTGCAGCACCGGCGCATCGCCGCGGCTGCCGACCACGCCGAAGTAATCCCAGAGCGAAGACCAGAACTCGGCAGGCGCCGAGACCGACCACTGCCACAGTCCGCCGTATCCTTCGCCGGTGCTGACGCCCCTGTTGGCGGCCAGCCAGCGCGCGTAGTCAGTGATCTTGGCCCGGTCGATGTCCGCCTCCGTCGGGGTCGACAAGATCGCGCCATAGCCGCGTCCGGCAGGCAGGTCCTGCTCCCGCGTCGCCTGTTGCTGCCCCACTTCACCGCCCCTGATCGGTTGAAAGGACGTTTATACCAGTATGAATCCCCGATGGCGCCCGAGGTGTTGCGCGACTTTCCTCATGGCACGCGGCGACTCACCTTCTGGACAGGACCGAAACCCCTTGCCGGTGGCGGCAGGCGGGTTGACATCCTGACTTCGGATCTACCCGGCGAGCTGCAGCTATCAAGCAGGCTGGCCGTCGCCGATGGCGGGTTTATCCAGCGCGATGGACCCACCGCTGCGCCGCGCCACGCCACGCGTTGCGCATGGCCGGGAGCCTGCGGCTCCGAGGCTCTTCAGTCTGCGGCGCCGCGGAGCATGGGCGGGTAGAGCAGCGCGGCGGGTCCTTGGCGGTAAAGCTGCGCGGGCCTGCCGCGGTCACCGATGGTTGCGGAGCCTGTCGGGGAGAGGAACCCGGGTGTCCGGGTCGCCTTCCGGTGGAAGTTGCGCGGGTCGAGGGTGGTACCCCACACAGTCTCGTAGACCCGCCGCAGCTGGGCGATGGTGAAGGGGCGTGGGCAGAACGCCGCCGCCAGCGGGGTGTACTCGAGCTTGGCCCGGGCCCGTTCGACTCCGTCGGTAAGGATCTGGTGATGGTCAAACGCCAGCCTGGTGTGACGGCCCGCGAGGATGTCTTCCGCGGGTGCCCAGCTGGCCTCGGCAGCATCAGTGCCCGCATGCGGGCGCGGTAGTCCGGGAGCGAGGGCAAGATAGGCCACGGTGACCACGCGCATCCTCGGGTCGCGGCCCGGGTCGCCATAGCTGGCCAGCTGCTCCAGGTGAACCGAGTCGGCGGCCAGGCCTGTTTCCTCCGCTAGCTCGCGAGCGGCTGCCGGCCCGAGCCCTTCGTCCGGGCGGACGAAGCCTCCGGGCAGCGCGATCCGGCCCTGGAACGGCGGCTCGGCACGCCGCACGAGAAGTACCGCGAGCCGGTCCTCGCGGATCGTGAGGACAACTAGGTCCACGGTGACGGCGGCGGGCGGGTAGGCCCGCGGATCGTAACCCTGCACGGGCACACCTTACCCATTAATCGTCATCTTGACGAGAAACAAATCGAAGGATTATCGTCGGATAGACGATTAAGAGGAGGTGGCCAAGTGGCCGACGTCAGGTCCTACCCGCTGGCACGGCACCTGCGGGGAACCCCCACGCTGCACGTGCGGCATCTGCGCCGCGGCTCGGTGGTCCACGATGGGACCGGGCTGTCGTTTTTCTTCCGCCCGCTGTCGGCGGTGTTGTCGGAGGTGCCGGTCGATGACCGAGAGTTGGCGTTGCTGTTTCATGCCCGCACCGCTGACTTCCAAGACCTGGCGGTACAGGCCAGCGTCACTTTCCGGGTGACCGACCCGGCCACCGCCTGTGCCAGGATCGACTTTTCCATCGACCCCGACACCGGCCGCTGGCGTGGGACGCCCCTGGAGCAGGTCGCTGGGTTGCTGACCGAAACAGCGCAGCAGCAGGTGCTGGGCACGGTCGCCGGCAGCCCGCTTGCGGGAGTCCTCGCAGACGGTGTCGGCCAGATCCGGGACCGGATTCTGCACGGGCTCACCGCTGACGCGCGCCTGGCCGAGACCGGGATCGCTGTCATCGGCGCGCGCGTGATCGCGCTAAGGCCCGAGCCGGAGGTGGAGAAGGCGCTGCGGACACCGGCACGGGAGCAGATCCAGCAGGACGCCGACCGGGCCACTTACCAGCGGCGGGCCATGGCCGTGGAGCGAGAGCGGGCAATCGCGGAAAACGAGCTGCAGAACCAGATCGAGCTGGCCCGCCGCGAAGACCAGCTTGTCGCCCAGCGCGGAGCCAACGCCCGACGCCAGGCCGAGGAAGCCGCGGCCGCCAGCAGGATAGAGGTCGCCGCGCAGGCCGACGGCGAGCAGCGGCTCGCCGAGGCCAGGGCCGCAGGAACCCGGGCGCTCGGCGAAGCCACGGCAGCCGGTGAAGCCGCCCGCGTCTCGGCTTACCGCGACCTGCCGCCAGCGCGCGTGCTAGCACTGGCGGCCAAGGACCTGGCCGGAAGTCTGCCGCAGATCGGCACTCTGGTTCTGGCCCCCGACCTGCTCGCGCCGCTGCTAGCCAAACTCGCCGCAGCCTCAGCACGCCCGCCGGCGACCGAAGCCGCGGCGGGCAAGCCGTGACGCTCACGCCGCGAGCCGTGCTAATACACCGCCGGACCGAGCTGGAAGAACTACTGGACAGGCACGGCACGCTTGGCCAAGCTGCCTACTTCCTGAAAACCAGGGCACGCCGCATCGAAGACATCGCTGCCCGCCACCACGCCGTGAAGGCCGCCATCGCTGCGACCGCCTCCGCCGTCCCCGCCGACTGGCGCCGGGGTCTGGTTGAGCGGGCCGACCTGCCCCGGTTCCTGTTCGCCCCCGACGACATCATCGTCGCCGTCGGCCAAGACGGTCTGGTCGCCAACGTCGCCAAATACCTCGACGGCCAAGTCGTCATCGGCATCAATCCCGAGCCCGCCCGCAACCCCGGCGTCTTGGTCCCCCACCAGCCGCACGCCGCGCCCGCCCTGCTGGCCGCCGCCGTGGGACCTCACGCCGACAACCACGTCGAGCCGCACGCCATGGTCGAAGCTGCCACCGACGACGGCCAGCAGCTTGCCGCGCTCAACGAGATCTATATCGGGCAAGCCAGCCACCAGACCGCCCGCTACACGCTCACAATCCCTGACGGGCAAGCCGAGCCGCAAGCCTCATCCGGACTCCTCGTGGCTACCGGCACCGGCGCCACCGGCTGGTGCCGGTCCGCCTGGCTGGAGCGAAAGAGCACCCTCATCCTTCCCGCCCCGGCGGAGGGGCGGCTCGCCTGGTTCGTCCGCGAAGCCTGGCCCTCACCCGCAACCGGCACCGCCCTCACCGAAGGCGACCTGGCTGCCGGCCAGTCGCTCACCGTCACCGCGGAGTCCGACCAGCTCACCCTGTTCGGTGACGGGATCGAAACCGACGCCATACCGCTTGCCTGGGGGCAGACCGCCGCCATTCGCCTCGCGCCGCAGACCCTACGGCTACTGCACTTATCACACTCAGTCGCCCCACCCGGCTGCCCAGGCTGCCACCGCGGTCCTGGAAGTCGGCATCGGCGGACTCGGAGCGTGACGGCCATGGCACGTGACGCCACGCGCTATCCAGCTCTGGCAGACGGAGGGTCTCCGCTGCCGAAATTCGGTTGGCGGCGCGCAGGGGTTCGCGGGAGGCTGCTGTTCATGGGCTCGATCACGTGGGGTCCGGAGATAGCCGAGGTCTACGACAAGGCCTACGCGGCCAAGTTCGAGCCGTCGGTTCTCGGCCCTATCGTCGATCTGCTCGCCGACCTGGCCCGGGGCGGACCCGCATTGGAGTTCGCGATTGGTACCGGGCGAGTGGCGCTTCCGCTGAGGGCGCGGGGGATCGCCGTGCAGGGCATCGAACTGTCTCCGCACATGGCCGGACAGATGCTCGCCAAGCCCGGCGCCGATGCAGTGGCGGTTGGTCAGGGGCCGGTGGGCGGGGGGGACCAGGCGCCGTTCGCCTCCGACAGCGATAGCCAGGTCGCGGTGTTCGAGAAATTGCCGTAACGGCACACACCACCTACGGGCTGGTCCAGATTCCGGGCCTGGGTACCGTCAGCCAGTTCTGCGCGAACAGCAGCCGCCGGGCTCGCCGTGCAGGCCGGCGCAACGGCTACGCTGTGCCCGCGGGCTGGGTGATTTCGCGCGTGGTCCTCGTAGCCGCCGCTCAGGGGTGCGCCAACGTTAGGGAGTTTGCCTCATGAGTGTCCCGGAGACGGAATCCGCTCAGGCCGCGGAACGCGCGCCGACCGCTACAACAGCCGCGGCCGAGAAAGCGGATCGGGCGAACGATCCGCAGCTGCCCTGGCACGGGAAGCCCCGGGCAACCGACATCTTCTGCTGGCTGGGCATCGTGTTCAGCGGCTTGTTCTACTGGGTCTTGCTGCCGTTGCGGTTGTCGCTGGTCGGCACTCACCCGGTGATGGCTGAACTGCTGAATGGCGGCACCGAATCCATCATCTCGGCCGCCGCGTTCGCCAGGGCCGGGGACGGAACGCTGATCGTGGCAGTGCTCGCCGCGATTCCAGGGCTGATGAAGTTCGACGCCTTGTACTGGTGGGCGGGACGGCTGTGGGGTGAGCGGTTCATCATGGCCCTGCCCGGCAGCCAGCGCGTGGCTAAGCACATGGGACGCCTGCAGGGGGCCGGCCGCAAGTTCACCTGGCCAGCTGTGGTGATCAGTTCCTTCCTCCCCATCCCCAGGGCGATCATTTATGTCATAGCTGGCTGGGCCGGGATGAGGCTGGTCACCTTCCTCATCCTGGACCTGATCGGCGCTCTGCTGCGGGCCGGCCTGCTCGCTGGGGTGGGGTACACGCTCGGTCACCACGCGATCGTCGCTGCCAAGACCATTTCCCAGTACAGCTGGTGGTTCACGATCGGAATCGTCGTGCTGACCGTCCTTCTTACTGTGCGCTCCCAGCGCCGCCTGATGACGGCCGCGGCGGCCCCGGCCGACCAGAACGGTAGATGACCTCCGTGCGACAAACCTCTCTGGCGCTGGCCGCGTCTCTTCGCCCCTCAGCCGCGCCGATCTGCCCGGCCGCTCATCGGCTGATCGCCGCCACGACCCGGGACGTATCGGCCAGGTCAGCGAGCACCGGGTCGGCACCGGCGTCCCGCAGCTCGCTGATCGTCGAGCGCCCGGTCGCGACGCCGAGGCATCGCACCTCGGCGACGTTCGCGGCGGCAGCGTCCCTGACCGAGTCCGCAACGTAGACGGCGTTACCCGGCGTGAACTGGACGCTGTACTTTTCTGCCGCGATCGCGAGCGACCGCACTATCTGGGTGCCTTTCGGATAGACATCGGACCCGTAGCCGCCGATCCCCAGATCGAGGTACTTGTCCAGCCCGAAGGCGTGCAGCTTCTGCGCCGCGTTCTGCTTGATCGTGCCGGTGATCACCGTCTGGATCGCGCCAGGCAGCCGCGAGACGGCGGCCAGCGCCTCGCGCGCGCCAGGCAGCGGGCGGCCCTGCGTCGCGAGCTGCTCACTACGCGCGCCGAAGGCGGCCGCGAGCTCCGTCGCGTACCGGGCGAGCAGGTCATTGTCTTCCGCATGCCCCGGGCCTGGGAACGCCTCGTTGAGCGCGAGCGATTCAAAGAAGATCTCCGAGTCGCTGGCGCCGGCCAGCTGCGGCAAGGCGACCAGCGGGCGGCCGGTGACCCGCCTGAATGCCTCAGCGTAGGCATCACGGGACACCCTGGCGACATCTACCAGGGTGAGGTCGATGTTCCACAGGATGAGGCGGTGGATGACGTGTCTCCTGCGTATGTCATCGGGTGTGTCCCGCACCCTAGCCCATGTGCGGATACCGATAGTCCGTCGGCGGGGAGAACAGTTCCTTGATGGTGCGGGCATTGACCCAGCGCGTCAGGTTGAAGATCGAGCCAGCCTTGTCGTTGGTGCCGCTGGCCCGCGCCCCGCCGAAGGGCTGCTGCCCGACGACCGCGCCGGTGGGCTTGTCATTGATATAGAAGTTGCCTGCCGAGAACCGCAGCGTGTCGGTGGCGGCGGCGATCGCCGCGCGGTCCGTCGCGATGATCGAACCAGTCAGTGCGTAGGGTGCTATATCGGCCGCCTGCGCGACCACGGCGTCATAGTCCTCGTCGTCGAAGACATGCACCCCGAGGATGGGGCCGAAGTACTCGGTCCTGAACAGCTCGTCAGTCGGGTCCGAGCATTCAAGCACCGTCGGCCGGACGAAATAACCCTGTTTCGCATCAGTGGTGCCGCCGGCTAGCACCGAAACCGACGGCCGCGACTTGGCTCGGTCAATGGCATCGGCGTGGGTCGCGAAGGCCTTGTCGTCGATGACGGCGCCCATGAACGCGGACAAGTCGGAGGAGATGTCGCCCATCGTCAGCCCCTCGACGGTGGCGACGAAGTCATCGCCCATCCGGCGCCACACGCTGCGCGGGACGTACGCACGGGAGGCCGCGGAACACTTCTGCCCCTGGTACTCAAACGCCCCTCGGACCAGGGCCGTCCTCAGGACGTCAGGATCAGCGGAGGAGTGCGCGATCACGAAGTCCTTGCCGCCAGTCTCGCCGACGAGGCGCGGATAGCTGCGGTAGCCGGAGATGTTCTCCCCGACGGTCCGCCAGAGATGCTGGAAGGTACCGGTCGAGCCGGTGAAATGGATGCCGGCCAGGTCCCGGTGCGGGAGCGCCACCCTGGACAGCGTCCGGCCACCGCCGGTCACCATGTTGATCACACCAGCGGGCAGGCCAGCCGCTTCGAGCAAGCGCATCAGGAAATGCGCGGAGAACTGCTGGGTGTGCGACGGCTTCCAGACCACCACGTTGCCGAGCAGGGCGGGCGCGGTCGGGAGGTTGCCGGCGATCGAGGTGAAGTTGAACGGCGTGATCGCCAGGACGAAACCCTCGAGCGGGCGGTACTCGAGCCGGTTCCACGAGCCAGGCGCGGATGTCGGCTGCTCAGCGAGCAGGCGCCTGGCATAGTGAACGTTGTAGCGCCAGAAGTCAATGAGCTCGCAAGCCGCGTCGATCTCCGCCTGGTAAACGGACTTTGACTGGCCCAGCATGGTCGACGCGTTGATCACCGATCGCCACGGGCCGGCCAGCAACTCGGCGGCTCGCAGGAAGATCGCGGCCCTGTCGTCGAACGACAGCTCGCGCCAGCCACGAGCGGCCAGCCTGGCGGCCTCGATCGCGGCCGCCACGTCCTCGTCGGTGGCCTCGCCGAGGCGGCCGAGTACGTGCGCGTGGTTATGCGGCTGGACGACGTCCACCCAGTCGCCACCGCCCATGCGCTGCACGCCCGCGATGGTCATGGTCAGGTCGACGGGCGCGTCGGCCAGCTCCTTGATCTTGGTTTCCAGGGCTGCGCGCTCCTGGCTGCCTGATGCGTAGGTCTTGACCTGCTCGTTGGCCGGAGCGGGGACGTTGGTGACGGCATCGAACACGGCCTGCTCCCCTAGCTCGATAAAACGCGCGGCGACCTGCGACCCAGGCCGCGACGCAACTCCAGTTTCGTCGATCCTCATCGTTGCACGAACCGGCGTGCCTGCCGAGAGCGGCCTTACTCGCCGTCCGCCCGCGCCACCCGTGGCGAGCGGACACCGGCCTCAGCCGATTAGGTAGAGCAGCTCCTGGGTCGCATACCAGAGCAACTCATGCCCTTCGGCGCTGTCCACGACGAACTTCGCGTCACCGTCCCCGGCGTCGGCGGCAGGCAGAGCGGCCGCCGCAGCGTCGATATCCGGCGCGGCATCCATGGCGTCGACGTGGCCAGAGGCCACATCCGCGAGCATGACAGGAAGTGTCACCAGCACCTGGCCTGGCTTGTCGAGCCCGTTCCTGACACTGATCAGCGATTCTGGCAGCTCGGCGGCGAGCACAACCCTGCGTCTGGGTGCCTTGGTGTCGATATGCAGCATCCGCAACGACGCGCGAGCGGCCTGCACCATCGCGATGTATTCGAGTTCCTCAAGGTCACCACTGGCGTACCACTCGCGCAGCGCGGGGGTTACCGCGAATCCGGTTACCGGTGCGGGCCCGACCTGCCCGGCTACCAGCGCAGACCCCAGCGCCGCCAGCGTGGTTGGCAGGTACACGCGCATGAGGTCCCCAACTGGCTCACTGCAAGTGCGATCGCTCACCCGCGCACGCCTCACCGGCCGAAGCGGGGAGTTCTACCGAGTCTGCCAGCCCGAAGTGTGCGATGACCCCAGAATCATCACCTGGCTCACAAGCGATCGCTGAATTCGCTGACGTTCCCGGATATCACATCGACCACCGTGGCAACCGCTACGTCGACTGACTCGTGCTCCCAGAACCTGATCACTGTCCAGCCCGCCTGGTCAAGCGCGGCATCCGCGGCCCGGTCCCTGGCGACGTTCCGGCGCAGCTTCGGTTCCCAGTACCATTCGTTCGCCGCTGGCTGACTGCCGTGCTGCGGACAGCAGTGCCAGAAGCAGCCATCCACGAAGACGGCGACCTTCCTTGCGGTGAACACGATGTCCGGCCTGACCCTGATCCCGTCGGCCAGGTCGAGTCGGTAATCCTTTCGATAGCGGAAGCCGAGCCCGTGCAGCGCTCGCCGCAGCGCCAGCTCCGGTTTGGTGTCGGCGCGCCGGTTGGCCCGCATGTTCGCCGAACGCCCCGCGTTCGATGGCTGCGGATATCCTGGCCGAGATACCGGCGCGGCAGCCAGACCGGGCGTGCTTCCGGCACTCGTGGCCGTTGGCCAGGGCCTCGTCCTGGCGCCCGCGCCAGCCGGCGACGCATCTTTCGCCATAGCGGACCAGGCTAGTGCCGTCGGCGCTAGAAGTCCCTGCCGCTTGGGATGAGACGGCGGAAATCGGCCACCGAAGCTGGCGGATTGTCACGCTCCGGGACTGCCGGGCGCGACCACCAGCTCAAGCAACGCAGCGCGGGTCAGCGCCGGCTCTATATGGTGTACGGCCAGGAAGCCCAGCGCCTGCGCCGCGACGATGTTGCCCTCGACGTCGTCGACAAAGACGCACTCGGCCGCCGACAGCCCGAGCCTGGTGAGGGCTAGCTGGAAAATGCGCTCCTCCGGCTTGCGCATCCCGACTTCGCCGGAGATCACCACGTCATCGAACAGCTCGTCAAACAGATGCCGCGGGTAGCCGTCGCGGGCGCCCCAGGAGTTGGAGAGCAGGCTGGTCCTGAGGCCGCGCTGCCGCAGCTGCTTTATCAGGTCCAGCATCTCGTCTTGCAGCACCGACGCGGCGAACATGCGCTTGAGCAGACCGTCGGCCACGACCGGCGCGCCGTCGACGCCGACGAGCAGCGAGGCAAGGGCCGACTCGAATTCCTCGTCGCTCACCTCGCCGCGTTCGAGCGCGTGAATCGGCGATACACCGTCCTGCTGTCCGTATGCCTGCTGTACCCAGGGCCGCATCGCGGCGGCGTAACTGTCCCAGTCGATCCGATCGGCTGCCAGCCAGGCTGCAACGGTATCCAGGATGGGATTGGTAACAACACCGCCCCAGTCGAAGATGACGGCGCGGACTTGCTGAACTGCCTCGGCCACGAGTCCGATGGTAGGTGAGCTCGCTGGCTCAGGGAAAACCGGGAGGGAGCAGTCCGAGCCGGCCGTCACGGCTGCTCCTGGCAGAATTCCACCCATGCAGCGGACAGCGGTTATTACCGGGGCAAGCAGCGGCATTGGAGCGGCGACGGCCGAGCGACTCGCCCGCGAGGGCTACCACGTGGTTCTGGCGGCCCGTCGGCTCGGCAAGCTCGAAGCGGTCGCGGCCAGGATCGCCGCCGCGGGCGGCAGTGTCCAGGTCAGCCAGCTCGACGTCACCGACAGGACCCAGGTGCGGGCTCTGGCCGCCGCCCTGACCAGCTGTGACGTCCTGATCGCTAACGCGGGCGGCGCGATTGGTGCCGACCAGATAGCCGACGCCTCCCCCGACGACTGGCTCACGATGTACGAGTCGAACGTGCTCGGCACGCTGCACATGGTGCAGGCGCTGCTGCCCAAGCTGATCTCGAGCGGCGATGGCACGGTGCTCATCATGGGCTCGACCGCCGGGTTCACGGCTTACGAAGGCGGCGGCGGCTACGTGGCGGCCAAGCACGGCACCCACGCGATCGCGGCGACGCTGCGCCTTGAGCTCTGCGGGCAGCCGGTCCGGGTGATCGAGATCGCGCCCGGCATGGTCAGGACCGATGAGTTCGCGCTCACCAGGTACCGGGGCGACGCCGCGAAGGCGGCCGCGGTGTATGCGGGCGTGGCCGAGCCGCTCACGGCCGAGGATGTCGCCGACGCGGTGGTCTGGGCGGTTGCCAGGCCCGCACACGTCAACGTCGACCTCATGGTGCTGCGCCCGCGCGCCCAGGCCGCCCAGCACAAGGTGTACAGGCAGACCTAACCACCAGCCCGGGTTGCCCCTGGCCCCCGCCCCCGGGCAGATCAGGCTGTTTGGGTGACTTTGCTTAGGCCGCGCGGGTTATCCGGGTCGATGCCGAGCCGACGCGACAGCTCCTCTGTGAGCAGCTGCCCAGGGACGATCAACCCGATCGGCGCTAGCCACTCGGGCAGGGCCGGGCCCGACAGCGCCCGGCTGCTCACCGCAGCGAGCTCGGTCCCGCCGCCGATGGCGTACGCGCGCGCGCCCGCGCCGGTGACCCGTCTGGCCAGGTCGACTGCCGCATCGCGGGTCGGACCTGAATCAGCCGCCATGATGATCGCCGGCGTCTTGGCATCGACCACGGCGATCGGGCCGTGTTGCAGGTCGGCGTAGGAGATGCCCATCGCGTGCAGGTAGCACGCTTCCTTGATCTTCAGAGCGAGCTCCAGCGCCGCCGAGTAGACCAGGCCGCGGGCGGAGACCATCAGCCCGTCGACGTGGGCGAGCTCGTCGACGACCTGCTCGATCCCGTAACCGGGTGTCGTCGCGGCGCCGAGCAGATCCTCGATCACTGCGGGAAGCTGCTTGAGCAGGCCAGCGTCTAGATCGGCGCCGAGACCCAGAGCGAGCACGG